>Ga0187782_10000856_pt1 | contig 21546 bp, 12 predicted proteins | sample 0715_SJ02_MP15_2_FD_132454 | JGI IMG/M metagenome (GOLD analysis project Ga0187782, IMG submission 132454) | Tropical peat soil microbial communities from peatlands in Department of Meta, Colombia - 0715_SJ02_MP15_20_MG | ecosystem: Environmental > Terrestrial > Soil > Wetlands > Peat | place... | reverse complement strand
CACAGGATTTGAGGCCGGCTATCTGAAGTTCCTGAAACCTCGAGGAACCATTCGCGTACACATCGAGAACGAGTACGGACAGGCAACCAGCGCCCGAGTATCCCTGACCGATGAAAAGGGAAAGTTCTGCTGGCAAGAAGGATCTCCCGTGCACGCGGATGATGGCTTCGATCGCAACGACAGACCATTTGAGCGGCACTACATTTATGTGAGCAGGGATGCCACCTTCGTGGCGGCCGAGGGGCGGGTGACGGTCGAGGTCAGCAAAGGTCTTGGCTACAAACTGGACAAACAAACGTTGGAGATCGGCGCCGGCGAGACGAAGGAGATCCGTGTCCGGCTGCAGCCGCTGCCGCGTCCCTGGAAGGACACGGACCATTGGAGCAACGCGGATTTGCACGTGCACATGAATTACGGCGGCACCTACCAGAGTGACCCGAAGTGGTTGCATGTGATCGCTGAGGCGGAGGGCGTGCAACTGGTGCACAACCTGGCCGTCAATAAGGAACAGAGATTCCCGGACATCGAATTCGTGGATTTTCAGGAGAGCTATGGCGAAGGGGGAAATTCGCTGATCGTGCAGGGGCAGGAGTTTCATACGAGCTATTGGGGGCATCGGGGAATATTGGGCCTGAGGGATCATCTGCTGTTACCCGGCTATGCGGCGTATCCGAATACGGCAGCCGCGAGCTTGTATCCGATGAATGCGGACGTGTACGACATGGCGCACGAGCAGGGAGCACTCGTGGGGGCAGTGCATCCTTTCGATGAGGTGCCCGATCCGTTTGCGAAACCGGCGCAGAAGATTACGGATGAATTGCCGGTAGACGTGGCTCTCGGAAAACTGGACTACATGGAAATTGTGGGGTTCAGCGACCACAAATCGACAGCCGCAGTCTGGTACCGACTGTTGAATTTGGGATTCAAGTTGCCAGCAGGCGGAGGAACGGACGCGACCACGAATTACGCGGCTCCCATCCGCGGGCAAGTGGGTTTTGACCGCGTGTATGTGTGGACACCGGGATGGCCGGCGAGCCTCGAGACGTGGATGGAGAATCTGAAGCAGGGTAGAACGTTTGCAACGAACGGGCCACTGCTTGAGTTCAGGCTGGGCGGGGAGATGATCGGGAGCGAATTGAAGTTCGACGCGGCGCAGGCGTCCGTTCCTTTCACCGCGAAATTGCGCTCGGTTGTGCCGGTAGATCATCTGGAGATCGTTTGCAACGGAAAGGTGGCGCAGGATTTGAAACTGGAGGAGGCGCGGGACTCAGCGGATGCCTATGGAACGATTCCCTTGAGCGAGAGCGGGTGGTGCGTGCTGCGGGCATGGAGCGAAAAGGCCGAATATCCGGTGATGGACAAGTACGCGTATGCAACAACGAGCCCGGTGTATGTGACGATTGGCGGGAACCGCGCCTATTCGAAGGAAGATGCGGAGTATTTCAAGGCGTGGATCGATCGTACGATAGAGAGTGCGGAGCAATATCCGGATTGGAATTCGCCGGAGGAGAAGGAAAGAGTAATGAAGAAGCTCCGCGAGGCGCGGGCGGCTTATGAAGCGATGAAGTAGCGTGAGTAAACGTGACTGCTTGTGGATGGCGGGGAATTGGGGATAGAATTCCCTCGTCATTTCAAGACGTTGCTGTTCCCTGCAGGTGCGTAAAACGCGGTACTGCGTTTGCTCGAGAGGGCCCATCGCTCCGCCCTCGATTCTGAAAGAGCACGATTCATGATCCGGAAAAAGAAACGGCAACTGCGCAATCCTGCGGGCGCTCTAGCCGGTTGTCGGGAGTTCATCACGAAACGCAGTCCAGACTTTCAAGCCAGATGGAAACGGATGAGGAAGGAGGGTACATGATCGTTGGTGTGCCCAAGGAGATTTATCCCAAGGAACGACGCGTGGCGCTTGTACCCGCAGTGATACCGAGCCTGAGGAAGGCCGGCATGGACGTGCTGGTGGAAGCGGGCGCGGGAATCGAGGCCGGCTATCCTGACACGGAATATATCGAGAAAGGCGCGCGGCTGACGGCAAACCGCGAGGAACTCTTCCAGGCGGCAGACATTCTGGTGCAGTTCCTGTGCCACGGCGCAAACGACAAAACGGGAAGCGCTGACCTTGCCTTGATGAGAAAGGGGCAGGCGGTGGTGGGCTTTCTGCGGCCTCTCGGAACGATGAAGACGCTACAGGAGATTGCCGACCGCGGGGTGACGTCGTTTTCGGTGGAATTGATGCCGCGGACGACACGCGCGCAGAGCATGGACGCGTTGTCGTCGATGGCAACAATTTGCGGATACAAAGCCGTGGTGCTGGCGGCGGACACGCTGCCACGCATGTTTCCGATGTTGACGACAGCGGCAGGAACGATTGCGCCAGCACGGGTGCTGATCATCGGCGCGGGTGTGGCCGGATTACAGGCGATTGCGACCGCGCGAAGATTGGGGGCCGTGGCTTCCGCCTACGACATGCGCCCCGCGGCGAAGGAGCAGGTACAAAGCCTGGGCGGTCGATTCGTCGAGTTGCCGATCGAAGCGAAAGACGCGCAGGATGCGCGCGGCTACGGCAGGGCGCAGGAGGAGAGCTTTTATCAAAAGCAACGGGAACTGTTGGGAAAGACGGTGGCCGAGAGCGACGTGGTGATTACCGCCGCGGTGATTCCGGGAAAGAAATCGCCGGTTTTGGTGACGAAGGACATGGTGGCGAAAATGGCCCCCGGTTCGGTGATTGTGGACCTGGCAGCGGAACGCGGCGGCAACTGCGAACTGACGAAGTCGGACGAAATCATCGTGGAACACAACGTGACGATCATCGGGGAATTCAACCTGGCCGCGACCGTCCCTTATCATGCCAGTTCCCTGTATGCACGGAACATCAGCGCATTTCTGCTGCATCTGGTGAAAGAGGGAAAAGTGCAACTCGACATGAACGACGAAATCATCCGGGAAACGCTGGTGACCCGGGACGGCGAAGTAGTCAGTGCCAGGGTGCGAGAGTTTTTTGGGCTGCCGACTGCGGCGGCGAAAGTTTAAGGAGGAAGCATGCCGGCTGATTTCATCTCCAGTCTGTTCGTTTTCATCCTGGCAGCATTCTTGGGATTCGAACTGATCAAGCGGGTTTCGCCGCTGTTGCACACGCCGCTGATGTCCCTCACGAATGCCCTCGACGCCATCGTGGTGGTCGCGGCAATCATCATCGCGGGACGGCACGAGACCAAGTTTTCGACGATCCTCGGCCTGATCGCGGTGGCTGCATCGTTCAGCAACATGGTGGGCGGCTTCCTGATCACTGACCGCATGCTGCATATGTTCAGGACGGCAAAGGCTAAGAAGCCATGAATCCAGCCGATCTGCAGCAGCTTATCGACTTCAGCTATATTGCCGCAGTCATCGGGTTCATTCTTGCGCTGAAGTGGCTGAACTCGCCGGCTACCGCCATGCGCGGCGTGCTGATTGGGGAAATCGCCTCGGCGGTCGCGGTGGTTGCAACGCTCTTCGATCCACAGGTCACGCAGTACAAATGGGTCCTCATCGCGTTGATCATCGGCGCGGGGGTCGGTGTTCCCCTCGGCATGGTGAAGATGACCGCCGTGCCACAGCGGACCGCGCTCAGCCATGCATTTGGCGCCATGTCCGCGGCGCTCATCGGGATTGCCGAGTATTTCGTAGGAACTCCGCATATTTCGAAGTTTGAAATGGCGGAGATCGGCCTCGAAGTAGTCATCGGTTCGCTCACCTTCACCGGCAGCATCATTGCAGCAGGCAAATTGCAGGAGATCCTGCCGCAGCGACCCATCACCTATAAAGGACAGAACATCGTCAGCCTTACGACTTTGGCGGCGGCTGTCGTCATTATCGGCATTCTCGTCTTGCACCCGGAATATACGCACCTGTTTGAGGCCATGGTGGTCGTGGCGCTGGTGTTCGGGATCATGCTGGTGACTCCTATCGGCGGCGCGGATATGCCCACGGTGATTTCGCTTTTGAATTCGTACGCTGGATTCTCCGCCGCGTTGTTGGGCTTCGTGCTGAACAGCAAGGTGCTCGTGGTGGCGGGCGCACTGGATGGCGCTTCCGGTTTCATCCTCTCGGTCATCATGTGCAAGGCCATGAACCGGTCCTTTACGAACGTTTTGTTTGGTGCATTTGGCCAGGTGCAGGCGTCGGCCACCAAGGCGGGCGAGGAGAGAACGGTGCGCAGCGCGTCGGCGGAGGACGCCGCCGGCATTCTTGGGTCCGCCAGCAAGGTGGTGATCGCTCCCGGTTACGGCATGGCCGTGGCACAGGCTCAGCACAAGGTCCGCGAACTGTATGACGCGCTCACCAAGCGGGGCGTGGACGTGAAGTTCGCGATTCATCCGGTCGCCGGGCGCATGCCGGGACACATGAACGTTCTGCTTGCCGAAGCGGATATTCCCTACGACAAACTCGTGGAGATGGACGAAATCAACGGAGACTTTCCGCAGACCGACGTGGCACTGATCATCGGAGCCAACGACGTGACCAACCCGGCCGCACGCGAAGACAAGGGCAGCCCGATCTACGGAATGCCCATCCTGGACGTGGACAAGGCGCGTACGGTGATGGTCATCAAGCGAAGTATGGCCGCGGGATTTGCGGGCATCGATAATCCGCTGTACTACATGGACAAGACACTCATGCTTTTCGGGGACGCGAAGAATTTCGTAGGAGCCATTGTGAGGGAGCTCTCGGGGAGTCACGGGTAGAGGAAAGGCAGGTGGCCGCGGGCTGGTTGCGGCACCTGCCTTTTTCATTGGGGCGAGTGCGGGGACAGACTCAGGGATGGTCGGGGCTTTCCATGGCTTTCCAAATCGCAATGCCCGTTCCTGTCCCTACCGCTACAGCGGTGATCAGCAGGAAGCGGCTCTGGCCCGGCGCAATCGGCGGGTGCCCATGAGCCATGTCTGCCGGAGCGCAGGGGCGATGGTCGTGGTAATCGTGGTAATCGTCAGCGTCCGGTGAGAGATATTTGCGATAGCTGAGTTCGTTTTCAGCGCGGACTCGATAGGCCTTACTCTGTTCCACGATGCGATTCTCTGAACCTACCTTCACATTTGCATCGCCACGCTGGCTGTAGACCGTGATCTCACAGGGATTGTCCATGCTGACTTTTCCGAAGTCTGGAACAGAAAGATCGGGCGTTACCCGGACATCGGAAGCAACAATGACCAGATTCTGCGAGCCGCCGGGCGTGGTATAGAAAACGGTCCCGTGGTTCAATTCGACGACGGCTCCATAGGGAGCGCGATAGATGTGCACGGTGGTTGAGCCCTGCAGTTCGAGGGACAGCGGACCGACGCGGACAAGAAGCGAGCCGCCGTCGTCGGTCGAGAGCGAGTCACCCGAATAGACCGAGGATCCTTCGATGGCGTCCGCATTGCCGATATGGCCCCCCGTTGTCTTTGCAACCAGGCCGAGAGCCGGGGCCTGCGGGGACGCTCGGAGGGCGAGAGGCAAGCTGCCACAGACGAACATCAAAAGCAGGGCGAAAAGGACCAGTTGAAAGATACGCGTCTTCATGGATTCTCCTTCGGACAAGAAATCGTGTGTGGGCACTTGTTCAGAACTCCCTTTGAGGCCGTGCGGGTAGAAGCCGGGGCCGAGGCGGAAACAGGATTTGCCTGCTGCGGAAATTGCAGCTTCATACTCGGGTCGCCAAGCAGAATCCAGGTGCGGCGGACATCGTTGTCGGTCGTAACGTTCTTGGCGCCCAGGATCATCGCACCGAGAGGGGCAGTGGGATCAGCGGCGAGCTGATTCAGCAGCGCGAGGTTCATGGAAGCCTGCGGAGGCTCGTTTGTGAAACCGGAAGAGGCCCAGACGGCGACTGCCCCGCCTTTGGGCGCGAGGATCAGCGCCTTCGAGAGGCTTTGCGCGTAGACGTCCTGGAACAAACCATTGAGACAATCGATGAGCAGGTAGACCGGCAGACGGCCGCCGTTGCTAAGCGCGGCAGCGTCGTTGTTATCGAACAGATCGACAAAGGACCACTGCTGCTCGGCGCCATGACCGTTGTAATCGACGAGTGCCGCGCCGTTGTTCAGAGCGGATATGATCTGGGAGTGCACTGTGTCGGGATCCGCCCCGTCCGCAAGAATCTGCGACGTTTGCAGGAAAGTCGGAATGATTGCTGCGGCAGAGGTCGTGGCGGAAGTGAAATTCGCATCGACGTTTTGGTCGGCAACCAAAAGGGCTTGGGCGTTCCACGAACCGGCATTCGTTCCCTGCTCATAGCCGACGATCTTCGATACGAGAAGATCGACATCGGCTGTGGTGCGGGCGGGCAGGCGGCCCGTAGCGATGGTGGCGTAGCCGTTCTGCAGAAAATCCGTGAACCAGTCGTCCGAAGCGGTTTTTAGCGCAGCGGTCTCGATGATGCGTGTGGGAACAAAGTCGAAGTCGCCGAAGCCCAGATAATTCCGCGGGTCCATGGAAGCATCGCCGACAAAAAGCACGGCTTGGGGCTTGCGCTGCCAATTCGTGACCGCATTTTGCAGGAAGCTGCGAATCGCGAAGGGGCTGCGTTCGCCGTAATTGAAGTCATCGAAAACCTGGTCGGTGGTAACGAGGGAGACTGTGTGGCCCTGGGATTCGCGGAGCTGCACGAGCGGCGCCAGGTGCGAGACAAATTCCGGATAGGCAATCATCACGATGTCCGCGCCGGAGCGCTGTTGATCGAGCAAGGTGGGCGTGTGGGGTGCAACGGCGACCGGGGAAGACAGCGTATTCGCCGCGAAGGCGAGGAGAGTGCGTGTTTCAGTGGAGGCAGGAAGGAGCCCGACAGTAACTCCGTAAGAACCAGACTCCTGTGCGACCGTGCCGTTCAGTTGATAGATGTTCAGGGGGTCGGTGATATCGAAAACGCGAACCTGCGCATTCGAAAAGCCGGAAATATGCACATCTGAGCCTGAGGGAGCATAGGCCTCCAGCCAGTCCGAGTCGGCCGCATAAGTGTGCATATATTGGAGCTGAATGGACTGCACCAGGCTGACATCGTTGTCGCCATCGAGGGCTGTGAGGGTGACGGTATTGGTGTCCTCGAGGAGTTCTGAGGGATCGATCGAGAATGTCTGCGTGGCAAGAATCTGGCCGTAGAAATTGAAAGTGCCGACGGAATTGCCATTGAATTCAACTGCGACAGAGTGCTGCTGCGCATCGGTCGCTCCCTGAAGCGTCAGGGTGAGAGTGAGCGGCTGAGTGGAGGAACTGTCCGGGTGGACCACGTTCAGCGTCTGATCGGTGGGATCGGAAGTAATGGCAGCGCCGAAGAAATTGTCATTGTTCTCGCCGTTGAGCAGCGCGGCAAAATAGACGGTGCGATCCTCGCGGCTGACGGTGAAGGGGAAGCTCAGAGGAGCGGATGATCCCGTAGACGCGGCAGGGACGGAAACAACGCGCTTGCCAGTCGCGGCTTCATCGACGAGCCAGTAGGCGCGGTCTGCGGTGAACGGCGTGTCAATCCCAGTGCCGTAGAACTCGATGGCGTCGGTCGGTGAAGCGGCGCCGGAGGTGTGCCCGACGAGGAGGATGGGTTGCTCTATCCCTTCCACGTAGAGATGCAGGGAGCGAACGTCTGTGCTGGCACTGAGGCCGGCCGCAAAGAGTTGAGAGAACGGAATGTGATACCAGCCTTCCTGATCGACGGAAATCTTTACGGCGGGATAATCCGCGGCGTTAAAAAGACGTGTTGCAGCAGGAGGACCGGGATGGAAACGGCGCCCTTGCCCGGAATAAACCACATTACTGGCAGTTGACCTGACGTTCTCGCGGCTTACCCGGGCATATAGCTGCGAGAGTGAAGGCGAAACAGGCAATGTTGCGGCGCGTACAGCCGGCGCCAGAGGCTCTGGCTGCTCGGCGGATGCCGGCTCGGCATAGGCCGGACCATGCAGCGTCCTTGTGCCGTTGATATCCACGTCCTCCAGCCAGTACGCGGCGTTTGCAGAGGCTTGAGAATCCAGTGCCGCATAGATCTTCGCAGCGTGCTGCGGTTTGGAACCGCGCAGAAGCAGTGCCGAACCCGCGATGAGCGAGGGATCCACACGGTGCCGGCCGGAACCATCCTCGCGGTAAACGTGGAAGCCAAGATTCCGGGACTCCTCGTGCGTGTGCCAAATCAAGCGCACCGTACCGTCGGGCTGCGAATAGGCATTGAAGGAAGAGACGTCCACGGCCGTGGAGGCTTGAATTGTGGAAGTGAAGGAAGAAGTGTTGTTGGCCGTATTGGGATCGGAAGTGGAAGCGCTGACCGTGGCCGTGTTCGTCGAGTCGGTAGTCGAGCTGAACTGGACAGCGTTGACGTTGATGGTAATGACCGCAGTGCTGCCGACTCCGAGGTTGCCGAGATTGCAAGAGACTGTGTTGGTGGCACTGCTGTAGTTGCAGGAGCCCATGGTGGTCGAGACAGACGTGTAGGACACCTGAGCCGGAATCGGGTCGCTCACCACAACGTTCTGCGCCACGGCGGGACCGGCGTTATTGACTGTCAGGGTATAGGCGAGATTGGTGCCTTGCGTCACAGGCTCCGGAGCCGCGGTTTTGACGATGCTGACGTCTGCCTGCGAAGGCGACGCGACGACCGTGGTAACCGTTGCCGTGTTGTTGGCTGTGTATGGATCGGAAACCGAGCTGGCAATGCTCGGAGAGTTGGTGACGATGGAGCCAGCTGGCGTGGCGACAGGAACTTTAACGACCAACGGGAAGTTGACGACGGCGCCAACGGCGAGAGTCTGGCCTACGTTCAATGTGCATGTGACCGTTCCCGTCGAACCGACAGTAGGTGCGGTGCAGGTCCATCCGGTGGGGGCCACAACCGCAACGGCGAGGGTCGTGGAGGTGGCCGGACTGGTGTTGATGGTGGGCAAGACGTCCGTGAAGGTAACCGTGGTGGTGGCAGAGGCAGTGATCGCCGTAGGCCCGTTGTTGGTGACAGACTGCGTGTACGTTATGTTGTTGCCGGGTGTGACAGGGTTGGGCGAGCCGGTGCTGGTCACCGCGAGATCGGCCTGGCCCGCGTTAGCGACGACAGTCGAAGCAGTAGCATAGTTGTTGCCGGTATTTGGATCCGGGGTCGCCGCGGAAATGTATGCGGTGCCTGAAAGAACGGTGCCCGCAGCCGTGCCAGACGGGACATTCATGACGATGGGGAAAGTCGCCGTGCCACCGTTAACCAGAGAAGTCGCCGTGCAATTGATAGCGCCCGCCGATCCGGACGTAGGAGTCGTACAAGACCAGCCGCTCGGAACGACCAGGGAAACGAAGGTGGCATTTACAGTGCCCGCGGCGTTGCTCGCTGTCGACTCATTGAAGACGAGTCCGGAGGCTGTGGCCGGGCCATTGTTGGTAACCACGGCGGTCATGGTGAAGTTGGAGCCAGCGGTTACAGTCGCTGGGACGGTGTTGGTCACAGCGAGGTCGGCTTGCGTGGCGGTGGCGACCGTGGTGACCGCGGTGGCGGTATTGTTGGCGAGGTTTGGGTCGTTCGTGCCGGAGGTCACATTGTCGACATCGACGATTTGCGTACCACTGGGCGTGCCGTTTCCGACTTGAACCGTGATGGTGAACGTGGCGGAACCGCCGTTAGCAAGATCGGGATTGCTGCAGGAGATGGCCCCGCTCGAGCCGGGGTTGGGAGTCGTACAAGTCCAGCCGGCAATCGTATTGATGGTTTCAAAGACGGTATTCGCCGGAGTTCCTTCACTGAAAACGACATTGACTGCGTCGAACGGGCCGTTGTTGGTCACCGTCTGTGTATAGGTAATGGTGCCCCCGGGGGCGACGATGAGAGGCGACGCGGAGTTGGTGACGGAAAGATCGGCGCCGGCACAATACGCGCCTGCCTGCGTACCGGGCGTTTCCGTGATGACGTGTGTGGTGACAACTACGCCAGGTTGGCCGGGCGTGGCGCCGTAGGAATCTTGTACTGTATCGGTAAATCCGTTGCTGCCACCTGCAACGCTGGTGGCAGCTGCGCCGGAAAGCAGAATGACGCCGCCACCGCCACCACCGCCAGGGCCATGGCGTTGACCGGGGAATCCGCCTGGTAACGTTTCCGGCCAGGCGTCACCGCCCGAGCCGCCGTTGGCACTGACTGTCAAACCACCCATGCCGCCGCTGTTGGCGAAAACGAGGATGGAACCGCCCGCGCCGCCGCCGCCGGTGCTGTCGTTATCGGTGCTCAGGGTGGAGCCGCCATTCGAAGTGATGGTTCCGGTGCCGGCGACCGAACCCGTGTGGATGATGATGATCCCTCCGCCATAGCCGCCGCTGCTGTAGATACCGGTGCAATCCGCGCCGCAGTCTGCACCGTGATTGGTACTGGAGATGTAGTAGGAACCGTCGTTAGTGGTGCCTGCGCCACCGGCGCCGCCCATGACCAGGGCGCTGGTGGACGCCGGGAAAGCAGCGCCGCCGAACCCACCGTCGGTCGTGTTCAAAGCGGTGAAGCTGTCCCAGCCGTATCCGCCGTAGCCGCCCGCGCCGCCATTCGCCCCTGCACCGCCGCCGGAGTTTTCATTATTGGCCGCAGGATTGCCGTCTGTTCCGCCGCCTCCCGCATTGCCCGGACCGCCGCGCGCGTAGCTGCCATTGGGTAAGCCCTCGACTGTGGTGTCCGTAGCAGTCGTTGTGACGGTAATAGTGGCTGGGGCGAGGAAGCGTGGCGTGCCTGCGATCCCTTCTCCCTTGGACGCGTTAGTCGTATTGCTGGCAAGCGTGACGTAGTCCGTGTTTGCTCCCGTGCCGCCGCCGAGAATCCTTCCACCACCGCCTCGGAACCCAACAGCATCCGCCGCCACCTTGCCGCCCAGAGTGAGTTGTGAAGAGACGTCAATTGCAAGAACGCCGCCGACAGAGCCGTTCCACGCAAGAGGTACAAGTCCGGAACTGAGTGTTGCCGAAGTGTATTGCGGAACGCGAATCACCTGATAGGTCTGCTGCCCTTGTGTCGCGGAATAGGCCGCCAGAACATAGCTATTGAGCAGGCCGCCATTCGCGCCCGAACCGGTGAACTGAAGTGTTCCTCCGGTCGTCGGAACGGAATTCGTAGCGGTAACAAATTCGAACAGGCCGGAACTTCCGAGGCTGGTTGAACCGTAACCCACACCGGGCAATCCGCTGCCGTAAGAGCTCGTGTTCGTACTGTTGATAGCTGCGTCCTGCATCTGGATGATGAGCAGCAGGTCTCCCGCGTTAATCGCTTGCGAAGCACCTACGGCGCCGCCAAGAGTTACGGAAGTTGCCCCAGCTCCGAGACTGGCCGTGGTTGGCGGATAGTAAGCGTTGACGATGGTGCTCAGAGTGCCGCCGGGACCGTCTTTTCCTGGAGTGGCGCAAACCAGCGGCTGAACGACGGTATAGGCAGAAGCGGAGTTGTTGGTGTTGTTGGGATCGCCAGGAAGAGAGACGGTCGCCGAGTTGTTAAGAGTAGTAGCCGTGGCAGGGGCAGTGACGGTGATGCCGATAGTAGCTGTCGCGCCCATTGGCATCGCTGAGGTGATGGAGCAAGAGATGGTCGTTGTACCGCTACAAGACCAACCCGAGGAAGACGTGACCGAAACAAAGGTGACATTCGAAGGCAAGGTGTCGGAAAGGACATTCGAGGTCGCCGGGGCGCTGAGTTGGCCGAGATTTTGAACTTGCAGCGTGTAGGTGAGGTTGGAGGAGATAAACACAGGCGTCGGCGAAACAGACATGGAAAGACCAAGGTCCGAAGCAGCGACGGACTCAACCAAAATGGAAGTGATGCTGGTGTTGTTTGAAGGAATGGGGTCTACGAGGGTCGAATTTGTGACCGTGGTGGAATTCAGAATGAGCGTGCCGTACGCAGTGCCCGCATTGACTTGCATGGAGAAGATGAGAGTGGACGCACTGGCTCCGCTCGCCAGAGCGACACCATAGGTGCAGATAATGGGACCTGTACCGCCGGCACCCGGGTTGGTGCAGGTCCAATTGGTTCCCGTGAACGACTGGTAGGTGGTGTTCGGCGGCGTCTGCATGTACACGGTGATGGTGTTCGCACCGGCGGCCGTGGGGCCGTTGTCCGTGACGACTTCGGTGTAGAAATAATTCTGGCCTGCATCGACGGCAGTGGAAGAGACGGATTGCGTAAGCTGAAGATCAGCGGTCCCGACTGCTACCACAGTGACGTTCGTCGTGCTGGTGTTGTTGGATGGTATCGGATCGGTGAGCGAGGAGTTGCTCACGGTCGCGGAATTCGTGATGACCGTGCCGCTGGCCACACCGGCATTTACGCCGACCGTGATCGTGAGAGCGTTGGCCGTGGCACCGCTCGCGAGAGTAGTGTTGTAAGTGCAAACGATATTGCCAGTGCCACCGACAGCAGGGGTAGTGCAGGTCCAGCTCGTACCGGCGTAAGCCTGGAAGGTGGTGTTCGCCGGCGTTTGCGTGGTGAGGGAGATGCTTCCGTTCGGCGCGCCGGTGGGGCCATTGTCGACAACGGTTTCGGTATAGACGTAATTCGTACTCGCAGCGACGGAATCCGGAGAGGCGGTTTGCGTGAGCTGCAGATCGGCCGTGCCTGCAGGCTCAACGGTGATGGAAGAGGTGCTGGTGTTGTTCGAGGGATTGGGATCTGTAAAGAGCGTGTCCGCAACTGTGGCGGAGTTCTGGATGACCGTACCCGAGGCCGTACCTGCGGTAACTTGCAGGGTCAGCGTAAGCGTAGCTGCTGTTCCGCCACTGGCTAGCGCGCTGCTATAGGTGCAGAGGATGTTTCCCGTACCGCCAACCGCAGGAGTGGAGCAAGCCCAGTTCGTCCCGGCATAGGCCTGAAAGTTGGTGTTGGCCGGGGTTTGCGTGGAAACGGTGACGGTTCCGGCGGCGGCGTTTGTCGGGCCATTGCTCGTGACGACTTCTGCGTAGGAGTAGTTCGTGCCAGGTGCGACGACTGTTGGAGAAGCTGTTTGGGTGAGGGCCAGATCTGCCGGCGCTACGGTCGAAGTGGCTGTGCTGCTCACGGTGGAAGTGTTGGCGCCTTTGGCGTTGACCGTGTCGGTGATCACCGTGCCCGCAGGTGCGGTGGCGCTCACGGTCACGACTACGGTGAACGTGGTGCTGTCTCCGGAGGGATATTGGCCAAGGCCACTTGTATCCGTACAGGTGATCACGCCGGCGTTGAGACCGCAGGTCCAGGTTTGGTTTCCAGCTGACTTCCCAGCCGACACAAACGTCGTGTTTGTCGGAAGGTTCTGGCTAACAGTGAGAGGGAAAGTTGCTGCGGTTCCACTGTTGTTGGAGAGAACCTGCGTGTAGGTGATGTTGGCGCCGGGAAGCACCGAAGTGGGTGAGGCAGAATTCGTGATCGTGAGTGCCGCCTGTGCCCAGGTTGACGGGGCACTGGCGAACATGGCGCACAGCACGAACGGCACGAACAACGCGCTCCTCGAGGAGATGCGCTTGAGGCGGCTGGCGGCGCTGAGCTTTGCCCTGTGAAACAGGATCCGCAGAGAATGGCGGAACCGGGCAAGCCCGCCTGTCATGGCCGATGATTTGCCCGCGCGTTCTGCGATGATAACCTTGCCGAACAGATGACCAGAAGGCGGATCGTTCTCCTGTCCCGAATCGCCTCGTGTGATCACTTGGCCGAGTGAGTCAACGCTCGCGATTCGATGGACCCGCAGCCCGATCTCCCCGCGCGTCAAGACCACATCGCCCCGACGAACTTCAGCAGCATCTGCAGGCGCGACAACAACATCATCACCATCCTGAAGATTGGGGCTCATGCTTTGGCCGTTGGCACGGAACTGAACGGCATTGCCCCGCCTCAGTAGGGCGGCGCACAGTTCTTCGAACAGACGGGAATCTCGTCGGACCTGAGGCTCAGACACGCGCATAGCGAACCGCCTCCACTGCGCCAGGCGTTGGGGTAAAGCGCAGGATGGAACAGGGCACGGAGCGAGTGATCTGATCCAGAAAACCTAAAGTGAATTGAATGCCGCCTTTCAAATATTGAGGAAGAAATGCGCGGGCAAAGAGTTCGGCGGCCGCCTTTGCTGGCGGGATGGGAACAAGTTCGTTCGAGGGGGATTGTTCAAGGAGAAAGATGGCGGACAGGGGTGCTTGTCCCGGGGAGGAGACGCCCGCATCGCCGTGCCAGGGCGTGCCGTACATCCAGAACTTATCGCAGTGTTTGCGGAGGATGATGCGGTCGTCGCTCAGAAGGGTTACGCCAGGTTGAGCCATCCAAAGGCGGGCTGTCGTGCTCTTTCCGGCACCCGAATGACCGAGGAAGAGATAACCACTGCCGTCCTGGTCGGCCAAACCGAGGGCGTGAACTTCCACACCTTCGCCGAGAGCCAGACGATGCATCATGACCAACTCGTCGAAGGGATATTCGAGCGGGAAAACAGGTCTCTGCTCGGGGAACGAGGGGCGATGCAAAACCACGTGGCCGCGTTCGAAGGCAGGGTCAAACCATGCGGCTTTGTAAGGTTTCTGACCAACGGCAGGGCTCGAGAAATAAAACTTGGTTCCGGTGTCAGAAGTGTAAGCGGACCATAAACCGCTCGACAAAAACGAGGGAGTCGACTTTGGGAGCGTCAAACTGTCCGCCCAAGAAACGTCAAGCTCCATGTGGCAAGTGTGATTGGCCATGGAGGGCAAGAGGAAAGGCCGGTGTTCCTGATCGAGCGCCACGGGCATGTCGACCGAACACCACATGCCCAGGGAGAATCCACCAATACAGACGGCAAGGCGCGAGGCTTCGGAGCATTTTGTCGGTAGGTTTGTGGGGGCGGAGGGCATGGGGTTCACTCGCAATCAGGACCCAAAGGTGTGGCAACGGACGCGGGCGCTCGCGCATCCTCCCGAGATCGGGCCGGCGGAGGAAGGCGTCTTGCAATGCCCGAGAACAGCCTCTTCAGGGCGAAGGCTCACCCGCACAACCTGGGGCGGCACGTAAGAAGGCTTGCTCTTTTGCTCGGGTTTTTGTCTTTCCTTCATTGCCTTTTCTTTCCTATTCGAGGCGGTCCTGTAGATAGGTGCCGCAGGAGGAACAGCCTCCGGCAGAGCAACCGCTACGGGAATCGAACACGGGCAGCAAGGAACTTGAGCTTGAGGAGGAGGGAATGAGATTGGTGAGGGCGATCCGGTCCTTCTGAATGCGCCCAGCCGATTCGCGGAGCGATGTGTGTTGGCTGCCTCCCACGCAGCAGGCGCAGTCCCCGTGCTCAGGAACCTCTACGCCCAGGGCGAAGGCACGAAGATGTGCCACCTGGCAAAGAAAATCCACGGGAGTTTCCGCGTCGCCGCTTTCCAGTTCCCCGTTGGCAGCGCACATACTGCAGAGTGTGCGGATGCGGCAGTTCGTGCAGATCGTCTGGCGCTTGATTCTCGTGTCGCGAATCTCTTTCAAGGGGCCGTCCCATCCCTGGCGGAAGCTGCCGGAGCGAATGTTGTAGCCTTGGCGATGAGAGAGGACGCAGATGGTCATGTTGCCCTTGGGGTCGATGGCGCAGCCATTGTGGCCACCGCCGCAGTTGTAGCGTTTGTCAGAAGCGGGCAGATTGGCGGCAAGTTCTGCTTCGACAAGGCGCTGGTATTCGCGCCGGCGAACAGGGTCGCGAAATTCGAGGGCCACCGCTTGTTCCGGCGTCAGACGCACGGCGAGCGGGCTCTGCGAGCAGTCGGTACGAGGATTCACCAGGGGATCGAACTTGAAGTCCACTCCCAGATCCTGGGCGAACCGCTTCATCTCGTAGACTTCGTGAACGTTCACGGACGTGGGAACGGTCTTGAGCTTGAGAGGCAAGCCCCGTTCGACCAGCAGCGAGACTCCCCGCATACAGCGGTCGAACGAGCCGGGAACCTGGGTTAAGGCCTCATAGGTCTCCCGGGTTGCTCCGTACAGGGTGATCTCAATGCTGAAGGGCCGGAATTGGGCGAGGTGGTCGGCAATCTTCTCGGTGATCATGGTCCCATTGGTGAACAGGGTGATCAAGAAGCCCCGTTTTTTTGCCTCGGTGTAAATGTCCAGGAAGTCTTGGCGTGCAAAGATCTCTCCTCCCGTGTAGAGCAACCAGAGACAGCCTAGTTCAACAAGTTCGTCCAAAAGGCGGATGTGCTCTTCCAGGGTCAATTCCTCCTTACGTGCCTTGGAATCGCCCATGGGGAGGTTGTTGTAACAGTGCTGGCACGTTAGGGGGCAGCGATGCGTCACTTCAATCGAGACTTCGGCGGGGATACGGCGGCCCTGGAAGCGCTCATGAAGGAGGCTCGAGAAATCACCATATGTAGCGGTCTCGACCACGGGGGGAACCTTTCATTCTCAAGAATCAGGACCCGGAAAGGACCAACTTTTCCTCAATGAGTGAATCTAGGAACGACTCGATATCCCTTGCAGCCTGGGACCTGGTCACTTCAAACTCATCGCAAATCCGCTGAACCATTTCGCCGAGGGTGCGGCCTTCGGTCATGAAGTCCCAGAGAACCGAGCCAACCGAATTGAGTGTGTACAGGAAGTTGAGATCGCCAACCCCACTTCGAATAGGAACTATGATGAGTTCGCCTTCGATGCGGCGAGAGACGACCTCCTGGTTTCGGATGAAGCGCACGTCTGTTGCGATCATAGAGATAGCTGAGCCTCCGACTGAGCCCCGGAATTAAGGGGAATCGTTAGAAAAAGTTTGCAGTACTGTCACGGGGGTGTCATGAAGTGAAACAGGGGGTGTACCGTAACGGTATCTATTAACAACTACTGCATATACACAAGTAAAGACTATCCGAAACGGTTGTATCTTCGAGGCTTATGGGGTAGAGACGAGCAGGCTGCGCTCCCAAATCACTTTCGAGGAGAGGTAGGGGAAGGATGAAATCAGGATTTAGACCAGCGAGCCTGAGTCACGGCAGCGATTAAAGCCTTTGCCATATCGATGATCTTCGAGTGCTCGTTCCGGCGAAGCGCAGCCAGGTCCACAAGATCCGCACCGACGCCGAGCGCAAAGGAGCCCGCAGCAAAATAGTCGGCGGCATTTCCGAGGTTCACTCCCCCTGTGGGTATGAGCTTTGCATCTGGAAACGGGGCTTTGAGTGCCTTGATGTGTTTCGGACCACCGACGCTGCCGCAGGGGAATATCTTCACGACTTTTGCGCCAGCTTCGAGGGCGGCCATGAGCTCGGTTGGCGTTAACGCACCCGGGATGGCCAGGATCCCGCGCTCGGCGGCCGTTTTCAGAACCGGAACCGACAACCCGGGGCTGACGAGGAACTGGGCGCCGGCGTCGAGGCAAACCTCCGCTTGCAAGGCGGTGGTGACGGTACCGGCCCCGACCAGCGCCGCAGCACCATAATGGCGGACAAGTTCCCGGATCATGGCGGGAGCATTGGGCACGGTCATGGTGATCTCCATGATGGGGATGCCACCCGAGGAAATGGCGTCGACAGCACGGCGGGCTTCGTCCAGGTGGGAAGCGCGAACGACGGGAACGATACCGATTTCGTGGATCTTGCTAATGGCTTCTTCAATGGTCACGGCGGGACTCCGGAAAGGGAAAGAAATAGAAAATCGGTCTGGCAACCATTTTTGGACGGATAGGCATGGTTGTCACGGGGAAGTTTGGGCTGCACTTTCTAGGTTTCTGGTAGGATCCGTGACCAGCCAGGCGAACCCGCCGAAGGCGCTGAGGGTAGCAGCAAACAAAAAAGGATAGGTCCAGCCAAGATGGACGGCGATGACGGGAGTCAAAACGGCTGTCACTCCGCCACCCAACTGTGCCCCCATATTCATGAAACCGGAAGTTGAGCCGGCTCGCGCTCCGGCGATGTCCGCCGTGACCGACCAGTAGCTGCTCTGCGCGAGATAGAGGGCACCCGCCCCGCCTGCAAGCACCAGGCTGGCCAGCTGAGCACTTGCCGCTTTCGAGCCAAGTACAAGAAGCAGGGCAGTGAGGAAGAGGGCGAAGGCAGCGATGCCGCAGCGGCCAGGACGTTTGCCGTAGATCTTGGTCAGCTTGTCGTTGATCACGCCACCGAGCAAGCTGCAGGCAACCATGGCCAGCGGCGGCAAGGTGCTATAGAAGGCGCTGGATTTCAGGTCGAGACCACGCACCTTGAAGAGGTAGCGGTGGAACCAGCTGAAAAAGATCCAAGCAACATAACCGAAGCAAAAATAGCTGAGCGTGACAAGCCAAACGTCTTTGCTGCGAAGGATGACGCCCCAAGCAATGTCTTTGGAGCTGCGTCCTTCCCCGGCAGGCGCAACCGTCTGGCCGGCTTGGATGTGCAGAAGCTCTGAAGGCGAGACGCTCGAATGTTGTTGCGGCGTATCGCGCGCGGCTAGAAACCAGACCAGACCGACCAGCAGACCAAGCAACGCGCTCAGCCAGAACGACCAGCGCCAGCCATAGTGCACCATGATGTAGGTAACAATGGCCGGGGCCGACCCTGCACCCGCGCCTACACCGGCAAAGATCAAACCGTTCGCGATGCCTCGTTCTCCGGTGGGAATCCACCGGGAAACGAATTGGTTGGATGCGGGATAGATAATCGCCTCGCCGGCGCCCAGAAGGAACCGCACAAGAACAAAAAGGAAAACGGCTCCTCCGAGAACGGGCGAGACTGTGGCGGTAAGTGCTGTGAAGATGCCCCACCAGACCACGCCTGCCGTGAGGACCAGCCGAGGTCCCAATCGGTCGGCCAACCAGCCTCCGAAGGTCTGAAATAGCGCGTAGCCCCAGAGAAAGGCGCTGAAGACCCAGCCCAACTGAACATCCGTGAGACGGTATTCCGTGGCAATGGCGCTGGCGGCCACCGAAATGTTGACGCGGTCCAGGAACGAAACCGCGCTGAGGACGAAAAGCCAGAAGACAAGGAACCAGCGCACATTGCTGCGTCCCTGATCAGGCATGGACGCACCGTCGGCGGAAGGCCGGGCCCAACTGCTCATGCGTGGGCTTTCAGAAGTTCGTAGAGTCTGTCCGCGATGATGGCGTCTTCGCCGGGCTTTAACATGAACGAGTTCATGGACAGGGCGTCGTGCCTGTCTTCTGCGGCATGTTTTTCCGAGGTGGAAAGAACAATACAGGGCCTGGAATTGCGCAGCTCCTTCAGCGCTTCGTCGGGAGTGATCTTGATGCGCTGCGGATCCCACTTGATCTCCATGTGAGGGACGTGGTTGGCCACGTCCGGCATGAAGTAGGAAGTTGTGACGGAAGGCAGAGTGCTGATTTTTGCGGAGACGAGTTCCAGGCGGTTCTGCCATTCCTTGTCGAGGGCTGCGTGGTCGTCGCTCAAGTAAAGTTCGAGGGCCTTTATCATGCCGACTATCTCTTCCTTGCCCACTTTTTGGCTGCGGCCGATGGTGTCCTCGTGCGGACTGTTGTTCAGCAGGGCGTAGCCGACGAGGTCCTTGCGTCCGAGCAACAAGCCGGCGCATTGCGGGCCGCGGATGGCCTTGCCGCCACTGTAGGCGATCAGGTCGTATCCCATGTTGGCGTAGTCCCACAAATGAGAAACAGGAGGTGTGTCGGCAGCCGCATCGATGAAGGTGGGGATATTGTTCTCTTTGGCGACTTTGACCCATTCGTCGACCTTGATCTGGCCCTGGGCATTGGCGAAGTTAGAAAAATGCATCATGGCGGTGTTCGGGTTGATCGCTTTTCGCAGTTCCTCACGCGTTTCAATCACCATCAGTTTCACGCCCGTGTTGCGGAGCTGGTGATCGAACGGATTGCGGTGCGTTTTCTGGATGATGACTTCGGACTTCATCCCTGTAAGGTCAGGAATCTGCTGAATGAATTTCGGATTGTCTCCGGTAAGAATGCCGGCGAGGCCGGACTCCATGGCCGCGGCCGCGCCGGAGGTAACAATCGCCGAATAATTTGCCGGGAGTTTGAGCATCTCGGCGATACGTTTTCCCGCGGCGTTTTCGAGTTCAACAATGTTGACAAAGTGCTGAGCGGCCAGGTCCATAACGGCTTCGACTTCCGGGCGGATCAACGAGCCGCCAAGATAGGTCATGGTGCCCTGACCGTTAATCACTGTGGTGACGCCGAGCTCGTCGTAGACGTTCCCCGTCGAACCGAAACCGGTAACCTTCGCATCCGGAACCGGGGAAGGAGAGGAAGAGGAGAGCAGCTTTCTCGGATTTGTCATCGCCGCGGTGAGAGCACCGAGGCTGCCCATAAAGGAACGGCGAGTCCATTTCAAGTTCAAGCCCATGGTTGTTCTCCTTTTCCCCTAATGGTTTATTTCTTCACGACCGCGGCGATGCAATTGATTTCAACGAGAGACTTTCCTGGAAGAGCCGCAACGGCGACCGTGGTGCGTGCCGGACCGCCATTCGGAAAATAGGTCTTGAAGACATTGTTCATGCCCTCGTAGAAGTCGATATCCGCGAGATAGACAGTGAGTTGCAGGATGCTGTCCATCGTGCCGCCACCGCGTTCAACAAGGGTCTTCACGTTTTCCATCACCCGCTTCGTGTGGGTTTCGATGTCCATGGGGAAATCGCTGGAGTCGTGCGAATGCGCGCCCTGGCCGGCTATGTAAATCGTGCCGTTGTGAATCACGAGTGGCGTGATAAAGCCGTTGCCCGCCGTCTTCCCTTCATAATCGAGTTTCTGAACGCCGCTGGGGGCCTGCGCTGAGGCGGGAGCGGAGTTCGAAAGTAAACTGACGGCTCCGACGCCCGTAAAGAGCGAAGCGAGGCGCGCGGCAAAACTCCTGCGAGACGTGAGATTGGACAGCATGTGGTTTTCTCCTTAACTTGAAATAGACGAAATTCCTTCTACGGCAAGGCAAAACTGAAAATATCGCTGCCCGATGCCACGGCGACATATTGCTCGCCGTTGACTGCGTAAGACATCGGCGAGGCGTGGAATGTCTGGCCGGTGTGAAAATGCCAAAGCGGCTTCCCGGTTTGGGCGTCGGCCGCTTCAAAAGACTGGGCATCGTCGCCGAAAAACACCAGACCACCCCTGGTCGTCATGGTGCCGGCGAAGGAATGCCCGTTGCCGACTTGCACCAGACGCCAAGCCGGCTTGTCGGACTCAAGATTGTACGCGAGCAGGATGCGTTCCCGTTCATCTCCTAAGCTGCGTTTCACGCCGGTGGCGTAGTATGCCTTGCCCTCCTGGAATTTCTCGCTTTTTTTGAAATACACATCGCAATTTTCCGTTGCCAGAAAATAAAAAAGATGCGTATCGGGACTGAAAGAAGGCGCATACCAGTTCGTGGCACCACTGAAGCCGGGACAAACGCGGGTTCCATCGGCCGTGGGCATAACCTCCGTGCGGATGGGACGGCCTTGCTTGTCTATTTCCTTCGCCCAATTCAGTTTTGCGGCGAAGGGAACAGCGGAAAGGAATTTTCCATCCACGCGGTCCAGCACATAGAAAAAGCCGTTGCGGTTGGCTTCTGCCAGCAGCTTGCGCGGTTGTCCGGCATAAACGCCATCGATAAGGACCGGCGTCTCCGTGGCATCGTAGTCGAAAAGATCGTGGGGGGTGAACTGAAAATACCATTTCAGTCGGCCGTCATCCGGATCAAGGGCGAGAACGGAATCCGTATAGAGAT
>Ga0187782_10000854_pt1 | contig 21554 bp, 14 predicted proteins | sample 0715_SJ02_MP15_2_FD_132454 | JGI IMG/M metagenome (GOLD analysis project Ga0187782, IMG submission 132454) | Tropical peat soil microbial communities from peatlands in Department of Meta, Colombia - 0715_SJ02_MP15_20_MG | ecosystem: Environmental > Terrestrial > Soil > Wetlands > Peat | place... | reverse complement strand
TTGGCTGTTGATGGTGTTGTTGGTTGCGGGATTCTTTTCGCTGATGATCTTTCAGGCTGGTTGTGGTTCCAAGGCGACCATTACCACCACGACCGGAACTCCCGCTGGAACTTATCTGGTGACTGTCACCGCGACCTCCGGCTCAGCGACGCGGAATGCCACTGTGACGCTTGTAGTGCAATAAAATTGTGGCGACCGGAGACGCCTTTCTGGAACGACGCTCAGGCTCCTGCTGAGAGCTTGTGATGGTTCTTGCGGTCAGCAATGCCGTACTGTCTGATCTTATACAGCAGGGCCTTATAACTGATCTTCAGTAAAGCGGCCGCTTGTTTGCGGTTCCAATTGGTTTCATCAAGGGCCTTGGAGATAGCTTCAGCTTCGGCTTCATCCTTCGCGCTGCGGGCCAGCGACTTCAATCCACCTGCCGCTCCGTTTCCTGAGTTCTGAATGGCAGGATCGAATTGCGCTCCGCTGCCGTCAGTCTTGGGTTTCAGTTCGTTGATAGCTAGTTTTTCATCGCCCAATACCAGATATCGCTTCACGAAGTTGCTGAGTTCCCGTAGGTTCCCGGGCCACGCGTATGCTAAGCAAGCTTCCAGCATATCGGGAGTTATTGGCAGCGGCGGGCGCGCATAACGCTCAGACTGATGCGACATGAAATGTTTGAGCAAAATGGGAATTTCTTCTTTGCGTTCACGCAGGGGTGGAACATTGAGGGTAAAGGCATTGAGCCGGTAGTACAGATCTTCGCGCAGTTGCTTATTCGCGAGAGCTTCAGAAATATTGATATTGGTGGCCGCCAGAATACGCACGTCGGCTTTGATTACGGACCGGCTGCCCAAGCGGGAAAACTGCCCGTCCTGCAAAACGTGCAGCAGCTTCGCCTGCAAGGAAGTTGGCATCTCTCCGATTTCATCGAGTAGGATAGTTCCTTTATTGCAAAGCTCGAACTTGCCGGGCTTGGGGTGATTGGCACCGGTAAAGGCGCCCGTTTCGTATCCGAACAGCTCGCTTTCCAGCAGGTCCGCCGGGACAGCCGCGCAATTCACTTTCAAAAACGTGCGATGAGCTCGCGGCGAAAGCTTGTGAATCAGACGCGCCATGACTTCTTTTCCGGTACCGCTCTCACCCAGCATCAGCACCGGAATATCGACATTGGCGACTAAAGCTGCTTCGGAACGCAATTTCCGCATCACCGGACTTGCGGCCACGAAGAAGACGTCGTCTGCCAGTTCTTCAACTTCTCCGGGATAGCTCTGCTGGTTGGTACCCAGGCACTGGTCAATGACAGTATCCAGCTCAACTTTTTGGAATGGTTTGGTGAGATAGTCATACGCGCCAAGCCGCATAGCCTGCACTACCTTGCGGGTATCGCCCACACAGGAGAGCATCACAACTTTCAGCCCGGGCTGCAGCTGGCGCAATTTTTCGAGCGTCTGTAAGCCGTCTATGCCGGGCATGAGCAAATCGAGCAAAACCAGATCGGGATGCAGCCCTTTCTGCAAGCACTGCAAAGCTTCCTCGCCGTTGCTGGCAGTCTCGACTTTGTACTCATCCACTTCCAGCAAAGTGCGAATGTATCGCAGCATCCCCGGTTCATCATCGACCAGCAGAATGTTGGCCGTCTTTTTCATTTCTTGTTTCCTTGAATGGATGAAGGAGGTTTGAGCGGGACAATGAAGGAGAATTTGCAGCCCGCTCCCGGCTCACTTTCAACCCAGATTTTCCCGCCCATGTTGCTGACTAAACGCCGTGCAATGGCCAAGCCTAGGCCCATGCCCGACTGTTGGTCGTTCTGCGGAAGGCGGAAGAAGTCATCGAACACCTCAATGTGATACTCGGCCGGGATTCCTGGCCCGGTGTCGGCCACACTAATTTTCACCGAATTAGGCACCGCGCTCGCCTGCCGCCGCCGTTCCGTCAGGACGCCGGGTTGGTTCACGTTGCGCCGGTCCCACATATACGGTTCGGCATGCAACCAGACCGTCCCGCCGGCAGGCGTGAACTTGGCGGCGTTGTCCAGCAGGTTGGAAACCACGCGTTGCATCTTGGCAGTGTCAAAGGCAAATTCCGTGAGCTTCTGGTTGGGAAGGAAATAAAGCGCCAGACCCTTATCCTGGAACGTATGCGACCAAAGTCGGCAAACTTCCGAAAGGCAGGCATTCAAGTCACTCTTCTCAAAACGCATCTTCACCTCAGCCGTTTCGAGCGCACTGAAGCTGAGAAAGTCCTGGATAAAGTGCTGTAGCCGTTGCCCACTGGAACGCATATCGCGCAGAACTTCGCGCTGCCGCTCGTTGAGCGGCCCCAGTTTTTCGCTCTGCAACAACTCCACGTATCCGTTCAGGATAGCTAACGGTGTTTTCAAGTCGTGAGTGGCGGAAGCGAGTGCGTTAGTGGTTCGCAGGAATCGTTCTCGCAATTGGCTATATTGCTGTAATAGTTCTTGACTGCACGCCGGGTCCGGGCAGGCTGCCTCGGTTGCGGGTTTCGTTGGACAAAGCTCGACCTCATCCGCCTTTGAGCCTGCTTGGGGAAGGAACGTATTGTCCGGCACTGCTGCCATCTTAGAAAATGGGGCTGAACTTCCGAGGGAGGAAAGAACTTAAAGTGCTGAGGTGAAACCTAAGTTGATGCTATGACAGGGCCACGTAGGTGTCAACGAAAAATGAAACGAAGTTGCCAATGATGGGCAAAAGTATGCAGTCGAAAGTACTTATGTGACCTCACCAAGATTGAGGAGTTCGCCCACAAAGTGTCTCACTTTTGATCGTTAAGTCACGCATTTACAGCTACATTCGCTTGACCACCTGGGGCTGCGAGAGGAAAACTTCGCCAAGCCCCACCAACTCCACACTCCATTTGGCCCGGAATGTGCGACGAAAGCTGGTTTTCATCTGGAACAGAGGACTAATTTGGGTACGTCGAGGACGCAAAACGAACGGCGAAAATGGGAGCGTCTACCACTGGCAATTCCGATTTTCGTGCGGCGCAAGGATGGAAATGACAAGGAATTGCTGGAATTTGCCACCGCGTTAAACGTTTCTGCCGGCGGAGCGCTGGTTGTTGTGCGGCGTTCTTTGCCCCTCTCCTCGCAGGTTTTGCTCGAAGTGCCCAGTGCGCCTCTGATTTCTAACACTAATTTGCCGAGTGCCTCGCGGAATTTGCGGGCCCGAACCGTGTGGGCGACCTATAAGGACGGGTATCAACTGGCGGGCGTCAAGTTCTCTCATGCCCTCCTGAACTCCTCTTCTAACCGCCTCGCCAGGAAAGGGAAAGTTGTTTCTCCGGTGTGAAAAGATTTTCCCACGCAAAAGCGTCGGAATGAATCTCCTTCCTACCTTCACTCCTGCCTGCGTACGAGGCCGCAGAAGAGCTGCAATGTTTTGAATCTACGATAGATAATCCCCACAGTTACTCCCGTGGCCGAGACTGACAGGCTTTGGTGTTTGGGGTGCACATCTGAACCCGCGTACAGGAGTGATGGCTGGCAATGCCACTTCAAACAACAAACTCGTTCAGCTCTTTGGTGCAATCGCTAGGCGAATTCCCGCCTGAAGCAGTCATTTTTGGCAACTCTGATGCCATGCAGACACTGCGCGCCCGCATGGACAAGGTGTCCAGCGCCAATGTCCCGGTGTTGATTCAGGGGGAGAGTGGCACCGGCAAGGACATCATTGCTCGCATGATCCACGGGCTGTCGCCCTGGAAAAGCGGCCCCTTCGTGAAGGTCAACTGTCCGGCAATCCCTGGCACGCTGCTGGAGAGTGAGCTGTTTGGATATGAAAAGGGAGCGTTTACTGGCGCCTATGGATCAAAGCCGGGCCGCGTGGAATTGGCTCATCGCGGCACTTTATTCCTGGATGAGATTTCAGAATTGGATTTAGGCCTGCAATCGAAGCTGTTGCAATTGCTTCAGGATGGGCAGTTTTGCCGGATCGGTGCTCAGGAGGACAAGAAAGTTGAAGTCCGTGTCGTGTGCGCGACCAATCGCCAACTGGAGCACGAAATCGAAAACGGAACCTTTCGGCAGGATCTGTTCTACCGCATCAACGTTGTCAACCTGCATTTGCCGCCGCTGCGCGAACGCCGCGGCGATATCGAGAGCTTGGTCAATTATTTTCTCGAGTACAATAACCGCAAATACAATTGCCGGGCACGTGCACTTTCTTCTGAGTTGATCACCGTTCTCCAGAAGTATCATTGGCCCGGGAATGTCCGCGAATTAGAGAACTTGATGAAGCGTTATGTGATTCTGGGCAGCGAGGACGTAATCAGCAGCGATCTTCTGGCGCGCAATGAGCGGGAGTTTTTAAATCCCGAGATCAACTTGGATGGGCCGATCTCGTTGAAGAAGCTGACGCGCCAGGCCACACGGGAACTCGAGCGCAAGGTCATCCTCAAGGTTCTCCAGGCGCATCACTGGAACCGCAAGCAGGCAGCAAAAGCCCTGAGCATTAGTTACCGCGCGCTGCTCTACAAGATTCGGGATGCCGGCCTGCCAGCCAATCGCGCTGCACGTCACAACAGCGAAACGCCAGCGGCAACCCAGGGCGTGGCTGCCGATTAGATTAAGCCTGCGGAAGATCGCAATCTGTGACTCCGGCTTCGACCTTTCTCCTTGTGCGCCGGTCCGATCGGGAAACGACTTCAAGGTCGACTCTCTGCTTAGTGAGGGGAGCTTTCAACGTTCGGTCGAATCAGCAGTGCGACTCGCGGAAACAGAAAACGACCCGCAGCGTCATCAATCACATTCACCTGGCACGTGTAGTATCCCGGCTTCAGCGGGCTGAGTGGCAAGTCCAATTGGAAGACTCCAGCCTTACGGTCGCGCGCGTTGAGTTCACTTAACTCCACGAGAGAGCTTTCAAATACCTTTGTCTTTCCACGGAAGAAGGCAACGTTCGTGAGCAAGTGAATTGCGCTCTTGTTCCCCCCTCCAGCGAATTGCTGTGCATCCGACCGGCCTGGATCATAAACCTCGTAGTAAATGAGCAAATGCTGTGCCGAGGAAAAGACGTGAGTTATGTTTGGAATGATTTCCTGTCCAGCGCGTATGAGCGGGTTCGGCGCCACGCTCTTCTTCGCCACCTGCAGCTGACTAGCCAACACAATCGAACTCATTTTTAGCGGTTGCGAGTGGAAGTCCGGAACTTCCAGGTCGGTTTCGAACGACCCCATGCGGCCCGTCTGGTTTTCCCGGACCACAAACTTCACATGATACCGTCCGCTAGTCAGCGCCAGTGCAGTGTCGTACTGAACGTTCTTTTTCCTGACTTGGCTGACTGTGTCTACTGCAAGCTTGACAGTGTCGCGAACTGTCGTGACCGGGCGGTGATCCTTATCGGTAACTATCCCCATCACATCGAGCGTCGCTTTATCGCGATCACTGCTGCGAACGAAGGGAATTTGCGATCCGGGCACTACCAGCGAGATGGGTATCGAGAACCTGTTGCCGTCCAGTCGAAAATACGCTGCGCCGAGATAAACCGGCAGATCCGTACTGGGCAGTTCAGAAACTAGCTCCTCCTCGAGTTGTCGTTCCTTGTCCTCCTTGGTGGAATGCTGGTAATCAGCCGGCGCGTAATATCCACGCCGAAAGTCAATTTTCACTCCTGGAACATTAACCTTTACCACAATACGGCGGTAACGCCCATCTCGCGCCGGATTAGTACTGTGATAGCCGAGCATGTAATAGATGGAGGAATCATCCTGGACGCTCTTGAAGACCTTGCTGAAATCATTGGAGTCAAGAAATGCCCTGCCACCGGTATCGCTGGCCAGGGTAACCAGCGTTTCTTGCGTCGTGAAATTGGAGTTGAGGGCATTTATCATCGACTGGCCGGAATAAGCGGAAACCCCGCGCAGGCTCGCGTTCTGAGCTTCACCGCCAGGTACAAGGGCCTGCAGTCCGCGCATGTCCATGGTATAGATTGCAAGATTGGCACGTACTGCCGCGTTGGTGGCGGCGCGCAGCTCCGACTGGTTCTCGATCCCCGTTCTATCCATCCCGCTCGAGAAATAGATCAGAGACTTTTTCTGTTGGACGTGAGACAGACGCTCAGCTACAGACCGTAAAGCTTCAAGCCGGCGATCGGTATTGAAAATATTGTATTCGGTATCATCCACTGTGAACGGCTGGCCTGTGTCCGGCGTGCCTTCCGTCGAACCTGTGCTTCCTTCCTCGAAGCCTTGTCCAGCACCAGTATTAAAGGCCACCAACTCCTTCTTAAGAAGATCGTGATCAGTGGTGAAATCTTGGTTTACGGTTAACGAATTTCCCAACGATACAACCGCGACCAAATCTGCTGGCGCCATCTGCGAGTCCACATAGTTCGTGGCCGAGCTTATTGCGCGATCGATTTCGTCGGGCTCCATGGCGGAGAGATCGAAAAACAGAACGATCAAACGCCGATCTTTGAACTCGTTCGCCGAAGCAGCCAGAGGAGCTGCGCTGCCAATCTTCGCCGAGTTTTCCTCGGGCAGTGGTTTTGTCTGGGCTACATCTTGCATGGCAACCGCGTCTGTATTTTCTATGTCAAACGAAACAATCTTCTGCGGTTTGTTGTCTTCAAGAACCGTGAAATTCTCCGGTTTGAGATTACGAACAAAACCTCCGTTTTTGTCACGCACGGTCACGTTCACCAGGACCAAATCAGTCTGCGCGCGAAATACGTAGTCCGATTTCTGCGAAGACAATGTGGAGCAAAACAGAAAAACTGATAGCACGACTAGAATGACCCGACCGCCGAAACAATGATTTCTCAAAATCATAAGAATGCCTTCAAAAGCGGAATCGCGAGGTCATAGTGAATTGCCGCATTGCTCCCACAGCCGTTACCCGTCCAAACGTCGGAGAATTGACGACCGTATCGATCGTGACATATTGGGGCGTGTTGAAGATGTTTGTCGCCTGCGCCCGAAACTCCAACACTTTCGCTTCTTTGATAGGCACGACCTTGGTAAACGCCATATCAAAAACGTGTGTGCCTGGCCCGATGATGCTGTTGCGCCGGACATCTCCATACTGCCCTGTTGGCGGGGCGACGAAAGCCGCAACGTTGAACCATTCCGCAATGGATGGATTCGGAAGTGATATCGATTCTCCTGGCACCAGATCTGGCCGCAGCGTCCCATTGGTGCCGCGATTTACGTCCGTCGGATTCCCCAAGAGCCGCGGCGTAAATGGAAGCCCGGAGGCAATTGTCCAGTCGCCACTCCACTGCCAGTCGCCGAAAATCGCACGCCATGGGCTGTTGCCGCTGAACCATGTTTTGTCGTGCCCGAAAGGCAGTTCCCAGAGGTAGTCCGCAGTGAAGCGATGCGTCTGGTTAAAGCTGGATAGGCCACGTTCCGCCGCGAGATCAAACGGGTTCTGCGCGACGCTTGCTGTACCCGCAGACGCGGTAGACCCTGCACCAGCTGCGCCCGTTCCACCTCCCCCGAGCCCGGGAGAACTGGCGCTGGAAGTGGCCCCTGCGCCGACGGAAGATGCGTTATCAATTGACTTGGAAAACGTATAAATGCCGCCAACCGAAAAGCCGTGAGAAAGCCGCTTGCGCAAGCGCACAGAAGCCGCATTGGCCGCGGAATCCGCCACGGAGTTCTCGTAGGTAAACGCCTGGACGCCCGGGATGCGAATGCCGGTTGCCGTTCGGTTGGGCGCCTCAAGGATATCCAAGTCCGTGCCTTTGGTTCCGGTGTAGTCAAGATTCAGCAACAACGTTGGACGAATCTGCTGCTGAATGTCGAGATTGCGAATCTGCACGTAGCCCATCCGATAATTCGGATTAACCGCGTAGTTGTTGGTAATGCTATTCTCGGCAACCGCCGGAAAGCCCTGTTGCAGCGTCAGTTCTCCCAGCACTGTCTGAATGTTGGTTGAAGTGTTCGAGAACGGAGGCTGGAACGCGAGCTGTTGCACGATTCCCTGAAAAGCCCCTGTGTTGTAGTTGATCCCATATCCTCCTCGCACAACCGTCTTCGAAAATGGCTTCCACGCGAACCCAACCCTCGGTGCGAAGTTGTTGTAGTCAGGACGCACAAGGCTTGGCGGCAGTGAGCCGCTGAACGGCCCATTTTCTCCAGACACGACTCGCACTACCACCGGAGCGCCTGACGCGGGATTCAATACTCCCGGCGAGAGATCGAGATTGACCAGACGGTTGTTAATCTCGGTGAATGGGGAAACGTATTCGTAGCGCACCCCGAGGTTCAGTGTGAGGTTTCCTCGTAATTTCCACTCATCCTGCGCATATAAGTCCCAGGAATTTCCACGGAAATGATAATTGTTCTCCCCATACTGCAAAGAAGTTTGCTGCGGCAGGCCGAGGAGAAAATCTGCAAAGTCGAAACCGGTTCCGGCAACCGGTTGCTTGCCGATCATCTCCGAGGTATTCAATCCGGTGAAGATGAACGATCCGCGAGCGTTGCTATCAGTTTGGGGATTGAGCTCGATACGGCGGAAATCTCCGCCCCATCGCCATGTGTGCTTGCCGTGGTTCCAAATCAGATTGTCAGAAAAAGTGATCGTCTGGTTGCGCAGCAACTGCGGGTTAATGTCCTGCAGGCTGGCGAAATTGGTGAATGACAGGTTGGGCAGCCCCCAGTCAAACGGATTCTGCGATACTCCTGTGATTCCGAGCTCACCGGTAATATCTTGTGCAAAGGCATAAAGATTCTGCGTGCGCGTCCGGCTTCGGTTGAAATCCGCGCGTACGACGTTGGTCAGCTTGTGCCAACTTCGCACATAAGAGACCGGAATGTCGAAGCTGCGAACCGTCGTGTTTCCCCCAACGCTCGGAAAAGGATTCGTCAAAGTCGCGCTGGATTGGTGATAGTGGAACCCAAAGGTCAAATTGTTTCGCGGCGCGTTGCGGCCGCCTCGGCGCCCTCCCAAAGTCGTGGCGCCGAGCGCGCGGTTGACGCGAACATTTAGATCGTCACTACTATTATTCGCCGTCGTAATAAAGTGAAAGTTCTGAAAACTACCCGGAAGATTCGGCTCAGGAATGTATTTCAACAAACCATTCGCGATGGGATTAATTTGCGAAATCGTGTTGTTCGGAAAAGGAGTATTCGTTGCGGGATTGAAGATCTCGACCGGCTTTCCGGCCAGTGCGCCTGTCGTATAGGTGCTTTGCGAAAAGTTTCCTTCCCGTTCCAGTAGAGTGGGCACTGTCGAGAACTCGTCAAATGGCTGCTCACCGCGCTTGCCGTTGTAGTTGACGAAATAAAACGTCTTGTTTCCTCCCTCATAGAGATGGGGAATATTCAGCGGCCCACCCACAGAACCGCCAAAGCTGTTCTGCAGGTAGTTAGGTTTGATGACACGTAGGCCGGTGAGCGAATAGGGCGAGGCGTTCAGCGCCGAGTCGCCCACTCCGTAATAGATCGAGCCATGTGGATGATTAATGTCGAAGCCGCGCCGGCCAAATACAGCCCGTCCTCCTCCACCTGGGCCACCGGGACCTCCACCAAACCCGCCCGCGAATCCGCCGGGGCCACCCAGTCCGCCACCGAGCAGGGCGCCCGGCTGAGAAGCATCGTTACCGCGTTGTTGGAAATCAGGCGGGCCGAATGATGTAAATGGATTGGAATTGGTCCCCGAAACCGCCACAGACTCTGTCGCGCTATCAGGCGCAATGCCGGGCACGGGCATGCCCGCGGGAACCACATCGCTAAGAGAATCGGCGCTAGTTGCTTGGCTTAACGCATTTGATGCCGCAGAGAGTCGCTGAAATCCGCTTGTTCCGTTTGCGCCCCCATTCGCCCTTTCTGGCCCAGACCGAGACGGTAGTGTTCGTGAGGAAAGAGTCAACTCAAAATCTGCTTGTATATCCGGATGCGCGGGGTCAATCACGACCTCTCGCGTGCTGTTTGCGAACGCCGTCATCTGCACCCGTATGGTGTAGGTTCCATATGACGGAACAGTCACGGAATAGCTGCCATCAACGTCGGTCCAGGTGGCGATGCTTTCTGTAAGTGATGGACTTGAGATGGAGACCGCAGCCCCTGGAATCGGCATATTGCCGGACTTCACGATACCGTGGATCGTTTCACCTTGTTTTTGGGCTGTCTGAGTGTGGGCCGAGCTGCAGAGAGGGACCAATATCGCCAGGCATACGGCGACAATCCAGAAGAAGGCTGGGGAAACGGAGCCCTTGGCAATGCGGGGAAAATTTCGCCATGAAGTAGATAGTTGATGAACTGTGGAAACGTTCGGAAATGGCCTAGCCACTGTACACATCCAGCCTTCAGCAATACACCTGGGATTCTCGGCTCGCTGTCACGCGATTGATGGCGCACTTACCTACTTTGGATGATATGCCGCCCCTCCGAACGGAAGTGTAAAGTTTTGTCTATTGAGTAAATCAATCGTCTTTTCGGTTTATTGGGCGAATATGCAGGGGTATCGTTCAATTACTCACTGCGGCTTCGCATACTCAGCTTTGGCCTGCTTCAGGATGGGGATGTCAGGATCGGCTTCTTTCCAGAGGATGAGGAAGTCTTTGTAAGCGGAAAGTACCCCGCACTCGGGTAGCATCGGCGTCGGCGCCTCGCGCGTTCTCGCTCAACTTAGCACGCCATAAGGGACAGGCGCACGACGAGTCAACGATCACGGCAGCAAGTGATGGCGCTGACGCCATCATCACCCGCTTGTCACAGCGTTTGCGGTTTGCTACAAGAGAAAATGAGTGAGTCTGCCGCGCCCGACGCTAAGTGATATTACTAACTAATGGGCAACTGGACTGTGGATCGGCGTCGCTTCGCAGGTCGTTCACAAGACCTTTGCCTATGGACCGTCCTGCTCCTGTGCGCTGTGGAACCAGCGTGCAGTAAGAGCTCCGCAAGAGATCCGCAAAGCCAAGGCCCCCCTCCCATTCCAGTGAAGATCGAAGAGGCGCATGCGGTTCCCGTCAGCGACAGCACGGAATATGTCGCCACGCTAAAGTCACGTGACTCGGCCATAATCATGCCGCAAGTGGAGGGCCAGATTACGGCGACTTACGTTCATTCCGGGGACCACGTCTCGCGGGGCACGCCCCTGATGGAGATTGATCCCACCAAACAGGAAGCAACCGTAAACAGTCAGGAGCATAACCGGGCAGCCCAGGAGGCCAACCTGAAGTGGGCGCAAGAACAATATGACCGCACCAGCGCACTGGCAGCTGCCGGAGTTGTCTCCAAGCAGGACCTCGACCAAGCGAAGGCCGCACTCGATAATGCACAGGCCCAGCTGCGCGCTCTCGATGCCCAGGTGCAAGAACAGCAGGTGCAGCTTCACTACTATCGCGTAGCGGCGCCAACCACTGGAATCGTGGGAGATATTCCGGTGCGAGTGGGCGATCGCGTCACCACCACGACAGTTCTCACGACGGTAGACAAGCCTGGCAGTCTCGAAGCTTATGTTTACGTTCCCGTAGAGCGATCTTCGCGGCTTCGCATGAATATGCCAGTGGACATCGTAAACGGCGAAGGCAGCCTGCTCGCCAACAGCCGGATTAGCTTCATCTCGCCGCAGGTCGACAATACGACCCAAACGGTGCTGGTCAAAGCCCATATCGCGAATAACGAAGACAAACTGCGCAACCTGCAATTTGTTCGTGCCCGCGTCATCTGGGGAACCCATCAGGCTCCGGTAGTCCCGGTTCTCGCAGTTTCACGTCTTGGAGGACTGTATTTCGTTTTTGTGGCGGAAGATCAGAGTGGGAAATTGGTGGCCCATCAAAAGCCGCTGCGTGTGGGCGAGATGGTCGGCAACGACTATGTCGTGTTGGATGGGATCAAGCCGGGAGATAAGGTAATCGTTTCCGGAACTCAGTATCTTGTGGATGGCGCGCCGGTAGCGCCGCAGGGCTAGTGCCCAGTTACGAGTTCCAGGTCTTGAGTTTCAAATTAGAAACTCCGGGCGGCGGCAAGATTTTGACCGGCTCGCCAACGGCGAGGCTCAAATTGGTTTCAAACTCGAAACTCGAACCTTGAAACTGCTTCTTTCATGTTCGTCAATTTCTTCATAAACCGTCCGGTCTTCGCGACCGTTTGCGCGCTGCTAATCATCCTTGCGGGCGCAGTCGCGATTCCCACCCTGCCGATCGCGCAATTTCCGAATCTTGCACCTCCTCAGGTTTCAGTTTCGAGCGAATACATCGGTGCTAGCGCGCAGACGGTTGAGTCGGCTGTGACCATTCCTCTCGAGCAGCAGATTAATGGCGCGCAAGGGATGAAGTACATCACTTCCACCAGCGGAAATGACGGTTCAAGCTCTATCACGGCCACTTTCGAATTGGATCGCGATCCCGACCTGGCCGCGGTGGACATCCAAAACCGGGTGAACACCGCACAAGGTCGCTTACCTGCTGCGGTCAAAGCCACCGGCGTAACCGTCGCAAAATCATCCCAGAATTTTGTGTTCGGTGCGGCAGTGTACTCTCCCGATGGACGCTATGCCCCACTCTTCATGAGCAACTATCTCGACGTCTACGTGCGAGACACATTGAAGCGTGTGCCGGGCGTAGCAGACGTATTCGTATTCGGAGAGCGCAAGTATTCCATGCGGCTCTGGCTCGATCCCGAACGCATGGCCAGCCGCGGCCTCACCGCAAGCGATGTTGTGAATGCACTGCAGGAGCAGAACGTCGAAGTGGCTGCCGGGCAGGTTGGACAACCTCCGGTGAAAGTTGGTCAGCAATTCCAAATCAGCGTGCGTGCGATCGGACGCCTTAGCGAGCCCGCGCAATTTGAGGACATCATCTTAAAGACCAATGCTGATGGCACGCTGGTTCGTCTGCGAGATGTTGGACGGGCGGAGCTTGGGGCGGAAGATTACGGCACTGACCTGATTTACAACGGCCACGAAGCGGTCGGCGTGGCCGTTACTCAGCTTTCCACTGCGAATGCCATCGACGTGGACCGACTGGCCCTGGCGGAATTGAAGCGGCTTTCCAAGCGCTTCCCACCGGGCATGATCTACGAAAACGCATTCGACACCACCGACGCCGTCAGTGAATCGATCAAAGACGTGCTCAGCACCTTGCTGGAAGCCATCGTCCTTGTCATCTTGGTTATCTTCCTGTTTCTCGAAGACTGGCGCAGCACGATCATCCCTTCGGTCACCATTCCGGTGTCGTTGGTCGGCACGTTCGCGTTCGTCAAGCTGCTGAATTTCTCGATCAATACACTCACTCTCTTTGGCATCACCTTGGCCACGGGTTTGGTAGTGGATGACGCCATCGTGGTGATTGAAAACATCGAACGCCACATCCAGGAAGGCGAACACAGCCCACGTAAAGCCACATCGGATGCTATGAAAGAAGTAACCGGGGCGGTGATTGCTACGTCGCTGGTGTTGGTGGCAGTGTTCGTTCCAGTGGCTTTTTTCCCGGGGACCACCGGTATTTTGTTCCGTCAGTTTGCGCTCACCATCGCCTTTTCGATCTCCATTTCTGCATTCAATGCTCTGACTCTCAGCCCTGCGCTTTCCGCGCTTCTGCTCGGCCGAGAGCATGACGAAAAGATTTGGTTGTTCAGAGAGGTGGATAAAGTCGTCGCCACAGTTACAAACGGATATCGCAAATCCCTGAGTGCGTTTCTACGTCTTCGTCTACTTGCAGTTGTGTTGTTCCTCGCCGGTTTAGGTTGTACATACATTATTTTCGAGCGGGTGCCAAAGGCCTTTGTGCCCAATGAGGATCAAGGCTGGCTGATCGTCGCTGTGCAAGCCCCGCCGGGGGCCTCGACGCAGTACACGCGTAGCATCGTGGAGCAGGTCGCTCATATTATGCAGAGCGATACAGATATAGAAAGTGTTTTCGCAGTCGCCGGCTCCGGCGTGACTGGCGCTGCTTCCAATCAGGGTGCGGTGTATGCGGGACTTAAGGATTACTCAAAGCGCAAAGGCCCGGAGCACTCGGCAGACGCGGTCGTGAACCGTCTGCGCGGCCAATTGTTTGCCGTCTCCGGAGCCATTGTCCTCCCGTTCTTGCCGCCTGCCGTACAAGGGCTCGGAGAATTGGGAGGATTCCAATTCGAAATTCAGGACCAGGGTGCGCATACGTTGCAGGAGTTGGCCAGCGTTGTTCAGGACACGGTGCGCCAGGGGGCTACTCAAAAAGAACTTGCTGGACTGTTCAGCAGCTACACCGCGAACGACCCTCAATTTGTAGTGACAATCGATCGCGAGAAGGCCAAGAGCCTGCACGTTCCACTGCAACAGGTCACCGACACCTTGGGTGTGTACATGGGATCGGCGTACGTGAACGATTTCAATTTCAACAATCGCTCTTACCGGGTTTACGTGCAAGCGGATAAGCAGTTTCGCTCAGCGCCAAAAGACATCCAGGAGTATTACGTGCGCTCCGATACGGGGGCCATGATTCCATTGGATAATCTGATCACAATCTCCCAGACCGCGGCGCCGCAAGTCATCAATCATTACAATCTTTTCCGCTCGGCGGAGATCGACGGCTCGGCCGCGCCGGGATCCAGCTCCGACCAGGCAATTTCCGCTATGGAAGACCTAAGTAAGAAGATTCTCACACAGGGCTTCACTTACGAATGGACCGGCATCTCTCTGGAAGAGTTAGCCTCCGGCCGCACGACGCTGATCCTGTTCGGGCTCGGCGTGCTGGTCGTTTATCTGACGCTTTCGGCGCAATATGAGAGTTTCGTGCTGCCATTCATTGTGCTGCTGGCCGTTCCCATGGCCATGTTGGGAGCGCTTCTGGCCCAGTCTTTGCGCGGACTGCAAAACGATGTGTATTGCCAGATCGGCTTGGTGATGCTGGTCGGCCTTGCCAGTAAGAATGCGATTCTGATTGTCGAGTTCGCGGAACAATTGCGTGAACGTGGCATGCCGTTAATCGAAGCCACGGTGGAAGCCGCGCGCATACGCTTGCGCCCGATTCTAATGACCTCGTTCGCTTTCATCCTCGGTGTCGTGCCGCTCATGGTCGCGCATGGGGCGGGCCAGGAGGGCCGCCACTCGGTCGGAACCACAGTCTTCGGCGGAATGATTATGTCCACGTTGCTGAACTTGTTTTTCATTCCGGTGCTCTACCTTATTGTCGAAGGCTGGCGCGAGGCGCGTGGCGTGAAAGTGGGCCGGGTCGTGCGGGAAAAACCTTCAGAAGCATAGCTATGCGAAAGCTCTCCTAATCTCTGACCTGGTCTGTTTGCTTTTTGTGGGTTGCCAATGATGGTGTGAATCTTTCCGCGTCAACCGACCGTCTGACCGGAATAAGCCAGCTGTGCGCATGCAGCTTCGACGGTCTCACAATCCACCAATCCGGCAGTGCCATAGAGTATCGGCAGCAGCTGGCTGGGTGGGTACTTGCGGCGCAGCTCTGCGACCCTCTCGGTGCCGCAACGATAAGCCGGTAGATACATCCGTCCCAGGAGCGGATGGCGTCCCCACGCGCCGGAGAGTTTGTCGGCACGCTCCTCGGTGACCAGGTAATCTCGCCGGAGAATGGCAGCCACTTCTTCTTTTGGCATCTTTTCGCGCCACGTGAGATACGAAGCTTCGTTCTTAGCGTCATCTTGCAAGAGCGCAAGCAGCACACCAATCTGCAAATCTTCATCTGGAAGTTGCTCCACTTCGGTGACCCCGTGGGCGATCAGGATTGCATTGTTCGCAATTCCTTCAAAAAGAGTGGCGGCGCGGGTGTTCATAGTCAACACCGTTGCCTCGAAACCCATCTGGCCGCGGACATACATGTCTTGCAAATAGGCAAATGTGGTCACGTGTCCGGGCACAACTTCGTGACTGATCAATTGCTCGAATTCCGGAACGGAAATCTGCAGCGATGCATTGATCTCGTAGGTTGCCTCATATTTCGGCTTTCCGTCCGGCGTGCGGGCGCGGCCAATGTAGTTCATGGAGCCGGAGAACCAGGCATCTTTGATCGGGAGAAAGTCGATATTGGCGCGGGGAACACGGGCCAGCTCACGCGGAAGATGAGGCAACAGATTCGCTTCACTGAGCTGGTCGAAGTGGGCGATCACTGCCGTACTTAGAGCCCGCACCGAAGCCATGGGGACCATCCGATCGCGCCGCCAAGCATCCACTGCGCCGAGAAGGCCGCCCGAGCCAGACGGCGAATAGCCCGCTCGGCCCAACAGCTCTTCAACCCGCTTCCGTTTCGCTTCAGGCTGGGACGGCTCCGGCGCATGGCCAGTTGAAGCTTTGACGCTTCGTTCATAGGGCACGGGATCGCCTTTGCCAAGAATCTCCATGGCCAAATCCCACATGGTTTCTAGGCAGAGTGCCAAGCCTGACAAATATTGACCGCGCAGTCCGCCGATCTTCGAGCCTTTCCGGCGAAGGCCATCATTGGCCTCCGGAAAATTCACTTTCGCCAGGTAATCATTCAGGGCAGCGCGGTCAACACTCTTGCCGGTGACGCCGCCCGATTCCCTGATCCGGGCTGCGGCCGGTAGCGTGTATGCCGGCGGCAGCGGCTCGTCCGAAAACCAGGAATCGGCAATGAACCGCCCGGTCCCGGAGGGACACATCACATCACCGCCCCACAGGGTGTCGATCGCAAGAATTGCATCCGCGGCGAATTTTCCTGCCTTGTCCATCACATCTCCTTTTCGTTTTTCAGTGAAGTGAACCAGACGTAAAGGCACAAGCCAACAAAACATAAAGCGGAAATCGACTGCGACAGCGGATTGTTTTTGTAGAACGGTGTCTGAATCCACTCTTCTTTGAAGTGCGGCAGCACGCGCAGGGCCGCCCCAATCACGCCGCCGAGCGCACCCCCGGCCATCAGACCACCGGCAATGATGATACCTCTTTCGCGCATTGTTTTACCCTGCCGGCCGCCGATCTTTTCGGCACGCTTGTTCACAAGGTGCGAGAGGAATCCGCCGGCCAGGATAGGCGTGGTCAACTGCAGCGGTAAATAGATTCCGAGCGCGAAGACCATAGAGGAAAGGCTGAGCATCTCCAACACCACGGTGACCATGGCACCAAGACCGAACAGTATGTAGGGGGCCGGCTGGCCGCTCATGAATCCCGAGACGACGGCTTTCAACGCAGAAGCCTGGGGCGCGACCAGAACCTGCCGTGGATCGCCGGGCACGGCCTCTCCAAACTGGAATGCCTTGGCCAGCAGGATGATGGTGAACCCTGCAGTGATCGCCGACGCAACGACCGCGATGAACTTTACCTTCTCCTGCGCCGCGGGTGTAGAACCGACCCAATAGCCGGCCTTCAGGTCGGTGATGAATTGTCCTGACGCGCACAAGGCAACGCAAACCATGCCCGCCAGGGCCATCACGAAAAACATGCCGGTGGCCCCGGAAAGCCCGAACCTTAGTAGCACGACTGTTGAGACTATCACGGTGAGCAAGGTCATGCCGCTGGCTGGGTTGTTGGCGGTCGTGGCAATGGCATTGGCAGCAACCGTGGTGAAGAAGAATGAGAACAGCAGCGTCAGTAACAGGCCCAATCCAACCACCGTCCATGAAACATGAAGCTGTCCAAAGAAGGCAGCCACTCCGATCGCACCCAGCACGATCCCGAGCAGAATGGTGATGACAGAAATGTCATGGTCGGTGCGTTCCGTGTGCGGCGCTTCACCGTGGCGGAAAGCGTGCAGCGCGATGCCAAACGATCCCGCAATCACGCGCAGTGACTTGATAATTCCGACCAGTCCCGCGCTCGCGATGGCACCCACCCCGATGAAGCGCACGTAGTTGCGGTAAATATCCGCAGCTGCCATGTGCGAAATGGGGATGGTGGCGGGATACACGGTGACGTCGCCCATGTGGCTGCCGATAAACCAGATCAGCGGCACCAGCACGAAATTCACCAGTACGCCGCCGGCACAAAAGATGAGGGCGACGCGCAAGCCCATTACGTATCCGAGCCCGAGAATGAAGCTGACCGCATCGAAATTGAAGACCATGCGGCCGCGCTCGGCGAGCGACCGCACTGCAGGCAGAAACTGGAAGTTCAGATATTCCTTCCAGACGTGAAACGTGGTGACAAAGAAGTCGTAGACCGCGGCGATGACAGTGGCCTGAAGCAGAAGTTTGGCTTGCGAACCACCTTTTTCTCCCGTCACGAGGACTTCGGTGATGGCCGTGGCCTCCGGGAACGGAAACTTGCCGTGCATGCCGCGCACAAAGTAGCGCCGCAGCGGGATGAGGAAGAGGATGCCAAGGCACCCGCCGGCCAGGCAGATGAAGATAGTCTGCACAGGATGAGGGTCGAGGTGTAGAGCGTAAAGCGCTGGCACAGTGAAGACAGCACCCGCTACCACGGCGGCAGAGGCGCCTCCCATGCAGGTGATGATCACGTTCTCCAGCAGGGAGGAGCGCCGCCGGTACAAGCGCGCCAAACCAATGGCGAGGATGGAGATGGGAATCGCCGCCTCCATTCCCTGGCCGACCTTGAGAGTGGAATAGGCCGACGCAACCGTGAAGATCACGCAAAACAGGACGCCCCAGAAGATTGCGCGCGAAGTGATTTCTGGAAATTCAGCGGAAGCGGGAACTATGGGCAGATACAATTCGCCGTCATGCAGCGGTTTATAGGCGTTTTCGGGAAGAGTTTTTGTGTCGATCAGCTCAGCCGACATTAGTGTCCCTCTCGTTCCAAGTGGACCATTCCAGCCGACCCAGATCAATGACGCAGATCACAACGCTTCGGTCCGCTGACGGTTTCAGCACCGCGTTGTTGAAGGAAGGAACCTTACGGTCATCTACGAAATCCGTTTTCTTCCTGTCAGACGCTTGGCAGCAGGCAAAGTTACAAGTCTTGCGCGGGGTAGTGGTGATTCCCTTCGTGTGCCACTTTTTGCAGGTACCGGAATCTCATGCCGATGAGAATGGAGCAATCGATGGAAGGCAAAGTCGTACTGGTAACCGGCGCCGACGGTGCCTTGGGGAAATGTGTGACCCAGGCGTTTCTCGATGCCGGCGCAACCGTCATCGGTACATCGAGGAAAATACAGCAGTCCGATTTCAGTAGCCCGAGTTTTACCGCGCTGCCCGCTGAGATCTCGACCCGTGAGCGCGCAAAGCTGCTGGTGGACCAGGTGGTGGCGCGTTTCGGGACGCTCGATGTTCTGGCTCACACGGTGGGCGGGTTCGCAGGGGGGCAGTCGATCGCGGATACCGATGATGCGACGTTCCAACGGATGTTTGATCTCAATCTAAATTCCCTTTTTCACGTGCTGCGGGCGACGATTCCCGTTATGCGGCAGATCGGCAAGGGTCGCATTATTGCGATCGGGAGTCGCGCGGCGCTGGAACCCGGCGCTGGCGTCGGTGCCTATAGTGCTTCGAAAGCTGCCATGGTTTCTCTCATCAGAACCGTGGCGCTCGAAAATAAGGATGCGGGACTTCGGGCCAACGTGATCCTGCCGGGTACCATGGATACGCTTGCCAACCGCCAAGCGATTCCCAAGGCAGATTTTTCGAAGTGGGTGAGTCCCGGTGCCGTTGCCAGCTTGATTGCATGGCTGGCCAGCGATGCCGGCAACGACATCAACGGGGCAGTGATTCCCGTCTATGGCAGCGATGTTTGAGATTTTTGCAGGAGCGATTGTCTGTGGCCTTGAGGTCTACGCAGGCCTTGGATTGGTATTTGCCTTGGTGTTCGTGTGGGTCGGAGTGCAGAGTCTGGATTCAGAGGCTCAGGGCTCGGGCGTTGGGTTCCGGCTCTTAATACTGCCCGGCGTCGCTGCCTTCTGGCCCATGTTGCTTTACCGGTGGACACGGCATGTCACCGAACCTCCTGTCGAAGAAAACCCACACCGCCGATTGAGTCAACAATGATTCAGCCGCTCAGAACCTTGCATCGCCGTACGTTCGTCGCGCTCGCCTTCGTCCTGCCAATGGTGATTGTGACAGGACTCGCAAGCCGACATCCGCGCCTGCCGTCCGGGTCGGCGCCTGTGCAGTTGCCCGGTTCAGCGCACTTGGTAAGAGAGTCAGGAACTCTGTGGCCAAAACATGCGATGCGGACCGAGTTCTATGGCGATTCAAGTCATCCCGGAGAGATTGATATTGTACTGATCCCAGCTAAAGAATTGAACGAACCTGATTTGTTGCTGTACTGGTCGGCCGGCAGACCTCCCATCGCGCGATACCTTACCTGCCAGTGCGCGGCTAATCGGTCCTTTCACGGTGGGTAAACCCTTTACTCTCCCGCCGAACGGATCTGGATACCTAGTCTTGTTCAGCCTGGCTCATCAGCGTGTGTTTGACACGGCCCAGGTGGAGAAGCTGCCATGAGCCTCCAATATGCTGCCATCAGTTGAACCGGCAGAAAAAGGTGTACGACATCACTTTTCTGTCTCTTCTGGTGTTGTATCTCGGAACTTTCGTCGGTGTAGGGGCTGGGCGCAACCCGACTGCAACGGCGGAGACATTGCTGATTCGAGCCTTGGGAACGGCAGCCTTCTTGCTCTTGAACGTGGTGCTATGTATCGGACCCCTGGCACGATTGGATCGCCGTTTTCTTCCTCTGCTCTATAACCGCCGCCATCTTGGTGTAACGACTTTTCTGCTGGGCCTGGCACATGGAAGCTTTGCACTCTTCCAGTTTCATGCGTTGGGAAACGTGAACCCGTTGGTGAGTCTTTTCATCAGCAACCCAAGGTATGGCAGCATTGCAGATTTTCCTTTTCAGGCTCTTGGCTTCTTTGCTTTGATCATCCTCTTTTTCATGGCCGCCACCAGTCACGACTTCTGGCTGCGCAACCTGTCCGCGCCCGTTTGGAAACGCCTGCACATGATGGTTTATGTGGCCTACGCCCTGCTGGTTGCGCACATTACATTGGGAGCACTGCAATCGGAGACGAGCCCAATACTAGCGGGATCACTGATTCTTGCCTTGGCCACGGTAGTCTGTCTTCATCTCGTCGCAGCTCTTCGTGAGAAGAAGATCGACCGTGCAAAGCGGAAGGCGCTCGACGAGGGCTTCGTTGAAGTATGCGCAGTCGATCGCATTGCAGAAAAATGCGCCACCATCGTTTCGCTGTCCGGCGAACGCATGGCTGTCTTTCGCTACGATGGCAAGGTCTCTGCTATTTCCAACGTTTGCCAGCACCAGAATGGGCCGCTTGGAGAAGGCCGCGTCATCGATGGCTGTGTGACCTGTCCGTGGCACGGCTACCAGTATCGGCCAGAGTCCGGCGCCGCTCCCCCGCCGTTCAAGGAGAAAGTCCCAACTTTCCGTGTCAAGGTCGTTGGACAAGCTGTTCTTGTGCACCCGCTCCCAAATGCAGCGGGAACCTACGTCGAACCTGCCGCAGTTGACTCCGGGAAGGAGCAAATGCAATGAACGACTTCTACGTCGGCTACTTGCCGAAAGCGCCCATAGACTTGGCTCGCTTTGTTCGAAGAGTCATTGTGTTCCTTGGTCTCCTAGGGGTCGTTATAGCGTTAGCGTTGGTCATTGGACAAATGCCGTTCGCAAATTCTGCCTTCGAATACGGAAAGACGCGGATGTTTGAGGGGATCATTGACGCGCGGCCTTATCCCACGCTCTTGGTTGCGCGTCCTGGCGAGGTTGGATCAGGAGACAAACACTCACG
>Ga0187782_10000853_pt1 | contig 21560 bp, 12 predicted proteins | sample 0715_SJ02_MP15_2_FD_132454 | JGI IMG/M metagenome (GOLD analysis project Ga0187782, IMG submission 132454) | Tropical peat soil microbial communities from peatlands in Department of Meta, Colombia - 0715_SJ02_MP15_20_MG | ecosystem: Environmental > Terrestrial > Soil > Wetlands > Peat | place... | reverse complement strand
CCTGCTCGTCGGCAAGAACGTGGACGCGTCCGCCCCGCACAGCCGCGACGACGGTATTCGTGGTGCCGAGGGCGATTCCAACGACAGCCATCTACGATCCGCTTATCACATTTGGATTCGACGAGGAGGCTTCAGCTGCCAGGTCTTCGATCAAGTCCCGGAACCAGCGGCGCACCGCCGCCGGGAAGGGCCACATCCACCCGTAGTCGGGCCCCACGTAGCGGCGCACGATCTCGTCCTCGAGGTTGCGCGCGGCCTGAAGCCCCAGGATTTCCGCGGTTGCGCGGATCGTCTCGACGTAGGCTTCCCATTCGATGCGCGCCCGACCCCATGCCAGAAACATCGGCAATACGGGAAAGAGGTACACGACAGCCATGGCAACGTCACCCATCCGGCGCCGCTGGACTAGATGCACACGCTCGTGACGGAGCAATATGTAGCGCTCGATGTCCCCCATTTCATCCCAGCAATCGGGGACGTAAAGGCGGCCGAAAAGGACAGTGTGGTAGCGCGTCAAATAGTGGCGCTGCCGGCCGAACGTCACGAGGCGTAAAGCCAGGGCGATCGCCAGCTGCAGTGCGCTCTCGCGTTTGCGACGAATCGCGAAGCCTGGAAACTCGCGGCGGATCTCGGCGAGCAACTGTTCGTGGCGTGCGCCGGGTGGAATCGCGACAGCTTGCCACCGCGACGCAAACGGGGCAACCGCCGGTCGGACTAACGCGCAGGGCCCGAGCTCGACCGGGCACCGCTCTCCATGGGTTGGGCCGTCGCTCTCGTCAGCAGAAGTCCGCGTGCGGTGGAGACGAAGCCAGCGCGTACGAGCACGCGCGCGAGCTCGCTCTCCACGGCGCCCCGTCCGTCGATGCTCGAAATGAGCAGGGCGTGTCGCTGCGTGCCGTCGACCAAGCCAGCCAGAGCCGATGCGAGAATTCGTGCCGATCGGTCCCATTCCTCGCTCCCGTTCGGAAGAAATGTCACGAGCGAGCGGTCGCGCCGGCCGAGCCAGCCGAGCAGCTCGCCCTCGTGGACGACGACGAGCGCTCCGGCGGCCCTCTGGGGTCGGTCGTCGGCTGCGCCGGGAGGCCAGTCGATGAGCGAGCCCCACGCGCTTGCCGGGTCGCTCGCTGCCAGGACGATGGGCGACGACCCGCTGGCGGAGTGACGACGCAGCGCACGAAGTCGCTCGGCGGCGCCCGGCAGGGCGAACTGAGCTCCCCCCCGGCCTCGTACGAAATGTCCTCGTCGGACCTGACCGCGCTCCTCCAGCCTTTTCAGCACGTCGTAGATGGCGGCGAACCCCCCGGGAACCCCTTCCGCCTGAGCCGACTCGCGCGTGACTACGCCGTAGCGATCGAGCAGCACGCGAGCGAGAGCCAGACGCTTGTCGGGATCTTCAGGGGTTGGCGGGCTCCACCGCGAGGCCCGAAGCGACCACCGCCCCCCATGTCCGACGGGTAGGCCCGTTTCGCGTGGATGACGCATGCGCCGGTCGAGCGCCGAACCGTGGCGACGCGGGCGCCGCGTGAGGCTACGAAGCGGCTCGAGCGTGTCATTGGTCACTTCACCGGACCAAACCATTTGCCAGACGGTGTCCAGCACTTGTCCGGGAAACCCACCCACGTCCCGAGCAAGGTCCGCAAAAAAAATCGCGCCTCGTCGCCCGAGCACTTCGCGAACCGTGTCGGCGACCCTACCCATGACTGGCGTCGGTGGACGTGTGAGGAGAGCTTCGTGGCTCGCGAGGTAGAGGACGATGCGTCCGTCCGTTGCCCCGACCGACTCGATACCTGCCCACACGACCTCGCCCGAAGCGCAGAGCTCGTCGAGGTCTCGCGGACGGTACGCCTCGATCCGCGCGGGCAATATCTCGGTCTCGAGAGCGGATGCGACGAGCGGGCATCCTTGCAGCAGCGCGATCGTCTCGAGCAGCGAGTGTCGCCCGCGCCGCTTGCGCGTGACGCCCTGCCACTCGGCAACGAAACGCGCCAGTGTCCGATGATCCACGGGCTCGATGTCGCGCCGGACTTTCGCGAGCGACTTGCGACGGATCGCGTCGAGCACGTCGCGATCGCAGAGCTCGGTTGCCGGCCCATTGGTGCGAAATGCGCCTCGCACGATGCGCCGTTCGTCGAGAAGCGTGTCCGTCACGTGCTCCAGCGTTTCCGCAGTGAGGCCGTAGCGTGCTTGGACGGCTCGAATTTCGAAGGGACCGTGAGTGCGCGCGAAGCGCGCCAGAAGGTCTCGGACCGGCGCCTCCCTGGGGGCGAGCAACGAATTCGGAATGCCCGACGGGAGCGCGACGCCGAGGGCATCACGGAAGAGCGCGGCGTCCTCGACGGCGATGAACCTCTCGCGGCCGAGGATTCGGATCGGCACGATTTGGACGACATCGACGAGATCCCGTATCCACGAATCGACGGCGTCGGGCAGGGCGGAGCGCGCACGGGCCTCTTCTCGCGAGAGATCCCCGAGAGCCAGCAGTGCGCCGTGGAGCTCGTCCATGTTCCTGATGGGTCGCGACAGGCGCTGAAGCCATGTCTCGTGGTCCCCGACGACGTCCGCGTCGAGTACTTGCCCGAGGCCGGCGTCCCCCAGCAGCTCGGACAGCCGATCGACATCGATCGTCAATGCATGGGCACGCCGTTCGGCGTGCGGCGCGTCGCTATCGTAAATGAAATTGGAAACGAAGGAGAACAGCACGCTTGCCGCGAACGGGGAAGGGGAGCGCGTATCGACCGTCGTGACGTGGACGCGGCGCTCCGCGACGGCACGCAGATGGTCGGCGAGACCGGGCAAGTCGAACGCGTCGCGCAGGCATTCGCGGTAAGTCTCGAGCACGATGGGAAAGGTCGGATGGCGCGAGGCCACGGCCAGGAGATCCTGCGCCCGTTTGCGCTGGGCCCAGAGAGGAGTCCGACCCCGCGGATTGCGGCGCGGCAGCAGCAGCGCTCTCGTTGCACACTCCCGGAACCGAGCGGCGAAAAGAGCGGTTCCGCTGAGAGCGCGCGCGGCGAGCCCTTCGATCGCGTCCGGGGAGGGCAAGAACCACTCGGGGCGCGGCGCAGCGGTGCACGCCGGGATCCGGAATGCCATTCCGTCGTCGGTATACGTCACGTCGACCGTCGCGTAGGTTCGTCGCAGCTGGGCGGCGACAGCGATTGCCCAGGGAGACAGCACGCGAGTACCGAGAGGGCAGAGCACGACGACCCGCCAATCGCCCGCGTCGTCGACGAAGCGCTCGATGACCGTCGTGCAGTCGGTGGGTACCTCACCGGTCGCCTCCAGCTGCTGGTGCACGTAGCCCATGAGAGCCGTGGCCGCGGGCTCGTCCAGCGCGCATTCCGAGCGGAGCTGCCGCTGCTCGATCCGGCGCTCTGCAATCCGTCGCACCAGCTCCCCGATGCGGGCACCGAACCCCCGTGCTCGTCCGGCTCGGTCGCCGTGCCAGAAAGGCATCTTTCCCGGTTCACCGGCCGCAGGCGATACGATGACGCGATCGTGCGTGATGCGTTCCACGCGCCAGGAAGAAGCGCCGAGCAGGAAGACCTCGCCCGGGCGGAGCTCGAAGACCATCTCCTCGTCCAGCTCTCCGACGCGCCGTCCGGGTGCCGCTCCTTCCGCCCCGTCTCCCGCGGCGAACACCCCGTACAAGCCTCGATCAGGGATGGTCCCTCCGTTCAGGATCGCCAGCTGCTTTGCCCCCGGGCGGGCCGAGACGACCCCTCCCAGCCGATCCCAGGCGATCCTGGGACGCAACTCGGCGAAGTCCGTGGAGGGATACCGGCCGCTCAGCATGTCGAGCACGTCTTCGAATGCCCGTCGCGGCAGTTCGGCGAATGGAGCGGCTCGGCGCACGCGCTCGAACAGCTCGTCGATCGCAGTGGGCTGCATCGCGCACATCGCGACGATTTGCTGCGCGAGCACGTCGAGGGGATTGCGCGGATAAACTGTCTCCTCGACGTCCGCGCATCGCATGCTGATGGCTGCGGCGGCACACGCGACGAGATCCTGCCGATGCTTGGGTAGAAGCGCACCGCGTGGCACACCGTCCAGTTCGTGGCAAGCGCGTCCAATTCGCTGCAACCCGGATGCGACGCTCGGTGGAGCCTCGATCTGGACGACGAGATCGACTCGACCCATGTCGATCCCCAGCTCCAGCGAAGAAGTCGCCACGATCGCGCGAAGCTGGCCATCTTTGAGCCGTTGTTCGACGAGAGCCCGCTTTTCGCGCGCAAGCGATCCGTGATGAGCAAGTGCCAGCTCTTCCTCTGCGGTCTCGTTGACCGCGGAGGCAAGACGTTCGGCGACGCGGCGGCTGTTGACGAAAACGATCGTCGCCCGGTGGCTCTTGACCATCTCGAGGACCCGGCCCACGAGCGCCGGCCAGCCCCCACGGGCGTCGGGGGCACGGCCTCTCTGCCCCGTCAGTTCCCGCCGTCGCACGCCGGAAAGCTCCGGGGCGGGTGCTTCCACAGTCAGCTCGAGAGTTTTGCCACAGCCGGCGTCGACGATCGTGACCGGGCGCGGAGCGCCGCCGCTGTAGCCCGCCAAGAGGCGCGCTCCTTCTTCCAAGGGCCGCTGGGTCGCGCTGAGGCCGATACGTTGAAGGCGACGCGCCCCGACGGGACGCAACGCTTCGAGCCTTTCGAGCGATAGAGCCAAGTGGGCGCCGCGTTTGGTGGGCACGACGGCATGGAGCTCGTCGACGATGACGGTTTCGACGGCACCGAGGATCTCCGACGAACCGCGCGAAGTGAGCAGCAGATACAGCGATTCGGGCGTCGTGATGAGGATGTCGGCCGGTGAGCGACGCATTCGCGCTCGATCTCGGGCGGGCGTATCACCCGTGCGCACGTCGATGGTCGGCGCCGATAGGTCGACGTTCGCCTGCCTGGCCTGGGCCAGGATTCCCGTCACCGGCGCGCGCAGGTTCCGTTCGATGTCGCTTGCGAGAGCCTTGAGCGGTGATACGTACACGACTCGCGCGCCGCCCGAGCGGCCGCGCGGCGGGCCCTGTCGCACGAGACGGTCGATGGCCACCAAGAAAGCGGCCAGGGTCTTGCCGGATCCGGTGGGCGCGAGCAGAAGCGTGGAATCGCCGCGCGCGATCGGCGGCCAACCCATCTTTTGCGCCTCGCTCGGGGAGCCCACCTCTCGAGTGAACCATTCCGACACTTCTGGCAGGAACAGGTCGAGCGGTGGGCGAGCAGACACGGCGGTGCGATCGTTAGCATGGTGCCATCGCCGTCTGCGGCGGGTTGGAAAGGGTGCGGACACGGGGCTGCGGTTTCGCGATACGCTCCGGCAAGCGATAATCCGCGAGCGTTCATGACCCACGTGATGCGCGACACGGGCGACCCTCCGCCCCATCCGACGTTGGCGCGTGCGGACTACGAGTTCACCGAGGAGCAGCGTGATTCCGTCCGTTCCCTCGCAGCGTCGATGAGCTTCGTCGGCGCCTGCCTGATGCTCTTCGGCATCTTGCTGGCCCTGTTCGCGCTCATCGCCGTCTACGCGGGATTTCCGCTGGGGGCGATCGGACTGTTCGTCGTCGCGGCCGCATATACGCCCACGGCTTGGTGGACGATGTCCGGGGGTCGGTCGCTGTCGGCGATTCCGCGCACCCGCGGACACGACGTGGAGCACCTCATGGAGGCGGTTCGCCAGCTCCGCCGCTTGTTTGCCTTCGCGCGGGCGGTCATTCTGGTGCAGACGTTGCTCCTGACGGCGATTGCGAGCATTTTCGTGTGGTGCACCTTCGTGATCGAGAAGACCGACCGATGCCTAAGCGTGTTCGGCTGAGGCTGCCGCTCACTCGAGAACGTCGCCCTCGCTGATCCCTCGGCCCACCGACCACAGCGCTGCGGACATTACGCGCCGACCTTCGGGCTGAACTGTGATGAGCTCGATGATCTCGCCGAAGCCGCACGCGACCAGCACGCGGGACTTGTCCGCCAGAACGACTCGGCCGGAGGGCCGCGGCGCCGCTGTCGCCTCGATCACCCGTGTCGCATGAACCTTGACGGCTCGTCCGCGGGCGCTGGTGAACGCGCCGGGCCAGGGATCCATCGCACGGACGTGATCGTGAACCTGCTTGGCGTGCTTGTTCCAATCGATTCGACCGTCCTTTTTCTCGAGGGGCGGTGCCAGTGTCGCCAGCGCGTCCTGCTGGGGCACGAGAACGCACTGTCCGGCGACGTAACTCGGAAGCCAGCGGCGCACGGCGTCTGCTCCGAGCTGCGCAAGCCTCGCGCTGAGCTGCGCCGCCGTCTCGTCGGGACCTATGGCCGTGGTCGTCCTTGCAAACGTGGGCCCCGTATCCATCCCCGCGTCGAGCTTCATCAACGTAACCCCCGTTTCGGTCTCGCCGTTTGCGATTGCCCACGCGATCGGGGCCGCGCCTCGGTACTTGGGCAATAGCGACGCGTGCACGTTGACACAGCCGACGCGCGGAGCCGCGAGGACGTCGGGTGGCAGAATGCGTCCATACGCCACCACCAGCGCCACGTCGGCGTGCTGAGCGCGCAGCCACGCAGCAAAATCGCCCGTCTTCAGCTTCGTCGGCTGCGTGACGTTGAGGCCGAGCTTCGTCGCGTGGACTTTGACGGCCGGCGGCGCAAGCTCGAGGCGTCGTCCGGCGGGTTTGTCCGTCTGACAGACGACCCCCGCGACGTCGGCAATGTCGCACAGCGCGTCGAGGGATGGCACTGCGAACGGCGGAGAGCCGAAAAAAAGAGCTCGGAATCGCTTTTCGCTCAAGGCACCCGCGGCTCAGAGGTTCACGACCGGGAACGTATCACTACCGATCGGCGGCGCGTAGACACGTTTCCCAGGCGGCGGCCGTCGTCGCGTGCAGGGCACACGACGCCTCCGCCCGGTCGACGTCGCCACATCGCTCCAGCACCTTGCGATAGCCCGGCTCGGCGTGCTTGACGGCGTCCTCGACTTGCCGGACAGCGGCAAGCTGGGCCGACGACATTGCGGCCGTGCCCACACTCTCCTTGACAGCCAGATCGAGGTAGTGGTCGGCCATGGCCCGGCAATCGCGAGCCGAGGTCGTCCGGTCGCACGCAGTCGCCCACCCGAGAGCTGCCAAGAGAGCGAATGGACGCGATCGCGGCCCATTTCCCTGAGCTCGAGCGGCCATTATCCTGGTTCCCGCCCGCCGTCCCGCCTGCCGCGGGAAGCGCCCGAGCGCGTCGCGGCGGCCAGAAATGAAACGCGAAGGTAAAGGGGATCAATCGAATGCGTCGTCCCATGAACTTCAACGCGGGCCCGGCGAGCTTGCCTCTTGCAGCCCTGCAGCGAGCTCGCGACGAGCTTCTCGACTTCGCTGGCACCGGGATCTCCGTCATGGAGCATTCGCATCGAGGCAAGGAGTACGAACGAGTTCACGACGAAGCCCTGGCCCTGCTGCGCGAGCTTCTCGACGTGCCGGCCGACTACGACGTTCTCATCTTGCAAGGGGGCGCGTCCATGCAGTTTGCGCTGGTGCCGATGAACTTTCTTCCGCCCGGGGGCTCGGCCGACTACGTCGTCACCGGCGCCTGGAGCGAGAAGGCACATTCGGAGGGACTGGCGTGGGCGGGGGCCACAGGGGCACGCGTTCGGGTGGCCGCCTCGGGCAAGGCGCTCGGCTACACGCGCGTCCTGTCCCCCGGCGACGTGAGGCTCGACGAGGACGCGGCGTACGTGCACTTCACCAGCAACGAGACGATCCACGGAGTGCAGTACGCCGAGCTCCCGCGATTCGGATCGGCGCCCCACGTTTGCGACATGTCGAGTGACATCCTGTCGCGCAGGTTCGATGTTTCCCAGTTGGCCCTGATTTACGCCGGCGCCCAGAAGAACATCGGTCCGAGCGGGGTGACGGTCGTCATTGCCCGTCGGGACTTCGTCGAGCGCGGACGAAAGGACTTGCCGGCGATCGTCCAGTATCGGGCGCACGCGCAGGCTCGCTCGCTGCTCAACACGCCGCCGACGTTCGGCATCTATCTTCTCCGCAACGTTCTGGCGTGGGCCAAGGGCGAGGGAGGGCTGGACGCGCTGGAGCGGCGCAACCGCAACAAGGCGGCCGTCCTCTACGCCGTCATCGACGCAAATCCGCAATTTTTCCGGTGCCCGGTCGAAGTGACGAGCCGCTCGATCATGAACGTCGTTTTCCGGCTGCCGACGGAAGATCTCGAAAAGACGTTCGTGGACGAGGCAAAGAAGAGCGGGATGCTCGGACTGAAAGGGCACCGGAGCGTCGGCGGGATACGCGCGTCTCTTTACAACGCGGTGGAGCCCGATTGGGTGAGCACCTTGGCCGCGTTCATGAGTGATTTCGTCAGACGCACCGGGTGACCGCGATCGACCGTGCGCTGGAACACGAAACTCCACGCCCGTGCATCACGCGGTCTTGTTCCCGCGGGCTCGCAGGGCCTGGAGCGCCGATTCGAGGGCGGCTGCGGCCTCGGCAGCAAGCGGGCCGCCGCGAGCCCACTGGTCAGCCTTCAGCAACGTCGTACGAGCAGCGCGTGCCAACCGCGATCGGCGATGTCGCGAGAGCGCCCTGTAAGCACTCTGGGAGGCAGTGAGCTCGGAGCTGAAGGCGGGGTGTCGTGCGCCACGCATCGCGTGGACTCATATCGCGCTGCTCGGCGCTTGCCAAGACGTGCGCACGCGGCGCCGAATCAACTCGCGCAACCCCTCGATGTCGATCGGCTTTTCCAGCACCGTATTGGGGACGTCGTCCAGCATGGATCGCACGTGCGGCAGCAGCAGCCCACCTGTGACGAACACCACTCGAGCGGCTTGTTCGGGAGCAAGCTCTTCAATGCGATTGCGCAGTTCCACGCCGTTGAGGTCGGGCATCATCACGTCGCACAGGATCACGTCATACGACTCGCCCCCCGTGATCCATTCGAGCGCCTCCGCGGCGCGCGTCGTCGACGAAATTTCGAATTCCGCGGACAAAAGACGCTGGAGGGAATCGACGACCAGAGCCTCGTCGTCGACGACGAGCACACGCGCCGTTCGACTTCGCGTTCCGGACGGGGGGCGCCGCGGGCCTCCTGAGGACGACATCTTGGGATCAAGGGAGCAGCGGACGTGCCGCAGTATTCCCTTTTGCTCCTTCGAGAACCCCCGACTGCATGGCAAACGAGAGTGAACCTCAGAACGTCGCAGTTGTCACGGCGCAAAAAAGAACGGTGCGGCGTTACGCCACGTTTCTGGCCGTCACGAGCCTGACCACGTGGCACCAAGCCTGCGCCTCAACGCCGTGGCGGCGGGCGAGAGTGCGTAGCGAGCGACATCGCCGATCCACGCATGATGTAACACCGTCGCGAGGGTCTGCGGGGAGCCGCCAGCGGTCACGGCCTGACGCAGCGCACTGTCCGCGCTGGACACGTCATCGATGATCGCCTGCAGGTCGCCGCTGATGACGAAGGCCGTGCGCAGCTCTGCGCGCACGAGAGCGTCCACGAAATCGGGGATCGGCGGAGGAGCACTTTGCGCTGAAGCGAGATGAGGGATGAGCTCTTCCAGAAGCTTGCGCTGGCGGCGTGTGATGACGCGTTCGAGGCTCGCCGCATACGAATCGACGAGCTTGTCATCCTGCGAGCTCGGGGCGTAGTCGCGAACGACCTGGCGCGCGGCCGCGACCAGCAGTGCTCCAATGTGTGCCGGGCTCAGCTCGAGCAACCAGGCGACTCCGAACGCGATGCGCGCGACGGCGCGGCCGAGAGCGACGAGCTGTACGGGCTCGGGCAGCTCGCCGAACTGCGAGGGCACGACGATCCAGGGCACATCGTGCGTCAATACGCGCGCAGCATTGACGCCACGAGCAACGATCAGCTCCACGCCAGAGACGCCGAGCTGGCGCAGAACCCGGTCGAGGAGCAGGCGTGTCGGATGGCCGCTTCGCGACGCAATCCTGTCGCGCGCCGATATCGCCAAGCTGGTGAGGTCGGAGCGGAGCATTTTCGTCTCTGCGCCCGCGATGGCCGCCGCGACCTCCAGGAGCACGTGACGTCCCTCGGGCGGCAAGACGTGCATGACCATCGTCGCTCGGTCCAGGGACCCGTTCATCGTCGCGTTCGCCGGCAGACGGCGCGCGCGCAACCACACCCTCCGCCCGTCGTCGAGATCGCCGGCCAGTGCCCGCAGCTCGCTGACGACAATGGCTTCCTCACCCCTTTGCTCGGCCGAGAGTGATTGCTCCAGCAGCGCCAGGCCCCGTGCCGGCTCCGCGATGGAAAGAAGCGGGTGGGGTGTCGGGACGAGCATTGCGTCGAGCACGCGTGCGGCTTCCTTGTACGCGCCCGTCCGAGCGTACGTCGCCGCGAGCTCGAACCGAGCGTCGTAGAGGGTCGGATCGAGATCGACGGCGCGCTCGAGGTGCGCGATTCCGTCGCGTGGCATGTCGAGCGCCCCCACTTCCGCCTGTCCGAGCGCGGCGAACCAGCGGCCGCTCACCTGGCCCAGCTTCTCGCCGAGGGCGATGACTTCCTTCAGCGCGCGGGAGTACTCGGAGGGGTTCGACCGGAACAGGGCGCCGAGCCGGGTGAAGGCCCGGTTGTTCGCCGGCGCGCACGCGACGGCGGCCAGGAGCGAACGCCGCGCCGCATTCGGCTCTTCGAGGCGAAGCTGCACCTCGGCCAGCTCCATGAACAGGCTGCTGCGGGTATCGGGATCGCTCTCCGCTTCGGCAAGGCGACCGAGGAGATTGGACATCTCGAGTCGACGTGACCGGACCGCGTCGGGATCCTGTCCGAACGGCTCGGTCGCCATTCGGCGCAGCAGCGCGCGCAGCGCCCTGACGTTGCCCGGATCGATCGCGATTGCCGCACGCAGAACGCGATCGACGTCGGGCGGGCGCGCAAGCACTTTTTCGTAGATGCTGGCGAGCGCGAATAGCGCCGTGAGCCTGGGGGGCACGTCACGCGCGATCGACACGACCGATTCCAGCGCATCGACGGCCTCGGGCCAGACCCTTTGAGCGATGCACAGTTCCGCAAGCGTCAGGAGGGACGGAACGTGCTGCGGAAGGGTGGCGCGCACTCTGCGCATTGCGTCGATCGCGGCGGGCAAATCGCGAAGCTCGCCGCGCGCCACGCGGGCGACCTCGGAACCGAGCATCACGACGGCTTCAGGGGACTTGGCGCGACCCAGCGCTTCCCGAAACGCGGTCAGGAGACGCTCCGCCCGGCTGTCTTCGAGGAGCACGGTGGCGAGTCGCCCGGCTGCGGGTACCGAATCGGGATCGGCCTGCAGAGCTCGCTCGAGCAGGGCGGTGGCCCGTTGCCTGCGTTCGGCGCGGGTCCCGAGACGCGCGTCGGGGTCGAGTCCCAGGAGCAGCTCGGCCGCGTCGATCAAACATCGTGCGCGCACGCGCGTGTCATCGGCCATCTCGGCCAGAGCGATTGCCGCCGAGAACGCCGCTTCGGAGTCGGCCAGACCATGGGCGAGCCTCGCGACTCCCGTCGCAGCGGTCGGCGATTGGTCGTCGGCGCGAAGCGCCGCTCGATACCACTCGAGCGCTTCGCGTCGCATCGTTTCGGCAGTCGGGCCGTCCGCCGTTTCTTCCGAAGCCAGCTCGAGGAGAAGCGCGAGCCGGAGCCCCCGCGCGATCCGCGCCTCGTCGTTCGACCCGGGGGACGCAAGGGCGCGCAGCGCGGAGAGCGCTGCTTTCTTCGCACGTGAATCGCCCCGTCTCGCAGGCGACAGCTCCCGGCGGAAGGTCGCGTCCAGCGCTGACGGATCCGCGGCATCGAGCTCCAGGATGGCCTGGTACGTGCCGCTGGGGTCGCCCGTGGGAAGCACCCATTCCTCGAGCCCCGCGAGGTTCCAGAGGGCGCCCAGCCGCGCGCGCGTATCGCGAAAGACCGACGCCTGTCGCGCCAGGACGCGAGCGAGGGAGGCCACGTCGACGGTGGCGCGCCTCCGGAGCCACTCCAGAGTCCGCAATGCGGGAACGTGATCGCTTTGTTCCGCGAGGACGGATTCGAGCAACGCGGTCGCCCGCATCGGTTCCTGGCCTGCCTCGACGAGCAGCGACGCGAGCTCGAAGGAGAGGGCGCGCTTCGCGTCTTCCGATGGGGCCCGGTCGATGCGCTTGGTCAACAGGGCGGCGAGCTCGGCAAGGTCTCCTCCGCCGCGCTTGCGCGCCCGCCGCGCGATCAGGCGCGCGAGCCGCTCCGCCAGCCAGTCGTCATCGGGCGTCTCTGCCAGTGCCCGCTGATACGTTCGTGCGGCGCTTGCGTCGTCTCCGAGCCGCAGCTCGTCGATCTCGGCTGCGCGAGCCAGCTGGCGGGTGCGTTCCTCGGGTGTTTGCGCGCTCGCGGCGAGCTTCTCGAGGAGCTCGCGCAACGCTCGCGGATCTCCGTGAGCCTCGAGTACGCGCATGGCTTCCTCTCCAGGAACCGGATGCGAAGGATCGAGCGCGCGCGCCCGATCGAGTGACGCGAGGGCCTCGAAGGGCGCTCGCAGGCGGACATGCTGCGTTTGCGCCAGCGCAATCCAGAGCGATACCTTTTCCTTCGGTTGGGTCGCCAGATCGATCCGCCGGCGGAGCGACTTCGCTGCGAGCTCCCAGCGGTTCGCCTCTTCGTACAGGCGAGTCTCGAGCTCTCTGGCCCCGACGTGACGAGGATTCTCGTCCAGAACTTCGCGTACGAGCTGGATGGCCCGAGCGCTGTCGTAGGACGCAATGACCGCGGCCGCTCGGGTACGCAGTGCGAGCTGCGCCTCCCGATCCGACGTCACACGCGCCTCCTCGAGCAAGGCTCGACCGAGGGTCCGATCGTCGCCGGCGCGAGTCGCGGTTCGCTGCAAACCGATCATGGCACTCTGCCGGTCACGATCGATCGCGAGCACCTGTTCGTACGCGTGCGCGGCGCGCGAAGGATCGCCGAGAGTCTCCTCCCACAGCAGCGCCACGCGTTCCAGGTAAGCGGCCTTTCGCCCGGGCTCACGCGCTTCAGCGGCGGCTTGCGTGTAAAGCTCCACGAGCGACCGCGGCCCGACGTCGACCGACCCGGGCGGAGACGGCGCCAGCAGACGACCGAGTCCGTCGAGCGCCTCCGGATCCCCCGGCGAGGCTACCCATGCCGAGCGCAGGTGCCGGAGCGCGTCGTCCCGTCGACCCAGCTCGACACAGATTCGCGCTGCCCGGACGAATGCGCGCGCGCGGCGTTCGCCCTCGGCGGCCCTGGCCGCCTCCTGAAGCCATGTCGCGACCCGCTGCTCGTGCTTGCTCGCAGACGCCAACAGACGATCGAGCCAGTCGACGAGCGACGGGTCCCCCGGATCGAGCGCCATGGCCCGTTGCACGTCGACAATCGCCGCCTCGGCATCTTTCTCTCGCTCGGCCGCGGCGGCCAGTCCCCTCAGCTCGTATCCCAGCGCCGCGGGGTCCGCGACGAATCGGAGTCGTGACCGCCGCGCCCGGGATGCATCCGCCCAGCGCGCGTCGGACTCGGCAAGTCGGATGAGCTCGTCGAGGACGCGCCGGTCGACTCCAGGATGGGTTGGCGCCCGCGATTCGGCCCGCTCCAGCAAGACCCGCGCCCCCATGTTGTCGCCGAGACGCGACGCCGCAATCGTCGCCGCGTCGAGCTCGAGGCGCGCGGCGCGGATGCCGTCGGCCTCCAGGCGCGCGGCCTCGTCGAGCAAACGGACGAGTGCCGCCCAGTCTCCTTGGGAAGCCACGTGTCGGACCAGCGCCTCGCGGATCGGTGCCGCGTTGGGGTGGAGCGCGACGGCTTGCTCGAGAGCGCTTCGCGCGGCATCCACGCGATCCAGCTTGCGTTCCAGAATTCGTGCGCGTTCGACGTGCAACCAAGCTGCGAGCGCGGCGTCGCTCGAGTACGCCTCCGCCATTCGCCCGAGATGGTTCGCCAGCGCCTCCCAGTCCTGGGCAGAGCCGCTCGCGAGGGTACGCGCGACCAGCTCGGCTTCGAGACCCTTCAGCGCCGCGGGGTGCGTCGGAGCGAGGGCAAGCGCCTGCTCCCAGGTCGCGCGCAGCTCGTCGCTCCGCGCGCCGACGGCCTCCAGCAGGCGGGCTTTCTCCGAAAGGAAAGCGATGCGATCGACGTCTCGGCTCGCGCCGACCAGCTCGTGCTCGAGGTGGTCGAGCATCGCCGCGAGCGCGGTGCGGCCATGTCCGGTGCGCCGCAGGATCGCGTGCGCTGGCCCGCAGTTGGGATCGGTGGTCAGCGCCGACTGCGCCCATGCGGCAGCCTTCTTGTCGTCCGCCAGGAGGACCTCGCTGGCCACCGCCAGCTCGATATACAAGCGCGAGAGGCCCACCTTGTCGGCCGACGCTTGAAACGTCGCCACGCGTGCTTGAAGGAGGCGTATCAATCCGTCGCGTTGGACGATGTCGGCGACGGAGCGCGTCAGCGGCTCCTGCGGTTTGACCGGAGCAGGGGGAGTCTTGCGCGGCAGAGGCGGCGGCGCCTTGGACGAGCGAATGACCTTGGACGGAGCCCGCGCGGAGACGACGGACGTTTCGCCAGGGCTCCCACTCGTGGCGGCGGCTTGCTGGAGAGTGGCGACCTGATCGTCGACGTCCCAGCCGCCGTCTGTGATCGCGAGAATCCGATCGATCGAGCCGGCGTCCGTCTCGACGCGCTTCTCGACCTTGGCGGCATCGAGCGAGCCGATGGGCAAGGTGACGGCGTCGCTGCTCTCGCCTGTGCCGGCGCGCTGCGGCATGTCCGCTAGTGTGCCATGAAACCGGCTCATTGCGTCTATACGCATAAATGCATAGACTTCGAGAGTGCTCCAGGCCAATGGTTCCGCGCATCCTCGTTGGGAGCTCTATCGGGTTCTGGCGGAGCCTGTGCGACTGCGGCTGCTTGCGCTTGCGGCCGAGGAGGAGCTCAGCATCGGCGAGCTTGCCGAGCTCCTCGAGGAGAACCAGTCGAACATCTCGCGGCATGCGGCGGCATTGCGGCAGGCGGGGCTCCTGCAGGACCGGCGCGAGGGGACGCGGACGCTCGTGCGAGCTTCGGAGGCAGTCGCGCAGGACGTCGTCGTCGCCGATGCCCTCGCGAGCGGCAGGGCCCTCTGCGAGCGCGACGGCAGTCTCGGCAGGGTGTCGACCGTGCTCCAGGCGCGCGAGGCGCCCGGTCGCGAGTTCTTTTCGCGACCGAGCGGAGCTTTGCCCTCCGCGCTGATGCCCTTGGAGACCGGAGCACATCTGTTCGCGCTCGGTGCTCTCTTGCCTCGCAGGACGATTGCGCTCGACGCAGGGACCGGAGATGGGCGGCTCCTCGACGTGCTCGCTCCCGTCTACCAGCACGTGATCGCGATCGATCGGTCGGAAGTGCAGCTTGCTCTGGCTCGGGAACGGGTGGCCGCGCGCGGATTCGCCAACGTCACTCTTCTGGGGTGTGAGATCGATTCGCCCCACCTGCGGCGCGCCCTGATGCGCTCCGGCGACCGGCACTCCCGCTTCGGCGCCGATGCCGTCTTCGCGTCGCGAGTCCTCCACCACTCGCCGCAACCGGCGAAGGCCGTCGTCCAGCTTGCTTCTCTCTGTGCTCCCGGAGGCCAGCTCGTCCTCGTCGATTACGCGCGCCACGACGACGAGAAGATGAGGGAGCAAGCCGATGCTTGGCTCGGGTTCGACCCGGCCGAGCTCCGGCGCTTCGCTCGCGCAGCCGGGTTGGAGGACGCTCATGTGACGAGCATCCCCGCCAGTCTGCGTGGCGACGGGCCCGACGCGCATTTGCCGTGGCAAGTGCTGATCGCCACCAGGGCCGCGACTCACGAACCCAAGAGATTGAGCTCTTCGATCGAGAAAGGACGGAAAGATGGCTGAGAACTACAGGATCAAGGATATCGCGCTCGCAGACTGGGGGCGAAAGGAGATCGCGATCGCCGAGAGCGAGATGCCGGGGCTCATGTCGCTCCGCAGCGAGTTCGGCTCGAGCAAGCCGTTGAAAGGCGCGCGTGTGGCCGGGTGCCTCCACATGACCATCCAGACCGCAGTGCTCATCGAAACCCTCATGGAGCTCGGCGCCGAGGTGACCTGGACGAGCTGCAACATCTTCTCCACGCAGGACCACGCGGCGGCCGCCGTGGCCAAGCGAGGGGTGCCTGTCTTCGCGTGGAAGGGAGAGACCGAAGAGGAGTACTACGAATGCATCGAGCGGCAGCTGCGTGCGTTCGCCGGGGGGAAAGGGCCGAACATGCTCCTCGACGACGGAGGTGATCTCACCCAGGTCGTGCACGACAAGCATCCGCAGCTCTTCGCCGGCACGGATCCCATCCGAGGTCTCAGCGAGGAGACGACGACCGGTGTGCATCGACTCTACGAGATGGCAAGGAAGGGCACGCTCAGGGCGCCGGCCATGAACGTCAACGACAGCGTCACCAAGTCCAAGTTCGACAACCTCTACGGTTGCCGGGAGTCGCTCGGTGACGGCCTGAAACGAGCGACGGGCGTCATGTTCGCGGGCAAAGTGGCCGTCGTCGCCGGATATGGGGACGTCGGGAAGGGCTGCGCGCAGTCGTTGCGCGGGCTCGGAGCGCGCGTCGTCGTCACGGAGATCGACCCGATCTGCGCCCTGCAGGCGGCGATGGAAGGTTACCAGGTCTCGACGATGGAAGAGATGGCGCCGCAGGGCGACATCTTCGTGACCGCGACCGGCTGCCTGGGCGTCGTCCGCTCCGAGCACATGCGTGCAATGAAGGACCAGGCGATACTCTGTAACATCGGTCATTTCGACTGTGAGATCGACGTTGCATGGCTCGAGAACAACCCGGAGATTGGCGAGATCAACGTCAAGCCTCAGGTGGACCAGTTCGTCTTTCCCGACGGTAAACGACTGACGCTCCTGGCTCGGGGCCGGCTGGTCAATCTCGGCTGCGCAAATGGCCACCCGTCGTTCGTGATGTCGTCGAGCTTTTCGAATCAGACCATCGCTCAAATCGAGCTTTGGCTCAATCATTCGAAATACGAGCGGAAGGTTTACACGCTTCCAAAGAAGCTCGACGAGAAAGTGGCGGCGCTGCATCTGCCCAAGCTCGGCGTCAAGTTGACAAAACTCACCAAAGAGCAGGCGGACTACCTGGGAATCGCGCCCGAGGGACCATTCAAGTCCGACCACTATCGGTATTGAAGCGCGGGGGGCTTTAAGGGGAGCGGCGGCGGTCCCCCCCGAGTGAGAAGGAGGTCTTTCCGATATGAGGCGTTGTTTGCGACTGGGGGGTGTGGGTTGGGGTGTGGGTGGAGCGGCCAGCGCTCCCCCCGCACGAGACTAATGCGAAGATGCCGCCGGCGGCGCGTCGTTGGTCGCAATCGCGACCGAGCGCCCTTCGTCCAGGTCGACGCTCGGGAGCTTGATGACGCGTTCGCCGCCCGTCAGGCCAGCGGCGACGTCGAACGTGGCGCCGTTGTCTCGCTCGACGACGATGGGAACGATGTGGACGGCGTCGTCGGGGCCCACGACCGCGACGCGGATTCCCTTGGCGTCGTTGATCACGGCGGTCGCCGGAATTTGGAAGACTCGATGCGGGTACGGCAGGGTCAGGGCGACTTGCGAGTACATGCCCGGAATCAGCGCTCCGTCGGCGTTCGGGACCCGCACCTCCGTGTTCATCGTGCGCGTCCCTGGGTCGAGCTCGTTCGACGATCGCGTCACCCTGCCCTCGAAGGTTCGATCGGGGTACTCGCGCACGGTGACCCGCGCGGGCAGGTCGGGGCGCACACTCGGGGCGACGTCCTGTGGAACCTGCACGAAAACGCGCGCCGGGTCGACCGCGGCGATTCTGAACAGCGGTGACGCGGTTCCCGCCGTTACCAGCGTGCCGACCTCGATCGATCGACTCGCGATCTTCCCGGCGAACGGCGCGACGACGTGCGCGAAGGTCTTGAGCTGCACGAGTCTGTGGATGTCCGCCTCGTGCGCGACCACGTTGGCCTCCGCGACCTGCACGTTCGCCTCGTCGACCGCGGCCCGTGCCTGCTGCTGATCCAGATCCTGCTGCGATGTGACGCCGCTCTGGGTCAGCGGCTTGTATCGTTCGTACGTGCTTTTCGAGTAGTCGCGGTTCGCTTTCGCCTGAACCACGGCGGCCGTCGCTTGAAGCAGCTGAGCGCGTGCCTGATCGAGCTCCGCATCGAGCTCCGGAGTATCGATCTCGGCAAGAACCTGGTTTTCCTGGACGGCGTCGCCGATGTCGACGAGCCATCGACGGACGTAGCCGTTGGCGCGCGAATATACGACCGTCTCACGGAGCGCTTGCACGCTGCCGGGCAAGCGCAGGGCACGGTCGCTCGACCCAATCTTGGGCGTGATCACCTCGACGCGCGGCAGGTCGCTCTGCGCAGTCCTTGACCTTTCCTCGAGCGCCTCGCGGGCCTTTCGGCGGGGAAGGTAACTGAATGCGAACACTGCACCGAGCGCGAGGAAAGCGACGGCGGCGGTGGCGGCGATGCGTCCCGTCGACATCTGGGTCGGCTGTGGAAGGTCGAAGCCGAGATCAGCGTCATGTCTCTGCGCTTCGGTGAGGGGGTGGCGCTCGTCGGTCATGCGCTCTCTAGCCCCGCGTGCACCTCAGGCTGTCGTCTGCGTAGAATGCTGTAGACGACTGGCACGAAGAAAAGCGTCGTCACCGTCGCAAGTGCAAGTCCCCCGACGACCGCCCGTCCGAGCGGTGCGTTCTGCTCCCCTCCTTCCCCCAAGCCGAGCGACATCGGCAGCATACCCAGGATCATTGCAAGCGCGGTCATCACGACGGGGCGGAGCCTCGTCATCCCTGCGACCAGCGCTGCAGCCTGGGAGTCGCGGCCGACGAGACGCTGGCCGTTGGCGAATGTGACGACGAGTATGCTGTTCGCCGTGGCCACTCCGACGCACATGATCGCTCCCATCAACGCCGGGACGCTCACGGTGGTATGCGACAGGAAGAGCATCCACGAGATTCCTGCAATCGCGCCCGGAAGCGCCATCAAGATGACCAGTGGATCGAGCCATGATTGAAAGTTGACCGCCATAAGGAAATAGACCAGCACCACCGCGAACAAGAGGCCGACGGCTAGCCCCCGGAACGACGACTCCATGCTTTCGATCTGCCCCCTCACCCGGGCCGTCGTGCCACGCGGCATTTCCGTCTGCATTTTCTCGACGACCGCATACACGTCGTTCGCCACCGAACCGAGGTCGCTGCCGTCGACATTGGCCTGTGCGTCGTACGTGCGCGCAACGTTGTTGTGAGTGATGTTCGCTGCGCCATAGGTTCGCGTGAGGGACGCGACGTTGGACAGCAGCTGAGGTTGGTTGGTGCCGGTCGACAGAGGCGTTTCGCGCAGTGCGTCGAGGGAATCGATCTGGAACTGCGGCGTCTGAACGGCCAGGAGGTATTGCACCCCGCGCTTGTCGAGCCAGTAGCTGGGCGCAACGAGCGCACTGGAGGAGAGCGAAACCAGCAAATCGCTTGCGACATCGCGCTCGGTCAAGCCGAGCTCCTGCCCCATCGTCCGGTCGACGTCGATCCGAAGCTCCGGCGCCCGGGACACCTGGGCCACGTGCACGTCCGCGGCTCCGGGGATGGTCGCAATCCGAGCCGCGAGGCGCGCAGCGACGGCCTGCGTTTGCTGCTCCTCTCCGATCGGGCCGACCACTTGGACGTCCACCGGCGCCGGCAAGCCGAAGTTGAGAACTTGCGTCGAGATATCGGGAGCGAGAAAGAAGAACGTGGTGTCCGGGAATCGCTGCCTCAGCATCGCGCGTAGTCGTCCGACGTATGCTTGCGTCGAATCGTGTTCTCGCTTGAGCGCGATCATCACGTCGCCGTCGGCCGGAGAGACCAGCACCCCCTCGCTGAGGGAAAGGTTGATGCTGCTGTACGGCACACCGATGTTGTCGAGCATCGTTTCGATCTGACGGGGCGGGATGACCGCCCGGATGGCCTCCTCGATCCGCGCGAACCGCTTTTCGCTCTCCTCGATCCGCGTCCCGGGGGGACCCCGCACGTGCAGCTTGATGAGACCCGCATCCACAGTCGGAAAGAAATCGCGGCCGACGAGAGGCAAGAGCGCGATCGAGCCCACGAAGAATACGACGAATCCGCACACCACCAGCGCCCGATGGGAAAGCGCCCAGGCGAGCAAGCCTCCGTACCGGTGACGGAGCCGGTCGAAACCGCGCTCGAAGGCCACGAAAAAGAGGGCCATCGGAGAGCCCGCAGCAGGCCGAGCCTCGACATCCTGCTTCTCACGAATTGGGTGGTCGGCATCGGTACGTAGCAAGTACCGCATAAGCGTCGGGACGAGCGTTCGCGAGAGGAAATACGACGTGAGCATCGCGAACACGACTGCGAGCGCCAGCGGGACGAAGAGCGACTTCGCGGAGCCGGTGATGAACACGACCGGTACGAAAACGATGCAGATGCACAGCGTCGACACGAAGGCAGGCACCGCGATCTCGGCCGCACCGTCGAGGATCGCGCGTATGATCGGTCTGCCCTTCGCGAGGTTTCGGTGCACGTTTTCGATCTCGACCGTGGCGTCGTCGACGAGGATTCCGACGGCGAGCGACATGCCGCCGAGAGTCATTACGTTGAGCGTCTGTCCGAGCAGCGACAGAGCGATGATCGATACCAGGATCGACAGGGGGATCGAGACGAGCACGATCAACGTGCTGCGCCAGCTGCCCAGGAACAGGAGCAACATCAGGGCGGTCAAACCGGCGGCAATCGCCGCTTCCTTGACGACCCCCTCGACTGCGGCGCGAACGAAGAGCGACTGATCGAAGAGGAGCGCCACCTTGAGATCCTTGGGGAGCCGCGAGAGCGTTGTGGGCAACAGGTCGCGGATCCGTCGCACGACGTCGAGTGTGCTTGCGCTGCCCTGCTTGAGCACCGACATGAGCACCGATTTCTTGCCTTCGACGTGGACGAGACTGGTCTGCGGAGCGTAGCCGTCTCGGACGCTGGCGACGTCACGCACGTAGACCGGTGTGTTTCCCACCGTCTTTATCGGGATTGCGCTTATCTCGTCGAGCACCTCCGGGGTGGCGTTGAGGACGATGGGGTACTCGGCGGCGCCGATTTTGACGGTTCCCGTCGGCAAGATGACGTTCTGAACGTTGACCGCGTTGTCGACGTCGCGCGGCGAGAGCCCCCAGGCGTAGAGGCGCTGCGGGTCGATGTCGATCATGATCTGGCGTTGCTTGCCGCCGTAAGGCCACGGAATCTGTGCGCCGCGCACGGTTGCAATGTCGTTGCGGATGAAATTCGTGCCGAGGTCGAAGAGCTGTTGCTCGCTGAGCGATTCACTCTCCAGTGCAAGCTGGAGGATGGGCACGTTGGACGCGCTGTATCGCATGATGAGTGGGGGCGTCGTTCCGGGCGGCATCATGCGGACTGCCGTCTGCGCAGCTGCAGTCACCTGGGCGGTGGCGCCCTCCACGCTCGCGCCGGGCTGCAGGAACAGTTTGACCACCCCCATGCCCGTGATCGACTGGCTTTCGACGTGTTCGATGTCATTGACCACCGTCGTGACCATGCGCTCGAAGTTCGTGACGATGCGCTTCTCCATCTCCTCCGGAGACAGGCCCGGG
>Ga0187782_10000851_pt1 | contig 21565 bp, 19 predicted proteins | sample 0715_SJ02_MP15_2_FD_132454 | JGI IMG/M metagenome (GOLD analysis project Ga0187782, IMG submission 132454) | Tropical peat soil microbial communities from peatlands in Department of Meta, Colombia - 0715_SJ02_MP15_20_MG | ecosystem: Environmental > Terrestrial > Soil > Wetlands > Peat | place... | reverse complement strand
GTCGAGTCGTCTGATACTTTTGTGCGCCCCATTTATGCTGGCAGCGTTTTGGCCACAGTGCGCAGCGCCGATCCGGTGAAGGTCATTACCGTTCGAAACTCTGCATTTGCAGCGTCTCCTGCCGAGGGCGGTGCGGCGCCGATTGTAACGGTCGACGCGGCTGGCAAGACGAACAGCTCTCGATTCGTCAGTCGGCAATTAACACGATCCGAACGGCCAGAGCTCAGCGCGGCGCGTCGGGTGATCTCGGGCGGTCGGGGCATGGGGTCGGGTGAAAACTTTAAGTTGCTCGAAGTGATCGCCGATAAGCTCGGTGCGGCGATCGGCGCGTCTCGGGCGGCGGTGGACGCTGGATTCGTTTCCAACGATTATCAGGTCGGCCAGACCGGCAAAGTGGTCGCACCTGAGCTTTACGTCGCTGTCGGTATTTCGGGAGCGATACAGCACTTGGCGGGTATGAAGGATTCCAAGGTGATTGTCGCGATCAACAAGGATGAAGAAGCGCCGATCTTCCAAGTCGCTGACTACGGACTTGTGGGCGATTTATTTCAGGTGCTGCCTGAATTGTCTTCCGCATTGGATCAGCTCGCAACGTCCTGACCGAAGGAGACGGGTATGACTACTTATATCGCACCTGTACGCGACATGCAGTTTGTCATTCGAGAACTGGCCGGTCTGGAGCGGATCGCCAAACTGCCGGGTTTTGAAGAAGCGACGCCGGAGCTGTCAGAAGCGGTGCTTGAAGCGGCGGCGAAACTGGCTAGCGAAGTCTTGGCACCGCTTAACAAGATCGGTGACGAGCAGGGTGCGCGCCTCACGCCTGATGGTGTCGCGCCAGCACAGGGTTTTGGCGCCGCTTATCGCCAGTTCGTGGACAACGGGTGGAATGGGTTGAGCGGTGACCCGGTGTATGGTGGCCAGGGGCTGCCCGGTCTGATCTGCGCCGCGACGGTCGAGATATGGAACTCGGCCAACATGTCCTTTGCCCTTTGCCCCTTGCTCACTGCTGGGGCGATGGAGGCACTCAAACAGCACGGTTCGCGTGAGCTAAAGGCCTGCTACTTGCCGAAGTTGGTCAGTGGCGAGTGGACCGGTACGATGAACTTGACTGAACCACAAGCTGGATCGGACCTTTCGGCCGTACGCACGAAGGCGGTGCCTGAGGGCGACCACTATCGGATTTCCGGACAAAAGATTTTCATCACGTGGGGCGACCACGACATGAGCGAGAACGTCGTGCACCTCGTGCTGGCGCGGACTCCCGATGCGCCGGAGGGCGTGCGCGGTATCTCGCTGTTCGTGGTGCCCAAGTTTCTTGTCCAAGCCGACGGAGGCTTGGGTGAGCGCAACGACCTGCGCTGCGTTTCGATCGAACACAAGTTGGGCATTCATGCCAGTCCCACCTGCGTGATGAGTTTTGGCGACAAGGAGGGCGCGATCGGCTACCTGGTCGGCCAGGAAAACAAGGGGCTCTCTCACATGTTCACGATGATGAACGAGGCCCGGCAAAAGGTAGGTTTGCAGGGGCTTGGGATCGCGGAGCGCGCCTATCAGGCGGCGCGCGATTATGCCAAGGAACGGGTGCAGGGCCGCCCAGCCGGACAGAAGGGCGGTGAGCGGGTCACCATCATCCATCACCCCGATGTTCGGCGCATGCTGCTTTCTATGAAATCGCAGCTTGAGGCCATGCGCGCCTTTGGCTACGTGTTGGCTGCCGATCTTGATTTCGCGCAAAAACATCCAGATCACGCCGAGCGCGAACGCGGCCAGGCGCGAGCCGAACTTCTAATTCCGGTGCTCAAAGGCTGGTGTACGGAACTTGCAGTGGAAATTGCTTCAATCGGCGTGCAGGTGCACGGAGGCATGGGATTCATCGAAGAGACGGGTGCCTGTCAGTACCTGCGCGATGCGCGTATCGCACCAATTTACGAGGGCACGACCGGCATTCAGGCGGCCGACCTGGTGGGTCGCAAGCTGCCCGCCGACAAAGGCCGAGCGATGGCAGCGCTGATAGAGGAGATGCGCACAGTCGAGGCACACCTCGTCGACGCAGAAGGCGACGCCCTTACATCGATCCGCTTTGCTTTACGTGACGGAGTGCACGCCCTGGAGGAGGCAACGCAGTGGATGCTTCAGACGATCGGGTCCGATGCGAACGCGGCCTTGGCCGCATCCGTCAGTTACTTGATGCTGGTTGGATACGTGTGCGGCGGCTGGCAGATGGCACGGGCTGCGATCGCCTCGCGGGCTGGCCTTCGGTCGGGCCAACAAAGGGATTTCTATCAGGCAAAGATCGCGATCGCCGGCTTTTACGCCGAACAAATCTTGCCCAAGGCGACGGCATTGTTAAAGGTTGTCAAGAGCGGGGCTTCGACCGCGTTAAACCTTAGCGACGAGTGCTTCTGATCCGCACGGGACGCGATCGAGGTGTCATCGAGGACAAGATGAATCGCGAATCGATGATTTTCGACCAACTGATTACGGGCAGTGGCCGGTCACGGCTAAACGAGATCACGCGGTGTGTCGCAGGCGCAGACCCTGGGCCCGCCAATCGCCCCGAAACGCCTATGGAAAAGATGCGACATGAAGGACTCAAGCAAGCACATCGCTTCGGTACAACCCCAACGCGGCGGGGTTTTTTGTGCCGCCCTATGAGGTGAACCATGCCAGAGAACCTAATTGAATCGGCGCCTTCGGCGTACACCTATCCCTTACTGATCAAGCATCTGCTGCATACGCCGCTTGTTCATGCGCCCGAGCAGCAAATCGTATATCAGGGGAAATATCGCTATACGTATCGGGATCTTCGTGAGCGCATTGGCCGGCTAGCGAGCGCTCTTGCTGGATTGGGCGTCCGGCATGGCAGCACGGTCGCGGTCATGGACTGGGACAGCCATCGGTATCTTGAGTGCTATTTCGCGGTGCCCATGATGGGTGCGGTGCTGCAGACGGTCAACGTCCGGCTATCCCCGGATCAGATCCTGTACACGCTCAATCATGCCAAGGCCGATGTGTTGCTCGTTCACAGCGACTTTGTGTCGGTGCTCGAAGGCATCAAGGACAAGCTCGAAACAGTGCGTAAGTTCGTATTAATTACGGACGGAGTCGAACGAGCGAAGGTTTCCGTGCCGACCGCTATCGACTACGAAAGCATCGTTGGCGCTTCCTCTCCCGAGTTCAGCTTTCCTGATTTTGACGAAAACACGCGAGCGACGACGTTCTACACGACCGGTACCACGGGTCTGCCGAAGGGCGTTTACTTCAGTCACCGGCAGTTAGTGTTGCACACCATCACCGCGCTGGCAGCGCTTTCAAGTCCTGCATCTGGCCAACGCTTTCATCGTGGCGATGTATACATGCCGATCACCCCGATGTTCCATGTCCATGCTTGGGGCCTGCCGTATATCGCAACGGTGCTTGGGGTAAAGCAGGTCTATCCCGGCCGGTATCTGCCGGACCTGTTGCTCGAGTTGATACAAAAGGAAGGCGTGACGTTCTCGCACTGCGTAGCGACCATCATGCACATGATTTTGAACGCCTCGGCGGCAAGAGAAATCGATCTCAGTGGCTGGAAGGTCGTGATTGGCGGGGGAGCCCTACCACAGGGGCTTGCCAAGGCCGCGATGGAACGCGGCATCGATATCTTTACAGGATACGGAATGTCTGAAACCTGTCCCATCCTATCACTCGCTCAGATCAAGCCTTCAACGATCAACCTTAGTACCGATCAAGAGGTGGCTCTGCGATGCAAGACCGGGCTGCCGGTACCGCTCGTGGATTTGCGTCTTGTGGACCCGGACATGCGCGACGTTCCACGCGACGGGAGGGCGACCGGCGAAATCGTCGTACGGGCGCCCTGGCTGACCCAAGGCTACTTGAGCAACCCGAAGGCATCGGAAGAGCTTTGGGCGGGCGGGTACCTGCACACGCAGGACATGGCGAATATCGATGAAGAGGGTTACTTGCAGATCACCGACCGCTTAAAGGACGTCATTAAGACCGGCGGCGAGTGGGTCTCCTCGTTGGAGCTCGAAAGCCTGATTTCCCAACACCCCGGAGTATCGGAAGTTGCTGTGATTGGGATCAAGGACGAAAAGTGGGGTGAGCGGCCAATGGCACTGGTAGTGCCAAAGGCAGGCCGTGTTCCCTCGGTCACGGAGGAGGACATCCGGATGCACTTGCGCGGTTTCAGTGAGAAAGGCGTGATATCAAAGTACGCGGTGCCGGAAAGCGTCAAATTCATCGAGACGATCGACAAGACGAGCGTCGGCAAGTGCGACAAAAAGCAGCTAAGAAAAAAATACGGGTGATTCTTCGAAGAGAGGTGGGCCAATGGCAATTGCCGGATACGCTTTGGGGACGCTACGCGAATTCGTCGGGCGCGAGTTGGGTGTGTCGCACTGGATGTCGGTAGATCAGGAACGAATCAACGCGTTTGCAGCTTGTACCGGCGATCACCAGTGGATACACGTGGATGTCGAGCGCGCCCGCCGCGAAAGTCCGTTTGGCGGCACCGTTGCCCACGGTTACCTGACATTGTCACTCGCCGCAGCGCTGGCAATGGACATGGGATTGGTCCCAGCAGATGCGAAGGCCGGTTTGAATTATGGTCTGGACAAAGTGCGTTTTATCGCACCGGTCAGGGCGGGTGCGCGGGTGAGAAACCGCCTTGTTCTTCTTTCAGCGGAGGACAAGGGCAGCGGGCGGGTTTTGATCACGACGCAAAGCACCTTGCAGATCGAAGGCGAGGAGAAGCCGGCATTGATTGCCGAGATTCTGGCGATGTTGGTGAAGTGATGATCTGAACCCAGTCGGAGCGGAAAATGAGTACCAGTCAGGACAAGGAAGTTTCATCGGAAAATCCGCACAAGGACGCCGGAGGGGCAAGCGAGGAGATCCTCGGTCCCAACCCGTTTATCGGCTTGCGTCCGCAGGATATTTTCGCGGCTGCACACCAGGTTGGAGCGCAGGCTCTGCGGCAGCCGACACTCGTGCTCGAGCAGGAAGCTGCGCTGGTACGAGAATTACTTTCGGTGCTCTCTGGCGATACGAAGTTTGAGCCACCGTCCGGCGACAAGCGGTTTGCGGATTCCGCCTGGCGCGACAATCCCTTTTATCGCATGTACCTGCAAGGCTACTTGGCTTGGAACAGGACGCTTGCGGGTTTCGTCGAGCGCTCTGCGCTAGACGCAAAGACGAAGGAACGCGCGAGCTTCGTCGTGTCCCTTTTAGCCGACGCGCTGGCGCCAACCAACACCTTGCTTGGCAATCCGGCGGCGTTGAAGAAGATCGTCGACTCGGGGGGAGCGAGCTTGGTTGCCGGTCTGCGAAACATGCTTACGGACCTAACAAAAAACAAAGGCATGCCCACGCAAGTGAACAAAAGTGCGTTTCGGCTAGGCGAGAACCTGGCACTCTCGCGGGGGGCGGTGGTCTTTCGCAACGATGTCCTGGAGCTGATCCAGTATGCACCGTCGACCCCAGATGTCTTCGAACGCCCGCACCTGATCGTGCCGCCACAGATTAACAAGTTCTATATTTTCGACCTCTCGCCGGGTAAGAGCATTGTTGAATACCTGGTCAAGAGCCGTTTTCAGGTTTTCGTTGTGAGTTGGCGCAACCCCACCCCGGCGCAGCGCAATTGGGACATGCAAACCTATGTCGCCGCACTGCTTGAAGCCATCGAGGCGGTCCGACGTATTACGCATGCCCAGGACGTTAACCTGCACGGAGCCTGTTCTGGTGCTATGACCCTTTCGGCCTTGCTTGGACACTTGGCGGCCAGACGCAGGCGTCTGGTCAACGCAGCCACGCTTATGGTCGCGGTACTGGACGGCACTGCCCAATCGCAGCTTGGCCTTTTCGCAACGCCTGAGGCGATCACCGCCGCGAAACAAAATTCGGCGGCCAAAGGCGTGTTGGAAGGACAAGAAATGGGACGCGTGTTCGCCTGGATGCGTCCGAACGACCTCGTATGGAACTATTGGGTCAGCAACTATCTGATGGGTAATTCCCCGCCCGCCTACGACATCTTGTACTGGAACAACGACACCACGCGACTTGCCGCCAAATTTCACGCCGAGCTACTCGACGTTTTTGCTGGTGACCGATTCACAAAGCCTGGAGCGATCCGCATTTTGGACACACCCATTGACCTATCCAAAGTCAAATGCGATAAGTTCGTTGTCGCGGGCGTGACCGATCACATAACGCCCTGGAAGGGCGTCTATCGCACGGCGCGGATCTTTGGTGGAGCGACGGAATTTGTGCTCAGCTCAAGCGGCCATATCCAAAGTCTAATCAATCCTCCGGGCAATCCGAAAGCAAAGTTTTACCTCAACCCGAAATTGCCACCCGATCCCGAACAGTGGTTGGCCGAGGCCAAACCGATGTCAGACTCTTGGTGGAACCACTGGGCGAAATGGCTGGAGGCCCGCTCCGGGAATTTGCGACCCGCGTCGCAGGTGCTCGGCAATGAGCGTAACCCGCCCATGGAGAAGGCACCAGGTACCTATGTTGGGGAGCCCTAAAGTCAAGCTAACCCCACATCCTTATCTGCTTTTTTTTGCTCGACCGTTTCTCGAAAGGCGATCATGGCGCAGTACAAGACGCGACCCGCGACATCGGTTGGCGTATCTAATGAATTCAACAAACGCATAGAGCAGTTCAAGCAACTTCGCGTCGATCGCGGTGCGATGTTGCGAGCGTGTTGGGGATTTCCTAGAGGGTGCAAAACAGTCGAACCGTCGCAAACGCAGTTATGAGTCGCTGCTCGCAGGAGAACATCTTGGAAGTGAAGGCTCTGCTGCAGCCAAAAAGCTAAGTCCATGTTCGGACTTGCGCTTCGCGCTCGCCCACGCGCAGGAATAGACGGGGATTTGATGGTAATCGACCAACAATCCGTCAACGGTTTTCAGATTCGCAGCATCGATTTGGACGGGCAGCGGCTGCGTGTCGGTATCCGCGGCGGACCTCGTTTCCTGCCGCCTTTGCTGATCTTTAACGGAATCGGTGCCAACCTTGAACTCGTTGGCCCTTTCGTGGATGCATTGGAGCAAGTCGAGGTCGTCATATTCGACGTCCCCGGAGTCGGAGAATCTCCGGTCCCGGTCTTGCCATATCGCTTCGCAACACTGGCGTTGCTGGCCGATAAGCTTACAAAGCGTTTAGGTTATGGCGCCCAAGTTGATGTGTTGGGCGTCTCATGGGGAGGTGCATTGGCGCAGCAGTTTGCGCACCAATTCCCCAGCCGCTGTCGCCGCTTGATCCTGGTCTCCACATCTGCGGGCGCGATTATGGTGCCTGGCAAAGCGGCGGTGATCTCCAAGCTGATTCTTCCGCAGCGCTACACGGACCCCGAGTACCTGCAAAAAATTGGTGGCCAGATCTACGGCGGGACATACCGACGAAATCCGCAGTTGCTGCAGGAGCACAGCCGCCACATGCGCTCGCCACGTGGCCGTGGCTATCTGTACCAGCTGTTTGCTGCTTGGGGCTGGACCAGCTTGCCTTGGCTTGGATCACTGCGCCAGCCGACCTTGGTCATGCACGGCAATGACGATCCGATCGTGCCCCTGATCAACGCCAAAATCCTCGCCGCGGGAATCCCCAACGCGAAACTGTACGTAATTGACGACGGACATTTGTTTTTGATTGCCCGGGCACAAGAGGCGGCGCCGGTCGTGAAAGACTTTCTCGCGCTGCCAAATCCCTGATCGCTACCATCGGCTACTAACAAGGCAAGCGATCCCTTCTCTTGGATGGCGCGCAAGCGATGGTCAAGGCCGAGCAACTGGGGCAAATGCGTTTGCTTGCCACATCGCTGCTTTGCCCGATGCAGCCGATCCTCGCTATGAGCGCAGCCTACCAGGCCCGCTCGCCTTGGGCACTGACAGCGGCCGTTGTTTTGCGGGCGATCATCGAGCAGTACAAGACCCAGCAGTTTGGCTTGCTCAAGCCCCGCACTTAATGTCTAGCCATGGATGCGCAGAGCGCAGATGGCACGTCCTGAACGCTGGCCAGATTCGCGGTTTTGCCAAGCGCTCTGGCACTGCCTTTGCGGCGTCTCACCGGAAGTCGTGCCAATCGGCGATTTGGGTTCCTTACCCTGGTTCGGCACCGCTTGCTAGCGTCCTGTATTGCTCATATAAAATCAGCTAAAAAGCCGGATCACGTGCTTTGCCAAATTTCATCAACGGTGGTGCCGGGCAACACGTGTTGCGTGGTTTTTGCCACCATGTCCATGTACTTCGGATCGCTGCTTAACTTGGCGTTCATCAGCTCAAACGCGGCCAGACTCTCAAGTTGAGCAATCCATCGCAGTCGCATGGGATTCCCCCCAACTGGGACTTCAACTTTGAAGTCCACCCCGGTTTTGCTCTTGATGTACCCCGCACTGTCGTGAGCAAATCTTACTGCGCCGGCAAACTTCTCCCCAGTAGTAGTTATGGTCCTACTCACCGTAATCATGACCTGCACCTCCTCTATTTCGACACCCACCGACTCGGTCATTTGGCTTGGCCGTAGTGTGTTCAACATACGCTTAGAAAACCAAGGCGTGTTTGACGTCGAACAAGGTCGAGTCGGTCGCTCAAGCGGCTGTGCGTGCAAGTTGCACGCGGCGCGCCGAAGCTGAAGTGACGCGAATGTTTGCAGTGCACCTGTTAAAGCGCAGACGAAAAATTGCAAGTGTTTGTCCGAGCAACAGCCGCACACATTGAGCGACTCGGGCAATTTTTTAAAACCGCTTGTGGCCCATTTCCTTCAAAAACTCAATAGAGCCATCAAGCTTTTGTTTTGCTGTCGCTGACCAAGGAAGCAGACCGCACCGCAGGGGCCAACCTTCCTGGTCCAGCTCGGTCAGCGTGTAGCAGGCACCTGGCGGAATCCCGTCGGACAACTTGGCACTGTTGGATAGTAGCCCGGCGGATTGTCGCAGTAGTAATACATCTGCGGAGGTGGCGGCAGGGGTGCGGGCGCGGGCCGAACTGGTGGCGGTGGCGGTGGAGGCGGAGCCACGTACACCGGGGGTGCGGGGGCCACGTACACCGGGGCCGGTACTGGCTCAACGAAAGTGACTTCCGAAACTACCAGCGGGTAAGGATAGACCGGTCGCTCGTAGAAGTACCATTGACCGCCGGCAAACCACCACCAGCCACAGCGCCCTCCAAAGCAGCTATTCCTCCACTCTCCGCCGCGCCAGTGTCCAAGTTCGATTGCGTCGAACCGACGAACATCCCGCTCATGAAACTCGTGCCGCTCACGCACGGCCTCGCGGTGTTCTCGCGCCTCTTCATGCCGTTCTCGGCCGTATTCTTCGGCGCGCACGTTCGCCAACAAGATCAGCAAAGCACCAAGCCCGAAGACGCCGACCGACAATCGTCGGATTGCTACCGTATGAGCGCTCATGGATCGGCGGAAAATGCCATTTGCATTACGCACCGGCACTACGCAAGCAACCTGGCTGGAAGCTTCACGCGGACGCGGCAGCTTGGTCTTGATCCTGGTCGATTGCATTTTTTTGTCCATCCTCTTGGAGACCTTCGTGACCATGGCGCCATTCCCGATAGCCATGACGATGATGATGACCGCGGTGATGAGCCGAGTGGGCGATCTGATCGAGTGTCCTGCGCTGCTCGGGCGATAGGACTGCTTGGAGCTTTGTGGTTGCCTCGGCTAGCACGGCCAACTTGCGTGCACCATCTGCTGCTCTGTCCGCACGAGCCTTGGCAATCGTTGCTGCATCGGCGTCCGTTGCGGGCCTGCTAAAGGTTCTTTCGGTCAACGCACTGCGCGCACTTGCGTACGCCTGCCACGCCGCCTGCTGTGATGCCTTGATCTCCAGCCGATTCGCATCTTTTTCCAACTTAGCTCGCACCCACTCCTGACGATGCTGTGCCCGTTGCTCGCCCCGGTCCATACCGGGATCAGCGGCCGCGGCGCTACTAAGAAGCGCTGCAATGAGGATTGCAGCCGACGAAAGCTCGATAGCACTAAGCGATTTCGTGTGCATGTCTTGTCCCTTACGTATCGTACAAATCAATGGCTGCATGCTAGCTCGCAGAATGCCCGCTCGACGTGCTTCGGCTCGTAAGCGTATGTAAATGTTGTTGCCATTCCAAAAACCACAACGCTCTAGACGACTTCTTAAGATGCGGTTGGCAAGAAAGAGACGAAGTGCTCCCGGTCAACTACCGCGATCGAAACTGCGATCAGTCGTTCGATCCCGAACCGCCGGCTTGGGTTTGCGCGTCTTGCTTGCAAGACATCCCGTTTGTCGTATCTAATGACTTGCGATCGACCGCGCATTGGGAAAGCAGCTCTGATGCGGGCGGCTTTGGTTTCGCTTCCCGCGCTCAACCGAAGGACGTCACTGCCTGCCAATCGGTATGCTGCCCGCGCCATTGCTGCCTAATAGCACCGCGAAAAAGTCGCACGCTGGGCGCGCATTAGAAATGGCCGACGGTGGTGTTCCACCTGCCGCTCGCACACGCAGCAAAAGCGAGCAAGAGGTTTTGTTGGCGGCCTAGCCTCATGTAACTGCAGTCAGCGGAGCAGCTTGGGTGGGGCCCGGAAGGCTACCGTCCTTTAGCCGGACTTTGCCGCATCATGACTGCGTGTCATTTTTGAGCATTCGCAAGCGCGGCACGAGCGATACCGGTTAGCATGCGATCGTCGCGTAAGGCAGGAGCGTGGCGCCGCGTACCGGCTGTAGAAAACGGCACGGGCTCTGTGCCATGCAATTTACCGCTACGCGCCGGTCTGGTTGACGGCAGCTACGCAAGAGCAAGGAACCAGAATGCAACTTTCCCTGCAAGGCATCGTTGATCGGTTCAACGAGCGCATCCGCGTGCCTTTTGCGATCGCGGGGCCCGACGGCGCCGTGTATCGCTCGGGCGCAGGTGAGCCGCGCTTTACGATCATCTTTCGCACGGACGCAGCATTTCTCTCGGCCCTGATGCGCGGCCATATGGGTCTGCTCGAGGCGTATTTCGACCAGACGGTCGACGTCGAGGGCGATTTGGGAGCGGCTTTTGCCGCTGGCCTTGCGAGCGGATTTGACAAACAGTTCACGGCCTTGGGCGACGTGGAAAACCGTCTGCACGAACTGCGCTATTCCAACCGCAGCGCGGCGCGGGCCAAGGCGAACGCACAGGCTCATTACGGATTGGGCGAGTCCTTTTACGGACTGTGGCTGGACGACCCATTGAAGATGTACACCTGTGCGTACTGGACCGAGAGCACCGACACCCTTGAGCAGGCCCAGTGCAACAAGATCGATCACGTTTGCCGCAAGCTACGCCTGGCGCGCGGCGAGCGCTTCGTAGACATCGGTTGTGGGTTTGGCGGCTTTTTATTGCGCGCGTTTGATACCGTGGGTGCCCTGGGCACGGGAGTAAACACTACGACCGAGCAAGTTCAATGGTTGCGCGATGAGATCGCGCGCCGAGGTCTGGCGGAACGGATCGGGGTGCGCGAAGCTGATTTTCGCGAAGTCGACACGCAGTACGACAAAGTGGTTTCGATCGGGGTGCTCGAGCACGCGGGTCGCGACCAACTCGCCGAAGTCATCAAGGCGCACGCCGATTTCCTGCGGCCGGGAGGCTTGGGAATGCTGCATTTCATCGGGCACGTCGGGCACTATGAGACGGAGTTGTTCATCCGCAAGCATGTCTTCCCAGGGGGCTGGATTCCGAGCCTTGCCGAGGTCATTGTCGAGATGGAACGCTGCGGCCTGGAGGTGCTCGATATTGAAAATTTGCGTCGACACTACGCACCAACGCTTGATGAATGGGCTCGTCGCTTTGAGCACAATTGGAACGCGATTCAGGCATTAGATCCGCGGCGTTTCGATGAGCGCTTTCGCCGCATCTGGCGCAGCTACCTCGTTGGCTGTGCCGAGATGTTCCGCTCGCCAGCTGGCTATACCCACCTGTTTCAAATCGTGTTTAGCAAGGGCAACGTGACGACTCAGAGCTATCCAATGACCCGGGCCCATCTATATGCAAGCTGACGCCTCGCTCGACGGAGCAGCAGATCTGCCACCCTACGCGTATCGCAGGGCCAGACTGCTGGCCGAGCTGCAAGGTGGGCAGAGCAGCGCTCCGCTTGGTTTGGGCAAACGCACATCCAACTTGTTTCGCGACCGCGCAGAACGCGGCAAACGTCGTCTGGATCTTGGCAATTTTTGCCATGTCCTCGAGGTTTCCACAGAAGAGGGGTGGGTGGACGCAGAAGGATTGACGAGCTATGAGGATCTTGTTGCCGCGACATTGCCGCGCGGGGTGACGCCCGCGGTTGTGCCGCAACTAAAGACTATTACCATCGGCGGCGCTGCTGCAGGAGTTGGCATCGAAGCTACGTCGTTTCGCTACGGGCTCATGCATGAAACCCTGGCGGAATTTGATGTGCTGTTGCCCGGTGGCGAAATCGTGCTTTGCAGGCCCGACAATGAACACAGCGACCTGTTCTTTGGTTTTCCAAACTCCTATGGGACGCTGGGTTACGCCCTGCGCTTGAGACAGCGCACCATTCGAGTCAAGTCCTGTGTGCGTGTCGAGCACCAACGCTTTGCGTCCGCGCGGGCGTACTTTGCCGCGCTGGCCGAACAGTGCGCCGGGACGGCCGATTTCATTGACGGTGTGGTCTTTGGGTCAGGAGCACTGGTATTGAACGTCGCGCGCTTCGCCGACGAGGCGCCGAGGCTTAGTGACTACGGTTTTGAGCAGATCTATTACCGTTCTTTGCTCGAAAAGGACGTCGATTATCTCGATGTTGGTGACTATCTTTGGCGATGGGATACCGATTGGTTCTGGTGCTCGAAAAACATGGGCGCGCAAAATCCCTTGGTGCGCCAGATACTGGGCCGCAAGAGGCTGAACTCGCGCACATATACACGCGTGATGCGCTGGAATGCTCGCTGGGGGTTGACCCGGCGCTGGGCTCGGCTGCGGGGGCGTTATCCCGAAGGGGTAATTCAGGACGTGGATATCCCATTGCCCCGAGCGGAAGAATTTCTCGATTTTTTGTTGCGCGAAATCGGAATCGTGCCGATCTGGATCTGCCCGCTGCGTACGGTTGCGAGTGTCGCGCGCTACCCGCTATATCCTCTGACTCCAGGCACCTTGTACATCAACTTCGGTTTTTGGGACACCGTCTATTCGGACGTGATGCATGAGCCGGGCCATTACAACCGTCTGGTCGAGCGCGAGGTCCTGCGTTTGGGTGGAATCAAGTCGCTGTACTCCGACAGCTTTTTCACCCGCGAGGAATTTGCAAGGGCCTACGGCATTGAGCAGCTGGAGGTTTTGAAGGCCAAGTACGATCCTCAAAGGCGCGCACTAGGTCTGTATGAGAAATGCGTACTGCGCGGCTAAGCGCTGTACGACCGAGTGCGCAGTGCGTGCGCCGACAAATTCCATTTCCCTTTTTCTCAAAGGGCCGCCAGAACGCGGTCCAGGCGTGCACGCACTTCCCGCGCAAGAGGAGCCACTTCGGCACGATCGGTCATTTCAAAAAGTGCGATCGGGTCAAGCAGCTCGACGTGAACGCCCGCCGCATCCTCGCGCACCACGACGTTGCACGGCATGAGCAGCCCGATCGAAGGCTCCGCGTCGATCGCCTGCGCTGCATAAGGCGGATTGCACGCGCCGAGAATTCGATACGGCCGCATGTCCCGACCCAATTTCTTTTTCATCGTAGCGCTAACATCGATGTCCGTGAGAATACCGAAGCCTTCCTTCGCGAGCTCTTGCGTCACCTTTGCAAGAGCGGCTTCGAAGGGCAACGCGACCGTTTTGCCAAAACCATACTTGTTGCGCATTGCCGTTTTCCTTTCATGCGGGTTTTTCTGCCACTTAAGTCACCAAGTATCAGTGAACCGTATGGCAGCGGCGCAAGCGCCTGCGGCGGACTCCGCCCGAGTGAACGCAGGGGTGCCGGGCAGCTGGCTCGCGGCCCCAGTCGCTGCGCCCTTGGACCATACCGCTTACGTCGATCGGGGCACGATACTGCGAAGCAACTCGTTTAGCATCGCGAGCTGTAATACGGCCGCGGCCTGTTCAAACGTAAGGTCATGGTGGTTCATGATCGATCGAACGTGAAGGATTTGCCGGTTGACGTCAAACTCTTGCTGTTCGCTAAATTTATCCATGCTGCGCTCCTTTTTGCTTGGATGCAAGTTCGTAGAGCATCGACACCCGCGGCAACGATACCGGCCCTGCTTTGCAAAATGTTGTGGCTTCGCGCGCCGATTGTCTCCTTGCGACGTTTCGCCTTTGTTTCGATCCTAACGAACACGCCGGTAGGATGAAACGTCGCCAACCGCAAACATTAGATCGTGCCCATCGGCCAGACGCCTACCGACCTCTCGGATTTGCCGCGCGAGAACCTGCCACCAAAGCATCGAAATCCACAGCGTCGCGGCATCTGTGTGAAATGTGGCGCGGGAGCGAAAGAACCGGAGCACGACGAGGAAACGATCATTTGCGCTCTCGAAAGTTTACGGTCTGCTGGACCCCAGCCCTGTGCTACTGCCCGCTACCGCACAACGGGGCATGGCCAACCTCATGACCCTGTGCTGGCATACTATGATGGAGTTTGAGCTACCACTGATTTCGGCGGCATTGTCTGTGGCCGCGATTATAGTTTTGTCGCCCTTGTGGCAACACGCCAGTGCACGATCAAGGTTCCAACAGTCGACCTCGCATCGCAGGTGATCGGCTGCGGCAACTGATCGGGTCGGTGCGTAGACAAGTTCGATCCCTTCGGCCTCACACCATTGCCCGGCTAGCAGGTCTAGATGCCGCTCATTGCCGAGTGTCTCGCAAATCCGGATTGCTGGGTCTCTGACCTGCGGCTCGTCAGGCGCTACAGCTTCTTTGTGCTCGAAGTAGTCGAGGCGTGGGCGGATCCGACCTGCAAAGACCCGCGTGCCTTGCGTCATCGCGGCCGAGGGGCTTTCATGGTGGCAGGAGAGACGATCAAGCTACCTTCGAAGATGCGCTAAAGCAAGCACAGCGGAAGTTGCCGGCTACCGCGCGAGCAGCTTCACCGTCCACCTGGCAGCGAATCTCATGTCCCTATCGCCAGATCGGGTTCGGTGAGCACAAAACGGCGCGCGCAAGCCAGCACCACCATAAAACGACGCAAGTCGCGTTAGACTTTTGGGCGTCAAGTTGCGTGAGATTGGCAAATGGATTTGATTCGTACAATGGAGAGTCACTCGTGGCAGGGCGCTTTCGATGAGTGCCAGCAGCGGGACGCCATGGAACTGCTCGAAAGCGGAGGATTGCTCTTTTTTCCGCATCTTGCCTTCGAGCTAACTCAGAGCGAGCGGCGCTTTCTTGTTCCAGAGGCTGTTGACGCGAAGACGAAAAACGTAAGCTTCGATGCCCGCACGGGTCTTGTACGCGGAAGTACCTCGCAAGGCCCCGACGCGAGCGCTCTGCAGCAGATGCTGGCGCGTTATGCTCGGCAGTCTCTCGATTTGGTGCGAGCGCTGCTGCCGCACTATGTGCAATCCTTGCAGGCGGCCCGCACGAGCTACCGACCTGTCGAGGTGCAGGGCAGGCAAAGCTCTTGGCGCAAGGACGATACGCGGCTACACGTGGACGCCTTTCCCTCCAGCCCCAATCAGGGCCAGCGCCTGCTGCGGGTATTTAGCAACGTGAATCCGAACGGCAAAGATCGCGTTTGGCGAATCGGAGAGCCCTTCGAGCGGGTGGCACAGCGTTTCGTACCGGGCATTGCCCGTCCGCTACCCGGGTTGGCTCAACTGTTGCTCGCGACCGGTATCACCAAGAGCCTGCGTACAGGATACGACCACCTCATGCTGCACATACACGATCGCATGAAAGCCGATGGGAGCTATCAGGCGAACGTGGGCTCTAGTGAGCTTCGGTTCTCAGCGGGGTCGACATGGATCGTATTTACCGACTGCGTCTCCCATGCGGTGTTGTCCGGACAGTTCATGATGGAGCAGACCTTCTTGCTGCCGATTGAAGGCATGCTCGATTCAGCCCGATCGCCGCTACGCATTCTTGAGCGCGTTGCCGGACGGGCGCTCATCTAGACCAAGGCGTTGTGCGACCATGCGCACTCACAGGACTAGTACCCTGGCACTTTGATCGGATCATCTTTAGCTCACTGTAAACCAGGGGTCCGCACGCTGTTCGGTAGCAAATCTTCTGGTTCCTGCTGCAACCCCTCGGAGCCGGTGCCTTTCGGATTTAACTGCGAGCCAGCGGATTCGGCGTAGGCTCGGCAATCTTCGTGAGCGTATTTCGGTCCGTATGATGAAACGGCGCCGAATTGCCGTGAATGAGCAGCACGGTGTCCTCTTCGTAGGACCAGGTGCCGTCCTCGTGGATCGATACCTTGATTCGAAATTCTATGGTCTTGAACGCGTATTCGAGAAAGGGCGTCGAGCGAATGCCGAAACTTTCGGCGTCGCGGTTTGCGGTCAACTCGAATTCCTTCGCATTTGCGCTTGTCTGCCCTGCGGCCATCACGATCTGCGCCCGAGGAATCGTCAATGTGTGGACCACAACGCCGGTCGCGGGCTCCCAAAGCCAGTATCCAACCTGGTCGTGGTAGGTCTTGACTTGACCGGGCTTTACGATGTGGGTGTGATAGCGCAGACCATAAAATAACTGCGGTCCGTTCGTCTGTGGATCAATTGGCTGCAGTTCGATGTGCTCAACGTACGCCTGCTTCTTGGGTCCTTCCGCCTTTGGCTTAACATCAAGTCCACGACGGCCTTCCCAGACTCCCGCCATTGCGCGCAAAGGTCCAAGATTTCGCAGCGTATCGACATCGATCGGGGAGGGTTCGGTAAAAATGTCCTCCGGAAATTGCCCCATGCACGCGCTCCAAGGATCTATGGTTCATGTTTGTCCCAGGCCCTGCCGAAGTTCGGTCCTTGCCGCGCCCAGGCAAAAGTTGCATGCGTCACATCAGGAGCGATGTTGCGACCAAAGACGCGGGCGGGTCAAGTAACGGCGGCAACCCTTCCTTTTTTGCGTTTTTGCGCCCGACGGTCACCTTCATCTTCGGCCAGCATGGCAACTGGGAGGTCGATCTTGAAACGGGATACCGCGTCGTTGAGTCCCTTGGCCTGCTCGCAAAGGACCGATGCTGATGCCGTGCCACGCTGCGCGAGAGCCGCGTTTCGCTGCGTCAGATCGTCGAGCGATTTCACCGTCTGGTTGACCTCGCTGAGGGAGTGAAACTGCTCATTGCTCGCGCGCGAGATTTCGGCGATGAGATCGGTGACCTGCACCACTTGAGTCACCATTTCGCCGATACGCGCGCCGGCACGCTCTACCAACGCAGACCCGGAGTTCACCTTCTGCACGCTGGAGGTGATGAGCGATTTGATCTCCTGCGCGGCTACCGCGCTGCGCTGAGCCAAGCTTCGGACCTCGCTGGCCACCACTGCAAAGCCACGGCCTTGCGCCCCTGCGCGCGCCGCCTCCACTGCGGCGTTTAGCGCCAAAATGTTCGTCTGGAAGGATATGCCGTCGATTACAGTGATGATCTCGCCGATCTGGCGCGATGATTGCTGGATCTCGTGCATCGTGGCGACGATTTCTCCGACGGCCCGGCCGCCGCCACTGGCGGCCTCGCGGGCACTGTGGGCCAAATCGTTCGCCTGCTGCGCAGAACTGACGCTTTGACGAACGGTGCTCGTTAGTTGCTCCATTGAAGCGGCGGTCTGTTGCAAGCTTCCTGCCTGTTGCTCGGCATGGGCCTGCAACTCGCTATTGCCATCGGATATGCTCGCGCTGCCTGCGTTGATCGCGTCGCTGGCATTGCGGATGCGACGCACGATTTCCGTCAAGGTGTTTACCATCAGCTCTAAGGCGGCGAGCAACCGGCCGGTCTCGTCATTGTCCCTGTGCAGGGTGACGTGTTGGAGCTCGCCTCGGGAAACAGCTTCGGCCACGGCGACGGCTTCCGTCATGCGGTGCCGGATGAGTCGGACCGTCCGAAGCCCGACGAGAAGCGCTAACGCAATGACCGCCGCGGAAATGCCGATAATCAGTACTAAGGAGGTGTGCACACGTTCAGCGACCCGGCGCGTGATCTCGCTTTGACGCTCGGAAATGCTTTGGACCTGCTGATCCCCGGCGTGTGTTAGACGAGAAGCGGTTTCCTTCAAACGGCTGAGCGCTTCGCGCATACCGGCCTCCGATTGAAGCAGGCCGCGCTTTGTCTGAGAGACCCGTGCTACCGCCGTCGTAACGGTTCGCATTGCGTTGCTCGCGGCATCGATCTGCGCGGCGAGGTTGTTGCGGCCCATGCGGATGAGATCGTTTCGCATGGATCCGATGTTCAGTAATAACTGCTCGCCGAGTTTGTCCAGGCGTTTCGTTGCCGAACGCGCCTCCTCGTCGTTGGCGGCAAGCATCAAAGAGCGCAATTCGCCGACCATGTCACGAATCAGCAGCGACGCGGTTTGGCTGCTGGCCACGACGCCACCCGGTTCGTTGCGTAGTTTCAGCGAGGCCTCCAACACCTGACGGCGTTTGACGAGCTGCTCTTCGAGCGTATCGATCAGACCCAGTAGCTTGGTGGACTGTTCCTCGATCTGGGCTAGGATCTGCTTGCGCTGCGCGGCATATGTTGCCTCGGCCTCGGTGGATTTGGACAGGACTGCGCTTCGCAGGGCAAAAAGCCCACTGCCCTCTCGGCCAAATGCCTCCAAAAGGCTCCCCGCGGTGGCGCGCACCTCGCGCAGCGCATCCTCCTCTCCGGGCGTGGAAGCGATCCGATCGATGCTGTCGAGTGCGGCCTTCAGGCGCTCACGCAGCGGTGCGAGGCGAAAGCGATTGGCCGCGGCGTCTGTGTCGTAGACCAACAAGACGAGATCCTTTAACTTGTTGCTAACGAACATCGCGTGCTTGATGGTTTCTCCCAGCCGAATGCTCGCCTCCTGCGCCTTGTCGGCCGCGTGACCTGCCTCGCTCTCGATGCCCGCGACGGTTGCTCGTATCTCACTCACAGCGGCTTCGGCCGTTTGCAGGGCGTTTCGCGCACTCGTACTTTGCGTCTCGTACGCAGTTTCATCGGACAGTCGTTGGTTCACCGAAGAGACGATCTGCGTCTGCGCGGCCCGAAAAGCCGAAAGGTCGGTCGTATGCGACGGATCCAAATCACGGATTTCGCCCTGTAACCGCTCAAGGACACGCAATTCGGCCGCCACGCTCGCAATCATCGGCGCAGCGGTGTTTGCATCCTCGACCAAACTTAGCCGCAGCAGGGCCCCTAGCATGCGCTCGGTATGCTCCTGGATCTCGTACGTTTTGTTTTGCAGCGGCGTGGCCTGCTCGGTCAGACCGTCGAGCACCGAACGAATCGAGGTAACACCGTAATATGCGGTGCTGGACACCGCGACCAGGCCCGCGGAGGAGAACGCCACGAGGACGAACACCCGTTGCGAGATTTTCAAGATTGCTCGCGCGTCGGTTGATCGAGTGGACCGAAGCCGTTAGCGCGCACGGACGTAACTATTGCAGCTTGGCGATGTGGCCGTCGCGAACTTGGGTCAGAAATACCTGATTTAAGGCCTGGTGCGATGTGCCACTGAGCGTTACCGAGAGTCCGCCCAGGTCGACGTTTTGCATGTTTTCAAGGGCCGCAACGAGACCGTCCCGGGTCAGCGCTTTGCCGGCATGCTCCAGACCGTAAACAAGCACCTTTGCCGAGATGCACCCTTCAAGATTGACAAAACCCAGCTCCGCGCCCGATTGCGCAAGCAGTTCCTTGCAGGAGCGCGTGACGGCCGAGTCCGTGTCTTGGGGCAGCGGAACGACCTGCGAAATTATGACGCCGTCGCCGTCTTTTCCGACCTGTGCTACCAGACTGTCCGTGCCAACAAACGATACCGTCGCGAGCTGCGACTTCAGATTTGCCGCGCGAGCTTCTTTGATGAAGGCAGCAACAGGCGCATAGGGTCCAACCATGATGATTGCATCGGGCTTGGCTTCGAGCATGGCCGCCAGACCGGACTTAACCGCGAGGGTGTTACGAGGGAAGGTGCTCTTGGCTACTACGCTCAGGCCACGTTTTTGCATCGCCTTTTCGGTGCCCGATAGCACCGCCAGTCCAAAACCGTCGTCCTGATAAAACACGCCGATCGATTTGGCACCGCGTGCCAAGAATTGTGCTACCAAAGCCTCTGCCTCGTCGTTGTAGCTGGCGCGGATGTTAAATATCTGCCGGGTCACCGGCTGACGTAGCACCATCGAGCCCGTGAATGCTCCCACCAAAGGAACATCCATCTCCTTGAGTATCGGAACGACTGCGTTGGTCGTTGGGGTCCCCACGGATCCAAACAGCGCAAACACCTTTTGCTGTTCGATCATCTTGAGCGTTTCGTCGACCGCCTTGTCGGGTTCGTAGCCGTCGTCGGCAATGACGAGCGAGATCTTGCGGCCGTTGATCCCGCCTTTGGCGTTGACGGAATTAAAAACCGCCTCCGCGCCGGCGCGCATGCCAATTCCCAGTGCGGCGGCAGGGCCCGCCTGCACGTTGACCATGCCGAGCTTGATTTCCGAATCGGTGACGCCGGTCTCCGCCGCGGCCGCAGTACCCATACCGACCGCACAGCATGCGACCACTCGTATTGTGATTGCCAGAAGTTTCACGGGCACGCTCCGATCGCAGCAAATGCGGATGCTGGGACACTATCGCGGCGCCAAAAGGGCACCGCAATCGGCCTACGTTAACGTTGGACGCGGTGCGTCTAACCCGGGAAAAGCATTCGAATACACGAACAATTGCGGACCTAAGGCCGACGTCGACACCCGGTTCTTGAGGAGATCTTTTCGGCGCGACGTTCCACCGTTACGATCGCTTTCCAGGGTTTTGACGCTAGGTCCATTTGGTGGAGGCCGCTATGCGATATTGCAAGCTTCCTTGCGGCGATGAAATTCCCGCGCTCGGGTTGGGCACCTGGCGCATGGGAGAATCCCCGCGCCGGCGCGCCGCCGAAGTCGCGGCAGTGCGCAACGCCTTGGCAATGGGCTATCGTCTCATCGATACGGCCGAGATGTATGGTGAGGGAGGTGCCGAAACGGTAGTCGGCATCGCAGTTGCCGATGCGCTTCGCGCCGGCGAAGTGCGGCGCGATGAACTATTCATCGTCAGCAAAGTTTATCCACACAATGCCAGCCGAACAGGGACGCTGACCGCCTGCGATCGCAGTCGCTCGCGCCTGCGCTTGGACCAAATCGATCTGTACTTGCTGCATTGGCGAGGTCAGCATCCGCTGCGCGAAACTTGTGCCGCCATGCAGCAGCTTGTTGCGGACAAGCGCATCGGGCACTGGGGCGTTAGCAATTTCGATAGCGATGACATGATCGAACTGCTGGAAGTGCAACGCGATATGGGCATCGCTCGGGGTACGCCCTTTAGTTGTTCCGCCAACCAGGTCTACTACTCGCTGCGCGCACGCGGACCAGAGACGAGTCTGCTGCCGTGGATGCGCGCGCACCATATGCCGCTTATGGCCTACAGCCCGATCGATCAAGGGGCACTGGCGGCGGAACCGCAATTGCGG
>Ga0187782_10000849_pt1 | contig 21574 bp, 19 predicted proteins | sample 0715_SJ02_MP15_2_FD_132454 | JGI IMG/M metagenome (GOLD analysis project Ga0187782, IMG submission 132454) | Tropical peat soil microbial communities from peatlands in Department of Meta, Colombia - 0715_SJ02_MP15_20_MG | ecosystem: Environmental > Terrestrial > Soil > Wetlands > Peat | place... | reverse complement strand
GCCCCTCGTCGGCGACGCCGGCCTTGGCCGTCACGTCCGTGAAAGTCCCGTTGCCGTTGTTATGGTAAAGGATGGCGTGGCCGTAGCCGGTGACGTATAGGTCGGGATACCCGTCGTTGTCGTAATCGCCCACGGCGACGCCCTGGCCGTAGAGGCCGACGGCGCCCACGCCGGCCTTTTCGGTCACGTCCGTGAAAGTCCCGTCGCCGTTGTTGCGATAAAGCGCTGAGCGCAGCGGGTGCGGAGGCTTGTACCACTCCGTCTCCGCCGTCTGCACCAGGTAGAGGTCCATCAATCCGTCCTGGTCGTAATCGATCCAGCCCAGGCCGTTGCCCATCGTTTCGATATAGTTCTTTTCCGCGGTGAAAGTGTGGTCGTGCTGAAACGTGATGCCCGCCGCTTCACGGATGTCCGTAAAACGCACCGGCACGGAAATGGGCGGCGCCGATGCCGGCGCGCCGCTCAGGCGCTCGAGCGCCACGAGGCCCGCTAGCAGACTCAACACGGCCAGCGCCGGCCGAACGAACCGTCGCAGTCTAGGAATCGAACTAATCAACAAGCCAGTTCTCAATCGCAAAGTTTCCGACCTGAGAGAGACGCTTGAAATCACTGTCGGAGGTAACAAGGGTCAACTCGTAACGCTCGGCGAGAGCGGCGATCCATAAATCATTGTCCTGAAATCCCAACGCCCGGAGCTGCGCCCGTCTGCTCCTCACCTTCTCTCTCGGTCCATACCTCTCAAGTACCGCTGCCTTGAGCCTGCCGTAACGATCGGCTGTGTCTCGATCGAGAGGCAGTACTGCTATGCCTCTCAAGAATTGGCGTACACGTTCTTCGTTAGTCGACGGGTGGTCCGACTTGCGGGCCATGAAAACCAGTTCACCTTGCACAATAACGCAGGTCGCCGCCGGCGCCTCCCCGAGCTCGCGCAGCCTTCGAGTCAATCCGGAATGTCCCCGCAATAGAAAGCTACAGTGGTTTGTGTCGAGGAGGTAGTTTGTCAAAACCTGGCCCGCCCCCGCCAAGCACGGAGTTCGGCCAGCCTCTCCTCCAGGTCGTCGCCAACCCAGGTGCCCGCGAACTTCAGCAATGATCTCGCCGTGGAATGCTCGATGCGTCGCCCGGTTTCCGCGACCGGAGGCCGCAGGAATACGTCACCATGACCAGCGAGTTTTTTGATCCCTTCACGTTGCAGAGCGCCGCGAGGTTTCGCTTCGCCCCGCTCCCAACGGGCCCAGGTGTTAGGGCTTACCCGCACTAGCGCCGCGGCCGCTGCTTGCGTGAGCTTGTGGCGCAGACGAAGTTGCTTGAGAAATCGTGGGCTCATGAGAACAGTCAAGGAGTAGACAAGTTCAAAACGCAACCGCTCGACAGGCTGCAGAAGCAAGCCGCAAAGCTAACTATACATACGTACGGCTGCCCCGTCAACCCCACGAAACCGGCGGCAGTGACTCATCCCTTATTTGTAGCGGCGAGTTTACCTCGCCATGTGGCGGCGTAAAGCCGCCGCTACGCCGAACTAAGACACAACCGAACCGCCGGTTTATTTGCCAAGCAGTTCGAAATAGCGTCCCACCGCGTCGATGCCGCGATAGAAATTGGGCAGGTGGAATTTCTCGTTGGGGGCGTGCAAGTTGTCGTCGGGCAAACCGAAGCCCATCATCACACTGGGTATATTCAGGCTCTTCTGGAAAACCCCCACGATGGGGATGGAGCCGCCCGAGCGCATGTAAACCGTCTTATTCTTGAAGACCTGCTCCATAGCCTCGGCGGCGGCCGAGATCCAACGGCTCTCCGTGCTCACGACGGAAGCGGGCGCGGAACTGATCACCCGCACCGAGCTCTTAATGCCTTTGGGAGTGATCTTCTTCACGAAGGCGGTGTATTGCCGGATGACCTCTTTGGGTTGCATGTCCGGAACCAGGCGCATGCTGATCTTGGCCACGCCGAAAGCGGGGATAACCGTCTTGGCGCCTTCGCCCGTGAACCCGCCGCGGAAGCCGTGGACCTCCAGTGTGGGCCTGGCCCAAGTGCGCTCGAGCACCGAAAAACCTTTTTCCCCCACCAGTGCGCTGGCGCCGACTTCGTTCTTCAGATACTCCTTCTCCTTGAATGGCAGACGCTTCCAGGCGGCAAGTTCTTTGGCGCTCGGTTTTTTCACTTTGGCATAGAAACCCGGGATTCGGATCTTGCCATCCGGACCCTTCAATTGATTAATCATCTCCGCGAGGGCTTGAAAGGGATTGGGCGCCGCGCCGCCGTAAACGCCCGAGTGGAGGTCGTGGCTGGCGCCGCGAACTTCCAGTTCGGTGTAAACCAGGCCGCGCAGGCCGGTGGTGAGAGTGGGCAGTTCCGGCGCAAACATTTCCGTGTCGCAGACGAGCGCCGCGTCGGCTTTCAAGCGGTCCGGATGGGCTGCGACGTATTCTTCGATGTGCTCGCCACCCACTTCTTCCTCGCCCTCGAGCAGGAACTTGATGTTGATGGGAAGCTTCCCGTGGGTCTTCAAAAAGCCTTCCACCGCTTTCACCAGAAGATAGGTCTGCCCCTTGTCGTCCACGGCGCCGCGGGCATAAAGATTCTGGTTGCGAATGGCAGGCTCGAAGGGCGGCGACACCCACTCGTCGAGCGGGTCGGGCGGCTGCACGTCGTAGTGGCCGTAAAGCAGCAGAGTAGGCTTGCCCGGGGCCGCGAGCCATTCAGCGTAAAGAAGCGGATGTTGGCCTTCTTTGCCTTCGATGATATCGACGGACTGCATTCCCATTCCACGAAGCTCGTTGGCCAGAAACTCGACGGCGCGGCGGATGTCCGGCTTGTGCTCGGGCAGAGTGCTGACGCTGGGGATCTTCAACAGATTTATGAGCCCTTGCAGAAATCGGTCACGATTTTCGTGATAATACTCAAATATAGTCGTTGCCAAGGTTAATACCTCCGTAGTCAGAATTTGAACGACTTCTCGACTTCTCGACTCTTCAACTTCTCTTCACGCGTGCAGCCCGTAGCGGTTGCGGACCACAATTCCATAATGAATGCCCGAGGCAACCGTCAGGGCGGCCGCGAGATAACTACACATTCGAACCAAGCCCCAGAAAACGAAGGGCACATGAGCCTGAAAACTTACTGCCGCGAACACGGTCAACACCTGGACAACCGTCGATGCCTTTCCCAAGCCGGTGGGATAGAACGGCCGGTAGCCTGCCACCAGACTGATGAGCAGCGCGGTAATGATGATGGCCAGATCGCGGCTGATGACCATAATAGTCAGCCACCAGGGAAGCGCCTCGCGAAAGGAGAGGGTGAGGTAGGCAGTGGTCATCAAAAGCTTATCGGCGATAGGATCGAGGGCCACGCCCAGGGGCGTCTCCTGCTTCAGCAAGCGAGCCACGATGCCGTCGATCACATCGGTGAGCGCCGCTAAAGTCAGTACCGCCAGGGCGCCGCGATAACTCTGGTCCACCACCAGGATGGCAAAAAAGGGAATGAATGCCATTCGCAAAATGGTGATTTGGTTGGCCGGTGTCAAGATACGGGAAGGCATGGCTTCAAAACAATATAGCCACGCGGATTTGCGGATGTCAAACCGGATCTCATGCAAGAAGCATCTGGCGGAAAGTCATGTTTTCAGCGGGTCAACGTTTCGATGCCCAAGTATTCCTGGATGCTCAATCCCACCAGGCTCCGGAAGCGGCCAGAAAGCGAGGGGAGCGAGCCGGAGGGTTCGTCCAGCGAGATGCGCTCCACGCGGTGCATGGGGTAAAAGACCACGGTCATTCCCACGGTGCATTCCTCACGGCCTACGATCTGGCGGACGAAGTCGTCAAAGGAATTGATGTCGATGCCGCGCATGGTGACCCCCTGGCCGTCCAGTTGGAGCAGTTGGCCCCAGACTTTCTCTCTCGGGGATTCCAGGCTGACAATCACAATACTGTTGAGTTCCATACTGTACCTCGAGGTGGTGCGAGGACTGGGCAACCCTCGGGCGGTAGAGTGGCCGGTCACCGCGTCTCCCTGTCACAGGCCGAAAATTGCACGGGAAGGATACGCCGGTTGGATTCAAATAGCCAGAGAAACACACAGGGACGGGATGGGCTAAAAGGGGAAAGGGGCAGCCACGAGGGCCGCCCCTGCGCAATGCTCAGGCGGGAGCCGGCTAAGGCGTATAGAGGCTGAACGGGAGCACGCGTGTAGACTGGAAGTTGTAGCCGATAGCGGCGAAGATTTGATTCAAACTGGTGAGATTAGGGTTGTCCGTAGATTGGCAGCCGTCGGCGTCGTCGGAATAGAACATCGACAAGTTGGAGGCAATCTCCGACATGGTGGTGCAGCCGGAGATGGCCGGGCTGTCCGTGGTGCAACTGTCCGAGGGCGAGGTCGAGGAGCCATAGGCTACCGTATAGACCAGGGTCCCGGCGTTTGTGGCGGCCTGGCCCGCACTGATGGCTTGATGGCAATCGTTGGTATAGTAGGTGGACGAGGTCCCGGAGACGAAATCGCTCTGGGTGGCGTTGGCGGCGCCGTCGCTGAGCAGGATGATCGCATTCTCCGCACCGGTGCTGCCGGCGAATTTCGACTGCGCCTCATTGATCACGCCGGCATAGTAAGTCCCCGCGCCGCCGGGATCCTGCAGCCCATACTTGCTGCTGCTGCAATCGTTCCCGTTCGCCCAGTCGACCGCCTTCACCAGGTTCGAGGAACCGCCGTTCAGGTTGCCCGAGGACAGATAATCGCTCGCGGGGGGGACCACGGTGTAGTAAGGGGGCGCGGTAGTGGGGTTAGAGTAGAGCGAGATGCCATTGCTCGTCGAGAGACCCGTCGCCTGGCAGTTGTACTCATCGACGTCATAGGACGTGGCGGTTAGCCCCGGAAACACTGCCAAGCCGACTGATTGGTAGGCGTACTGAGCAACCCCATTCGTGATGGTGCCGCAACCCTTGATGGGGTCGCAGGGCTGGAGTTCCGAGAGTAGAGTCCGCGCACCCGCCTTGGCGCAGTCCTCCCGCGTCGGGTTACTGATGCCCGTCCCGGTGCAGTTCGAGTCACCGTTGGTCATCGAATGCGTCGTGTCGACAATCAGCATAATGTTGACTGGTTCGGGCGCAGCGCCCTCACTGCCCTTTTCGAGCACGAGCGAGTTGGCATTGACCTTAATAGATTGAACGCCGAGCAATTTGGCGAAGAACGTGGGTACGATCGCCTGTTCTTGAACCACCACGGCGTTTCCGCCCGCCGCGTTGGTGCAGGTAGGTCCCACCGTGATGCCCAGGGTTGCGAGTTGGGTGGCGGAGATGCAGGTTACCGCCGGGGTGCCATTGAGGACCGTCACCGAGGGCAGGTCGGCTTTGTAGTTCAAGCCCGTGGGTTCCCCGTCGAAGGATTTGGCGGTGGCAGCGGCCGTTGCGTAGGGCAGGGCCAAAGCTCCGGCCGTGGCCGCTGCATCGGCCGACGCCTGGAGCTCACGTTGGGCGTGCAACGCGAAACCGAGGTCGATGGAAAGAGCCGACAAGCCTAGAAGGACGACCAAGAGTGCGCACATCATGAAGAGGGCTTGCCCCTCCTGCTCGTGATAGAGCCGACGAAGTTGCGAGTTCATGTTCCACCTCATTCGATGCGTACGGTTGTTTCGGAAGTCAGCGTACAGCTCGGCCAGACGTTGCCGAGGAACGGAATCGACAAGTCACAAGGATAAGTAGCTTGCAGTTCCACGGTGTCGCCCGGGTACATGGTGGTGCAGGAGTCGGAGTGGGTGTTCGTGGAAGGAAAGGTAATGGTCGGCGTAATGAGCGAGGTATTGAGATTAAGCGCGGCGTTGTCGAGGGCGGTTTCAGCGGACGAGCAAGCGGTGGAAACCCCTCGGCTGGTGGCCAGCGTCCTGGCGCCGACCGCTACGGCATCAGCCAGGGTGATGTAATTGTAAAAAAGCGTCCCGGTCTTAATAATGCCGACCAGCAACATGACCATCAGGGGCGTCAACATGGCCATTTCGAACATGGCTGAGCCTTGGTCGCCACGGAGACGTGCGCGCGGCGCACGGCGCGCGGTGGGACCAGAAGAAGCGAAGGTGAGAAGTCGTTTCATGGAATTGGTAACCCTGCCTTTCCGCGAAAGAGAGCCGACGAATCAGTTGCGCAATGGCGGCTGAGTATTCCCAGCGCAATACCGGATGGGTTAAGTTATCGGCTTTTTGTGGTGGGTTGACAACAGCACTTCGGTACTAGGTCAAATTGTCGGGGCAGCTACAGCCCCCACGGCCACGGAGAACGGTTCTCTTCGGGCCTCAGGCGGCTTGAGCAACTGCTTTGAAAATGCTTGCGCCGAAGGCGCCTTGGAGTGCGGCGGGTTGACGCCGCCTTAGGATTTTGGGCCCGCGACGGCGCGTTTCAAGATAGCCTTCCTTCCGCGGCGTGCGAAGGCGGCGTCAAGCCGCCGCGCTCCAAGGCGCTGCGCGCATTTTCATGGTTTCCCGGCTCCTGTCAGCGGACGGGCATGCGCGACGGGTCAGAAAAAGCCCTGTTTGAGCCCGTTGAGAATGGAAGTACTGAAGCGGATGCCCAGGGACAACCCGAGGGGCCGCCCCTGGGCGGCGGGAGATTCAGAAGACAGAGTTGGGGATCAACCGCGAGGCCATCAGGTCGCCCCCGATAGCGGTGAAGACTTGGCTCAATTGGGTGATGGGCACTGCGTTGTTGCATATCGTGCCGTTCTGCGCTGTGGAACTCGGCACAGAGAAGAAGTATTTCGAGGACGGCGACGAGGCAATACCTTCCATGGTGAGGCAGGGGGTAGTGGTCGGATTCGTATCGGTGTCGCAGCCCGTGAGCTCCGAACCATAGGAAACCGAGTAAATCTCCGTGGACGTGCCGTCGGATTGTTTTACGCTCCGAGCCCAGTTCGCAGCCTGCACCGCCTGCTGGCACTGTTGCGTGGCCGAGAAGAGTTTGCCGTTCATGCTGGCAATATCGCTACTGTCCACCGTCTGCGGCACGGTTCCGCCCATGTGCGACGAGTTCGCATCGCCGTCGCTAAGAACAATCATGACGTCCTGGACGTTGCTGGTGTGGTTGGCGGTGAGGTATTGCTGCGCCGCCACGACGGCGCCGGCATAGAACGTCTCCACGCCGCCCGGCGTGGGCATTCCGCAATTGTCCGTCCCGGCCCCAACCGAATCCACCAGTGCGGAGCTCCAGTTCAGCCCGGCCGTGTCGGAGGTGCGATAGTTGTTCACAAACGGGATGACCAGATATTCCGGATCGTTATTGTACTGCGTGATCGGCGGGTCTGTCGCCGGGCAGGAGGTATCATCAGACGCATATTGCGATACCGTCGTGTTGGAGAGCGTCGTGGCATTGGGGCAGTTGCCCCCCGAAAGGGTTTGGCTGCAAGTCCCGGGAAATACCATCAGACCCACTTGATCCACCGCCGCGGAGCTGCCGCAGCTCGAGAGGTTGGTGGCGCAGGGCGCCAACTCGGTGAGGAAGCTCTGCACGCCCAGTTGCGCGCACTGCTCGGGACTGTAAGATCCGGTGCCCGAGCTCGTGCAACCCGTGTCCGTACCTTGCCCCATGGAGTTGGTGGTGTCCAGCACCAGCATGATGTGATAGGGAATCGCTCCGCCGCCCGCGGCGCTGGCGCTGGCGGTAGTCGAAATAATGAGCGTTGTGACCCCAAACACTTTGGCGAAGAAGGTCGTCACCTTCGCGGTCTCCGTCACCTGGATGGCGTTGCAACCTCCCGCCTCGTTCGAGGTTGTGATCGCGCAGCCGGGGTATGGATGGACGGTGTTGGGCGAGGTGGCGCAGGGCGGAAGTTTCAAGGTAGGGTACGTGGTAGGCGAAGCGCACGCGAAGCTGACACTCACATTGGTGATATTGAGACTGGAGTGATAGTTGTAATCACTGGATGTCTGGCCGCTGTACAAATCAGCCTGCGCGGTGGCGCCGGCCCCGGTTTCAAGCGGCATCGCTGCCCCGCCGGCGGCCGCCGCCGCCTGCGTTGCGTCCTCCAGTTGCTGATAGGACAGATAGAGGTTTCCCATGTCAATGACAAGCGCGGACGAGGCCAGCAGCGCCCCGAGTACAGCGGGCACCAAGACCAGTGACTGCCCGCGATCGCTGGAAAGTAGACGGGAGACAAGGGATCGACGATTCATTGCACAGCCTCCGAAGTCTGCGCCGACAGCTTGCAATTGGGCGCGAAGTTGTAGCCAAAAAACGAGAGATTGCAACCATAGGTGGCATTGATCACCACCTCTTGCCCTTGCGTCAGGCTGGATGCCAGCGAAGTGCAGGAGGGGCCGCCCGAACCCGAAAACACCACTTGTTCCGACCCACTCGACACCGAGGCGGTGGCGCTGGTGTAGGCGGTGATCGAAAATGTGAGGGGATAGCTTCCGTAAATCTTGGGGTTATTGAGGGCCGAGGCGGAGGCGACGAATGCGCTGTTGGCCGACGCGCAGGGGTCACTGATCACTCCCGCGCCGGCCATCACCACCTGGGCCGCGTTGTTGGCGGCGCTCGTCATTGTGAGCTGGTCGTAAAAGGCGATCCCGAAGCTGATGATACCGAGCAGGAGGATCGACAACAACGAAATGGACAGTGCGAACTCGATCAACGCCTGGCCTTCCTCGCGCCCGGCGCGGCGCATCGTACGCCGCATCTCTCGCCGGGCCGGCCGCAGTTCGTGGTTCCTAGATCGTTTCATCGGAGTGTTACCTTAGCCTTTTCGCAATTTCATTTGGAATCATATCCAACGCGTTAATTGTCAGCCCTCCTACTAATCACGACAAGATCACCGAGGTACCGGTACGTTGGTAGTGCCAGCCGACGCGCCGCCGCCGCGCGAAGTTCGCCCTGTAACCATGTGTAGCGCCGGGCTTCAGAACCCGCCCTGTGCCCAGCGAACGATCTCGTGCCTCGACGCGGGCCCGCAGGTCAGCGCTGCGACACGTCCCCCTCTAATCTTCTATATCGGCAATTGGCGAGGGAGACATAAGGTGAGGAGTGCTGAGGTGGGAGGTACTTCAGGACGACTAACCCACGGAGGCGCAGAGTACGCGAATGGGAAGTGCGTCCTCTGTGCCTCCGAGGTGTATTTATTTCAGTCCTTCAAAACACGCTATTGGGTATCAGCCTTGAGCCCGTGATCTGTCCCCCGATATAGGTGAAGACCGACTCCATATCTGAAATCCCTGAAACGGCGCCGCTGCATTCCACGCTCGCGGTTCCGTTAACACTCTGATCGACACTGAAGAAATAGCCGGCTCCCGAGGAGATGTTCTGCATCGTAGTGCACGGTGTGTAAGAGTCACCGCTACAGCCCGACGACTCCGACCCGTAAGCAACGGAGTAGATCTTGGTAGCGGTACCATCGGAGTTCACGGCCCCCTTCGCCCAATCCGCCGCGCTTACCGCCTGTGTGCACTCGTCGGTCGATGAGAAGAGGTAGCCGTTCATCCCGGCGACGCTCACGGTCTGGCTGACTGATCCGCCCATATCGGACGGGGAGCTTGACGGGCTCGGGGCCGGGGAGTTCGCGTCCCCGTCGCTGAGGAAAATGATGTCGTCCTGGACATGCGCCGTGTGGTTCTCGGTGAGGTACTGCTGCGCCGCTATGAGGGCGCCGGCATAAAACGTCCTCTGGCCTCCGGGCGTAAGCAACCCGCTGCACGTCCCGCCGTTCGTAACCTGCCCAGCTCCGATCGCGTCGACTAACGTGGAGCCGGCATTCAGCCCGCCCGTGCCGGGATTGAGGTAATTGCCCGGCGTGAGGGTGCCGGTATTGCCGCCCGGGAACCCGACGATGAGGTACGCGGGATTGTTATTGTAGCCGGTGGTCGCTGGGTCCGTCGCAGGGCAACTGGTGTCGTCCGACGCGTAGTTGGCGACCGAGGGGTAAGAGGGCACGGTGCCCGTCGAGGACGGGCAGCCGCTGCTCAAGTTGCACAGCCCCGGGAACGTCATCAAGGCAACTTCGTCAATCGGGGTGGTGGTGCCCGGTTGCATCAAGGCAAGGAGCGACTGGACGCCCATCTGCGCGCACTGTTCGGGCGTGTAGCTGCCGGCGTAGCCGGAGGAGCAGTCCGTATCGGTGCCCTGGCCCATGGAGGCTGTCGAGTCAAGGACTACCACGATGTGGTGGGGGACGCCTGCCCCGGCTGCGCTTGCGGTGGCGGTGGCTGAGATGTTGAGGGTGTTGACACCGAAGACTTTGGCAAAGAACGTCTGCACGGTCGCCTGCTCCGTCACCTGAACGGCGTTGCAGGCGCTTGTTGGACAGGCGTTCGCGAATTCGACGCAGGGGGGCAGTTGCAGAGCGGTGTAGGTGGTCGTCGAGACGCATGCGTAGTTGACACTCACGCTCGTAACGTTGAGGTTCGCGCGGTAATTGTAATCGCTGGAACTCTGGCCGCTGTACTGCTGAGCGACACTCGTTGCGCTCGAGGCGTTGGGATTGGGCATGGCTCCCCCTGCCGCCTTCGCGGCCGCCTGGGTTGCGGCGAGAAGCTCCTGATAGGACCAATACAGGTTGCCCATGTCAATTGCAAACGCCGCCGAGGCAAGCAGCAGAGCCAGTACGGCGGCGATCAAGGCCACCGCCTGCCCGCAATCGCTGGAAAGTAACCTGTGAGCAATGGATCCTTTGGAAAAGCTCATTGGACAGCCTCCGAACTCTGCGCCGTCAGCTTGCACTCGGGCGCGAAATTGTAGCCAAAAAACGAGAGATTACAACCATAAGTGGCGGCGACGACCACCTGCTGGTACTGCGTGAGGCTGGAGGCCAGCGAGTCGCAGGATGGACCGCCCGAGCTGGAAAAAACCACTTGTTGCGCCCCGCTCGAGGTCGAGTCGCTGGAAGTCGTGTACGCCGTAATCGTAAACGAGAGGGGGTAGTGACCGTAAATACTGGGGTTGTTGAGATTCGCGGCAGCGGCGGCGAACGCGCTGTTAGCCGAGGCGCAGGGGTCGGTGACGACTCCGGCGCCGGACATCAGCACCTGCGCGGCGTTGCTGGCGGCACTCGTCAGAGTGATCTGGTTGGAGAAGGCCGTGCCGAAACTAATGATGCCGAGCAGCAGGAGAAACAGCAACGAGAGGGCCCCTGCCAACTCGACCAATGCCTGCCCGTCCTCGTGGCCTGCCCGCGCGCAGGTCCGACGAGCTCTGCGAATCAGCAGCCTGAAGCTCATCCTGGTAGTTCGTTTCATGGAAGGATAACCGTCCCTTTCCGCGAATTCGAGCGACCCCCGCCGCTCAGGCAATCGCCGGATGCATTCTCATAGCGTCATATCTCATGCGTTAAGTCTTTACCTTTCGGCTTCGAACCGCAATCGCGCCAACGTAACAGTACAAAGGCACAGGGGGTACTAGTACCAGGCAAGACGCGAGTCAGGAGGCCACCTTTGGCCTGGCAGAGGAGAAAGAGGTTGGCCCCGGTGCCGGGGTGGTGATGAAGCACTCTCACCCTCTAAAGAGCGGCCGCTTCGCGCCCGCATAATACTTTGTCAGTGAGGATATGTAGGTGGGGATATACGGGCCGCACTTCCCCGCCGCCGGCTGGGAACCGGCGGCGGCGAGTGAGAAGTGCCTCGGGGCATCTGCTGCTCCGGTGAGATCACTATTGCGTGTTAAATGGGATCAACCGTGTCCCATTCAAATCCAGGCCGATCGCGGCAAAAATGTTATTCAGGCTCGTGATGGAAGGGTAATCGGGCGATTGGCAGCCATTGGCATCGTCGGAGTAGAATTTGCTGAGATCTGGAATATTGCCGGGTGACGAAGCCATATTCTCCAATGCACTACAAGGCGTGTAGGCGCCGCCGTCACTCGCGCAGCCTGAGAGCAGGGCCCCGTAGGCGACCGTGTACACCCAGGTCCCGGCCGAGGCGGCGGCATTTGCGGCAGTGACCGCCTGGGAGCATTGGTTGGTTGCGAGGGAACTGGATATTTGGGAGCCCGAGGCGGTCGCGTTACCGTCACTAAGCAGAATGATCGCGTTCTGCATGTTGGCTCGTGATCCGGAGGTTGGGAACATGGCCTGCGCCGCTTCGACCGCCCCGGCATAGTAGGTTCCCTCCCCGCCCTGGTCCTGGAGGCCGTAGTTGCCAGTGCTGCAGCCGTTCTGAGAAGCCCAGGAGACCGAATCCACCAGGGGCGAATTTCCGGCGTTCAGACTGGTGGCCACGTCCGAGGTCCTGTAATCACTCGAGAACCCGACGACCGAGTAACTTGTCGTGCTCGAGTACGGCACGATGCCTAGAACGCAGTTTGATCCCGCTTGACCGCAGTTCCGGACTGGGCAGTCCGAGCCTGACGACGCGCAGATTGTTGTGGCCTGGCAGTCGTATTCATAGGGATCGTCTGTGGTGCTGGCCAGCCCGGGGAAGATCAGTAGGGCGACCTCTTGGAGCGGGTTCGCGACGTTGCCGCCTGTGACGGTGCCACACGATGAAAGGGCTATAGAGCACGGCGACATTTCCGAGAGTAAGGTTCGCACCCCGCCCTTGGCGCAGTCTTCTTGCGTGGGGTCGGCGATCCCCGTGGTTGACGCGCAGGTGGGGTCGGAGTCCTGCATGGACCTCGTCGTGTCGATTATCACCACTACATTGAAGGGGACTCCTGAGCCCTTGATGGTCGAGAGCGCCTGCGCTGTGAGGTTGATGGACGTAATGCCGAATAGCTTGGCGAAAAACGTCGGGGAGGCCGCCGTCTCAGTAACCGCCATGGCGTTATAGCCCGAAGTCGGAACCGGCTTACACGGGCAGACGCCGCTACACAGCCCGATCGTAGTCAGGCATTTCGCGGTGGCCGTCGCCGAAACGTTATAGAGGTCCTTGATGGCGTTCTTTGCCCCTGTCTGCCCGCTGTAATTAACTGCGAGAGTTTGAGCCCCAGTGTAGGTGTCGTTGTTGGTCAGGTCGACAGCCCCAGCGGTCGCCGCCGCATCGGCAGAAGCTTGCAGCTCCCGCTGACCGTGCAGAGCGTATCCGATATCGATTGACAATGCAGCTATACCTAAGAGAGTCACCAAGCAGCCGAACACCAGGACGATCGCTTGCCCTTGCTGGTCATGATAAAGCCGGCGAATTTGAGAGATCATACTCCACCTCATTCGATGCTTACAGTTGTCGTCGCACTGATGCAGTGGGCGTACGGACAGTTCCCGATGGTCGTTCCGTTGGAAGTAATACTGCCGCTGGCCACCGGACAAAGGTTGAGCCCCAGCGTCGGCCAATATAACGTGCACGGGTAGGTGGCATTCACGGTGGCCGTGTCGCCCGCCTTCACCAGGTTGGTACACGAGGGCGTAGTGCCTGAGGCAGCACTGAACGTTTCGGTGATCGTGATCTGGCTCGTCTTGAGGTTCGCCGCCGCGTTCTTCAGGGCCGCTTCCTCGAGCACGCAAGCTGTTTGACCGGTGGTGCCGCCCGTTCCAGCCTTTCGGTTCGTCGCCAGCGTTCTGGCGCCGACCGACACGGCTTCGGTCAGCTCCACGTAATCGTAGAAGGTAATGCCGCCAAAGATGACGCCAATCAGCAATATCGACAGCGCCGGCATTAGCCATGCCAACTCATACAGCGTTTGGCCCTCCTCGCGGCCGGGACGAAAACCTCGGCGCGCGTTCCCCGGGGCCGGCCGCAGGCGACCGGAATTGACAGTTCGTTTCATTGGACTACCACCGTACCTTTCGGGGGTCGCAGCGGCGCAAGCCCCCACCTCGGTTAAAGAATCACAGGCCGCCGGCGAATCGTATTCATCGCCGCAATCTCATTCGATACGCACCGTTGTAGTCGCACTAATACAATAGGGGTAAGGGGACGGACAGTTCGTGATTGTGGTTCCGCTGGTATTAGTAATAGTGCCCTGCGCCATGGAACAAATGTTGATCCCGAGCTTAGAGAAATACAAGTTGCACGGGTAAGTGGCTGAGACGGTCGCATAGTCGCCGGCGTTTTGCAAGTTGGCGCAAGTGGGCGTAGCACTGCCATCGGCGGGCGTGGGGAATGACTCGACGATAGTGATTTGCCCCGTATTGAGATTCGTAGCCGCAGCTTTGAGAGCAGCTTCCTCCAGCGTGCAGGGGTTTGAAGCCATGCGGTTGATTGCCAGCGTCCGCGCGCCGACCGCCACGGCGTTGGCCAGGGTCGAGTAGTCGTAGAAGGTGATCCCGCCATAGACGATGCCGATGAACACGGGGGCCAGCACAAAGAGCCATGCGAACGCAAACTCCACCAGCGTGTCGACGTAGCCTTCGTCGCGAGCGGCGCGGACACCTGCACGCCGCAATCCGTGCCAGGCTAACCGCAGGGCGTACTTTCCAGATGGTTTCATGAATTTATAACCGTGCCTTTCCGCAATGCCCGGCGGCGGCGCAGCCCAGGCATTCGCCGGATTCAGTCTCCTAGCGGCACATCGAAGGTGTTAAGGTTTCACCTTTCTGCTTACCGCGGCAACTGAACCAATGTGACGGTACAGAGCCATGGAGGGTACGCGTACCGGGCACTATGCAAGTCCGGAGCCCACCTTCGGTCTGGCCGAGGAGAAAGAGAGTCCTCGACCCAAGTGGGGTTTGCAACCGAGTTTTCTGGTATCGACTCCGGCGTAGGGGTGCTTCGACTACGCTCCCAACCCGCGCGCCAGTATAGGCAGAGTCTAAAAGAGCTGTAAAGTGACAAAGTAGTACCTGACGAAAATATTTATGATATATAAGATAGTAAGTACAGGGCTCCACCGGCACCAGCGCCCGGCGGATCGCACCTTCACAGAGAAAAGTACGTTGACCGGCTTTGAAGGTCTGTGCGCGCGAAGGCGCCTCGGAGTGCGCCGGCTTGAAGCCGTCTCGGGACTTGCGGGTGCGCGACGGCGCTCCGCAGGGCAGGCCAGGGTTCGCGGTGTGCGAAGGCGGCGCCAAGCCGGCGCACTCCAAGGCGCTTCGCGCGTCTTCATGGGAGGGGTGAGCCAAGGGCAACCAGAACGGTTGCCCCTGCGGAAAGTGGCGTCAAAAGACGATATTGGGGATCAAACGCGAGCTGAACAGGTCGCCCGTGATGGTCGTGAAGACCTGGTCCAAATGGGCGATCGACACTGCGCCGCCGCAAGTCGTGCCGCCGCTTTGTGCCGCGTTCGGCACCGAGAAGAAGTATTGTGAGGGCGGGGCGGACGCGATGCCTTGCATCGTGGCGCAGGGAGTGGTGGTCGGCGTAGTATCGGTGTCGCAGCCCGAGGTCTCCGAACCGTAGGAAACCGAGTAGACCTCCGTGGCCGTGCCATCGGATTGTTTTTCGCCCTTAGCCCAATCCGCTGCCTCGACAGCCTGCTGGCACTGTTGCGTGGGGGAGAAGAGATTGCCGTTCATATTGGCGATATTGCCACTATTCACCGTCTGCGGCACGGTTCCACCCATGTGCGTGGAATTGGCATCGCCGTCGCTGAGAACGATCATGACGTCCTGGACGTTGTTGGCGTGGTTGGCGGTGAGGTATTGCTGCGCCGCCACGATGGCGCCGGCATAGAACGTCTCCACACCGCCCGGCGTGGGCATTCCGCAATTATCTGTCCCGGCCCCAACCGAATCAACCAGTGCGGAGCCCCAGTTCAGCGCGGCCGTGTCCGAGGTGCGATAGTCATTAAGAAACGGGATGACCAGGTATTCCGGATCGTTATTGTACTGCGTGATCGGCGGGTCTGTCGCCGGGCAGGAGGTATCGTCGGACGCATATTGCGACACGGTCGTGTTGGTGAGTGTCGTGGCATTGGGGCAGTTGCCCATCGAAAGGTCTTGGCTGCAAGTCCCGGGAAACACCATGAGGCCAACCTCATCCACGGCCGCGGCGCTCCCGCAGCTCGAGAGGTTGGTGGCGCAGGGCGCCAACTCGGAGAGGAAGGTCTGCACGCCCAGTTGCGCGCACTGCTCGGGCGTGTACGACCCGGTCCCGGAGCTCGTGCAGCCTGTGTCCGTTCCCGACCCCATGGACGCCGTGGTGTCCAGCACCAGCATGATGTGGTAGGGAATCGCTCCGCCGCCGCTGGCGCTGGCGCTGGCTGTGGCCGAAATGTTGAGCTTCGTCACGCCAAACACCTTGGCGAAGAACGTCGTCACCTGCGCGGTCTCCGTCACCTGGATGGCGTTGCAACCTGAATACTTGTTGTAGGCGGGGTTTGATGCACAAGCGGGGTAGGGATTGGCGACATTCGGCGACGTGGCGCAGGGGGGCATCTTCAAGTTCGGGTACGAAGCAGGGTCCACGCAGGCGTAAGTGACGCTCACACCCGTGATGTCGAGATTCGGGTGGTAGTTGTAGTCACCGGATGCCTGGCCGCTGTAAAGCGTGGCGACCGCCGTGGAGCCGGGCCCGCTGGGAGTCGCCATCGCTCCCCCGCCCGCCCGCGCCGCCGCTTGCGTGGCGCTCACCAACTCCTGATAGGACCAATACAGATTACCCATGTCAATCACAAACGCAGACGAGGCAAGCAGCAGCGCCAGTACAGCGGGGACCAAGACTATCACCTGTCCGCAATCGCCGGTGAGCAGCCTGGGGACAATGGAGCCTTTGGAAAAGCTCATTGGACATCCTCCGATGTCTGCGCCGTCAGCTTGCAATTGGGCGCGAAATTGTAGCCAAAAAACGCGAGATTACAGCCATAGGTGGCGCTGACGACCACCTGCTGGCCCGCGGTGAGGCTGGGCGCCAGCGAAGCGCAGGAAGGCCCGCCCGAATCCGAAAACACGACTTGTTGCGTCCCACTCGACACCGAGGCGGTGGAACTGGTGTACGCCGTAATCGAGAATGAGAGGGGGTTAGCTCCGTAAATCTTGGGGTTATTGAGATTCGTGGCAGCGTTGGCGAACGCGCTGTTGGCCGACTGGCAGGGATCGGTGATCACTCCCGCGCCGGCCATCACCACCTGAGCGGCGTTGTTAGCGGCATTCGTCAGCGTGACCTGGTTGGAGAAGGCAATGCCGAAGCTGATGATGCCGAGCAGCAGGAGGAACAACACCGAGATGGCAATTCCCATCTCGACCAACGCCTGGCCCTCCTCGCGGCCCGCGCAGGCATGTGTGCGCCGGAGCCTTCCCACATTTGATCGGACACTATGTCGGGTATATCGTTTCATTGACCTCTATCCTTTTGTGCACTTCACTGATTCGCTCGAGTCCGCACCGCGCCCCGCAACGGAAACACTCCGCCTCACACGTCCGCCTCTCGCTCACCAGTTATGTTGAATATCTGACTACGCTGGAGGCTTCTCCAACTTCCCTTACACAGATGCGGTGGGGTAGCAAAGGGTTCAAGATATTTAGTAATTTTTAAATTAATAGAGCTTGTAATAGGCGCGCATGTTTCCGATTCGCGGATAGAGCGCATAGCGCTTGAGTTCGAGGATCTGTCTGAGATGACTCAGATCGTGGAAGGCCCACTCCGTCACCAGTTCCCGGACTGACAATTCGCCCACCTTTTGATGAGTTCCCCTCCGCTTCAATTGGGAAGGTTTCAGTTTACGAAGCCATTTCAGATTCGCTTTTCGCTGGCGGGACAGGCTGGCCAGACTTTCTGTCGGATTTTTACGACTGTACTTCCTCTCTTCGGCTCGCTTCTCTTGATCGAAGGAAGGGAGGAGAGGATTGTCCGCCTCAATCATCGCAGCGACGCGCGCTCGCATGCCAATCTCCTCGACATCGTCGAGATGAGCAAGGATTTCTTGCACAGACCATTTCTCGGGCGCTGGGCGGGTCTTGATTTCCTTCGTTGACATCTGGGCAATCTCCCGCCTCAACTTATCCGGCGTGGACGCAAGAATGGCCATCACATCGTCGAGCATCGCAACCTCCCGTAGGGAAACTCGAAATTCGAAACTGGAAATTCGAAATTCGAAAATCGGATTCAATTTCCGTTAATCCTCAAATGAGCCCCATATTTTGTCATTCTGAGAGAAGCGAAGAATCTCTGCAGTTTTGCCGTTCACGTGCTGTTCGACGAACTGCAGAGATCCTTCGCGGAGTTTACCCTGAGCGTACTGCCGAGATTCTTCGCTTCGCTCAGAATGACAAGCGAAGGGCTCAGGATGACAGCATGGGGACGGGGCGCGGCTCGCACCAACTCCGCGGATCGACCATCGACAATGGACCATCGGCAATTGGCAATCGACCATCGGCAATCGGCCATGGGCAAGCGTCAATCACCCCGCGCTGCGGAGTTTTGCCCGCAGCTTCGCGGCCTGCTGGAACTCGCGTTCCAATTCGGGACCGCTCAAATGCCGTTTCATGAGCTCGAGTTTTTCAATCAAGCCATCGAGCGCTTGCTCGATATTCTCGAGATTAGTCAGGCAAATGTCCCGCCAGACCGAGTAAGGGCTCTCCGCCAGCCGCGTCACATCCCGGAAACCGGTGGCCGCGAGTTCGAGCGGCAATTGCGCTCGATCGCTTTCCTCTGCAATCAGGCCGGCCAACCCCGTGGAAAGCAGTTGGGGAAGGTGGCTGAGGAAGGCCAGGGCCCGGTCATGCCGGGAGGCGTCCATAAAGTATGGGCGTGCTCCAATCGCCGAGATCATGGCGATGAAGGCCTCGACGCGCGGGTCCTTGAGATGGCCCGGAACGAGGGGCGTCAAAACATAGCAAGCATTGCAGAAGAGGGTGGCATCGGCGTTTTCTACCCCCGCGCGCTCTTTCCCGGCCAAGGGGTGTCCGCCCAGAAACAACGGGCCTTCGCCGAAGACTGCCCGAGCACGCTCGCAGATGAGCTGCTTGGTGCTGCCCACATCCGTCACCAGCGCATCCGATGCAACGACGTCTCTTAAGCGTGGAATGGCGTCCAGAATTGCGCCCACCGGCGCAGCCAGGATGATCAAGCCGGCGCCCTCGACGGCCTTGTCGAAATCGTCTGTGCCCTCGTCCACCGCGTCCAGGGCCAGAGCGCGCGCCACGGTCGAGGCGCGACCGAAGCCGATGCGGCGCAACGCCAAGGCGTGCCGCTTGAGAGCCATTCCCCAGGACCCGCCGATTAGGCCCAGGCCAACGATTGTCACCTTTTCGAAAGTCATGACCGTTCAAGGGGCTAGGGGCTAGGGACTGGGTGCTGGGGAGAGAAGCCGTCAGCTATCAGCCGTCAGCTATCAGCAAGAACAGACCGCCTACCGGCGCCTGATAGCTGCTTGCCGATGGCAGATAGCTGAAAGCTGCTTTTCCCCAGGCCCCAGCCCCTAGCCCCTAGTCCCTAGATTCTCCGTCCCACTGCGGGCGCAATCATGCGCAATTCCTTGATCAACTTTTCGAACTGCGCGGGATAAAGCGATTGCGCGCCATCGCTCAAAGCCTTTTCCGGCTCATTGTGGACTTCGATCAGCAGCCCATCCGCGCCCGCGGCCACGGCGGCGCGCGCCATAGGCGGTACCTTGTCGCGGCGGCCGGTGCCGTGCGAGGGATCGACAATAATGGGCAGGTGGGAGAGTTTCTTGATGACGGGGATGGCGGAGATATCGAGGGTGTTTCGCGTATAGCTTTCGAAGGTACGGATACCCCGCTCACAAAGAATAATGTTGTAATTCCCTCCCGACATGATGTATTCAGCAGAAAGCAGGAGTTCCTCGAGGGTAGCGGAGATGCCGCGTTTAAGCAGCACGGGCTTTGCGACCTTTCCCACCTCCTTCAGCAAGTTATAGTTCTGCATGTTGCGCGCGCCCACCTGGAGCACGTCAACGTATTCCATGAACATGGGGATCTGAGTCAGGTCCATGACTTCCGACACCAGCAGCAGGTTATGGGCGTCGGCAGCGGCGCGCAACAATTCGAGTCCTTTCTTTCCCATGCCCTGGAAGCTGTACGGCGAAGTGCGCGGCTTGAATGCGCCGCCGCGCAGCACTTTCGCACCCTGTTCCGCCACCAATCCGGCAATGGTTTCAATCTGCCCGGGGCTCTCGACGCTGCACGGGCCCGCCATCATCACCACCTGCTCGCCTCCGATGAATACTCCTTTCCCGAGATCAATCACCGAGCCCTCCGGCCGGAAATGGCGGCTGGCCAGTTTATAAGGAGCGGAGATGCGCACCACCTCCGCCACGCCTTCCAGGAGCTCGATATCGCGAGTATCAAAATCGACGATCGCCCCCACGGCGCCCAGAACCGTTTGACGCGCTCCGGTGGAACGGTGGATGTCGAAACCCATCTCCATGAGCTTGTTGATGGCGCTCTGGATCTGCCCTTCCGTAGCGCCTTCTTGCATGACCACCACCATTTTTCGTCACTCCTTCTCCGCTGTTCCGCCGCCCTCCATGGCGTGGCGCTCGAGCGAGCGGGCTTCGTCGATAATACGCTCGAAGAGGCGGCGGATCGCCCCATCGTCGAGCGGCCCGGGATTAGCCTTCACGACGTTGCGCAGGATCTCCATCTCGCGGGTCGGCTGCCACGCCGGCAGGTTCATCGCTCTCTTGAGGTGACCGATCTCGACGGCGCAGCGCGAGCGCTCGTTCAGTAACTTCAGAATCTGCTGGTCGATCTCGTCGATGCGCCTGCGCCAGCCCTCGAGGTCCTTCATGCGGGCCTCTCCTCCGTGCCTGCTTTTAGCCAGCGGACGAACCGCTCGATCGCCGCCGGCCCCTCTCCAGCAAATCGTTCTTCAATGGCGTGGACTACCGCGCTGCCCACCACGGCCGCGTCCGCGATCGACTGCACAGCGCGTACCTGCTCAGGACTCGATATGCCGAACCCGACCGCCAAGGGCAGCACCGTGTGGCGCCGGGCCTGTTCCACCAGCGGCTGGAGGCTCGCGGAAATCTCGCTGCGCTCGCCCGTCACTCCAGTACGCGAAACCAAATAAAGAAATCCGGTCGAAAGCTTCGAGGCCCGCTCCAGGCGAGCCTCTGTCGAGGTAGGCGAAGTCAGAAAGACCGTGTCGAGATGCTGAGCGCGCAATGCGCCCACATACTCCCCGGCTTCTTCGGGGCTGAGGTCCACCACCAGCGCTCCGTCCACGCCGGCTTGGGCTGCCTCCAGCGCGAATCTCTCCAGCCCGTACTGCAAGATCGGATTGAAGTAGCTGAAGAGAATGATCGGCGCGCGCACCGATGGGCGCCAGGCTGGAAACCTTTCCAGAATTCGCCGCAACGTAGCCCCGCCCCGTAGCGCACGCTCGGAGGCCCGCTGGATGACGGGACCGTCCGCGAGCGGATCTGAAAAAGGGACGCCCAACTCGATCACGTCCGTCCCCGCCCGATCCAGCGCGCCGAGCAGCTCACCGGTGGCGTCGAGCGAGGGATCGCCCGCCGTAAGGTACACCACCAAGCCCTTCGCCTGCCGCTCGCGCAGCTCGCGGAAACGGGTTGCGATGCGGGTTGTGGAAGCCGTCGGCATTACTGCTAGGTGAGGACCGTGACCTTCTCCGAAAAGAGAAACGACTTATATCAGCGCGTTCACAAGAGCCGGAGGAACGACTCCACCTCTAACCGCGCCTGTTTGAGGATGTGAGCAAGTGTTGAACGTTTGATCGGGCGATGCGCCGGTACCGTGAGCTTGCGCAGTTCGTCGCCTGCTCGCTTTTGTAATCGCAAGTGGCTTCCCCGCTGCCGCACGACATCCCACCCGTCTCGTT
>Ga0187782_10000847_pt1 | contig 21577 bp, 18 predicted proteins | sample 0715_SJ02_MP15_2_FD_132454 | JGI IMG/M metagenome (GOLD analysis project Ga0187782, IMG submission 132454) | Tropical peat soil microbial communities from peatlands in Department of Meta, Colombia - 0715_SJ02_MP15_20_MG | ecosystem: Environmental > Terrestrial > Soil > Wetlands > Peat | place... | reverse complement strand
TCCACGAATAGCGGCCAATCGTTCTTGCCGACCAGACCGCGGATCCCTTGTGCTTTAAGGAAGGTCATTAGGTTCTCAAATTTGTTGTAGACGGAACGGGGTGCCTGTTCCTTTTCCTCTCGCAAGAACGCACAAAATTTGAGCAGGTCCTTCCGGTCAATATCCGCCAGCAAAATCTTCGGGCAGGAATCAGCAAAATAGCCCAACGCCTTGCTATAGGCGGCGTACGTCTTAGGCTTTTTGCTGATCCTGATTTCTTCCAGGTATCCAGCAACAGCAGCCGAAATCAAACGTTGTCTGCTGCCGTTTTCAGGAACAACGCTCACGCCCGCATTCATGGCATTTAACTCTGCTTCTTTGCGAAGGCGTCTGGTACTGGCGTCAGCGGCATCCTTGCCGACTGACAGACGAATTCGCCTGCCGTTTTCGCGCCATTCAAGATAATACGCGCCTTCGGGATGCCGTTCTGGTTTGCCGTTGACTAATACCAAGTCGGGTTTAACTCGACCGTTCGCAGAAAGCACAACTGGGCAATAGCGCATTCCGAGCGGCGTTTGGACTCTTTTAGTGAGGTTGACTTCCCGGTTGGCCATGGGTGATCCTCGCTGATTTTGGTATCAGTGTAGGTATCACCGGCTTCTAAGTGCTAGATAACGAAGGTAATGGCGGAGAGGGAGGGATTCGAACCCCCGATACCCGTTAAGGTATGTCCGCTTTCGAGGCGGATCGTTTCAACCGCTCACGCACCTCTCCGCTTCGGACAAGTTTACAAAATTATGAGTTCCTCCACCGCAAGCCCGTGTTCAGGATTTTGCCAGGAGGCTCCCGCTCCCAGCCCCATCATGCGAACACTGCGGGAACCACGGATGCATTCACACCCGCTAAGCGGCTCAACCTCTCCGCGACCAAACTGAAGCTAATAGCTCCAGTCGGCACAATTCCAGAGACGCGGGACCATTAGCGACGCTTTCTAAAGAACTCCTGAATCAGTTCGGCACATCTTCCTGCGAGAACGCCCCCGCGGACCTGCATGCGATGATTTAACCCCGGATGATTCAACACCTGAAGTACCGAATGCACTGCGCCCGCCTTGGGGTCATCTGCGCCGTAAACCAGACGCTTAAGGCGAGCCTGCACCATTGCCCCAGCACACATCGCACACGGCTCAATTGTAGCAAAGAGCTCGCAGTCTCCCAGGCGGTGGTTACCCACGTTTCTTGCAGATTCGCGAAGGGCCACGATCTCGGCATGAGCGCTCGGATCGCAATCAGTGAGGTTGCGGTTCCAACCTCGGCCGACGACCTTGTTATCGCAAACGACTATCGCGCCGACCGGCACCTCTCCCGCTTCCAGGGCGCGTTGAGCAGCGAGGATGGCTTCCTGCATCCATATTTCGTCGGTCACCATGCTCAGCGTGGTTGTAGACGAGCGTTCTCCGCTTGACCGTTTGCGCATCTAGCGCCTCGAAAATATTGTACCGGCGGCATGGCTCTCAAAACTTTCAGTTGAGGGCCGAGTGTTAGCCTTTTGGCGGGTCCGCAGTCGATGATATCCTAAATGGGCTATGGGGATGCCGAACCTGCTGCGGAAAGTGCTTCTGCTGGACCTGATCAAAGGTCTGCGTGTTACTTTTCGTTACCAGGACCCGAAAGAAATCTACACCGAGCAATACCCTTTGCAACGCCCACAAGTGGCCGAGCGGTACCGCGGCGCGCCGCGCCTCAACGTTAATCCCGATACCAATGAGACCATGTGCATAGCCTGCGACTTGTGTGCACTGGCCTGCCCGGAACATTTGATTGTGGTATCCAGCGAACGCAACGAAAAGACCCGTCGCAAAGAGCTCACCATGTTTACCTACGACCTGAGCCGCTGTATGTTCTGCGGCCTGTGTGAGGACGCGTGTCCGACCGACGCGTTGGAACTGACGCAGGATTTCGAGTTGGCGAACTACACTCGCGAAGGGGCCATCTGGAATCGTGAGATGCTGGAGAAAGGGCCCCAACCGACGCAGTATAGGAAGTAAACGGTTCTCGCGTTACCCCTTCCACAGATCACGATCAACATTGGGAAAACCACTTGAACTGGCAATTGCTCGGTTTTCTGGCAGCCGTCGCGGGGCTTTTAGCTGGCCGCATTCTATCCAGCGAGCTGAATAAAGAAATTAGCGATGATTGGAGTCTATGGCGGCTCTTTTTGGTTAGCTTCCTAACACTGTTTGCAGAACTAGCCATTATTCGCTGGATCGGAACCGAGGTGTGGGTTTTCGCTTATGTGAAAAACCTTGCGCTCTTGCTCTGCTTTCTGGGTTTTGGTTTGGGTTGTGCACTGGCGAATTCTCCGCTGCGCTGGCGCAGCGGCACAGCGGCTCTCTTGGGCATACTGATCGTCGTGCGGAATCCGTGGGGCCGGGAGACGATGCTAGAGAACCTCTCTCGCACGCTAGGGGCAGCGCAGGATATCCAGATTTGGGGGAGCGATGCGGTTGCGCACTGGCCGAACTTCTTGCTGGCGTTCACCGTGGCTCTCCTGCTGCTGTTCTTAATTACTTGTATCTTCATTCCGTTCGGCCAGATAGTCAGCCGCCAAATTGACTTGGCGCCGACTCCACTGCTGGCCTACTCCTGGAATCTGGCTGCCAGTTTGGCTGGCATCCTTGCTTTCTTCGCCGTGTGCTGGTCCCGCCTGCCACCCGCCACCTGGCTAGCTGTACTGTTCGTGGGTATGGGTTTGCTGCAATCCACCCGGAAAGCCCAGTTGTTGGTTGTCAGCTTTGCTATCTCGGCGGCACTCCTTCTTTACTCCCCCGCCACGCCCCAGCATTACATCATTTGGAGTCCGTATCAGCAGCTTGAAGTTAACCAAGAAAGCTTTCCGACCGGGGAGTGGAAAGACACCATCGTTGTAGTTAATCACACGACCTACCAGACCATGGTGAATCTGTCGCCAGAGTTCCTGCGGAAGCATCCCGGCCTGCTGCACGACGAGCGGGCGAGTGAGGATCCTTACAATCTAGCATTCCGTTTTGCTACTGATAGGCCCAAGGTGCTCGTCGTTGGGTCGGGGACTGGAAATGATGTTGCAGCTGCGGTGCGCAACGGGAGCCGCGCAGTTGATGCGGTGGAAATCGATCCCGTGATTCTGTCGCTTGGCGAAACTCACCCCGAACATCCTTATGACTCTCCGCTGGTTACAACTCACGTCACCGATGCTCGCGCGTTCCTGAAGCGAGCGCAGGGTCCCTATGACCTAGTTATTTTTGGGTTGCTCGATTCGCATACCCAATTCTCGGATTACTCTAACATGAGGATCGACAACTTCGTGTACACCGAAGAGTCGTTCCGGGAAGCCAAAAGGCTGCTGGTGCCAGACGGCGTGATATTCATTAAGTTCTTCGTTGTACACGGTTGGCTGGGCAACCGCCTGGGAAGAATGCTCACAGATGTGTTTGGTAAGACACCCCTCATGTTTGGCACGACTACCAGCTACTCGACATCAGCTGTGTGTTTTGCCATTTCGCCCTCTAACCGAATTGCAGAGAAGTTGAATGCCGATCCTTCTTTGCAACAGTTTGTGCAACGCCATGACCTGCCTTTCACCACGCTTCCTGCGGTCCCACCCGCGACGGACGATTGGCCTTATCTCCACCAGAAAGGACGATGGATTCCCGCCATCTTCTTCTGCTTAGGTCTGATGGTAGCCTTGTTGGCGGTAACATTTTATTGGCGGATTCCTGATGCCCGACGCCGTATGCCATCGCTCTTCTTCTTCAGTATGGGGGCAGGTTTCCTTTTGCTCGAAACTCAGGTGATCAGCCGTCTGGCGTTGTATTTCGGAACGACATGGCAGGTGAATGGCATTGTCATCGGAGCCCTCCTGGTCGCCCTTCTGCTCGCAAACGCCATGGTGGAGAAACACAAAATCTCTTTGTCTAGAGCGTGGATTCTGACGGGAATCTTAGGGGGGATTATCCTTGCTTACGTGCTGCCTTTTTCTCGAATTCCGGGGAGCGCGTCATTTGTGGGTTGGGTTGCGGCAGTAATCTTTGCAATTCCCGTGTTCTTCGCTGGCGTCCTGTTTGCTGCTGAATTCCAAGCCACTGAATCACCCAGTGCGGCTCTTGGTGCGAATATGTTGGGGGCGGTGGTGGGTGGTCTACTGGAAAATCTTTCTTTGATCATCGGAATGAAGGCGCTCTTGATTCTTGCCCTGGTCCTGTACTGCTTTGCGGGACTTGGCCTGCGAACTGCCGCGCCGGCGCAGGCGAGGTCAGCAGCTCTTCCCTAGGTGGAAACTGGCGGCTAGTGGGCCATGATCCGAGAAGTCGCCCGTCACGCGACCGGTTCCTTAACGCGAAGATAAATACCTGCTTCCCGATCAAACCGAAGTACCCAACCGATCGCCTATTCGTAAGCCAACCTGTCGCAGTTTTCTGATATTCTCATTCGTTTTACTCCGAGGCAAATGGCAGTGGAACGGCGCGGCCAGAAATATCATCGAGAGCGGCTGGGGGAGGCTTTGCGCGAGGAGATTGAGACGATAGTCGAGGGGGAACTGGGGGATCCACGTATCGGTCTGGTAAACGTGAGCAAAGTGGAACTGGCGGACGATTCCCGTTCGGCACGGGTGTTTGTTGTGGTAGAGGGAGACGATGCCGAGTGCGACCGCACGCTGGAAGGGCTGACGGCAGCCGTAGGTTTCATTCGTCGTGAAGTGGCTGAACGCTTGCACCTGCGCCGCCCCCCGGAATTATTTTTTCAACTGGATCGTTCGCAGAAATATGAGGCGCGCATCGACGAACTTTTGAATCGGACCAAAAAGAACAAATAACTCGGGTTGTGTTGTATGCTTCAGGAAATCCTAAGACAAATCGAACAGCGAGATCGGTTCCTGCTCACCTCTCATGCTCGGCCGGATGGCGACGCGGTGGGCTCGGCACTGGCGTGCAGCGCGATTCTACGCTCAATGGGCAAAGAAACAGAAGTGGTGCTGCGGGATGGAGTTCCGCGAATCTATCGACTATTACCCTTTGCCGATACGGTCGTCACTGCCGAGAAAGTCAATGGAAAATACGAGGCTGCGATCATTCTGGAATGTGACAGTATCCACCGCACTCGGCTCGAAGGTCTTGAAGATCGATTTCTCATCAACATTGATCATCATGTGAGCGGAAAGCCTTTTGCACACGTTAATTGGATCGATCCCAAAGCTGTAGCAACTGCTGAATTGGTTTATAAGCTGGCGCGTGCAGCGGGCGTGAAGATTTCTCCCGAGATTGCCACTTGCATATACACTGCGGTCCTGACCGATACTGGTTCCTTCATGTTCGAAGGAACCAACGAGCATACGTTTGCATTGGCGCGCGAGTTGGTGCTGGCGGGGGCAGATCCGGCGCGTTGCGCGCGCCATATTTACTTTGGGCATTCCACCGCCAAGATGCGGCTATTAGGGGCAGCCCTTTCCAACCTGCATCGGGAAGGACCCTTGGCCTGGATTTGGGTAACCCGGGAGCAAATGGAACAGGTCGGCGCCCGGGAAGAAGATTGCGAAGGCCTGGTGAACTATGCGTTGTCTATTCATGACGTCGAAGTCGCTGCATTCTTCCGCGAATTGACGGATGGCCGTTTCCGCGTCAGCTTGCGCAGCAAAGGGCAACTGAACGTCTCCGCGGTTGCGCAGCAGTTTGGGGGAGGAGGTCATGAATGCGCCAGCGGCTGTGCACTGGATGGCCCCTTATCCATCGCAGTTTCCCGAGTGGTGGAGCAACTTCGGCGCGGTTCTTCCGTACAATAGTGCTCCATGAACATTTCGCTGGCTCGGCAACTAACCTCCTTTGTTGGCGCGCTTCTCATACTTATCGCATACGTGGGACACCAGTTGCACTGGATTGATCCGCGGCGGGCGGCCTATAACGTCATGAATGCCGTCGGGTCAGCCATCCTCGCCTATATCGCTTTCCGTCCGTTCCAAGCCGGGTTCGTCGTATTGGAGGTGGTTTGGGTGCTGATCAGCGTGTATGCGCTGCTTAGGAGAAATGCGAATTCGTGATTGTTGATTGCGGAGCGAAGGGTGGCTCTGCAATCAAGAATCATCGACCAACACTCAAAAAGCGAGACGAGGATCGCCACGGCAAGTGCCCGTGTCAGCACCGACTGGTTTCTGCTCGGGGGGTTTTGTGCCTTTCTGTTTTTCTTCGGCCTCGCGAACTTCGGATTACTAGGGGCTGACGAGCCTCGATATGCACAGATCGCGCGTGAGATGCTGGCGCGCCATGACTGGGTAACTCCTATGCTCGGAGGCGCGCCGTGGCTGGAAAAGCCGCCGCTCTATTACTGGCAAGCCATGTTCGCGTACAGCTTTTTCGGGGTGAGCGACTGGGCGGCGCGGCTGCCGTCGGCGGTAGATGCAACGCTCATGGTGATCGCCATCTATTTTTTCTCGCGAAAATTCCTGGAGGGGATACAGCTTGATGGTGCATTAATGACTGCTTCCGCGGCAGGAGTCATCGGCTTTGCACGTGCCGCCTCAACCGACATGCCGCTAGCGGCCATGTTCACCATCGCCATGCTGGCATGGTATGCCTGGCACGAGAGTGGGTCCAGAAGCTACCTTTCCGCGAGCTATCTTTTTTTGGCGTTGGCTACATTGGCAAAAGGGCCAGTCGCGCTATTCTTGGCGGCTGCAATTGTCACGGTGTTCGCGGTTGCAAAAAAAGATTACACCGTCCTCAAGCGCACCTTATGGATTCCAGGCATTCTGCTTTTTGCTCTGGTTACCCTGCCGTGGTTTGTCGCGGTGCAGATGAAAAATCCGGAATTCTTCCGTGTGTTCATTCTGCAGCACAATCTGTCCCGCTTCGGCACAGATATTTATCACCATCGCCAACCATTCTGGTATTTCCTTCCGGTCACGCTGTTGGGGTTGATACCGTGGACGATACTGGCAGGTGTGTCGCTCATTCAACAGGTACGGGCGTTGTGGCCAAAGCGCGAAGCAGCACTACGAACGGAAAGTATTTTGAGTGTTTTTCTGCTGACCTGGCTGCTTGTACCGCTAATCTTTTTCTCCCTCTCACAATCAAAGCTTCCGGGGTACATCCTTCCGGGGGTGCCGGCAGGAGCGTTACTGGCAGCGAGATATGTGCTTCGACAGGGAAGTGCTGGCCTCCCAATGGGTATTTTTGTTGCGATGTTGCATGCAGTTGTTGCCGTTGCACCGGTCGTCCCTGCGCTCATGATTCAGTACATCGTGCTGCAGCATCGGCTTCCCTGGGACAAAGTATTGGCGGTTTCATGCACCTTGGCAGCGGTGCTGGTGATCGGATTGGGATTATCTTTGCGCTCGACGATGGGCTGGGGTGGAATTCGGTTTACGTTGGTTCCAGTGACACTGACCGTGGCGGCGGTATTGCGGCTCGGTGCGCCTGCGCTGGATAGCACACTTTCGTCTCGACCGGTCGCTAATGAAATCAGGCGGCTGGGGAAAGCACAGCTGCCGCTCGCCGTCTTCCGGGTATCACGCGAGCTCGACTTTGGACTGGCTTTTTACCGGAACCAGGTCATTTTCCGTTACGGTTCTGGAGAGATTCCTGCAGTCGAGCACATGCTGGTGGCGCCGGAAGGCTCTCAAGTTGACATTGCGAGGCTGGTGCCAGGGCGGCACGTTTCCTACCTGGGAAACTTTGCGCCACAAGGGCTGGATTATTACTGGGTGGCAGAGGCTAGCCATCAGCACTCAGCCGAATCTTTGCCCGTGCCAGTTTCGACAAGCCCGGTCGCTCGGCTGAATGGAGGGGCTGGGTTGTTGTCTCTCCGTGTTCTCCGGTTTGCCTCTGCGCATCAAAGCAACTACACTCGCGTTTTGCGTTTCACCAGGAGGGCGGAATGGCCGCCGTAGCCCTGCAGGAGCCCCGGGTGGAAATTCTTGATCTCAGGCATTTTTCGTCGGTCGATCTGCGTCCGCTACTGGAAGATGAAATCGAGGTCTGGCAAAAGCTGCTTTCGTGGGATTACAGCGGCTCTGCCGACATGATCCTGCGCTACATTGATGCAAAAATCCTTCCCGGATATGCCGCTATCGATCGCGGACGGGTTTTCGGGTACGCCTTTTTTGTGTACGAAGGCAACAAGGGCGTGATCGGGGATCTTTTTGTTGCGAATGGACGGCGGCTGCCGAATGCGCACGAGGTGGAATCGCGGCTGGTTATGCATGTGATTGAGACCCTCCAGCAATCGCCCGGGATTCATCGGGTGGAAGCCCAGTTGCTCTTGCACGAGGCGAGCGTGGTTTCACGGCCGTTCATCGAGCAGGGTTTTAGCCGGCATGCACGGCTATTTATGGTGTTGCCCTTGGACAGCAGTGCAAATATATCGATTCCTTCGCATCCGGACATCGAAATTCGACGCTGGTCGGAGCAAGATTATCAATCGGCGGCCGCGATTATCATTACTTCCTACCGCGGACACGTGGATTCCGACATCAACGATCAATACCGCACCCTGAGCGGCTCGCTGCGATTCCTCAACAATATCGTGCGATTTCCCGGTTGCGGTACGTTCGATGGCGAGTCTTCCTTTGTGGCTGTGCACAAGCGATCACGAACTCTGGTGGGACTGATTCTATGCTCCCGTGTACGCCATGACGTCGGCCATGTTACGCAAGTCTGCGTGCTGCCCGAATATCGCTCATTGCGAATCGGAGAGGCGTTGATGGGCTGCACGGCCGCTAACCTTCGGCAAAGAAAGTTCTCTCTGCTGTCGTTGACTGTGACGGAAGCCAACAAACGTGCTGTCGACCTGTATCGCCGCCTGGGATACGAAGTAAAGCAGATTTTCGATGCATTTGTGTGGGAGGGATAGGGGTTAGCGCTCAGGACCGATCAATCAGTTGCGTAAATCAAGTTTCGAACTCAAAATTCTATTACCGCTTTGCCAAAAAATCCGAGTTGATCGGTTTTATCGTCTCAGTATCCACATTACCCAGCCGGCCACGAAGACTCCTCCGACAAACATGACGAAGCAATACAAGCCGTAACGGATCTGCTCGCGGGAGGTGCTGCGCTGGGTAATCCCAAACACGATAGAAGCGAAGACAGAGAATAGCAGTGCAGCAGAAAAATGAGAGAGGGCGAGGATCACGGCTTTTTCCCGATCGCGATATGGTAGGCATCAGCCGTGCTGATGAAGTTTAGCAGCCCAGCGACAATCAGATATTTGGTGCCGTAATCGGCAGTAGCATGGGAGATAGCGCCATGGCCCCAGCCCACGGCTTGAGCCAAGATGTAGAGGGCACCAGCGCCGATGTCACCGACAAATCCTAAAATGTCAAGAATGTCGCCACCATTCGGCTGATAGACGCGTCCCTGCATCAGCAGACCGAGTATGAACATGGTGACGATCGAGCCCATCAGCAGCAATCCGCGAATCCAACGCTTCTGAATCAAATGGCCGGCGCCTGGAATGAGCCAGCCGAGAGCCGGTGCCAAAACGGACATAGTCGTGATCGGCTGAGGCGACTCATTGGCAGCTGCCACTTCGTTCTTGGTAGTCGATGGGCTCGGCATCAAATGATGACAATCTCTCTTTGAATTTTACCTGTTACTTCGGCGCTGTGGGGCCGGACCAGCACATCAACTTCGCTGCGGACACCAAATTCCGGCAGGTAGATGCCAGGTTCGATGGAGAAACAGGAATTGGGCAGGATACGGCGTTCGTCATGAATTTCGAGATCGTCCATGTTAGCGCCATTGGCGTGGACTTCGGTCCCGATGGAGTGCCCGGTGCGATGAATGAAATAGTTGCCAAAGCCGGCTTGTTGGATATGGTTTCGCACCACTCGATCTACTTCCCAGCCGGCAATCGGTTTGTTACCGGAGATGGCGTCGTGCACTTTTTTCACCCCGGCATCACGAGCGCCTCGCACGACTGTGAAGATTTCTTTCATGCGGTCCGAAGGCGCCTTTCCAACAAAACCAGTCCACGTAATATCGTAATAGACGGCGCCGGGCGTGTTTTGTTTTGCCCAAACATCGAGAAGGACGAAGTCGCCTTCCCGAATAGGAGCGGAACCGCCGGATCGCGGCTCGTAATGCGGGTTTCCGCTGTTGCCGTTGACGGCAACGATGGGAGGATCGTCGGTCACCAGGTTCTCGCGCCGAAAAGCTTCCATGAACCATTGCTGCATTGCGTATTCGTCGGTGCCGCCGTTGCGCACCCGCCTGCCAATTTCCTGAAAAGCAGTTGCAGTAATGGCGTCAATCTTATCGCGCGCAGCAAAGTGCGTCTTAATTTGCTCATCCGTCAAAGTGGCTTCGAATTGTGCGACCAGATCGCCTGAACTGACGATCGTCTTCCCCAAGCTGCGGATAAGTTCGACCGTGCCGCCGTCCACCAGCGAAACGTAGAACACGAGGTTGTTTGGCGAATACTGCATGGCTACATTGCGATAGGGGGCCAGCATTTGCTTGAGTTGATCGAAAAGCTCCTGCCAGCCAGAATATTGGAGCTTCTTGCCTGGAACAGTGTCGAGGTGGCCGGATTCGATCTTATGAACCAGTTTCACGGGCTCGCCTTGTGCCGGAATCGCATAATACCAGCGGCGCGTGACCATTAATCCATCAGGCAGACCGAGAACACGATAAGCGATGGGATCTCGATGATGGTGGTCGTAGAAAACCCAAGCATCGATGTTGCGCTCGCGTAGAGCCGACTGAATGGCGGAAAGATTCATATTTAAGTTTCTATTCTAAACAACTGCCGGGATTTGGGCGAATCGGGGAAGAGCGTAGATGGCCCCGTTGCCGGAACCTATCACATGTTTGGAAAGGTGTTCAAAAATCTCCGGGCGGCTTACTCACGCCAGGATTCTGCGGCGCGTCGCAACCGGCAAGGTCTCGCAGGCGGTCCGCAAAACAAGACGCGGAGTGCGTTGCCGAATGCTGATCAGGTAGGGAACTGCGCGCTTAGGGTCCGCCTTTGCCGTTTCCCGCAACAGCCAGCCCAAACCCTTCCGCACCATGTCGTCCTGGTCAGAAAGTAGAAATTTGGATAAATGTTGGATCTCCGAAAAAAACATTTTCCGGCGTGCCCCCCGGATCAGCGCCACACAAGCTGCACGGCGATGCCAGCGATCGCGTGATTTTGCCCAGCGAAAAACGCAAGGTACGCGCGCCGGTTCGGCTGCAATCATTGGGGCGATCAAATAGTGGACCAGCGCATCGTGATCGGCCCAACTGCTGACTCTGGCCAACCAAGATTCGAACAGGCGAAATTCAGGATCGCCAAACTGATCAGTCAACTTCTCCAGCAGTAGCACCGCAAAAACCTTTTCCTCCAGACATCGACCGGCGAAAAGTTTATTAGCGACCTGTAGCAAGAAGGGAAGGCCTAATTCGCGGACAATTGTACGGCGAAAACGGACGGCTACTTTACGAAGCTCTCCGGTGTACCAGCCCCGCGATTTGATCTCCTCTTTAAAGAACCACTGCACTTCTTTTGCATGCGGTGCGGAGCCGCCGTCTCTTAGGACACGCTTTATATGAGCCGCTATGTAGCTCGGCGTGATTTTGCGTTTAGACATTTGTGTAAAGCGGTCAGTGGCTATTGCTCACTGAAAGCCCTCTCCAGCTTGCGGGCGATTTCGTCCACGGAACGTCCCAGAATGTGAACAGTTTTTCGGCGGCTGGCTTGGCCGGACGCTATGTTAATGGAGGAGCGGGGAACATCCAAAAGATTTGCAAGAAATTCGATGCAGGCTTGATTGGCACGACCTTCCAGTGGCGGAGCTGTCAGAGATAACTTGATAGCGTCTCCAATCATGCCCGTGACGGCATTGTTTTTGGCGCGGGGCTGCACTTTGACGGCAAAGCTGACGCCAGCGCGAGATTCGTGGATCGGAATCATGTGAAGGTTAGAAGTCAAAGGGCAGAATGCAGAAGTTGGACAACCGGCGAATCACTTACATTCTGACCGTTTACTTATGTATTTGAGATCCAGTTCTTTCCCCGAAAATTGCGGTGCCAATGCGAACGCACGTCGAGCCTTCTTCGATGGCGACCTCAAAATCGTGAGACATGCCCATGGAGAGCACACCCATGCCGACTCTCGGCAGCTGACGCGCAGCAATGTTATCGCGGAATTGACGAAGTCTTCGAAAGTATGGCCGGGCCTGTCGGAGATCTGCAGTGAACGGTGGAATACTCATCAGCCCGCGAAACTCGAGGTGTTCCAATTCTGCTGCACCGTGCAAGATATCGTCCAGTTCTGTCGATCCCAGGATAACTCCACTCTTTGCCCCTTCGTCGCCAACATTGATCTCAATCAACACAGCCAGTTTCTTACCCAGTTGCTGCGCGGATGCGTTGAGCTTTTGCGCGAGCCGCAGTGAATCAACCGAATCCACAGCGGAGAACAACTCGGCGGCTTTGCTCGCTTTGTTGGTTTGCAGATGGCCGATCATGTGCCATTCGGCGTCGCGCAGATCTCCTAAGACCGCCGTTTTCCCCGCAAATTCCTGAACACGGTTTTCACCAAAGACGCGAAGGCCAGCTTCGTAGGCTTCGTGAATAAGATCCGGTGGGAAGGTTTTAGTTACTGCCATCAGAGAAATCTCATTCGGATCTCGCCCGACGCGCTGAGCGGCCGAAGCGATTCGTTCATGAATGCGAGCTATGTTGCCTGCAACAGACATTAAGGAATGCAGAAGTAAAAAGTAAGAATGCAGAAGTTAAAGGCACAACCGCGCAAACGCCGTCACATTATTGCGGTGGGCGGCGCCGGTTCATCCGGGCTGCCAGCGTTGGCTAATGGTACTCTGATCATTACAAAAATCAGTACCGCCATACCGATCAAACCGGAAAACCACGCATCCCCCATGCCGATGTGCCAAAGCGCGTGATTCGAGCCCACCACTGCGGCGATTACGAGACCACACAATGCTTCGCCCGCGATCAGACCGGAAGCAGTTAAGACACCAGCATTGTCAACCCGAGCTTTCTGCGCGTCGTTATAGCCGCGGCGATCACGCAATCTATCGGTGAACCAGCGAATAACCCCGCCAAGAAAGATCGCGAAAGTAGTTTCGAGGGGAAGATACATTCCCACGGAGAACAGCATGGGGCTTTTTACTTCGATCAGGATCATGGAAAAGCCCAGCAAAATACCCACCACTACCAGCGGCCAAGCCATGTTGCCGCCGACAATACCCTGCGCCAGCATCGCCATCAATCCGGCCTGGGGCGCGGGCAGGGCGGCGCTACCGAAGTGGTATGCCTTGTCGAGAATCATGAGTGGGAAAAACAAGACGAGTGCGGCGACTAAGGTTCCAAAGATATCGCCCACCTCCATCTTGGAAGGGGTACCACCCAGAATATGGCCTGCCTTCAGGTCTTGCAACATCTCACCCGCGACCGCGGATGAAACACAAACCACAGCAGCGACACCGAGAACCGCCGCCACGCCGCCGATGCCCGAGACTCCTAAAGCCACCATGAGCAGGGCCGCGACCAACAGCGTACACAGCGTGAGCCCGGAGACTGGATTGTTGGAGGAACCGATCATGCCGACCAGGTTTCCAGAGACGGCCGCAAAGAAGAAGCCCAGCACGACCATCACAGCTGCCGCCACGACGGCGCCGGCAATAACTTTATTCGAAGTTAAGTTATGTGCACCCGCAATAAAAAAATAATAGAGACCGATCATGGCGAGAAATACAAGACCGACTCCGAGAAAAACCACCTTAGCGTTGAGATCGCGGTCAGTGCGGTCGGTGGCCTGATGGGCCTCCGCCGATTTCTTGAGATCAGAAACAGCGCGTTTCATGCCTGCAAGCAACTGAGCGCGCATGCGGAACAATGTGAAACCCGCTCCTACCAGCATGCCGCCAACGGCAATGGGACGAACGATCGAGAACCACACGCTGAATGCTACGCCACTCCAGTAAGCCGCCGGGTCTGTACCCGGCGCCTGTGCCGGTAGATTCGGGCCAAGAAAATAGATGAGGAGAGGAACCAGCAAGCCCCAGGCGAGCACGCCGCCGGCAAAGTTCAAGGACGCCAGGCGCGGCCCGATGATATATCCAACGCCGAGATAAGCCGGACTGACCGCCGGCGAGGTGAATGTACTCATGCCGCCGGTTGCCAGGACAGGTGAACTCGTGCTGCGCCCCAGGCGCAAGCCGGCGGGCATTTTTGGGATGTTGACCAGCAGATTTCTGGTGTACCAATACACATTGATCTGCGACAAAAAGTACATGAGGGCGCCGAATCCCATATTGGCAAAAAGGATCTTGGCAGCTTTCGAACCTTGCTGTCCCGCCTTGTGGATTTCCGAAGCGGCAACTGATTCGGGAAACGGGAGCTCGGGGTCTTCGACCATGACGCGTCGCAGCAAGGTAACGAATAGAATCCCTAGCAGCCCCCCGATGCCCATAAGCGCTACTGACTGCCAGTATCTTCCCATGCCGAGGCTTGGCCACAATCCGGCGAGAACGAATGCGGGAATGGTGAAGACCGCACCGGCGGCTACGGATTCGCCGATAGCACCAACAGTACGCGCGATGTTTTCTTCTAACAGCGATCCTTTCATCAGGCGCAGGATGGACATCCCAATGACTGCCGCAGGGTAAGTGGCTGCGATCGTCATTCCCGCCTTCAGGCCGAGATACGCGTTGGCCGCACCAAGTATGCCGGTCATCAGCATGCCGAGAAAAACGGCGCGGAAGGTGAATTCCCGCATCTCCATATGCTGAGGAACATAGGGTTGGTACTTCTTCGGAGGAGTGGGGATGGTTTGAGTACTCATGAGTGAAACCTCGTCGTTTCGGCCTAGGAATGATAAAGCACCTTGCGACGGCGCACCTTAGCATGCGTCGGGGCAGCTTTACAAGTGTAGCGGATGGCCCGTGTTAGTGGCTGCGATTCGCAGCACCGAGCGAACCGGCGAACTCGGCGTACTACTTTCGATACGGCAGTGCGATTGCGCCCTGAGTCGAGCACCGCTATACTTATTGAAGATCGTCCAGCTGGAGCCCCCGTAGCAGTGGTTGGGCGAGGGAGGATCGTCTTCAGCAGTAGCAGCAATATCTTCAGTCATCCGGCCCGGAGCCAGGTGGAAGTCGGGGGAAGCTCAATACTTTCTTCCATGTTCTCGGGCATGCAGGGTGTGGCTGAGGCCCTGTTTGTCACGATTTTCCCATCGGACTGTCGTCTTTGCGGGAACCCGCTGTTAAACATCTCCCGTCTCCCGGTGTGTGATGAATGCCTCTCAGCCATGCGCCCCATTTCGGGCGACCTTTGCAGTGTTTGTGGCGAACGCCTACCAGGACCTTGCGCCATCGCAGAGACCGAGAGCAAGATTCGTTGTGCTCTATGCCAGCGGGCCCAGCCGCCATTCGTTAAAGCGGCGGCGTACGGAAGTTATGAGGGCGGGCTACGGGAACTGATCCACTTGTTGAAGTATGAGCAGGTGCGTCCGGCAGCCAATGTTTTGGGGCGCATGCTCGCCGAAGTCATTGCGGAGCTGGCGCCGTTATTCGAGAATGACCAGCCACTACTTGTGCCGGTTCCGCTACACGCCCGCAAATTCCGGCAACGCGGCTTCAATCAGTCGGAACTGATTGCGCGGGCTGCGGTAAAAATAATGGCGGCGGAAATGCCATTGCAGCTGGAGTCAGGCGTGCTGGAACGTTGTCGCGAGACGCAATCGCAGATAGGTTTGTCCCGGCACCAACGGCGGGTAAACATGCGCGGGGCTTTTGCGGTGAGGGAGCAGCAAGAAATCACCGGGCGCACGGTTTTGCTCGTGGACGACGTATACACAACTGGCACTACCGCTTCTGAATGCGCACGCGTGCTCCGGCGCGCAGGAGCATCTAAGGTATTTGTAGCTACGGTAGCGCGCACCTTGAAAGCAGAGGCTCAGCATTCGATGCCGAGGCAGGAGATGCGGGAGATGAGCGTAGCCGCCGCCGGTTAGGGTTGAGGTTTCGGTGAAGCGTTGGTAAAACATGTCAGGCAGATGGCACAACTCGCCGAATTTGAACCGGGCTCACGGTGTGGCTGGGGCGGTCGCCGAAGTGCGTTTGGATGCGGACGGTCACGTGCTGCACGCCCCTGTGCTTGTCTTGAATGCTTCTTATGAACCGATTAATGTCTGCGCCGCGCGACGGGCGATTGTGTTGGTTTTGAAAGGAGTGGCGATGACTGAGGAAGAGAACGGTCATTTCCTGCACGCGGCCCGAATTGCCATGCGGTTACCTTCAGTCATCCGGCTGCTGGAATATCGACGTATTCCCCACCAGACACGAGCTCTTTCCCGCAAAAACATCCTCCTGCGAGATCGAAACACGTGTCAGTATTGCGGAGAAGTATTGCCTTCGAGTGAACTGACACTCGACCACGTGACTCCACGTTCACGTGGAGGTGCTTCCGCATGGGAGAACCTGGTGGCTTGCTGCCACTCGTGCAACCGGCGTAAGGGTAATCAATTGCCCGCCGAGGCCGGCATGAAGTTGTTGCGCGAGCCACGCGCCTTCAATCTTCACACCAGCCGCCACATCATGCGTCTGATGGGGCGTTCCGATGACAAGTGGCGGAAGTATCTCTTTTACTGAAACAGTCAGCGGAAGCATTTAGCACTCACTCTGAGTACAACCGCAAATTTTCCCAGAGACCAACATGACGGTCGTGAGAAGACAGCTGATCGAGACACGACGCTCCCGGTGTTCTTGAGCAAATCTGTGAGAGGAAGCTCAGGTTCGGCGGGTAGGCGGCGGGTGTCAGTACGTGGGGTGCCAGCCTGACGCAATCCGTTAGAAGCGTGTCAATCCGCTGCTCGCTGGGGCGTCACGGCGTTGGCGATTTCTACCGAGGCGATGATGGAAGTGCCGCCTTTCCCGGAACTGATCTCCAGGCTTCCGCCCAACTGCGCTACTCGCTCCTTCATGCCCAAAATGCCAACCCCTAACGCCGGTTTCCCGGAGCCATCCCCGGAAAGCAGTTCTGCAGGCATTCCTGTTCCATTGTCGGTGATACGCAGCTCCACGGTCTGAAGGTTACGTTTCAGCTCAATGGATGCTTTGGTGGCGCCCGAGTGGCGATAGATATTGTTCAGAGCCTCTTGCACAATGCGGAACAACGCAATCTCCACATTGCCAGGAAGCCTTCCTAACTCCTCGCCAGCTTTTACATTCACCTGAATTTTTGCCCGGTTGGTAAAACCGTCCACCAACCACCCGATCGCTGACACCAGTCCAGCCTCCTCCAGCAAAGGCGGGTGCAGCAATTGCGCCAGCACACGGATCTCCTGGTTCGCTTCGTCCAGCAGATGCAGGCTGTCGGAAAGCGCCTTGTGGTTGGTGGCTTTTGATTTTGCTTTGGCGAAGCCTTCCAAATTCATCTTAGCCGCGACCAACTTCTGCCCGGTGGAATCGTGCAGCTCACGCGCGATGCGTCTTCGCTCTTCATCCTGAATGCGCATCAGATAGCTGGAAAGTTCCCGCAAATTCTTTTCTGACCTTACACGCTGGGTGACGTCGTTGTTGATCTCTAAAATCAGCGGGGTGCGACTGCCCTGCGGTTGAATGGCCCAGCGACTGCTCACGATTCTTTGCTCGCCATCGCGCCGCCGATGAGCCAACTCGCCCTCCCAGTGTCCTGAGCGCTGCAGGTCAGCCTTGATCTCTTCCAGCGGCTTCGGAAACTTCGTCTGCAAGAGTTCATGAATGATCTTCCCTTTAGCTTCCTCGGCTGGCCACCCATACAGTTCCTCGGCGCCGCGATTCCATGACCGAATATGGCCCGCCCAATCGCGCACGATTACGCTCTCATGGGCAAGTTCGATAAGCGCAGCCTGCTGAGAAGTCTCCTCGGCGTGTTTCTTCTTCTCTGTAATGTCCTGAATAGTGACGAACACCACGCCTCCGCCCGGCTGAAGGTCAGTGCGACGGGCGCTTATCAGCATCGTCTTTTCTCCAAGACGGGGAAAATCATGTTCCACCTCGTAGTCATGGATCGGCATGTCGCTGGCGAGAACCCTTTCAAAAAGTTGGCGTAGTTCAGCAATGTCCCACTCGCTCTCACCTAACTCATAAACTAGCCGCCCTTCTGTATCTTTTGGGGAAGTCCTGAAAGTTTGGTAGAAGGTGCGATTGGCCGTCGTGACCCGCAGATCGGTATTTAGAATTAATATACATTCCCGCGATGTCTCTATGAGCATGTCCGCGTAGGTACGGTTTTGCTCAGCCGTCGACTTCAGAGCATGGATGTCCTGCAGGCTGATGACGGCACCATCAATTTTGTTATCCCAAGTCTTATAGGGTCGCACCCGCAATAAATGCCACCGTCCTTCCTTTTCGCGAACTTCTCGCTCCTGAAGAGTAGTGTTGTCGACAGCTTCGCGCGCAAGTTCTTCCAGTTGATCAAAGTCAATATTGGGTCGTATCTCGCCTAAACGCCGGCCAATATCGCCCGGTAAGAGATTCAGCAGCTTTTGCGCGGGCGGAGTAAAGCGGCGAACCCTGAGATCATTGCCAATCATCACCACCGGGATATTCACATTGCCCAGCAGATTCGTGAGGTCATTGTTGGCCAGAGTCAATTCCGCATTCCGGTTCTGCAACTCTTCATTAAGAGTGGTCAGTTCCTCATTGCTGGACTGTAGTTCCTCTTTTGCAGTCTCCAGTTCTTCGTTGGTGCTCTGTAGTTCTTCATTCGCCGAGAGCACTTCTTCGTTGGCCGATTTGTACTCTTCGGTAGTACTCTCGTTGTCTTCAATGAGATTGCGCATCTGGTCTCTCATCGAGGCAATCTCTCGTTTCAAGCGTTCAGTTTCGCGCGCCAGATCCGCCTGTTTCTGGGAAAGTTTCCTGCCTACTTTGGTGGGCTTAGCCGCAGCACGAACGCGCCCGGAATCGTGAAATGCCACAACATAAAATTTCTCGTTGTTGTTGCCTCGGACCGGGATCACGTCGAAGTTAATGTCTTTTGTTCCACCGTTATTCTTGATCTGAATGCCTTCGGTGTGAACTGGCTCATTTTCCTTTTTTGCACGATCTATGGCCCTTCGCAAATCCACCAGCAAGCCTTCGCGGGCCATTTTGGAAAGACTGAAAGTAGGCTGGCCTTCTGCGGGCTCAAGGTAAGCTCCGGTCCGGCCGCGGAACTGCACGATTTCCATCTGACCGTTTACGACAATGCTGGCCGGGGCGTAATGTTGAACCAGCGAGCGCTGCACCTCTTTTTCAACATCCAAATGCGAGTTAGATAACCTCGACAGCGGCGGTTCTGGATTGTGCCTCAGCATCGGTCCGGGGCCGGTGAAGTAACCCAGCAACCGAACTCCTGATCCTTTTTTCTGATAGATTTTTTCTTTTTTATCGATGAGCTGAAAATGTTCGGTAAAAGCGCCCAGGTTTTCTGAGCCGCCCAGTAAAAGAAATCCGTCCGGCTTGAGCGCGTAGTGGAAAGTGGGAATTACGCGTTTCTGCAGAGTCGGCCCAAGATAAATCAGTACGTTGCGGCAACTGATCAAGTCAAGGTTTGAGAACGGGGGATCTCGAGTCACGTCCTGCTTGGCGAAAATGCACATCTCCCGCAGAGACTTGTTGATTTGATAGCCACCATCCAGCTTGACGAAAAAGCGATTGAGCCGCTCAGGAGAGACCTGAGCGACGGCGGCGTGGTTGTAAAGCCCGGAGCGTGCGCGCGTGAGGGCATGTTCGGAAATATCGGTTCCAAAAATTTGCACAGTACTGGTCGTAATCGGACCTTGAGGAATGGTCCGCGACTGCCACATGTATTCCAGCAAGGCGATGGCGATCGAGTACGCCTCTTCCCCGGTGGAGCAGCCCGGAACCCAGACTCGGATTGGACTAGTCTCGAGTTTGCGGGCCTTGAGCAAGTGAGGAAAGACGTATTCGCGAAGGGCCTCGAAGGCTTCCGCATCGCGGAAGAATTCTGTGACGTGTATCAGAATGTCGCGATAAAGTTCGTCCAGTTCGGGCGGATGTTCCTGAACAAATTTGAGATATTCCTGCAATCTCTCGAAATGATGGACGACCATGCGCCTGCCAATACGGCGCTGCAGCGTGGTCTTTTTGTAAAGGGTGAAATCGACCCCCGAGCTTTGCCGCAGAAGCTCCAGTATTTGGTCCAGCTCACTGGCTTTGTGAGCCACGGCCGCGGTTTCATCGTCGGAGGGAACGCTCCTGACGTAAGGATGCCGGCTGATGCGAGCCAATTCCTTGGCAATGGCATCGGGAGTCATCACGAAATCGATGCAGCCTGCCCGGATCGCATTGCTGGGCATGCCGGTAAATTTCGCGGTGGATTCTTTCTGCGCGAAGGTGATTCCCCCGGCTGCCTTGATGGCCCGGCAGCCTTCTGTGCCGTCCGACGCCATCCCGGAAAGAATCACGCCAATGGCGCGGTTGTCACATTCGTCTGCCAGTGACAGAAAAAATTCGTCCACTGGCATATGTTGCCCGTGGGTGATTACCCGCGCCCCCAACCGCAATGCCCCATTCCTGATCAGCATTGTGGTGTTGGCCGGAATGACATAAACATGACGCGGCTCGACAATCATCCCGTCGGTGACTTGGGTTACCGGAATCTTTACCAGGCGCCCAAGGATCTCAGGCAGCACACTCTGGTGCGTGGGATCCAGATGTTGAACGAGGACGAACGCAATGTCCGCTTCTTGGGGGAAGTTGCGAAGCAGTTCTGAAAATGCTTCTACTCCCCCGGCGGATGCCCCCACCCCCACAATCGGGAACGGATGGTTCTGAGCAGGCTTGTGATCCTGTCGTTCTGGGGGTTGGGATTTCGATACCTTCACGGGCGCCGCTCTTGCGGGGTTCTTTTTCGGCATGGCGATAACCCTCGTTAAAACGAGACTGTAGGCGTGCCGGGGCTTAAACAATAATACTGCTAATGGTTATTGTTGGCGTGATTGTTGGAGGTTGTTAAGGGAAGCTGCTTAGGTCGCGCGGTGCCGCAAGCCAAAGCGCCTTACAGGGCTTATAATTGAAATGGCGCCGCACATTGGCACAACTCCTGACTACAGTTTCTTACCTATAGACGAGGTACAGGTTTAGGGGTACTTTTAACTGCGATGGCAGCCCTACCCAAGCCGGTAAATGGCCAAGCAAAAGAGGTGCTGGACTCCTGGAAGGAAATCTCTTTCTTCCTGAATCGTGGTGTGCGAACCGTGCAGCGGTGGGAACGTGAAGAAGGATTTCCAGTTCGGCGTCATAACCACAACAAGCGCGGCACGGTATTCGCTCTGACCTCAGAAATTGAACACTGGATGCAAAAGCGAGGCGGGTTTCATAACCAGCCGAAAGAAGTCTGCGGTGGAGCGCCCGCGCCTCACGAGTTGACGCTTATGGAACGCTGCATCGCGGCTCGATTGCGGGCAGATAGGGCGCGCTTACATCTAGCGGTAGTTTGTGAGCAGCAGGGCCGCCAAATCGACCGGTTGATCGAGGCGGCAAAACGGATTTTAGAGTTTCAAAGAATGGAAATTTAAGACAGAAGTGCCCCAAGCCGTGGGGTTTTCTTCTCACGGCTTAGCGCGGCAGG
>Ga0187782_10000846_pt1 | contig 21580 bp, 16 predicted proteins | sample 0715_SJ02_MP15_2_FD_132454 | JGI IMG/M metagenome (GOLD analysis project Ga0187782, IMG submission 132454) | Tropical peat soil microbial communities from peatlands in Department of Meta, Colombia - 0715_SJ02_MP15_20_MG | ecosystem: Environmental > Terrestrial > Soil > Wetlands > Peat | place... | reverse complement strand
CTCGCGCGCGCTGGACCGGCGCAAATGGCGGAAGATTATCGTCCTGATTACCGATGGCGACGACACCATCAGCAAAGTTGATTACAAAGAGGCGGTGCGCGCGGCAGAAGAGGCCGAGGCGCTGGTGTACTCGATCATCATCGTGCCCATCGAAGCCAGCGCGGGACGCGAGATCGGCGGCGAGCACGCGCTCATTCAACTGTCCGAGGACACGGGCGGAAAGTACTACTACGCCACGTCCACGGCTCAACTCGATGACGCCTTCGTCAAAATCAGCGACGAATTGCGGACCCAGTACCTGCTAGCCTACTACCCGTCGCAGCGATCTTCGTCGTCCGAGTTCCGGCGCATTGCAGTGAAAGTGACTGGAGTTCCGGATGCCGCCTCTTACCACGTGCGGCACCGCGCGGGATACTACACCACAAAGCTGGAGTTCTAGCCAGCGTTCGCTGGCACGGCTCGCCGAAACATCAACAGTGTAACGCCAGCCGTCGAAACAGCGATCTGTAACGGTTGGGAAAAAACGTGGGTCCGAAATAATCTCTGTTTTTAGGGAAGAGAAATACAGTATTTTGTATCCTGGAGGCGACCCATCCCCGGCCTGGCGGCGGCGCGGCGCGGTCGGCTCTGGTGTAAGCCATTGACATGGCTTGACTTTGTGAGATACTAGCGGGTCGTTCCCGGTTGGCTGGAGAATTGCTCGTTTGACAGCAAACGAGCTGTTTTGATGGATTTCATTTGGGTGGGACTCGCCTTTTGCGGGTTTTTTCTCCCCAGGCTCAGGTTGAAACAGGCACATCGCTTCTCCCAGGGCGCAGCCAAGCAACTTCGATTTAACAGATCTTCATAACCGGCTTTATATTCATCAGGAATTGGTTCTTGGTATTCATTTTGGTCGGGACTTTGGAAATCCTGACATGATCCGAAAGGATGGTATGACAATGCTCAGCCTAAACCCCGCGCGGCTTTCTACGGTGTCTGTGGTTGTCGTGGCCCTGTTGTGTTCTGCCCTCATGTTGGGCCAATCGACCGTCGGCACGGGCAGTATTCAGGGAACCGTGACCGACCAAACAGGTGCAGTTCTGTCCGATGCTAAGGTGATAGTTACCAACAAGGCTACGGACTTGGTGATCCGCCTTACAACCACCTCCGCTGGTACCTATACGTCTGGTCCAATTCAACCTGGCGATTACCTATTGCGAGTGGAAGCTAAGGGTTTCAAGACGACTGAGAGATCAGTAGTTGTCCAGGTTGGCCAGACTGCGTCCGGCAGTGTGCAAATGCAACTCGGCCAGGAGAGCCAGATTATCGAAGTTCAGGGGTCGGCGGTTTCCGTGAACACCGAGCAAGCTACGGTGCAGGGGGTTCTCAACGCCGATCAGATCGAAAACCTGCCGGTCAATGGCCGCAATTTCCTCGATCTTGCTCAACTTGAGCCGGGCGTGCAGATTCAGGAAGGCAGCACTTTCGACCCGACGAAGAACGGCTTCTCATCGATTTCGTTTCAAGGCCGGTTCGGACGCACCGCACGCATCGAGGTGGATGGCGTTGACATTTCCGACGAAACCGTCGGTACGACCACGCAGAACATTCCCGCTAGCTCGATTCAGGAATTCCAGCTGTCCCAATCTTCGCTCGACCTGTCGACCGAGCTGACATCATCGGGGGCGGTCAACGTCACCACGCGATCCGGGAGCAATAAGCTGCATGGAGAAGCGTTTGGACTGTTCCGGGGCAATCAAACCGCGGCGGCTCTCCCCGGCCCAGTCGCGCCGCCGTTCCAGCGGGAGCAATTCGGCGGCAACGTTGGCGGAATGTTTATCAAGGATAAGCTGTTCTGGTTTATTGATGGCGAGCGCACCAAGCAAAACCTTACGGCCGCTGAACCGTTCTCCCCTCCCTTTGCCGGCCTCGACACCACTCTGACGGAACCCTATCGCGAGGTCGAAACAGACGGACGCTTAGACTGGAACATCAAGGGCAACACACGCGCTTTCTATCGCTTCAACTTTGATCAAAATAGCGACATTCGTCCGTTCGGCTCTGCCAGTTCCCTCCAGGGCTTTAGGAATGCGGACCACACTCCTTCGCATACGTTAGGCATTGACTTCAACACCAGCTTGTTCACCCACAGCATCCGTTTCGAGTACATGAAATTCCGCAACGGAATTGGGGACGGGACAGGATCGATTCCAGCCGGCCCGGATAACCCCATCCCTGGACTGGGGATCAACATCGGTGCGCCGGTCCTCGGGAGTTGTGTCATCAGCAATGGCGGCGCCTATTGCGGCGGCCCGAATCTGCTCGCTCCTCAGCAGACCATTCAGTCTGACCATGAGATCAAGTACGACGGCAGCAGGGTCATCGGTTCGCACATCATTCGCTACGGTGTGACTTTCAACCACGTTCAAGGCGGAGGCTTGGCGGCTTTCTTCACGTTCCCGCAGGTGGGGACGACCGGCTTGCCGACTACAACCAATCCAGCCGATCCAACCACCTACCCCGCGCAGTACGTGCTTTTGGGGAATGGCGTAGGTTTCTCGACCGCGGAGAAGGCGTTTGGTTTCCCGGGCGGGGGTCTGGGGCCGGACAACCGGTTTGAGACCTACATCGGCGATGGATGGAAAGTGCGCCACAACTTCACCCTCATTTACGGCTTGCACTACGTGCACGACACAGGACGGGTTGACACCGGCCTCGGCGCCATAACAGCTCTTAACCAGTGGGGTGCGGGACTGGGCAATGCCCCGCGTACGCCGGGCGATGACTTTGGGCCGCAAGTCGGCTTTGCCTGGGACACGGCCGGTAACGGAAAGACAGTGATTCGCGGCGGCGGCGGCTTGTTCTATGAGAATTCCATCTGGAACAACGTGCTTTTCGACAGCCCCAGCAAACTGGCTAAGGGAATCTTTGCGAGCACACCGCCCGCGTGCCTGGGCGGAGGGGCAATACCGATCACTTGGCCTACGAACCCAGGGGCGGCGGGCACTTCTATCGCCAACGGGGCTGGAACCTCCAACGGCAACGGCACCGTGTCGGCTAACTTCTGCAATGGGGTCATCTCCGCCGTGGGGAGCCAGATCCTGGCTTTGAGCAATGCCTACCAGGGTGCTACCGCTACTGTGACTGGGCCTAGCCCGAACCCAAACTACGTTGGGTCGACGATGAATGCAGTTAACGCTTCCGGATATGACCTGTTCTATCCGGGGTACCGTACGCCGCGGTCATGGCAGATGAACATCGGTATTCAACGCGAGATACGTCCAGGAATGGTCCTCAGTGCGGATTACATCCGCAACATTGGGGAACATTTTCTGATCGCTGAAGACGTTAACCACAGCGGCGCTGCGCGCTCGTTCAGTCAGGCTAATGCCAGCGCTGCCCGTGACTTGGCCCAAACCACCAACGGATGTTCGGCCGGCTCGGGTCAGGCAACGTGCATGGTTGCGAATCTGGGACAGGCCGCGGCCCAGTCCGCATACTCTGGCGCCGGCCTGGATTCCAATATCCAGGCGGTTGGCGGCGCGCCATGCCCAACCTGTGCATTTCCGGGCACCAACCCAATAAGTGGGAACCAGGGCCTGGTGGGCGGGTTGGACATGCTCTTTCCCGTTGGCCGTTCGGTTTATAGCGGTGTGCAGATGAAGTTGGTACAGCGCCTACAAAACCCGGTACGCGGTGTGAAGGCCGCGAACTTCCAGGTTTCCTATTCGCTCTCGAAGTTCACTAGCCAAGTCCAGGACCAGGACTTCGTGACCGTCGCTACAGATAACGACAACCCAACGCTGTTTACGGGTCCCAACGCACTGGACCGTACGCACCAGATTTCGTTCGGTGGGACGTTCGATTTGCCGCTGTTCACGCGGCTCAGCCTGATCGGGCACTTCTACAGCCCGTTGCCACAGAACATCGAGCTGCCGGAGCTGACCAGCGGCGGCGAGATTTTTGCCACCGATTGGCTAGGCGCTGGCTTGGGATCGGGTGAGACGCCGTTGCCGGTGCCTGGCACTCAGATCGGCCAGTTCCAGCGCGGCACGAACATCGGCAACTTGCAGAACCTGATCAGCAACTACAACACCCATTCCGCCGGGACGCTCACGCCCGCCGGCCACTGCCTGGTTGGGGATGCTCAATGCCCGGGAGTGGTCAGCGGTGCGCCGGTGATGACGACGGCTGATATGACAACCCTCGGCTGGGTCATGCCTCCGCTAGCAAGCGTGCCTCCCGGCGCGCTGGGTTTGCCATGGCTGAAGTCGTTCGATTTGAAGGCTGCTTGGCCAATCAGGATCAAGGAGCGGCTGACCATTGAACCAAGCGCCAGCATGTTCAACATCTTCAACTTCACCAATGCCTTCCTGCCGGGCAACCTGCAGGGGATTACGGGAGTGTTGACGCCGGGCTCCAACGGTCTATTGGCGTCCAGTGCCCTGGGTGGCGTGACCCCCGGGCTGGCTCTCTTGCCATATCGGGCCAGCTTCCAGTCGGGCACCTATGCGCTGGGAGCTCCGCGCCAGTTTGAGTTCGGGCTGAAAGTGAGTTTCTAAGCGGAATCGCTTTGCCAAGCCGTGGCGCTTGCGCGCCACGGTTTTTTGTTTGTGCGAACTCACTGGGAAATCTGCGAACGCAGCCGTTTTGCCAGCTTCTCGATTCGTTTGAGCCTCTCGGCCAGGTCTTGCGGCAGCACTCCCTGAGTAGTCTGGTCGACGGCCGGGGGAATAGACTGGGCCAGCGACGCCAATTCATCCGCGTCATGCTTAAGCTTGGCGTAATCCACCGTCGCGTGCGGGCTGGCGGGAGGAGGAATGTTCTTTTGCGTCTGTTCCTCGGTCTGATCCGCTTGGCGCACGCCGGGCGGGATGGGGCGTTGCGCCTGGGCGGGGACGCTTAGGACAAAGACGAGGCACAAGAGCGCCAGGAGGAAGAGTTTCATGACGGACCTCCTCACGTTGCATCTGGCTGGTTCGACGGCAGCAATGTGCTACCCAGAAGTGCCCCTACCATTGGCAGCTTCGGTGCCGTTGTGAATGTCAGGTCGTTGTCCTGCCGGTCGCGTTTAACGGAGTCCTTGTTTCTTCATGAACGCAATGACTCCGAACAACGCCGGATTCCGGCCACCAGCCGAGCTTGTGAATTTGGTGAGTATTGTACGCCTGTTATTTCGAGAAGCAGTAGATTCATTTCTGACAGAGCGCGATGCCTCGTCCGCCCACGCCGAGGAAGCGCGGCCTTTGTGTACAATGCCAGCATGCCATTCCGCCCGCCACGAGGCAATCACCCGCCCGGCAAGAAGGGCCGAACGCCCCCGCCAGAAGAGACTTTTGAGGAGGCTGCTTTTCTCAAAGCGCTGGCTGATCGACAGAAGCCGGTCGAGATCAAGCTGATGGACGGCGAAGTAGTTCGCGGCTGGATCGAGTACTACGACAAGAACATGGTGCGGCTCACGCGCGACAAGGCGCCGAATTTGTTCATCTTCAAGCGCGAGATCATGTATATCGCGGAAGAGGGGGGAAAGCGGAAATAACAGTGTCCGGCTCCCGGCTTCCGGCGTTCGGAAATTCAGAATGAACAGAGAGAGTCCGCAAGCGGACGCCGGAACCTTCATTCAATGTCATCACAAGACCATGCTCCCGCCAGCTTCCTCCCTGCCATGACGGCCATCGCGGGCGAGGCGGGAGCGCTCCTGCTCGACTATTTCGCGCAAAAACTGAAGATCGAATACAAAGGTGACGCCGACCTGGTCACCGCCGCCGATCGCGCTTCTGAGGCGCTGATTCGCGAGCGCATCGCCAAGCAATTTCCTTCCCATGATGTGCTGGGCGAGGAGCAGGGGCTGAAGGATCGAGGCAGCGAATATCGCTGGTATGTGGATCCCTTGGACGGGACCACCAATTTTGCCCACGGCTATCCGGTGTTTTGCGTTTCGTTGGCTCTGGAGCATCGGGCGCTAGAGCGGCGCGCGGAGAAGTCGGCGCGGCGCATCGCGGCGGTGATTTACGATCCCACGCGGGACGAAATGTTCACCGCGGCGGGGGAGGAAGGCGCCCAACTGAATGGCGAGCCGATTCGAGTGTCGAAAGTTGCGCACTTGAAGGAATGCCTTGTTGCCACTGGTTTCCCCAGCCACAAGCGGCATAAGAATCCGAATATTTACTTCTACCATGAGATCACGCTGCACACACATGGTGTGCGGCGCGCGGGATCGGCCGCGCTCGATCTTTGCCATGTGGCCTGCGGGCGCTTCGACGGGTTCTGGGAGTTCAATCTGAATCCGTGGGATACGGCGGCGGGTGTGCTCATCGTGCAAGAGGCCGGAGGCAAGGTGACCCGCTTCGACGGATCGCCATTTGAAATAAACAGCCGCGAGACGCTGGCTTCGAATGGCCTGGTGCAGGAGGCGCTGATCAACGAGTTTCAGGAGATCTTCGCGGGGCGGGGGCTGGACGCGCTGCCCGATCCGCGCGAATACAGGCGGTGACTCGTTGGCAGAAGCGTCGAGTAGAGTGCGCCGAGATTTGCAGAAACGTGAAATCGAAAGCTAAGAATGCTGTGATTAAGTGCGACGAAAAGGAAAAGCAGGTTCCCATTCGACTCCTTCGCTGCGCTCGGTCGCTCAGGGCAGGCTCTCGACTTCGCGGACTTGCCCGAGAAATGGGCAATTCCGCTGCGCTCGGAATGACAGAGGTGATGGTTAATCAGAGATTCCTTAAAGGACTAGCTCTCGTCTCGGTGGTTCTGGCTGGGTTCGCTCTTGCGTTTGCCCAGGTTGCGGCGGGACCGCAAACTCCGGACGCGGCCTACGTCCAGTCGTTCGAAAAATGGAAAGCGGAACAGACCGAGGATTTGAAAAGGAACTGGCTCTCGCTGGCGGGACTGTTCTGGCTGAAGCCGGGAGCGAACACATTCGGCTCCGACTCGGCTAACGCCATTGTGTTCCCCAAAGGCCCCGCGCACGCGGGCGAGTTCGATTTCGACGGGAAGGAAGTGACTCTCAAAGCCGCGCCTGAGGCGCAAACCGCGATTGCATGCAAGCCAGTGACCTCGGCCAAGCTCGATCCGGATACGTCCGGGCACCCGACCCTGGTCGAGATGGGGACGCTACGGTTTCATGTCATCGTGCGCGGCGAGCGCGTTGGAATCCGCCTGCGCGAAACGGATAGCACAGCCGCACACAACTTCAAGGGGATGATCTTCTATCCTCTCGACTTGAACTACCGCGTGGTCGCGACCTGGGTTCCTTCCGACGGCAAGACGACGGTCGACGTGCCTAATGTCTTGGGTGATGTGAGCGCCGAAACGGTGCCCGGCGTCGCCGTGTTCAAGCTGAACGGTCGGGAGCTGCAGCTTACTGCGCTGGGTGGTGACGCGAAGAACGGGCTGTTTTTCGTTTTCAGCGACCTCACCGCGAAGAATGATACATATCCCGGCGGCCGATTTCTGGAGGCTGATCCAGTTGCGGACGGCAAAGTCGTGCTCGACTTCAACCGAGCTTACAATCCACCCTGCGCGGTAACTCCATACGCGACGTGTCCGCTGGCGCCGAAACAAAACCGTCTGCCACTAGCGATTCCGGCAGGAGAGAAGTTCGACAAGGCCGCTCACGGCCACCACTAGGCGCAGCGCGCTACAATGAGGGTTAGCGGCTGCTCCCAGCCACCGGGGTTCTTCTGAGTTCAAACGTGATCCATTCACTGCTGGAGCGCAAGATCGAAAAACGTCCCGGCAAAGTGCGTCTCGAAGGGCGGATTCTTTTTCTCACCGAAGATCCAGAGCTCATCAGGCGGCAACTTGCGGGCGAAGACCTGCCGTGGGACACGAAGAATCCTGCGGCGAATCCCAAGCTGCGCGATGACATTTCGACCGACGAGATCACCCCTGCGCACTACTGTTTCTATTTTGACGCGACTTTGGGTGAGATTCCGTACCTCGGATTAAAGTGCGGCAATGTGCTGCCTGTAGGCCGTGGAGACGTGAAGCGCGGCGGGTTTGTGTGCGCGGTGAGCGGCAAGCGGCGCGGCAAGGGATCGAGCCGGGAACAGTCGCCGTATGCAGAGATGTGCGCGGGAATTCGCGTGGTAATCGCGGAAAACATCGAGCGCATCTATAAGCAGAATTGCCAGAACCTAGGTCTGCTGACTTCGACTAATTTCTCGCTGATTGACCGCATTCGCCGCGGGGAAGAAATTGCACTGAGCGAGTTCACTGCCGGCGAAGACGAAATCACGCGGCAGGTAATTGAGTACGGCGGGCTGTTTCCGTTCAATGTGGCGCGGATGCAGGGAAAAGTGTTTCTGCCGCCGCTTACGCACGCGGGTGGGGCGCCCGCGCCCACACGAGCGATGACTCTCGCGGAAAAAATCTTCGCCCGGCACATGATCAATGAAAAAGGCGAAGTGGGAGTTCCTTGGGTGAAGCCGGGCGACACGGGCTTCGCTCGCGCCGATCTGCGTTTCAGCCACGAATATGTCACGCCCATGGCCGCGATTTTTTTTGAGCAGTATGTGGGCAAAGTTGAAAAGGTGAATGATCCGGCGAGCATCCTGTTTTTCCGCGACCACCTGACTTTTCTCGACGAGGTGATCTCGGAGGAAAAGAAGAAACTCGGATTGCTCGATCTGGCCACGCAGCTCAAGCTCAAGCAACAGGAATTTGCCGCGCGGCAGGGAATCAAGCTGCACGGCGAACTGGCCGACCGCAAAGGATCGGAGGGCATCTGCCACTCGATTGTGCTCGAAAGCTACGCGCTGCCTGGGCAACTGAACATCGGTTCCGATTCGCACACTCCGCATGTGGGGGCAATCGGATGTATAGCTTTTGGCATAGGCACGACGGATGTTTTCAATTCGTGGATCACCAAAGACGTGCGGGTGCGCGTGCCGGAGTCGGTGAAGATCGTGATTCGGGGCCGCAAGCATGGGAACGTTACGGCGAAGGATTTCATCCTCAAGATTCTCAGCCTCGACGATGTTCGCAGTGGCAAGACGCTGGCCAAAGTGATGGAGTACGCGGGCGAGGCAATTGAAGAATTGAGCATAGACGAACGGGCCACCATGACGAACATGGCCGCCGAGATTGGCGGCTTCACGGGCATCGTCGCGCCGGACAGAAAGACGGTGGATTTCCTCGTGGCACGGCGAGGCATGGATCGCAAGCGGGCCGAAGCCATGATCTCCGGCCTCCATAGCGATCCGGGAGCGCAGTACACGCAGGTGATCGAGCTTGACGCGGCGGAGATCACGCCCATGGTGGCCACGCCCGGCGATCCGGGAAACGGCAAGCGTATCTGCGAGCTAAGCGCTCCCGTTTCGGTCGAGATTGCCTATGGTGGCACTTGCACTGCGGGAAAGAACGAAGACATGGACATGTACGCGCACGTGCTGGCCGATGCTCTCAAGAACGGCCGGCGCGTAGCCGAATCGGTGAAGTTCTTTATCCAGTTCGGCTCGCAGGAAACGCGTGATTACTGCCTGCGCAAGGGATATCTGGAAATCTTCCACAAGGCCGGAGCGAAGGTCATCGAGCCCAGTTGCGGCGCCTGCATCAACGCCGGGCCGGGAGTCTCGACTCGTCCCGATCAGGTGGTGATTAGCGCGCAGAACCGCAATTTCCCCGGGCGCAGCGGTCCTGGCCAGATGTACCTGGCGTCTCCGCTGACAGTCGCTGCCAGCGCCGTTGCCGGACACATTGTGGAGTTCGAGCCGCGCGAGACGAAGGAGTTGGTTGGCGCGCAATAAGGAAAGGAATGCGGGAAGCGATTCAGTGCGCCGCCGCGTGTCCGCGGGCCTTTTGCAGGTCTTTTAGAGCCGGAAAAGAAACCGGCGAAATTAGGGTCCGCTCAGCCGGCTGCGATCCCGTTTTGATGGCTTTGGCCAGCAACTGCATCGCGTGCCCCGCCAGAGGCGGGGTGACGATGGTGGCGGTGAGCCATCCCCTCTCAACCCAGGACTGACCGGTTTTCGCCAGGCCGTCGCAGCCGGTGATCGGTAGAGCGAGCCAGCCATCGCGGGCGCGGACATCGGCCAGTTCTCCAAAAGCCCGGCGTGCTCCCATTGCCATGTCGTCGTTCTGGCAGACGATCATGCCCACGTGCAAATCTCGTGAGGTGGTGAGCGCCAGCCAAGACTGGATCGCCCGATGGCCGCTCTGCTGGGTCCAATCGCCGCGGAGGGCCTTGATCTGGATGCGCGGCGGTTTGATCGCCATCATGCCGCTGGTCCGCATCTTGCTCACGTCACGGCCGACGGGACCCTCGATGTAGAGAACGCAGCCTTCTTCTCCCAGGATGGCCGTGATCTGATGGCCCTGGATCTTGCCGACTTGTTCGTTATCGGAAGCGACGGAAAAGATGGGTACCAGGGCGTGCTGGCGCAGCTGCGCGATGTAGTCGACATTGCTGTTGAGGACGCCCCACGAGATTCCCGCCGCGACCGCCGCTCTCGCCACTTGCGGCATGCCCGTGCCGACGGGCTCAACCAGGATGGCGTCCGGGCGCTTGGATGGCTCCTGAATGAAACTCAACAGCTGCTGGGTCTGCTGCACCGCGTCATTGCCGGAGTAGACGATCTGAACAGAGGTGCCGAGTTCGAGGGCAGCGGCCTGGGCGGAAGCGGCCTGTTCCAACTGGTAATCGTTGTCTTCGGTGATGAGGGAAACCAGGACCCTAAGTTTATTCATTGGTGGCTGCCCTTTCGTCGGTCGCGCCACACTTTCTCCCCTTATTAGGACATTCCCATACTGGTCGCGCTAGATGACTTTAGTTTCGCGGCTCGGCGCGGACGTGTAGAGGAGGGTCCAATCTACCCGCAATCGGCGAGTCGGCAGAGTTCCGGCCATCTTCTGCAAGTGGCGTAAAATCAGCGGGTTGCGAAACCCTGCGATCTGATAGTAGGCTTCATCCTGAGCCGCATCCTGGTAGTGGCGCAGTTTGGATTCAACCTCTTTCGGATGGCGTCATCCCGAGAGCCCGCGCTTTCTGGTAGCCCCCGACTTTAGTTGGGGGCGGCGCAGCCGCGGGCCGATGGGCCAGCCCTGAGCGAACGCCAAGCAGAAGCGAGGGGGAGTCGAATGGGGATCTCCCTTGAAGCGTTCGTCTGGCCGGAGAGCCCTCCCTCCGCGCTCCGCTCAGGATGATGCCATCGACGAAGACGAACGCCGGGTCAAACTCAAACTGCACCACTGCACGCATTCCTGCTAGAATGACCGCTCACCCACCCCTGCGCTAGAATGGAACAAGGAAGAATCTGGAGACGGATACCCTTATGGCCTATGTAATTGCTGAGCCCTGCATTGGTACCAAGGACACTGCATGCGTGGATGCCTGCCCGGTGGACTGCATCCATCCCAAGAAGGATGAGCCAGCCTACGCCACTGAAGAGTTGCTCTACATCGACCCGGTAGAGTGCATCGACTGCGGCGCATGCGTTCCGGTGTGCCCAGTCTCAGCCATCTTCGCGCTCGATGATCTGCCGGAGAAGTGGAAGGATTTCACGGCCAGAAATGCCAAGTATTTCGGGCGATAAGGGCACAAGTTCGTGGGCGTTTGATAGGCGCGTCGACCGAATCCGGTTGCGCGCCGTCTTTGTTTTGGTGGTCTGCCGCATTACTCGGTTTTGAACTCAATGCCTGCCAATTCAGTTTCGTTCCACGCCGTGGGCGTTGGGCTTTTGCGGTATCTGACGCTTGAAAGCCGCTTCCACTAGAATCAATCGTTGCACCCCATGCCATGGCTTTGCGAGAGTCAGAAGCGATTGTGCTGCGCACTTATCCGCTGCGCGAGGCCGATCTGCTAGTTACGCTGTTCACGCGCGCCGAGGGGAAAGTGCACGGCGTGGCGCGGTCGGCCAAGAAGTCGAAGAGGCGTTTTGGCGGAGCTCTCGAGCCGCTGACTTATGTGCGCGTCTTCTATGACGTTCGTGAAGGGCAGGAGCTGGCTCGGCTTGACGCCTGTGAAGTGCTGGCTTCTCCTTTGGCGTCGGAAATGAGCTATCAGCGGGCCGTGGCGCTGGGGCACATTGCCGAATTGCTCGACGAACTCCTTCCCGACCGTGAGGCGAACGATGCCATCTTCCGGCTGGCTCTCTCAGTGCTGCAAGTACTAACCGGGCCCGAGGTCTGGATGCCGGTCACATATTTCGACCTGTGGCTAACGCGCCTGGTCGGCTTTCTGCCTGAGTTGACCGAGTGCATCGTGTGTGGCCGCAGCCTGGACGGCGGTCGCGCGTGGTTTCACGCCTTGGTCGATGGTTTGAGGTGCGTGGACGACAAGCGGCTGGCATCGTCGGAACTTTCCGTCGAGTCGCGGGCGCTGGCCGCGCAAATGTTTCGTGCGCCGGTGGAGAGCTTCGCGGGCAAACCGTGGGCGAAATCGCAGTGCGCCGACCTGCGCAAATTCCTGATTCAGATCCTCGAGCGGCACATCGACAAGAGGCTGGTCACGGTGGGCATGCTAGAGAAGATAACTAGCTGATTACCTTGCCGCTTGCGCATTTTTGACATGCGTTACGTAACGCATTACACCAAGAAGTGATTCGTTCCTTCCGCCACATGGGACTAAAATGCCTCTACGAGAAGATGCAGGTGAAAGCCCGACAGAGCCAGATCCGCCGGCGTTCGGCTCGCATCCAGGCGCGCCAAAATGTCGCGCAGCTTCTGCGCGTGCTCTATAACCACCCCAAGAGGGTCATCCTTCTGCTCATGGGGGACTTAGCGGGTTTCTGGTCAGTCACGGTACGCGCAAATTGGCGAGTGATCTTCCGCTTTGAAGGGGAGGACGCGGCAGATGTTGATTACGTGGATTACCACTGAAGGAGCACAATCATGGCGATGAAGAATCCTCCGCACCCGGGCGGTTTTGTATTGCGGCAGTGCATTGAGCCGTTGGGGCTTACGATCACAGAGGCTGCAGCCGCCCTCGGCGTGACGCGGACTACCCTGTCCGAGTTGGTGAACGGGAAGCGGGGAATCTCGCCGGAAATGGCAGTGCGCCTCTCCAAGGTCTTTGGCGGAAGCGCCGAGACCTGGCTCACCCAGCAGGCGCATTACGACCTAGCGCAGGTTCGCGCCGACCGGATCAAGCTCAGGCGGTTGGAATTCGCTTAGGGAGCTGGGATCGGCCGAGGAGTCCAGTATGCAAACCGGGAGGTCGGCCGGCAAAACCAACATCGCTGTCGTACTCGGAATCATCTTCGTCGTCCTGGTTGTCTTCACGCTGGTCGCTCATCACCACGGGCGCCATAAGCATCAGACCAAGCTGGTCAAGACCAAGAACCACAAGATTTACGTCGAGAACAACGATGGCTCCTGCTACACGTTTGTTGACAGCGGCGGCGGGGTGGATATCAGTCTGCCGCGGACTGGGAGTTCGTCGTCCCGGCTGCCTCCCGGCAACTGGGTGAAGACCGATCCTCCGCGCGAGGACGAAGTAGCAGAAGAGGAAGAGACTGCCGTCGAAGAATCCGACGCCGGCCAGCCGGAAGCGGATGCCGAAGGCGACGTCGGAGCAGACAGCGACGGCGCGGATTTCGGAGGCTCTGACAGTGGCGGGGACGGCGGAGGCGACGACTAGATCTGAGGAGCTAGTTCCCGCCACGAGGGTGACGCAATCCCTTGTTCGAGTTCGCGATGCACCACCCAGCGCCACATTGAGGAGAGGCTGGCCACGGCGCGAATGCTGGAGAAGGCAGTTGACGCTAGTCAGCTTGAACTCTCGGGTCTATGATTACCGGTTATGAAAATACGCCTATGCATATTGGCTGTTCTAGTCTTCCTCATTCTCTCTGCCTCGCTGGCGATCGGGCAAGACGCACCTGTGGTAACTCTGGTGGAGGGCAGGCTGATAGATCCCGGTTCGGCGCCATTTTACTTACAGGCCGTCATCACCGAAAACACCGATCCGGACGAACACGTGGACGTGGAAATGTCCTGGGTTGCGCCTGATAAGTGGCGCCGGACCATTAAGTCCGAGGATTTTTCGCAGACGCTGGTCGTGAATGGCGACAGAACGTTCGAGCAGGACTCAGACTTATATTTTCCGTTGGGATTACGGGTTATAACGACAGCTCAGGTAGATCCCGCCGATGTTGTCAATGCCCTTAGACCGGGCGATTTGGTTCGGACAAAGGCGAACGGCAAGGCCGACGAATCCGGCCCCTATGGACTACTTGAATGGGTGGGCGCTGCGGGACACTCCGTCAGTTTCACCGATTATCACAATTTCAAAGACAAGAGAATCGCTCGCCTACTCAGGTACACGATCGAGATTGGGGATTTCCTGGAGGCGAGAGTAACCACGCTAGGAGAATTGGAGCGTTACGACGAGTCCCAGTTTGCAATTGCGGAGCCTACTCCCCGAGAAAAGCTGAATCGCAGTGTGATTCTCTCGGAGGCGGAGTTACGCACGCTGGCAACGCAACCAATGGAAGTGATCTGGCCTCAGATCTTGGACGACCCCAGAACCAGCGGCTTAGCAAAATACTGTGTGTCGATCAACCGCTCCGGGCAGGTTCGGGAGATTTTTCCGCTGAGGGTCTCGTTCAAAGAGGCGGACGACTCGGTGCGGCGACAAATCATGAAGTGGAAATTCAAACCTCCTTTGAAGGATGGCGTACCGGTGCAGGCTGAGGCTGTTCTGGATCTCACCTTCGAGACCCGTGCGTACGGACCACCCTCGCCATTGACCGACGCGGAAGTGCGAAAACTGGCGACAAATACAGTTGATCCGGAATTCCCGCTGGGCAGCAAAACGGGCGCGACATGCAACATCCGAATCGCTGTGGATGCAGAGGGCAAAGTCATTCAGCAGTTAGCCGGAGCCGGGGCCTCGGAGTTGACCGCGGCGTGTATGAATGCGGTTGCCAGGTGGAAGTTTAGCCCGATCATCGAGAATGGTCAGCCACGTCCCTACAGGGCCGAGATTACGTTCCGTGTTCCATGATGCCTCGGAAGCATCGTTTTGGCTCTGAGGTTGGAGTCGCGGCTGACGGCTGGCCGTTCCTTCCGTTACAATCATTGATTAAACTTCCGACGCCGAATTTTGCCTGTGGATCCAGCCAACCCCAATCCGCTTACATTTCAGGAACTCATTCTTCGCCTGCAGACGTTCTTTGCCGAGCGGGGATGTGTGCTGCAGCAGCCGTACGACCTGGAGGTCGGCGCGGGGACGATGGCGCCGGAAACGTTTCTGCGCGTACTGGGGCCGCAGCCGTACAAGGTCGCGTATGTGCAGCCTTCGCGGCGTCCAGCGGACGGGCGGTACGGGGAGAATCCCAACCGGCTATTCAAGCACATGCAGTTGCAGGTGATCCTCAAGCCCCCACCGGAGAACATTCAGGAGTTGTATTTGGAGTCGCTGGCTGCGATCGGCATTGACCTGCGCCATCACGATATCAAGTTCGAAGAAGACAACTGGGAGTCGCCGACCCTGGGCGCATGGGGCATCGGCTGGCAGGTCATGCTCGACGGGTTGGAGATCACGCAATTCACCTATTTCCAGCAATGCGGCGGGGTGGACCTGAACCCGATTTCGGTCGAGCTTACGTATGGCCTGGAGCGTATCGCAGCGTTCCTGCAGGATGTCGATTCGATCTACGACATCGTGTGGGCACGCGATCCGGTATCGAGCGCGGTGGTGAAGTACGGCGATGTGCGGCTGGCCGACGAGCAGCAGTTTTCCGTGTACAACTTCGAGGCAGCCGATGTTGAGAAGACGTGGAGGCACTTCGAATTTTATGAGGCGGAGTGCAAGGGACTGATTGCGAGATATGAGAAGTTGAGGACAACTGAAGGACCCCACCCTGTCGCAGAGAACGCGACAAGGGTGGGGCAACCGCAGTCAAGGCTGGAGAAAGAGCGTTTTCCACTATTGGCAGCATACGACCTTTGCCTGAAATGCTCGCACCTGTTCAACATCCTCGATGCGCGGGGAGCGATTTCGGTGACCGAGCGCGTGGGCGTGATCGCACGCGTGCGGGCGCTTGCGGTGGGGATCGCGAGAGCGTGGGTGGATCAGCAGAAGAGTGAGACCGCATTGCCCGGAGAATCCGACGACTCTGAGCCTGCGCGTGAGCAGAAAGCGAAGCCGAAAAAGGAGAAGCTGTCGCCAGTGGCAACTTAGCTTTGTCATCCTGAGCGGAGTGGGAACTTCGCGAAGCGACGTTTCCACGGAGTCGAAGAACCTCGTGTTCGCTTGCAGCGGCGATGATCGAGTTTTGAACAGGCTTGATGTGATGTCCGTCACAGTGCCATAGCATGGGCTTTTGAGACACTTAAATATTTAGAAACATGCCAGATTTCCTGCTAGAGATCGGGTGCGAAGAGATACCCGCACGGATGATTGACGCTGCGGCGGAGAGTCTTTGCAAGGGTCTCCGCGCTCTACTTGAGCGGGAACGGCTGCCTGCGTTGGATGTAGTGGGTTTCGACACGCCACGGCGACTTGCAGTCATGGCGACAGGTATTCCGGCAGTCCAGCCGGACACGATGGAACAGATGATCGGACCATCGGTAGCCGTTGCGTACAAAGACAGCCAACCGACCCCCGCGGCATACGCTTTCGCTAAGAAAACTGGCGTCGACGTGACGCAGTTGGGGAAGGAACCAACACCCAGAGGGGATTATGTTTCTGCTAGCGTCACCAGGAAGGGCCGCCCTGCGGCCATCATTTTGGCCGCAAACATACCAATGGAACTAGCCACCCTTTACTGGCCGAAGAGCATGTACTGGCGCAAGCCAAATGAGCGCTTCGTGCGTCCAGTGCGGTGGTTGGTGGCGATGCTCGACAGCGAGACGATTCCGCTGGAGTTTGACGGCATCCGGGCGGGAAATCAATCACGTGGCCACAGAATCCTGTCGGATGGCGATGTTACGATTCCGCGTGCCGGATCGGCCTACGTCGATTCGCTCCGCGCCGCGAAAGTTCTAGGCCGCAGCGAGCGTGAACAGCAGATTCGCGAGGCGCTGGATGCCGCGACGCGCACGATTTCCGGCGCGCGCTGGCGAGAGGACAAGGCGCTGCTTGATACCGTCGTCAACCTGACGGAATTTCCCTCGGTGGTTCTCGGCGGGTTCGATCCGCAATTCCTGGCGCTACCCGAGGAAGTTCTGGTAACGGTGATGCGCGATCACCAGAACTACTTTGCCGTTGAGGACTTGAACAGGAAGCTGGCACCCCACTTTCTCGCTGTTCTGAACACCGACAGCGATTCACAAGGATTAATCTGCCACGGCAACGAGCGCGTGTTGCGAGCGCGCTTCAACGACGCGCGCTTCTTCTGGGAGACAGATCAGAAAAAATCACTGCTGGACCGTCTGGAATTGTTGAAGCATGTGACCTTCCAGAAGGATCTCGGCAGCTACTACGAGAAAACGCACCGCGCGCAGCGGCTGTGCAGTTGGCTGTGCGAGATTCTCAAGCAGCATGGAATCGCAGTGCGCCCCGGCGTGGTTCACAAGGCAGCGTGCCTTGCCAAGACCGACCTGACCACCGAACTGGTTAAGGAGTTTACCGAACTGCAAGGGATTGTCGGCGGGCTGTATGCGCGGGTGCAGCAGCTTGATCCGAGCCTGCCCGAAGCCACGCGGATGGCGGTGGCCGACGCGATTTACGATCATTACAAACCAGAGTCCACCGACGACGAGGTTCCCCGGTCGACCGAAGGGGCGGTGCTCTCGATTGGCGACAAGGCTGACACGATCGCCGGCATGTTTGCTTTGGGATTGGTGCCGAGCGGATCGAAAGATCCGTTTGCTTTGCGCCGTCAGGCCAACGCGATTGTGAAAGTCATTGCGGAGAAGAAGCTACCACTGCGGCTGGGCGATATGATGCGCGACGCGCGCATGGGATATCACAAGTCGGAAGCGGGGAAGAAATTCGTCAACGATGCAGCCTATGCGGAATCGGTGACGGCGTTTTTCCGCGAGCGGCTGGAGTTTTATCTGAAGGATGTACGCGGCTACGCTTATGATGTGGTAAAGGCCGTGCTCGGCGCAGGCGCTGACGACGTGGTGGATGCGCTGGCTCGGGCTGAGGCGGTGACCATTATTCGAAAAGCCAGAGGTCAGGAATTCGAGGATGTTTGCGTCTCGTTCAAGCGCATCAAGAACATCCTGAAACAAGCCGAAGAGAAGAGGTTCTTGATCCCCGATGGTCCTCCAGGGGGTCCAGGGGGTTGGTTGCTGGGCAATATGCCCGATGTCGAGAAGGACCTGTACATTCATGGGGCGGTGAATCTCTGGGCTCAGTATGACCTCTGCCGTAAACAGGGCGACTATTTGTCCGCGCTTGCAAGCGCCGCGTTTCTTCGTCCGCTGCTGGCAAAGTTCTTTGGTGAAGTCATGGTCATGGTCGAGGACGAGCAGATCAGAGCGAATCGGCTCGGGATTCTGGGCAAGATTTACACTAATTTCTCTACCATCGCCGATTTTTCCGAGATCGTGACGGAGGGGAAGGCGTAGGTAAATTCAGTAACTGGGCAATTTGGTAATTGCGTCATTGAAAGCGTGAAGACTCCGGGGTTTTCCATTACACAATTACCAGATTTTCCAATTACCAAATCACAAAGGACTCATATGGCGACAATCACTCTGCCTGAAGCTCAAGTGAAGGAAACCAAGAAAACCACAACCAAGTACGTTTACTTTTTCGGCGGCGGCAAAGCCGATGGCGACGGCAAGATGAAGGACGTGCTGGGCGGCAAGGGAGCCGGCCTGGCTGAAATGACCAACGCCGGGCTGCCCGTTCCTCCGGGGTTCACGATTCAGACCGAGGCTTGCCGCGAATACATGCGCGGCGCTCTGTCGAAAGACGTGGATCAGCAGATGAACGAAGCACTGGCCAAGCTGGAAGCGCTGCAAGGACAGAAGCTTGGCACGGGCGAGAATCCGTTGTTGGTCAGCGTCCGCTCGGGCGCGAAGTTTTCTATGCCCGGCATGATGGATACGATTCTTAACCTGGGCCTCAACGACAAGAGCGTCGAGGCGCTGGCCAAGCGCAGCAACAATCCGCGCTTCGCGGCCGATTCCTATCGTCGGCTCATTCAGATGTTCGGGAACGTCGTGCTCGACATCGAAAAGTCAGCGTTCGAGGAAGTTTTCGACGCCAAAAAGCATCAGAAGAAAGTAAAACTCGACACCGATCTTAACGCCAAGGATCTGCAAGAAGTGATCTTTGAGTACAAAAACGTTGTCAAAAAGCATGCCGGGCGCGACTTTCCGCAAGATCCGCACGAGCAGCTGGTCATGGCCCGCGACGCCGTATTTCGTTCCTGGCAGAACGATCGCGCCAAGCACTATCGCCGCATCAACAACATTGACGACATGCTGGGCACAGCGGTCAACGTGCAGGCTATGGTCTACGGCAACCTGGGCGAGACCAGCGGCACCGGCGTGGGCTTCACGCGCAATCCAGCTACCGGCGCGAAAGAGTTCTATGGCGAATTTCTGATGAATGCGCAGGGCGAGGACGTGGTTTCGGGCGTGCGCACTCCGGTTCATATCTCCGAGCTCGAAAAGATCATGCCCGATGTCTATAAGCAGCTGCACGAGATCACCACGCGGCTGGAGAAACATTACCGCGACGTGCAGGATTTCGAGTTCACCATCCAGGACGGCAAACTCTACATGCTGCAAACGCGCAACGGGAAGCGCACGGGGCTGGCCGCGGTGCGAGTAGCAATTCAGATGGTAGAGGAAGGGCTGATCACGAAAGAAGAAGCGATTTTCCGCGTCGAGCCGAACCAGCTTTATGATTTTCTTGTCCCGCGCCTCGATGAAAAGACCGCGAAAGTGGAGGTGCTCGCGACCGGGCTGCCGGCATCACCGGGCGCGGCCGTCGGCCAGATTGTGTTCACCGCCGACGAGGCCGTGGAGAAAGCTGGCCACGGGACCAAGAAGAATCCGGTGATTTTGGTGCGCGGCGAAACCACTCCGGAAGATATCCAGGGCATGGAAGTTGCGGTTGGGATTCTGACCTCGCGCGGCGGCATGACCAGCCACGCTGCCGTCGTTACTCGCGGCATGGGCAAGTGCTGCGTGGCAGGCGCGGGCGACATCTCAGTCGATGAGAAGAAGCGCGAGATGACCGTGAAAGGCCAGGCGTTCAAAGAAGGCGACTGGATTTCGCTCGACGGCACGACCGGCCGCGTGATCAAGGGCAAACTGGGCACGATTCCTCCCAAGGCCGACGATCCCGAGCTCATGAAACTGATGGGCTGGGCCGAGCCGTTCCGCAAGCTGAGAGTGCGCGCCAATGCTGACATTCCGCGTGACGCCATTCAGGCGCGGGCGTTCGGAGCCGAAGGCATCGGATTGTGCCGCACCGAACACATGTTCTTCGGCGAAAAGAAAATTCCGCACATGCGGGCGATGATCCTCGCTGACAACGAGAAAGATCGCCGCGCCGCGCTGAAAAAACTGCTGCCCATGCAGCGCGATGACTTCAAGGGCGTATTCGAGGCGATGGACGGCTTGCCGGTGACGATCCGCACGCTCGATCCACCGCTGCACGAATTCCTGCCGCGACGCGAAGAGTTGATGGTCGACATCGCGCTGCTTTCTTCCTACAGCGCGAAGCAGAAAAAAGAGCTCGTCGCGAAGTACAAAGACTACGGCGTGAAGATCGTCGGCGACCTAAAGAAAGTACTGCCTGGGCTGTTGGGTCGTGTGGAGCAACTGCACGAGTTCAACCCCATGCTCGGACTTCGGGGATGCCGGCTGGGCATCACCTATCCTGAGATCACCGAAATGCAGGTCAGGGCGATCTTCGAAGCGGCGGTCGAGTGCACGAAGAAAGGTATCAAGGTTCTCCCCGAAGTCATGATCCCGTTGGTTGCGACCCTGAAAGAAATGCAGAACCAAGCAGCGGTCGTGCGCCGTGTGGCCGATGAAGTTTTCAAAGAAAAAGGAATGAAGATCGACTATATGGTCGGCACGATGATCGAGTTGCCGCGCGCGGCGCTGGTGGCCGACGAGATCGCGAAGGAAGCCGAATTCTTCTCCTTCGGCACTAACGATCTGACCCAGACCACATTCGGCTTTTCGCGCGATGACGTGAACAAAATCCTGACCACCTATTTAGCGGACGGAATTCTGAAGCAGGATCCGTTCGCGGCACTCGATCAGGACGGTGTTGGACAACTGGTGCGGATGGCGACTGAGCGCGGGCGCAAGACGCGTCCGAACCTGAAGGTGGGCATCTGCGGCGAACATGGCGGCGAGCCTTCCTCGGTAGAGTTCTGCCACCGCGTCGGGCTGAACTATGTGTCGTGCTCACCCTTCCGCGTTCTGACGGCGCGGCTGGCCGCCGCCCAAGCCGCGGCCACCGAAACGCTGAAAGTAGAGGCTGGAAGAACGAAATAACGTTGCGAACCACGGAGGGCACGGAGAAGCACAGAGCTCCGCTCTTTGTGAGACTCTGTGCTCTGTGTGGTTATTGAGTCTTCTGCAGTCGAGCAATCAACTTCTGCGCGAGATTCCCTTCCGATTCCGACCACAGCAAACGCCCGCTGGCCCGCGTGTTCTTTTCAGCCTTCAGCGTGAACTCCACCAACTTGCCGACGTTGTCGCGCACTTTGTTCTGAGCCTCGCCGGT
>Ga0187782_10000845_pt1 | contig 21587 bp, 20 predicted proteins | sample 0715_SJ02_MP15_2_FD_132454 | JGI IMG/M metagenome (GOLD analysis project Ga0187782, IMG submission 132454) | Tropical peat soil microbial communities from peatlands in Department of Meta, Colombia - 0715_SJ02_MP15_20_MG | ecosystem: Environmental > Terrestrial > Soil > Wetlands > Peat | place... | reverse complement strand
TTGAGTGGGAGCCGGTTGAGTTTTGGGAAGGCCAGCGGCCGGTTCTTTGCAGGGCGCGGCCTGGGCATGGTGCCGTATCTCGGTGGCCTCTACTACTTGGTTGATTGCATCATGGCGGGCTTCACAGAGAAGAAGCAGGCGCTGCACGACATGATCGCTGGCTGTCTGGTGCAGCGGAACGCATAGAGCTCTGCGCGGCGACGCGAACTGATCACCACAAGGGCCACAGGGGGACCATTTGCAGTGTCCAAAATGCGGGGCCGATCTGCCGGAGGGAAGTGAATCGTGCCCGGCGTGCGGCGAGCCCGCTCCCGGTGCCTCCGCGGGCCCTACGATTACTTCTGGTTCTGGGGCGACCCGCGGCAGGGTCGTGTACGCGGGTTTCTGGCTACGCGCGGTTGCGTACCTCCTCGATTCTTTTATTCTCGGTGTCCCGTTGAACATGGCCCTCGAACCAATCCTGAAAGACAATCGCGTCGTGACTTTGCAGGATCTGACCAGGTTCTATACAAGCGGCACCCGGCAGGGAACCGCGTTCCTACTTCTGCTGTTGATGGCGAACTGGCTCTACCTTGCGTCGTTTGAGAGTTCGGCCTGGCAGGCGACACCGGGGAAAAAGATTCTTCACCTGATGGTGACGGATTTGGCAGGCCAACGTCTCAGCTTTGTCCGCGCCTCGGCACGCTATCTAGGCAAGATCGTTTCGGCTCTAACCCTGGGAATCGGATTTTTATTTGCAGGCTTCACCCGCAGGAAGCAGGCTCTCCACGACATTCTGGCTGGGTGCCTCGTCGTGAGGAAGATCTAGCTGTAGATTGCTAGGCGGTCGAGCCGCGGCGAGCGCCTGTGGCCGGCGCGCTGCGCAACTGTGTACGGATTTTTTCCGTGAACTCAGAGCCGCCGACCAGGCGGCTGTCTGGCTCGGCAATGTCCGCCGTGCGATACCCCTGCTCGAGAACGCGGTCCACGGCATCCTCGATCCACTGCGATTCGGCATCGAGGCCAAACGATTCCCGCAGCATCAGCGTCGCCGAAAAGATCGCGCCGAGCGGGCACGCAACATCCTTTCCCGCGAGCGTGGGTGCCGACCCATGAATCGGCTCGTAGAGCGCGGGCTCGTCCTTACGCCCTCGGCTGAGCGACGGAATCAATCCGATCGAGCCGGCCAGCGCCGCGGCTTCATCGCTCAGGATGTCGCCGAACATGTTGCCTGTAAGGATGACGTCGAACTGCGCGGGACGAAGCAGGATTTGCATTGAGGCGTTGTCGACGTACTGGTGATCGAGCGCCACGGCGGGATATTGGCGAGCAAGGGAGGTGACGGTGTCGCGCCAGAGAGTCGAGCTGGCGAGCACGTTGGCCTTGTCGACGCTCGTCAAGTGGCGCTTGCGGGCTGCGGCGCGCTCGAAAGCGTAGCGCGCGACACGCTCGATTTCGGGGACCGAGTATTCCGCGAGATCGCTGGCTTTTTCGGCGCTGATCTTGTGCTCGCCGAAGTAGATGTCGCCAGCAAGTTCACGAACGATCTCGAAATCGCAGTCGCCCAATCGCTCCGGACGAAGTGGAGAAATATTCCGCAGCGCGGGCCGGAGGCGAATCGGCCGAAGATTGATGTACAGGCCCATTTCTTTGCGGATTCCCAAGAGGCCAGCTTCAGGTCGCGTGCCAAAAGGAAGAGACTCCCATTTGGGGCCGCCGATCGCTCCGAGAAGAACGGCGTCCGACGCGCGGCATCCAGCCAGCGTTTCCGGCGGCAGCGGCGCACCGCAGCTATCGATGGCATTACCGCCGAAGGGATATTCGCGAAATTCAAACTGATGACCGAACGCGGCGGCGCAATCTTTCAGAAGCTGCATGGCCGCGCGGGTGACCTCAGGGCCGATGCCGTCCCCGGGCAACACCGCGATTGTTTTTCGCAGTTGCGTCATCGACTGAATCCTTTTGCGATTTAGTGAATGGTCGCGGCGCTGGAACCTGAACCCGCAGGAGCAGGCGTCTGGCTGCGGCGAACCTGATGGATGATCGTGATCAGGTCGCGATCGGTAATCTCTTTTTCCTCGTCGGCCCGCAGAATCGCCAGACGATAGCATTCCGCAAGCTCCGCGTCGGTGGTCTCAAAACCGAGCTCCGAAAGGCGCGAGCGAAACGCGTTCCGCCCGGAATGTTTCCCGAGCACCAGCCGCCGCGCGGGCACACCGACTTTTTCCGGAACGATGATTTCGTAGGTCAGTGGATTCTTCAGGATGCCGTCTTGATGGATACCAGCTTCGTGCGCAAAGGCGTTTGCGCCCACAACCGCTTTGTTCGGCGGAACGGCGACGCCAGTAATCGTGGAAAGCATCCGGCTGGTTGGATAGAGTTTTTCGAGCTTGATGTGCGTAGTGACAGGATAGCGATTGTTGCGCACATGGATGGCGACCGCCAACTCTTCGAGCGAGGCGTTTCCAGCACGCTCGCCGATGCCGTTGATGGTGCATTCGATCTGGCGCACGCCAGCGTCTATGGCAGCCAGAGAATTCGCGAGCGCCAGGCCGAGATCATCGTGGCAGTGCGCGCTTAGCACCACGTTCGGGTATGCAGTGAGACCCGCGCGAATCTGGCGAAACATCGCTGCGTAGTCGTCCGGTGTCGAGTAGCCGACCGTGTCCGGCAAATTGATGATCGTCGCGCCGGACTCGACGGCGGCGAGGACTGCCTGCGAAAGATAGTCGATGTCGGTACGGCTCGCGTCTTCCGCGGAAAATTCGACTTCGTCGCAATGCTGGCTGCCGAAGCGCACCATTTTGGAAATCTGCTCAAGCGCCTGCTGGCGATTGATTCGCAGCTTGTGTTTCAGATGCAGATCGGATGTGGCGAGGAAGACGTGCAGGCGGGGCTTCGTGGCAGGCTCGAGACCTTTCAGCGCTGCCTCTACGTCTTCTTGACGGGCGCGCGCGAGCGCCGCTACGCGAGCCTGTGTAATTTCGGCGGCTACAGCCCGCGTGGCTTCCAAATCGCCGGGGGAGGCGATAGGGAAGCCCGCTTCGATGATGTCCGCGCCGAGCTGTTCGATCTGGCGGGCAAGCTGCAGCTTTTCCTCTTTGTTCATGGAAAAGCCGGGCGACTGCTCGCCATCTCGCAGCGTCGTATCGAAAATCTGCAGGATATCCATATCAACTCCTCCCATCCATGATGCCAGTGAACCGCGACCTGCGCAAGGAGTCCAATTTATAATGATTGCAGGCGGAATAAATGTATCTTATATGATGGAAACGGTCGTCAAGGAGGATATGTGGATCTGGCGTCGTTGCAAGTGTTTCAGACGGTCGTGCGCGAGCGGAGCTTTTCACGCGCAGCGGAAAAGCTCTACCGAACGCAGCCGGCCGTGAGCATCGCGATCCGGAAACTGGAAGACTGGGTAGGCCAGCCGCTTTTCGTTCGCGGAGCGGGCGCGCAGACGCTAACGGATGCAGGCACGCTGCTTTCGGAGTACGCGGATCGAATGCTGAACCTGAGGGAGGAAATCCGCAAGGGCATGCAGGAGCTCCGCGGACTCGAGCGAGGACAGGTGTCCATCGGCGTGAACGAAAGTTCGATTCACGCGCTGCTGCCCGCGCTGGACCGGTACCGGAAGGCCCATCCCGGAATTCAGGTGCGCGTGCACCGAGTGTTTTCGCGGGACGTGCCGCGCGAGGTGATGAATCATCATCTCGACATCGGCGTGATTTCCTATTTGCCGGAAGAGCGCGAACTCGAGGCCGTGGAGTTTTATCGGGACTCGCTCGTGATGATCGTGTGGCCCGGGCACCGGCTCTCGAGGCGCCGCGACGTAAACATCAGTGAGCTCGGGCAGGAAACGTTCGTTGCTCACATCGTGGAATCGCCCTACCGCCAGCGCGTGATCCAGATCTTCGCGCGGCACCGCGTTCCGCTACGGATGGAGATGGAGCTGCCGACGATCGAAAGCATCAAGCGTTTCGTGGAGATGAAGCGGGGGGTGGCGATTGTGCCCCAGATGTGCGTGGAGCGGGAAGTTGGAGCCGGCGCTTTGCACGAAGTGCGAATTCGCCAGATGCGCGTCGTGCGGAAGCTGTATCTGGTCTACCGGCGCGACCGGCCGCTGACGGCGGCGGCGCAGACGATGGTGGACGTGATTCGAGGGAAAGCGGCGCGGAGCGCGAATGGCCGCTAGAAAGTCGTACTGAGACGCAGGGCAAAACTTCGCGAAGGGCCGATGGCGTTGCCTGAGAACAGGCCGCCGAAATCGATCACGTTCACGATATTCGTAAGATTCTCCCCATCGGCTTGAAAGCGTACGTTGAGGCGCTCCGACTTGTAGAGATCGGCGCCAACCGAGGCATTGACCTGAAATGCAGGGTAGATCCGGCCACGCGCGAAGTTGATGCGATTGATTACCGGCTGGCCGTATGTCTGAACTTCGCCAGCGATACATTCGGCGAGAGTAAGGCTCGGATCGCACACGAAGTCGAACGGTAAGCCGGTGTCGTATTGAATGCCTCCAGCGATCCAGAGGCGCGGCGCGACCTGATACCGCAGACGTCCGCGGACTGTATTGCGCTGATCCTGTGAATCCGGAAAGTGGCCTGTGGTGGGAATCACGGCATCGTCGCCAAGAAACAGGCCGCCGGTAACCGGAAACCAGGCGTTTCCCACTTCATAGGAATAGCTGAGAAATCCCGAAAATCCGTGCGTGGGTGTCAGGTCGAGCTTCGCTTCCGCGCCGTAGATGATGGCTTTTCGAAACGCGATCGGATAGCTGATCGTCGTGTTTTCGATCTGGTCATCGTCAGTGTAGTTGTTCATCAAGCGCCGGAAGTAGTTGGTGTCTAGCTTGAGCTTGTTCGAAACAACCTTCGTCACTCCCACCTCATAGTAGTTCCCCACCGACGGTCGAACCGGCAGCTGGAGCGAGATCGTGTCAAGTCCCGCTGCTGCGGTGGAGCTCGAGAGCAGCATGTTTTCGAACGACGGCGTCTGGAAAACGCGATCGTAAGAGAAATGCACCACGAAATTGGCGGACGGGAAAAAGCGCGAAACTGCGAAGCGCGGGCTGAGCGCCTGATTATTCAGGAACAACTGATAGTGATCCCAACGAAGACCGGCATTCACCGTCCAATTGCCGAGACGGATCAGATCCTGCACAAAGGCGGCTTGTTCGAGGTCCGGCCGATGCGCCATGAAACTGAATGCGAGCGGCGTGCTGGGATCAAATTGAGTGTCGTCGGTGATGTTGTAGTGGAAGTGTTCGTTCAGAAACAGATTATCCGATTCCACGCCGGCTTTGATTTCGTTCCGTCCGTGGCTGATCGTGACCCCGCCCTTGAAGTATCCTTCACGAAACCAATTGTGCTGCAGGATTTCGATCGGGGTTGAATCGGCGTTGGAATAGAAGTCATTCGCGTTGTCGCGGACCATGCCGTGAATGTCGGCCACCATGTTCGGCGAGAAAGTGTGCTGATAGGAAATGATGCCCATCGTCTCGAAATTATCAGCCGTCTGGAGCTGGCCAGCCGTTTCCTGCACTTGCTCGTTCGGAAGCACATAGCGCGAGAATTCGTGCCGGACGATCAGACTCAGGCGGTCGTCGGGAGTGAGGTCACGTTCGTAGTTGACTGAAAAATCGCCGATCGTGCCCCGGTTCGTGTAGTTCTGGATGACCACGGGATTCAGATAGTGCGCCGTCATATCGCCGCTGGCGCTCGCACCGAATGTGTTCCGACCCCACGCGTACTGACCTTCGACAAATGCTCCCGCCGTGTCAAAGCTGCCGCCGGAAAGAACGGCTTGACCGTGGAAGCCCTGCTGCCAATTCTGAGACGTGTTGACTTCGACGATGCCGCCCATCTTGCGCCCGTATTCCGCGGGAATTCCGCCGGTGTAGACGCTCATCGATTGAACGTCGTCCGCTTCGATCTCCGGCCCGAAGCTGGGCGATCTGTTGTCTGTGAATGGAATGCCGTCGATCACGAATTGGGTCTGATATTCGGAGCCGCGTGGATGTAGAACGGCGTTGCCCTCGTAGAGCCAGCCAGGCTGCGAATTCACCAAGTCTTGAATCGAGCGGCCGGGGATGGAGCTGACGCGATTTTGTATGAAGCTCGAGCCGACCTGACTGACCGAGCCAGCCTGATCGGGATCGATCAGCGTATTCGAGGCACTGACGCTCACCGATTGGCTGACCGCCGAGATCTCGAGCTGAATGGCGTAATCGGTCGGCAATGCAGAGCGAATTTCCACCGTGTCGGAGATCGCGGCAAAACCCGGCTGACTAATTTCGAGTTGATAGATGCCAAATGGAAGGCGCAGCACGTCCAGGCTGCCCTGATCGTTGGTCGCCAGTGTATTGTGATACTGATTCGCTTCGCTTGTGATTTTCACGGTGGTTTTGACGCCCAAGCCGGCAGGATCCGTGACTTTGAGGCGCAGTTCGCCCGTGTTCGTCTGCGCGCCGAGAAGGGAAACGCCGAGAAAAAACAGAGTGAAAAGTCTCTTCAAGAACGATGGGCCCCGTTAATTTGCGTCTGCCTTGATGTGTTATTTGGCTCTACATCTAAGTATTCTCCTTTGGGCGATTTTGTTCAGCATTTATTTTCCATCGCGCGCCGCAGGAACTGCGCGAATCGAAGTAGCCGATGGACAGAATCGCGGGAACGCGCTATAGAACGTAGCGGAACGTATGAGCACGCGAACACAGAATGCGGCGATAGATCTGGCGCTGACGGGCCCGATCGACGCCGCAGTTCCGCACGCGCCGGAGATGATCGAGCGCGAAGTGATCGTTCTCTTCGACGAGTTTCGAGACCGGCTGCTGCGCTACGTGGTTTCGATCGGCCTTTCTGTTCATGATGGCGAGGACGTAGTTCAGGAAGTTTTCCTGAACCTGTTCCGGCATCTGAAACTGGGAGGGCCGCGCGCGAACTTGCGAGGGTGGGTCTTTCGAGTGGCTCACAATCTCGCGCTGAAGCAGCGTAACGGGAGACAGAAGCAACAAGCACGGATCGCAGCGGACACAGGGGCGGCAGCCACTGCAATCGATCCCCGCGCAAACCCCGAAGAGCAGCTCGCAAACAGTCAGCGCCAACAGCGGCTGCAGGTCGTGATGCAAGCTCTACCGGAGCTTGACCGCTGGTGCCTGTATCTTCGCGCGGAAGGACTTCGCTACCGCGAAATCGCAGGCGTCGTGGGCATGTCGCTCGGAGCAGTATCGAACTCGATCGCAAAGTCGATGGAGCGGCTGATGCGGGCGGACAGGCGGTAAAGTGATGCGCGCAAGAAATCCGCATTTGACGGATGCAGAGCTGTTGTGGGGGGCAGATGGCGAACTTTCTTCGCGGCGCGCCAGAAAGTTGCAAGCGCACATCGCCGAATGCGACACATGCCGCGCGCGGATGAAGCAGATCGAGAATCTCGTGGCGACGGCGGCTCACTCCTACCGCGATACTCTCGATTCGCCATTGCCTCCCGCAGCTGCGTCCCGTGCGGCACTTCAATCACGCTTGGCTGCTGAAAGCGAGGCCCACCGAGCGCCACGGATTCGGGAACTGGCCGCAATCCTCCGAGCGCCCGCGTGGGGGTACGTCGCCGGAGTGCTTGTTTTGGGTGCGATCTGGCTCGCATTGCGGTACCAGCCGATTGGGCCGGCAGGAAGAAATGAAGTTGCAGGCGCGTACGGAGCCGGGCCTTTGATCCCGGATGCGAATCTGACGCCCGGAGCTGTGGCCATAGTGACAGTCAATCAAGTATGCGCGACGGACGAACCTGTGGAGCGACGTCCACCGCTATCCGTGCAGCAAGCCGTGTTCCACGAGTATGGAATGGATGGAGCGCCTGCGCAAGAATACGAGGTCGACCATCTGATCACGCCCGCGCTGGGCGGCACCGACGACATCCGCAATCTGTGGCCTGAATCGTATTCATCCGATTGGAATGCGCACGTGAAGGACGAATTGGAAGATCATCTACACAATCTTGTATGCGAGGGAAAGTTGGATTTAGCCACCGCGCAACGCGATATGGCGACGAACTGGATCTCCGCGTACAAAAAATACTTTCACACTGACAAGCCGTTGCTGCACAACTCCAGCCTGATCACAGACCGAAAGAGATTGCCAAACGGCTAGGACGGCCTAGCGGAATCGTGCGGAAGCGCGGCGCTGCTCCGCGAGTGCCTCCAGAAATTTCTCGGAATCGGGACGGGCATCCGAAAGCACGCCGATGCGCGTGCCCACTCGGTCGGCGATCTGGCGGGCCATGCTCCAGCGGACGTCCGGTTCCAGGCTGCCGCGGCGCTCGAGAAAAGTCTCAATCAGCTGAAGCTCCTCTGCCGTGACCTGAAGCGTGGAGACCGTCGGCACGGATTGGGCCTGCGCCGAGGTTGCGGGCGCGTTCCAGATCGAGCCAACGGCTTGCAGCGGCTTCTCATGAACCACAACGGTGCCAGCCGCGTAGTCTCCGACGCGCTTATTTTCGCGGCTGATGAGCATGGTGATGAGACCTGTCGCGTAGAACGTCGGCAGCGAGTCCACAATGCGCAAGAGATTCCGAAGAATGGCGTCGTACGAGCTGATAGGGCGCCCGGAATCCTTGATGACGCGCAAGTGAGTCCAGCGCTTGCCGGGGGTCTGGCCGTTCCACACCGACTCGAAAATGGCGAAGTAGCCGAACTGAATGCTGAAAACGATAAAGATGACAATTGCGATCGCCCAGGTTCCGACCGCCTCAAAGACGCGGGCAAACGGCATGGCCATAAGAATCAGAGCGAGTGCGATCACCCAGATCGCGGCCCACTGAAGCAGCGTATCCAGCGCGAGCGCGAGAAAACGGCTGCCGATTCCTGCCAGTGGAAACTCGAGCAGCGTCTGCTCCGGAGTTTCGATGGTAAGCTTGTCGGAAGAGGACATCCGTGATCTCCACTAGCTGGCTTCAGAAGCGGCGTCCTTACTGGGCCCGAATCGATGATCTCCTTACACGCTCGGGCCGCGGCGGCGTGCGCAACCTCACTCACCCCGAGCTGCAGGAATTGGCCTTATTATATCGCCAGACGGCCTCGGACCTGGCGACGATACGCGAAGACGCTTCCAGCCGGAGCCTCGCGCACTATCTGAATCAACTGCTCGGGCGCGCACATAATCTGATCTATATGGGGCGCCGCTCGCGGCCCAGCGGGATCATCAAGTTCTACCGCGAAACCTTTCCACAGGTATTTCACGACACGTTCGCATACACGATGACGGCGTTCGCGATCTTCTGGGCGCTGGCCGGAGCCGGCGCGATGCTGGCGGTCATGAATCCGGGCTTCCAACGATATTTTCTGGGCACGGCGATGATGGAGACGATCGAGAAGCGACAGATGTGGACCCATTCGATTGTCTCGGTAAAGCCCCTCGAGTCCAGCCTCATCATGACAAATAATTTGTCCGTTTCATTCACGACGTTTGCGCTGGGAATCACGGCAGGCATCGGAACCGTCTTCGAACTCATGTTCAACGGGCTGCTTCTCGGAGTGGTGGGTGCCGCGTGCTGGGAGGCGGGGATGTCCCAGCAGCTCTGGAGCTTCGTCGTGCCGCACGGAGTGATCGAACTACCCGCCATTTTTATCGCTGGGGGAGCAGGACTACTGCTTGCAAAGGGGTTGCTGTTTCCCGGGACGCTACCGCGACGCGCATCGCTCGTTCGTGAAGGCGGCCGGGCGGTGCGGCTCGTGCTCGGAATCATTCCAATGTTGATTGTGGCGGGCACGATCGAAGGATTCATCTCACCGTCCGAGCTTCCGATTTCGGTGAAATTCGGAGTCGGTGCGGGAATGTTCTGCTTGCTGTTGCTTTACGTGAAACGAAAGGCGCCGAAGCAAGCGCCCGCGCTACAGCAACACGAGCTGGCAACAAGCGCCTCCACTCCGGCTTAGAGCAGGCTGCGTTCTTTCACCTCTAGATAGCGGTTCACCAGCGCCGTAGAGAGTTTCCGAGGATCGACTTCCAGAGTCAGCGCGCCCTGCTGGCGGACGCGCCGCAGGAGGAGGCCGCGCCGCTGTACGATTTCGAGCGCAGCGGTGTAGTGGTACATGTCGCTAATGCGCTTGGGAGCGGCAGCGACGAGGCTGCGGAGGTCCGGTTGGCCCATGACCGCAAGAAGTACGAGATGCCGGGAGGCCATCCTTGCGGCACATTCGATCACTTCCGGCGTGGCCGCCGTTTCGGCAAGATCCGTGAGCCACACGATCAGACTGCGGCGGCTTTGCAGCGAGAGTAGATGCTCGGCGGCGAAGAGATGGTCGGCCTCATACGGTTCAGCGCGGACCTGCGCCATGCTCTCCATGAGTACGCGGAGATGAGGCACGCCCCGCCCGGGTCCGACGCGCTGCTGCGGCTTGCGGCCATAGGCAAGGAGCGCAACGCGGTCCCCTGAGTAGAACGCGATCTGCGCGAGGCAGAGCGCTGCGTTGATCGTGTAATCGAGCTTCGTGAGGCCGTCGACCTGCGTGCGCAGCAGGCGCCCGGCATCGACAACGAGCCAAACAGCCTGGCTCCGCTCGATTTGATGGACCTTGGTGATGAGCTTTCCGCGCCGCGCGGTGGCGCTCCAGGAAATATCGCGGAATTCGTCACCCTCACGGTAGTCACGCAGACTTTCAAACTCGCGGCCCTGCCCTCGCTGGCGCTTCAGACGCTTTTCGAGCTCGATCTGCCGGCTGCGAATCAAATAAATACGCAGTTTCTGCGTTTCCTCGATATTGGGATAGACGCGCACCGTTTGCGCGAGGCGTGCGCGTGCCCAACGCTCGGCGAGGTTCAACGGGCTCTGGTAGCGCAGCCAAATATCGCCGAAGTTCGCGTCGCCGCGCGCGCGGGGATCGATCGGATAGGAAGCGCTGCCAACTCCTTGGCCGGGTGCGGAGATTTCCACGTGCGGCAGGTCGCGGCAGAAAGTCGGAGGCGGTTCGTCCCAAACTTGCGCGGAGATAGATGCGCCCGCTGAATTGTTGATCTCAATCTTGATCATGCTCTGCTGGGCGAGACCGAGCGGCTCGCTCCAGAGGCGCCGAACCTCGAGCTGATTCGGCTCGGGCAGGCGTGCGAGATCCCAGGCCCAAAGCAGCAAGACGATGCCATCCCACAGGGCGAGAGCGTAGAGAAAGCGCGGGTCACGCCATGCCGGAGCAATCCACACCAGTCCGATGAATAGGAGGAGAAAGCTGCGCCGGCCAAATGCTATGGGAAGCCGGCGGGCGCGTACCGCGCGGGCGGCCACATTCGAAGGAACGAGGCGATTCACGGCGCTATTTCGGCACTGCGATACCTGCGACCACTTCAGTGAGCACCTGATCTGGTGTGATGCCTTCGAGATCCGCCTCCGGCTTCAGCAGGAGCCGATGGCGCAAGATCGGCAAAGCGGCGCTTTTCACGTCGTCGGGGATCAGAAAATCGCGTCCTTCGATCGCCGCGAAGGCCTTGGAAGCGAGCATCATGGCGACGGCGGCGCGCGGGCTGGCTCCGAGGCTGGCCGCGGCGGAATCGCGCGTCGCGCGGACGATGGCGACGATGTAATCAAACAGTTTGGGTTCGACGCGCACACGAGCGATTTCTTCGCGCACGGCTTGCAGCGTTTCGCGTGAGACGGCTTCGAGCCCCGCTTTGTCGAGGTTTCTCGCCTCGAATCCGCCTTGGTAGCGGGCGAGGATTTCGGATTCCTGCGCGGCGTCGGGATAACCGATGCGGATCTTCATTAGGAAGCGGTCGAGCTGCGCTTCCGGCAGAGGGTATGTCCCTTCGAATTCGATCGGGTTCTGCGTTGCGAACACGGAAAAAGAACGCGAGAGCGGGTAGCTCTTGCCGTCGATCGTCACCTGTAACTCTTCCATGGCCTCCAGAAGTGCCGATTGCGTGCGGGGCGGCATGCGATTGATTTCATCAACCAGCAACAGATCAGTGAAGACGGGTCCCCGATGGAGGCGGAACGTGCCTTCGGCGGGCTGGAAGATATTGCCACCAAGAATATCGGCGGGAATCAGATCGGGCGTGCACTGTACCCGCTGAAACTGCAGATGGAAAATCTGCGCGAGGCACTTCACGGCGAGGGTCTTCGCGAGGCCGGGAACTCCTTCGATCAACGCGTGACCGCCCGTAAGGACGACGAGCAAGAGCTGATCGAGGGCTTCGCCTTGTCCGACGATAACTTTCGAAAATTCCTTGCGGACATGCGCCGCCAAGGCGGCTGCGCTCATCTCCATGCAGGTGTCTCCTGTTCGGCGCCGCCTGAAGGCTCCAAGGTGGCTGAATAGTCGTGAAGCTGGCGAACCAGATCGAGAGCCTCGCGGTCGCCGAGGCTGATGTTTCGCATGGCGCGCTCCGAGCGCGCGAGTGTATCGAGAAGCGCAGCCTCCTGCCAGCCGAATCGCGCGGCTGCGGCGCGGCACAGGTCCGGCAGCTTTGCTGTGGACGGCACTGCGAGCTTGCGGGAGAGGGCAAACCGAAAACGGCGATAGGCTACGGAGACGGCCGCCGGTGCAGCGTGCGCAGATCGATAAAGGTCTCCCAAAGTCTCCACAAATTCCAGCGGAGATAGACGCGACTCTGCCGCAGGCGCTCGCATCGGACCCGATCTCCGGGAGAACGTAAACATGATCGCCAGAAATGCGATCAGGACCTGCAAGCCAGCCGACGGCAGCGGCGTGCCGGCGATATACGAGCCGAGCGAGGCGCGCGCGCCATGATAGTACTCGTCCCATAGCACCCGCGATTCGGCCGGCGAGCCGATCGAGTTCAGAAAGAACGCCAGATTGCCCTTGTCGCGGATCGAGCCGTTCGTGAGAGGCGAGGCAGATGCCCACCAGATGACCTCGCCTTTCCCAACTTTGTACGACAGCGCGACGATCTGGTCCCCCTTGCCGTAAAGAGCCAGCCACGTGTGCGGACTGGAAGTCCAGGTATCCGGCGCTACCATTGTGATTTCAGTGGCGTCGCGAGTGTAGGGCGAAGGAGCGAGCGCCGCGTAGGTTTTCGGTTGAAGATTCCAGTCAGGGACGGGCTTAGCATCAGCGTCTGGTGCAATCGCAGCAGCGGATGCTCCCATCGCCAGCACGCGGCCCCCGCCAAAGACAAACCTCCTCAGCGCGATCCGCTCGGAGGTTGATGCGCCTTCCAATGGCTCCGCGAGAACGAGGATATCGCCTTGCGAGTCCGTCGGCAGATTTTCCGGCGACTGTTCCCACCGCTCCACACGGTAATCCATGCGCTGAAGCAGAAGGTAAGCAGCTTTGGCCCCAGCCCAGTCGTCGGAGTAGCTCGATGGGTACCCGATCGATTGCTGCGCCGTCGGCGGGCTGACGGCGTACGTCAACCCGAGAAGTACCAGCATCAAAACACCGGCGCCGATCAGGAGGCGGAGATCGCGGGTGTCGAGGGCCGCAGGCATCCAAGTGTCTCCAATTGCCGCATGGCATCGCTCCAATCGCTGGAATCGGCGGAGCGGTAGCCGTACCACACGAGTTCGAAGCGTCGCGTCAATTGCAGCAGCGGCGCATAGGCCGCGCTCTCGCGACGGATCAAGCGCAAGGACTCCCGGGGAGTGCGCGAGCGATCCTCCGGTAGCGACTTCATTTCTTCCAGGCGCGCAATTGCGGCCCAATAGGCGGCGTGGATGGCGGCGCGATAGTCTCCGCGCGTGGCTGCGTCACGAGCTTCGCTGAGCCAATAGTGCGCGTCTTGCCCTGCGCCCGCTGCACCGCGGAGATCCATTTCTGCGCGCGATCCTGCGCGGGCGGCCGCACGAACGGCCCAGAAGATCAACAAGAGGGCCGCGAGCGTGATCAACGTCCAGGCGATCACGTTACCGAAGCCGTGAGGGAGCCCGATCTTATCGAAGAGCTTTGCGAGCTGGCGCGCGATCCAGTCGTAGATGCGCGCGCGGAGCAGCTCAAACCACGTCGGACCACGTATGGCCTGAAAGTCCTTTCCAGCCAAGATGGCGTTCAGCTTGGCGCGGGAATCTTCGAGATTTTGCGGCCGAGCTGCCTTTGAAAGTGCCTCGGCGGCGTCGTGATGCACGGCAATCTGCGCTTGCGTTTGCTGCAGGGAGGTCTTGTCGCCGTGAAGGGCCGTCTCCGCCCTGACCAAGCCGTCAGCGAGCCAATTGGTGTCCACGCTGTACGTTTGGCCGTCGACGTTCACGCTCCACTGACCCGGCAAAGACATCCGCAGTTTGCGGAGCGCGCCTGGATCATTCGCCGAAGTAGAGAGGACGGAGGAACAACGGTCGAGTTCCCCGATGTATTCGTGCAAGCTCACCTGCTGGATTGTCGCGGGCGCAGCTGCGGCGCGAGAAACGAGCGCGTATAGCAGACACGCCAGAATCATGTGCCGCCGCATAAGAAGAAGTGCGGGCCTCACGCGGGAGAGACCGTACCAGCCGCCGGGGCGCGTTGGTCGAGTGAGGCCATCATGAATTGGAGATCGAATGCTTCCTTGCGGATCCGCGAATCGTAGTACAGAAGCACGATCGCAATCATGGATACCGGCCCAGTTAGTGCGCTGCCGACCGCGCCGGCAACGGCGGACGCGAAAGCCAGCCACGGCGGCCAGTGTCCCTGCAGTGCCGAAACAAACGTGGCGATCATGAATGGACCCTGAAGGACGTACGTTCCAGCGGCAGCGATGATTCCCGCCACCAGCAGCGAGAGGAAAATCTGTCCTCGCCGGCCGCGCGTGAGCGACACGCTGCGCCGAATTGTGGCAAACACTCCAAGGTTTTCGATCATCAGCACGGGAACCGAGACAGCATAGCGAATCGCGAAATAGACGCAAAGCGCGATCCCGGCGACGTACGCGGAGATCAGCGCGAGGCCAACAATCACCCCAAACACGGCGCTGCCGCGCGCGCCTCCGAAAAAGTAGCCGATCGCAGCAACAGTGCCGCCTAGCGCGAGCAGTACAAGCAGGAAGAGACCGAGCAGGCGCAGCGCAACGTTGAACACGACGCCGATCAGTCTCCAGAACCGGCCGCGAATCTTAGCGTAGGAGCCGCGCACAGTGCATGCACGGCCGAGATAGACATCGGCAACGGCCGACGACGATGCCGCCACGCCGAGACAGTACACCGTCCAAAAGATGACGAAAAAAAGAGCATAGACGACAAGCCCGCCGATGATGATCCTGACCGACGGCAGTGACGGCGGCCGGTCAGGCGCCTGTGCAGCGGAGTTAAACATCGACCCTTGAAACGTCAGCAGCAGCACCTGACTGGGGATGGAAAACGCTGCCGGAATCGCCATGATGCTGACAAAGAGCCAGAAGTGATCCCGGTAGAGCCGGAACGTGCGATCGAGGAGTTCTCCCAAACTGAGAGGCCTCAGTTCAACGGGTTCCACGGAGTCCTCCGTTCCGAGGTGAGCGACGAGCGAACGGACCGTATCTAACCACACGATAACGGCGAGCGCAACACCGCGGCGGACTCGGCTTGTCCTATAGTTTGTCGTTCAAGAAAAAGCGCCGCGAAAAAGACACCACTATTCCCAGCCTAAGGGCGCCTTATAGGCTGCCGTGACGATGACGGCGGTGATTTCCTTGATCTTGCGGTCCTTTATCTTGAAGAGTTCCGCAATCTGGGTGCTGTTGGGCCACTGTGAGTAGCGCCCCATCGTCATCTTGCCGCGCCCGGGAACTTCGACCGTTTGCTGCGTCCCAGGATGGTTAAATCGAACGATAGCAAGCACCAGCCCGCGTTCGCGATCGACGATGGGGAACCGCCGAGGGCTGACAGTTTGAATATAGGTGAAAATCTTTGTGCTGAGCTGCGCTCCGCAACTGAGCGCGCCGAGAGGGGAGGACGCGGACGACGGGCAGGTCTGAATGCCGTTTTCGATGCGAATGCAATCCGGATCGAAAGGCACGATGTCTCCGTTTCCTTGCTCGATGCCGTCGAAGTATTTGCCAATCATGGAGACCATTTCCTGGCGCGACGGGCGATTGGCGGGAGCCACCGTTTCGAGAAAGATCGGGCGAGGTTCGGTCAGATTGTCCGTGTTGAGGATTGAAGTCGTGGGTTTGCGCGCGACAAGCGTTTCGATCTCAGTGATCCGCCGATTCGCCACCTTCAGCCGCAAGGCCAAAATCGCTCCCGCGCCGTTCTCTTGGACGACTGCGTAAGCGCCCGCCGCCCCAGATTCCGGCTCGGCAAATGTCAGCTTGTAGCTTCCCAGACTGCCGGCCGTGGCCCAGAGCCCATCGCCGAGCTGCAAGGGCACGCCGTCTTCAGTGAACCTAACCGTCTTCGCGAGAGGCAGCCGCGAGGGATCATGCGCGACCATCGCGGCGAGATATTGATCGACGATTCCACTCAGACAGGCGCGGTCGCAAGTCTCGTCCGCCGCTCGCGCGGCGCCGATATGAGGCGCTTCACAAACAAGGAGCGCTAATCCCAGGATCAAACCGAACCGCAGTTTGGCTCGCATCTCTGCCGCCGTCTCTTGCAGGCGAGCGCTACCACCTCGCCTTGTCAGACATGGAATCTTCCCAACTGCTCCATCCTGAATTCATGCCGTAGGGACAACGCTGGAAAATCGCCAGAATCCTGTGAATCTGACCGTTCTCTACCTTGAACGCTTCAGCGATCTCCCACGTCCACGGGGTTGTGGGGCCAGCGGTGACAGTCTTGCCGTCCGGCGTTTGGAACGTGCGGGTGTTGCCCGCGGCATGGTCGAAGAAGGTGAACGCGAGCGCCACGCCGTATTCCGTATCGAGCACTACGAAGCGGCGGTCGCGGATTCGCGTGACGAAATGGATCAGGCCAGATTGAAATTGAGCTCTGCAGCCTGAGAAAACGGTGTACGAATTACCCTGGCCGGAGCCACTCGCCACCGTGTTGCGTCCCTCCGTTGCTTGCTGGCCGTTTTCGATTCGGCTGCAATCGTCGGCGAAAAAGGAGTAGTCGCCCTTGCCGTCATTCAACTGCATTCCCGAAAAGTACTTATTCGCGGTTCTGGCAAGCTCGTCTCGAGAAACGCGTTCGGCGGGTGGGATTTCCTGCAGAAAGAGAGGATCGGGACCGCCCAGTTTTTCAAAGCTCTCGGCGCCTGTGTCGGCGGGACGCGCCGGATTCATGCCCGTCCGGATGACGATTGTCTCGATTTCAGCGATTTTCTTGTCTTTGATTTTCAGTCGCAGAACCAAGCTTACGGGATTTCCGGCCTCGCGCATTGTGCCGAAGAATACGACCTGCCCGACCACTGGATCATCCATGTAGTACTTGTACGTGCCCCTTGCCGTTGCGGTGCGCCAGAACCCATCACCTAGGTCGAGCCTTTGGCCATCCTCGGTAAACTTCACCGTCTTTGCTAGAGGGAGGTGGGAAGGATCATGCGCCACAACCGCATCGAGATATTGGTCCACCAATCCGTTGAGACATGCGCGGTCGCAGGTCTCGTCTGCGGAGCGGGCCGGCGTCGCCGCGAGAGCGCTCACCGGCGCCAGCAAAAATCCTAACGCGTAGGTAATCCAGTGTCTTGGCTGCATGTCACGCCTCTGCCTTACGGCTGTTTCGGCTCGTGAAGCCGCGCCGCTTCACCATTGGGGCTGATCGGACCGGCAATCTTCCCAAGAGCTCCATCCGGAACACATTCCATACATGCCCTGGGTGAGCACTGCCTCGATTTCATGGAGCTGTCCGCCACGCACTTTGAAGACCTCGGCAATCTCCCATGTGAACGGAGTCGTTGGGCCGGCCGTGACCGTGTCGCCGGTCGGCGTCTGGAATGTGCGCGTATTCCCCGCGCTGTGGTCGAAAAAGCCCAAAGCAAACACGATTCCGCGTTCTTCATCCACCACGGGGTAGCGGCGATCATGAATCCAGGTAACGAAGTGCAGTAAGCCCGAGCGGAACTGGTCTTTGCACGACCATCCTGCGGAATACATCGTCGGCTTCGCCGCAGGATCGTATTTGGGCGAGGGAGCCGGGCGCGGCGCGCCGGAAGCGGTCAGGCCGGGCATGGGATTCATATTGTTCGTTGTCTGAAATCCGTTTTCGAGGCGATTGCAGTCGTCGGCAAAGAATGAGTAGTCGCCCTTGCCGTCGTCTTGCTCCATTGCAGAAAAGTATTTGTTCGCCGTTTTGATCAGGTCGAGGCGGGAAACGCGCTCGCCCGGGGGCAGCTCTTGCAAAAAACCGGGACGAGGCTTGCCCAATTTCTCGAGACTGGCGGCACCGCCCTGCGCCAACTGTCCTCGCCCTATGATCGTTTCGACCTCGGAAATTTTCTGATTCTCGATCTTGAGGCGCAGCGCAAGAATGACGGGCTGGCCAGCCTCTTGCATGGTCCCAAGGAAGCCCACCTGGCCCGCCTGCGGATCGTCGATATAGAACTTGTAGCCGCCGCGGCCCGTTGCCGTTCTCCAAAGGCCGTCGCCGAGTTCGAGGTGCTGGCCATCCTCGGTGAATTTGACGATCTTCGCCCACGGTAGCGGCGACGGATCGTGCGCGACAACCGCATCCAGATAGCGATCAACAAAGCCGTTCAGACACGCGCGGTCGCAACCGCTCGACACCGGTGCGCCGACCTGGTTTCCAGACGCCCAGTTCCGATTCGAGACGCCACAGACGACAAGCGCGAACAGGGCTACCAGTGCACCCGCAATGGCTCGTTTTCTATACATTCCGCCCCCCTTGGGTTTGACAGCGCGCCGAGTGTATATCAAAAGGCCAGCAGCGTCCGCAACCAGTCAAGAGGGAACTCAGACTCTTGGCGAACATGCGCGCGCATGCAATTCTCTCGCGCAAGAGAAACGCCCCAATCCTAGCGCGCAGCCGACGAGGGAGGCTCGGTGACGTGCGCAGCTGCTTCGCCGTGCGAGACGATCGAGTACAAGTAGAGCAGAATGCCGGCTCCCACGAGCGGGCAGCCGACCAGCAGGAAGGCGATGAACGCGAGCGGGTGCGTCCATAGCAGGGTAAGCATCTGGATGATCAGTCCCACGCCTACGAGGATTCCCGACCAGCGAATGCGGCGTTCAATAGAGTTGGGCGCCATATTATTCGGAAGGCTTCCAGAAAGTCGCGTCCTTCAATGTATCCACGTCGTGAACGACGTCGTGGCAATCGCTTGACATGCACGACAGTTTGTTTGCGGCAGCGAGCGCCAGGGTATTCGGGTCTTTTACGTGGTGCGACGCTTCCTGATACTTGCGTGCGCCAGCATGGCAGTGCAGGCATTCGCGATTGTTATACGGCGTGTAGAGCTTGATATCGGCCGGCTTGGGGATAGTGCCGAAGTATTGCACCCAGACGTGATGCACTCCGCGCCATTTCGCGCGGTAGTCGCCGAACATCGTGTAGTCCGTGTGGCAGGTGAAGCAGGCGTGATCGCGCGGCACGAAGTTGTTTTGGAAATGGACGGCGGGGATATAGCTCTTGTCATCGATATACAGGCTCTGCCCGAAATCGTGCATCACGTGGCACGAGAGGCAAAATCGCGTCGTCGTCGAGCGTTCCATCTGCGCCTGAGCCCCTGCCCACATGGCGAGCGCCGGGAAAATGCACAGGGCGACAAAGGCGAGTATCTTGCCGCCGCGCGCTCGGGTCAGCTCCGCCCTCGCGGAGATCAGGAACGCGAGAACCACCACGATCGCAGTGAAGAGGATCAGAATCAGTGCCGTTTTGTCCATGAGAATGCAGCGGCTCCGTTCCGACTAACTTCGGCGCGCCCCAGCCCAGGCGCATCCTTGCGGCCGACAAATACGACGTACGGCCCGAGGGTCATTTCTTGGCAAATGCGCGGCAGTAGGCGACAAGCTGCTTGACCATGTCGGCACCCAATTCCTTTTCAAAGCCGTCCATGTCCTTGCCTTTTCCCTCAGAGACGTCCTTGATCAATTCGGCGTCAGTCATTTTCTGGATCTCGGCCGACCGCAAATCCTTGGCTTTGACCTTCCGGCCCTTCGCCGTGTTGCCCGATCCATCCTTGCCATGGCAGACGGCGCATTTGTCGAGATAAACATCCTGCACGTCAGCCGGGGCAGGAGTGGCCGCCGAGGCTTTGTGTGGTCTAGATAGCAAGACGACGCACGCAAGAAAGGACACGGCCACGAGCAGCCCTGCGGTCGGTACTTTCGAGACACGGTTCATGCCTACCTCCGAGAGATTCGCCTCACAACTATAGCTAAGAGGGTTTCGAGCTGCCCTTTACAAAGCTGCCTGGTCGTGCTGGTGATCAGAAATCCCGCGTCCATCGGATCGTGAGCAGGTTTGCCCCAAAATTGTTTACGGGCACGATCTGTTCGCTATAGTACGTTCGCTGCAGGTCAATTGAGAGCCGCCCAGCGATGGGGAACTCGTAGTAGCCCGTCCCGGTCACGAGCGGCCAAGTAACGGGGCCGTAGGCGGGAGGCTCATTGTGGTTCGCGGGCGCAGAAGCGGGAGGTACGCCGAAGATCGCGCCTACGCCGCTTGATCGATCGTAATTGCCGGTTAAGCGCAGGCCGACGCGCTTCGTCGGCTTGAGTTCGATTCCGCCCTGCCACACGCGGTTCAATTCCTGATCACGCAGAAAGTCGGTCAGGGGCGCTGTGCCGCGGACATAGTCGACGTTGCCCTGCGCGTAGTAGCTCTCGTAGGTGAATCCCCCGAAAACCGACAGACGATCTCCGAGAGAATACGACACAGTTATGGCGTTGGCACGGACATTATTTTGGAAATTCGTTGTGATCAGTTTGTCGTTGAGGATATGAGCGTCATCCTCGATCGAGAGCTTTTCGGTCGGATGGAAGCGAGCGATGAAATGAGCGCCCTGCTCTGTGTGCGGAGTCATCGCTGTGTATTCCGCGCCGTTCGTGAGACTGTGGAAATCACCTCGAATGCTGAAAAGTTTCGAGGGTTCATACCCGACGCTAAGCTCCGGCCGCGCAGTCTTCGTCCGCAGCGTGATTTCCGGCTGGACAACGCCGTTCTGCAGAGATTCCACGTTTGATTCCATCAGTTGGATGCCGGGACGAATGATCAGGCCGCGGAGAGGCGTAAAGTCCATGCTGAAGCTGAGTTGGCTCAGGCCGTCGCGCCAGACCGAGTCGGTTGTGGCGGTCGTCACAGTCGTCGCAGGGGCCGGCGTAGTAACTTGGAAAAGGCTCTCGAAGTTGCCGATTGCGTTCGAGCTGAACCGCGAATAGCGGTAATCGAGGTCCGCGCTCCACCAGTCGAAGAAGTGGTAGGTGAGACCCTGACTCACGACGTTGTCCGGCTCCGACAGCGTGGCGCGTGCGCTTTCGGTCACCGTGTATGGCTGCATCGCCACGCCCGCGCTATTGGCTGCCAAACCGTTGAAGCCCTGAGCGAGCGTGGCCGGGCCATCGTAACGGTAGAAGATGTATCCGCCACGCCATTCGAGTTTTTTGAGCGGCTTACCGAGGAACGAGAATTCGCTGATCGGCGTCGTCAGTCGGCGGAACTGCGACCACGACACGTTGCTCAAGGGCACCGTCGCGCTCGTAACCGGATCAATGCTGGTCCCGATTAGTCCGGGGACGGTTAGATTCAAACCATCCGTCAGCCCGATGTACGACGGAACGCTGTTACTCAAACTCATGTTCTCGGTGAACGTCTGGTAGCCG
>Ga0187782_10000843_pt1 | contig 21611 bp, 17 predicted proteins | sample 0715_SJ02_MP15_2_FD_132454 | JGI IMG/M metagenome (GOLD analysis project Ga0187782, IMG submission 132454) | Tropical peat soil microbial communities from peatlands in Department of Meta, Colombia - 0715_SJ02_MP15_20_MG | ecosystem: Environmental > Terrestrial > Soil > Wetlands > Peat | place... | reverse complement strand
TCTTTGCGTGACCTGCGGCGGCGTCACCTGCCTACCCGGCGGGGCGGTTCGTCTCGTCTCCGCTCGCGGCGTGCCCCGCGCCATCGCTGCGCGCGACGTCGAGGTGCACGTCAAGGGCCGCTGCGACACATGCCTGGCCTGAGCATCGCGCGTCGGGTCGAGAACTGCCGCGACGCGCTGTAGGTGAGAAATGTGATGAGGAGCACCGTCAGAGGAATGATGATCTTCAAACGCCCTTCGGCCTCGTGAAGCTCGTTGATTTCTCCCCCTTTTGCTCTGCCACCACGACGTCGGCGATGTCTTGCTCCTGGAAGCCGCTGCGAGATCCGAGCAAGCCCACACCGCGCACGTCGTAGCTTTGCTCGCCGAGAAACAGACGGTCGCCACCGACGTTCTGATTGCCGTTCTGGATGGCCGTCATGAGCTGGCCCAGCGTGCTGCCATGGCCGCGGAGGCGGTACGGATCCACCTCCACGTGGTATTGCTTCGTCTCCCCGCCGTAGCTCGTGACGTTCGATGACGCCTGGACCTGTTTGAATTGGCGCTCGAGAATCCAGTCCTCGGCCGTCTTGAGATCCTTGAGCGTGTAGCCCGATCCGACAACGCGGTAGCGAAACACCTCGCCGATCGCGTTCCAGGGCGAGAGCTGACCCTGCAATCCCGAGGGCAGCTGCACGAACTGCAGCCTGTTGATGACCTCCTGGCGGGCGTCCTTGTACTCGATCGCCCAGGTGAAATAGCACTTCACATCGCTCAATCCGAAGAGCGAGAAGCTTCGAATGTGATCGAGGCCCGGCATCCCCGCGAGTCCGATTTCGAGCGGGATCGTGACATAGCGCTCGGTTTCCTCCGCGCTCCAACCGGGCGGCTGCGTCCGGCTGCGGACGACCGGGGAGCTACTCGTCCCCTCACCGCCGGTCGCGTCCGTCCGCCCCCATCGGCCGCGCGCGGCGTGACAGGCCGGCGGATTGCCTCAGGCGCGCCCCGATTGCAGCGCGCCTGGGCAGGGCGTCGCGGGCGCGGCGAACCGCGCCCGACTCCACGTCACGGAACGTTCCAGATGTCGAGCACGTTGATGCCGTCGTCGACCGCGGCGAACCGGAAGTGAGGTCCGACCACCTCGAGCGCCAGCCCGAACGCAGAACCGGGTGCCGAATCGATCGAGAACTCGGAGACGAACGAGCCCGTCGCAGTGAACTCGACGATTTCGCTCGGCTGATTCGGGTCGAAGTTGACGGCGTCGCCCTGGGCCGAGATGAGGTCTCCATTCGGAGCAAGCGCCAGCCCCAGGGGCCCGTGGAGGTGCACCGCATCCGAAACGACGAGGCTGCCCGTTCCGGTGTCCCGCGTACGCCTGAGCGCGTCGGGAACGGCATAAATGGCGTTGTCCCCGGCCGAGGCCACGTACAGGACGTCGCTCTCCTGGTCCAGCGCGACTCCCGTCGGGCCGACCACGAACGCCGCGGGGTCGCACCGATGCGTGTAACCCGATGCGATCTGTTCCGCGTCTTCGATGACCAGGCCCTCGCCGCCGACCAAAGCGTCGATCCGGGTGACGGCGCCGCTGAGTGCGTTCGCGACGAAGATGTGCGCCGAGTTGCCCTCGTCGAGAATCGTCAGATCCCACGGACCGTCGAGCAGCACGCGGCTCGACAGCACCTGTACGAGCCGACCGTCCTTGTCGATGACCAGGACCGCTCCGTGGCCGACGTTCTCCTCCTGGCCTTCCGCCCCCTCGGTGCAGGAGCCGGAACCGTTGGTGCTGGGGAGATTGCCCACCAGGACCAGCCCTCGACGCAGCGCGCCCAGCGCGGTCGAAAACCCCGGAAACGAGGAATCCTGGAAGAAAAGCGAGGGCGACGCATTGGCGTTCACGCGAACGATCGTCGTCCCCGTTCCCTGCAGGTTCGCGGAATTGTTGAAATTCGCAACGATGACATCGCCCCCGCGCAAGAGGCCGCCCTCCGGAAACCCGCCCGGGACGAATGCAACTCCGTAAGGGTTCACGTCGCCGTTGGCCGGAACGGTCGATGCGCTCACGGTTGGCGTGGCGGGAAGTTGAGGCAGTATCGGGGCGTCGATAGAGGCGCCGTACGCACCCGCGGGAAATAACAACACAATCGCCGGGATCAATCGCTCGAGAAGCGACCTATGCGGATATGCCATGGTTAGTCCTCCAATGACGACACCAAACTACGTTGCAAGAATCGAAAGTAAAGAGAAATCTCGAAAAAGAAATCGCGTGAAATGCGCGGCAATTCCGCTCGGGGCCCGTCGCTTCCTCACCGCGTGGCGCGTGGCGCCGGCGCACGGAGAGGCGGAACGTGCCCTGCGGCCTCGGCCATGCGCAAGAAATACGCCGAACTTGGCGCCTTCTACGGCCTCCCGGAGGACGAACACGGCGACACAACACGGTGACACGCGGCTTACAGCTGGACGTCCGGAACGAAACGCAAATGGCAGCGATCAGGCGGGAGCGGGAATCGTCACAATGGCTTGTGAGTCATCGCGTGCGATTTTCCGGAAATCGGAAATCTTGTTTCCGAGGGTCCGATCAGCCTTTTCTTGGTCCTCGGTCACCCTGCGCGCATTGACCGCGCTAGGTCCACTGCGCCAGAAAGCGGCCCTCGCCGCTCTGCGTCTGCGGCAGAATCTGGACTTCGGGCCGCTCGGACACGTGAGCGAGCAGCGCCGCCAGCACAGTCCGCACCCCTTCGCGAAAGTAGGCGATGTCGAACAGCTCGCATCCCGAGTAGTCGATACCCGCTCGTTCGTCTCCGAGCCGAACGATGGAAACGCCGCCCCCGTCCACGCTTCGGTGCCACATCCGGTCCAGCAGAAACAGGATCTCCCAGGGCGAGCGCGCGCGCTTCGCCAGAGCAATGTAGGGGGCGTACCAGGCTCTGCGGATGTCGCCGCGACTGAGCATTGCGGCGACCTGTTCGCTCGATAGACGGAGCGCGTCGCAGGCCTGATAGTGAGCGCGCGCGACGTCCATCGGAAGCCACGCGCCCGCGACTGCAGAGAGGATCTGCTCGCGATGCTCGCAAAGCGATGCGAGGTATGCGTCCCAGTGCCCGTTCGCCCGCAACGCGTCGAGCGAGGACACGACCCACGTGCTCCGAAAGACCGTGGCACTCGGTGCCGGCACCGGGTCCTCGCCGACCGCGCTCCGCCCGCCATGCTGACCCGGGGACGGCGGCGCGCTCCTCACCCTTGAAAAAGCGGCCGCCGTGATTCGTCGATTAAGGAGCTCGACGGGCCCCCCCGAAGGGGGCGAAACCCACGCGGAGGAACCCGCCTCTCGGATGCCTCGGGATTTCGAGGCCGGCCCTTACTTTTTCTTCGGGGCAGGGGCGCTCTTCGCGGGTGCGCTCCTCGGAGCCGGCGCCGGGTGCGCCTGAGGGGCTGCCGCTGGGCCATGCGACGTGGCCGGCGGTCGGGACGCCTCGGAACCCGTGGGCCGCTCGGTAGTGCCCCCTTGCGGTCGGCCCGTTTCGTGCCCTTCGGTTGACGCCGTCTTTGCGGGCTCGTGCTCCGTACCCTTCGCCGGCTCGCGCTCGGTGCCCTTCGCCGGCTCGCGCTCGGTACCCTTCGCCGGCTCGCGCTCGGCCGTCTTTCCAGGCTCCTTGCGCTCTTCCGGACGCGCCTGCGCGCGGCCCGGACGGGCAGCCCCGCCGGCGGTCGCAACCCGCTTGGCCGGCGGATGCGCTCCCATGCGCTGCGCCGTGGACGGATGCCCGAAGTTTCGCGCTTGCTCCGCACCGCGTTCATGCCCGGTCGCGTGGGCGATCTTCGACGGAGGAATCTTGAGCGAGGTGGGAGGCGGCCCGTGATGACCATGGCCCGCGCCCCCGCCCCCGCCCTCCGCATAGACGTGAGTGCGAGCCCGAATCGCCTCGGCGCGCTCTCCTCGAATGACGACTCGCCCCGGGGTCGGCGAGAAAAGATCGCCATGCGCGACGAACCCGAAGCGAAGCTCGGGTGCGACGAAACCGACCGTGACCACGGCTCCGCCTCGCCAGATGTACAGCGGAGCGGCTGGAGCCCAGCCGATGTAGTCGTCGCCGACTCGCCACTCGACCCACGCTGGAGCGTATTCGCGGCCGGGGATCCATCCCCATCCGCCACTGCTCAGCGGGACCCAGCGACCATAATGAAACGGAGCCCAACCCCAATCGTAATCGCTGACCCAGAGGTAGTCGTCACCGTAGACCCAATGGCCGCCGCCCATGTACGGGACGAAGTCCGGCCCGACCTCGGCCGGGTTGGGCACCCAAATCGTGCCGTAGACTGGGTCGTCGACCCACTGGCCGTGCGCATCGAGCGCCGGGTGGAAATCCTGGAGCGCGGTCGGGTCCTGATCATCGTAAGTGTCCGCCTGGGCTTCGGTGTCTTCTGCCGCAGGTGCCGCCGGCCCTTCCGGAGGCGGGGGCTGCTCAGCCGGTGGGGCCGGCTCTGCTGGAGCCGGCGTTCCAACGGTCACGGCCACGGTGGGCGGCGGAGGGGGCGGGACATAGGCCGGACGCACGGCAACGGTGCATCCCATGCACGTCAGAGCGCTCAGCGACAGGATTGAAATTCGGTGCGGTCTCATTCGGAGTCCCTCGGGGAAGGACGCTCGTGGAGTGGCGGGCGATCGACACGACCCCCCGCGATGCCACTTCATCGCGCCGGTGGTGCATGGGCGCTCGGCAAAAGGAGCCCCCACACGAAGCGCCGCCACGCTAGGCGATTCGCGAAAAAGGGCAATGCAAAAATAGTTGCAGAGCCGAGGATCGGCAGACCGCAGGAGCGCGGCGCCGCGCTTCAAGCCCAAGTGTCGCCAGGCTTTTTCGCCAAACTTGCGCTCCCCGCGCACGCGCGTGCTCTCGGCCTCCTCAGGCGCGGCCGTAGGCCAGGAAACTCTCGATGATCGACACGAGCAGCGGGGGCGCCTCTTCCATCGGGTAGTGCCCGCAATCGGCCAGTGATTTCACCGAAAGCCGGGCGCAGAGCGGCGCGAGAGCACGAGCGACGGCTTCGGCACGCATCGGCTCGACGTCCTGCTCGCCGGTGACGGCGCGCACCGGACCCTCGATCGCCGAGCCCCGGTCGGGCAGACGGCGGCCGGCAAACATGGTCACGAACGCCGCCACCTCCGGGTCGGCGCTCGACCGCCAGCGATCGACCTTCCGCCTGAACCACCCATCGGGTGGGCGGTCTCCGTTTCGGGATCGCAAAAAGGACGCTCGCTTCGAATCGTCGCCGCGCGCGACGCCCCGCAGGAGCTCCACCATGGCCGATCACGTCGCAGCCTCTTCCTGCCCTTTGCCGGCTCCTCCCGACACCGGCCGCCCGTACCCACCCCCGCCGGGGGTCTCGATGCGAAGGCGGTCCCCTGCGTCGACGCGGAACGTCGCTTTGCCTCCCACATCGCGACCGTTCCAGAGATTTCGTCCCGCGAGGGCCGCCTCACCGCCGTCCAGACCGAAGGGACGAAGCACGCGGCGCTCGGAAAGAATCGTGACGTCGAGGGGCCTCAGCATCTCGATTTCGCGAACGAGCCCGTCGCCTCCGTCGAACTGTCCGCGACCCCCCGAGCCGCGACGCACTTCGAAGACGCGGACCCGGACCGGAAAGCGAGACTCGAGGACCTCCACGTCCGTGAGCCGAGTATTGGTCATGTGCGTATGCACGGCCGACGCTCCGTGGAAGCCGGGCCCGGCGCCGGCGCCACCGGCGATCGTCTCGTAGTAGGCGAAAGTTCCGTCGCCGAAAGTCAGGTTGTTCATCGTGCCCTGGCTCGCCGCGGCCCGGCCGCTGGCCCCGAGCAGCACGTCCACGAGACGCTGCGACGTCTCGACGTTGCCCCCGGCCACTGCGCGCTCCGGCCCCGGAGCGAGCAGGCTCGGCCGCGCGACGATGACGCGGACCCGGCGCAGACATCCGTCGTTCAGCGGGATTGGGCGCCCGGCGAGCACGCGGAGGAAGTAGATCACGGCAGCCATCGTCACCGCGAATGGCGCGTTGAGGTTGCCGGCGTGCTCGCCACCGCTCGCGGAAAAGTCGAGCGTCAAGCGGTCCGCACGAACCGAGATGCGGACCCCGACGGGCGACCCGTCGTCGAGAGCGTCTCGGAACTCGTGATCCCCCGGCGTGAGCCGCGCGATCGCCTCGGCGACGGCCGCTTCGGCCTCGTCCTGCAAGTATCCCATGTACGCGAGAACGGTCGCGCGTCCGTGGGAGGAGACGAGGTCCCCGAGGAGTCTCTCACCCTCGCGATTCGCCGCAATCTGGGCCTCCAGATCGAGCAGATTGAGCTCCGGCGCGCGCGCTGGATATCGTCCGGTGCGCAGCGTTGCCAGCACGAGCTCTCGGTCGAGGTGGCCTCCGCGCACGATTCGATCTCCTCGAAAGACGACCCCCTCCTCTTCGAGGCTACGCGAGAAGGCCGGCATCGAGCCGGGCGTGATCCCTCCGACGTCTGCGTGGTGCCCGCGATTGGCCGCGAAGAACAGAAGCCGTCGGTCTCGATCGTGGACGGGCGAGACGATCGTGATGTCGGGCAGGTGCGAGCCCCCCATTGCAGGATCGTTGGCGATGAACACATCGCCGGGCTCGGGGTGCGGATGCTTCGACAAGACCCCGCGCACCGACTCGCCCATGGCGCCGAGGTGCACCGGGATGTGGGGAGCGTTGGCAACGAGTGAGCCCGCGGGGTCGAAGATGGCGCACGAGAAATCCAGCCGCTCGCGGATGTTGGTGCTCTGGGCCGTCCGCCGAAGTACCCGGCCCATCTGCTCTGCAATCGACATGAATGCATTGCCGAACACTTCGAGCCGCACCGGGTCGAGCTGCTCGTCCATCGCTCCAGCGATCCCTGACGAAGCGGCGGCGGCGCGGACCGTCCCGTCGTGCAGCGCAAGCACGCCGTCGTCGCGCGCCTTGAGGTGGAAACCCGGCTCCACGACCAAGGTGCCGGTCGCCTCGAGAACGACGAGCGGACCGGCCAGCGATTGACCCGCTGCCAGGTCTTCTCGGAGGAAAACCGGAACGAGGGCCTCCCGTCCTTCGTTCGTCCAGAGCGTCGTCGCCTTGCGCGGCCGCGCGGCCGCCGCGCTCGCGGCGGTCGGCGTCATCGGCGCAGGGCGCGCCCTTCGGGCCGTCGCCTCCACTCGAACGGCGACGATCTCGATCGCATCCTCGGTTCGCACGTAGCCGAACAGTCGCTCGTGCGCGCGGGCGAAGCCATCGCGCAGCTCCGAGCATGTCCCGGCGGGCAGCGTCAGCGAATGCTCGGTTCCTGCGTAGCGCAAGTCGATGCGGTGCGACACGACAGTTGGTCCGTCGTCGAGCGCCTCCTGCTCGAGCGCGGCCCGACCCTGGCGCTCGAGCCGAACGAAAACGGGCGCGAGGTCCGCGACCGCCGCTTCGGTCAGTCGAGCCCGCCCCGCGTCCGCACTCCCGTGCCACGATACGGGAGCGAGGCCCAGACCGTACGCGGAGAGCACGCCTGCCAGCGGGTGGCACAGGACGCTGCGCACTCCGAGCAGGCGAGCCACGCCACATACGTGCTGGCCCGCGGCACCGCCGAAGACGATGAGGGCATGATCGCGAACGTCGTGGCCGCGCGCAACCGACACCCTGCGGATGGCTTCCGCCATGTTGTGATTGGCCACCTCGACGAAACCGAGGGCCACTTGCTGCGGCGAACGTCGAAAGCCGAGCCGGTCGAGTGCCGCGACCTGCCGGGTCACCGCGTGGCGCACCCGGGTGTCGTCCAGCGAAAACGGAAATCGATCCGGCACGAGGCGGCCCAGGAAAAGATTGACATCGGTCAACGTGAGCGATGTCGCTTCCGGACGGCCGTAACAGAGCGGGCCCGGCTCAGCCCCGGCGCTCTGTGGGCCGACGATTAGACGGTGTCCGTCGATCCGGCAGACGGAGCCGCCGCCCGCCGCCACGGTGTGAATGTCGAGAGCCGGCGCTCTCACGCGAACGCCCGCGATCTCTCCCTCGTAAACGAGATCACCCTCCCCGCCGACGCGCGACACGTCGGTCGACGTGCCGCCCATGTCGAAGCCGATGGCGCGGTCGAGCCCGTGCGCGCGCGCGATCTCGGCGACCGCAACGACGCCACCGGCAGGCCCCGAGAGCAGCGCGTCGGGAGCGCGCAGCCGCGCGGCATCGACGAGCCCGCCGCTCGACTGCATGACTCGAAGCGTGCTTCCTGGAAGCTCGGCGGAGATCGCCGCCAGGTAGCCGCGCAACATCGGCGTCAGGTAAGCGTCGAGCGTCGTCGTGTCGGCGCGTGCGAGAAAGCCCATGGTCGGGTCGACCTCGTGCGACAGCGCGACGTGGCGGAATCCCGCTCGAACCGCCAGGGCTCCGATCTCCCGTTCGAGGTCGGCGCCGGCATACGCGTGCAAGAGAACGACGGCGACGCTGTCGATCCCGCGCTGCCTCTCCACGATCAGGTCTTGCAGGACCCGCTCGGGATCGGGCCGCTCCACGACCCGCCCCTCGGGATCGCAGCGCGCGTCCACCTCGAGGACTGCCGCGCAGAGGACCTCGGGCTTTCGAATGTCGAGCTCGAACAGGCTCGAGCGCGCCTGCGTGCCGATCCGGAGCACGTCTCGAAATCCGCGAGTGGTCACGAGGAGGCACGTCGTGCCTTTGCGCTCGAGCAGTGCGTTGGTGGCGACCGTCGTGCCCAGGCGCACGTCGCACGGGGGAATGGCGGCGTCCGACTCGAGCCCCAACACGCGCCGGATCCCCTCGACCGGCGCCCGATCGGAAGACAGCACCTTGGCCACCGTCAGCCGCCCGGTGAGCGGATCGCGTCCGAGGCAATCGGTGAACGTGCCCCCGCGGTCAATCCAGATTTCCCAACGATCGGGGGGCCTCACCGGACGCGCGACCATTGGAACGAACTGGAGACGGGTCGCCTCGACCGCACGTGGGGCGTCAGTCGGTGCATACGGGGACAAGCACTCCCTCGACGTCCTGGACCCCGTTGCACGAGCCGCTGGCGCAGTCGCTGTCGCCGCAGCAGAACTGAAAGCACACGTCCACGCCCGTGTTGGTCTCGACGCAAGGCCCCAGCTGACACTGACTCGACGCCGAGCAGGAGGCTCCGACCACGCTGGTGCCGGCGCATTGCGACGCGCAATCGTCCGCGTAACAGGCGGTGTACCCGGCGGTCACGACGGTCTTGAACCCTCCGTAGACGTCGACACAGTCGCAAAACTCGGTGAAGGACGTGGCGCTGGAAAAACAGCCGAATGCGCCCGCACAATCGAGATTGTCCGCACAGCTCGTGAACGAATCGCAGCAATTGTTGACGATGCACTCGTTGCAGGTCGCGGTGTTGTACGAGGGATTGCAGGCGCCTGCGGTGCCCGAGCCGCTCGACGACGAGAGACTGCTCGCCGAGCTTGTCCCGAGCATGCCACCGCCCAGTGCTGCCCCTCCCACCGCAGTAGCTCCCGAGCTCCCGCTGGCCGCAGTCTCTCCCGAGCTGCCGCTGCCGCCGGCCGTACCGCCGTCGGCGACGGGCGGCAAATCGCCGATGCCGAGGATGGCGCTGCACGCCGCCAGGTGCCCCGTGAACAGCAGCGCCGCCGCCCGGACAATGGCCCGGTGCCATCTCGTCGCTCCGCGCCACTTCATCGAAAGCCTCCTTCGAGGAGTACGCCGCCGCTGCCCGCCGACAAAAATGGAGCGACGCGAAGACCCCTCGGGCTGGCCGTAGAACCTGGGGGGGCGGTCAAGTAGAGTGCCAGTCCACCGGCCACGAGAACGCCTCCCGCGATGAACCCGACGGTCGACACGGTCGCCGAGGTCGATGCGCTGCTCTTGTCGCTCTCGGCCTGATCGTGGGATTGGGCAGAGCAGCTCGGAGGGGGGCACGCGCTCTTCGCGCTGCTCCAGCGCGACGCCGCCAGCGCGCCGAAGATGCTGCCAACGACGAGGCTCGCGATTCCGGTCCCCCCGGCCACCAGCCCGATCGTCCGCTGGGTCTGCCCGCCGGACGACGATGAGCTGGAAACGGCGTTGATCTGCGGTGGGGCGATCGCTTCCCCGGTCGGGCTGGCCCCGGGAGACGGCGTCTCGACCGTGCCGCCGGGAGCGGCCGGGGCAGCGCCCGCCGCACCGAACTGAATCCGCTCTCGCCGCGCCTTTTCGCCCTCACGGATGACGAGTTGCTCTTCGACCGGCGCCTGCCCCTGGGCCTCGAACCGGAACGCGTGAGCGCCGGGGTCTACGGGCACGGCGGTCCCGTCCAGGTGGTCGAGCCAGCGCTGACTGTCGATCCGAACGGTCACGGCGGCCAGGTCATGCCCCGCGCTGTCCTGCGCGTCGAACACGATCGTGGGCTGCACGTGTTCCAGCTCGTCCAGACGCTGCGCGCAGTCGTCGCGCACCAGGCCCGGGCAAGCCTGCGCAACGCACGTCCGGAGCTGCTCGCGCGCTTCGGCGAGGTGGCCGCTCCGCCGAAGCGACTGGGCCTTGGTGTCCGCGTCGACGCATTGGTCCTTGGTCGGATCGGCGCTCGCCCGCGGCGCGAGCAGCGCCAACGCCGCCGAAAGGAGAGCCGGCACCGAGCCGCGCCCGTGAGGTCTCGTCATAGACATTCCTTCTTGAAGACCTTGTTTCCAGCCGAATCGAAATAAAACGGAGGTCTGCAACTGGGAGAGCCGGCCGTCGGAGCTGCCGTCGCTCCGGTTGGCGGGAGCGTCGCTGACGGTGGAAGCGCGAACGAGGGCGACGGCGCCATGGATCTTCCCGCGGGCGGACGGGCATCCCCTTCGACCGGCGCCGCCCGAGACGGGCCTGCGGCCGACGCGGGCGCCGCAGAAATCGGGGAAAACGTCGACGTCACCGCTGGCACGAGCGCCGAGACGGCGGGGGATACCGGGGCTGCCGCGGACCCCGCAAGCTCCGGATGCCCCGGTGGCAGCGTCTGCGTCGAGCGGAGCGGTGCCAGCGTCTGCGCCGCGTCCGGCTGCATCGTGACGGAAGCGGAGCTCGACGCCGACGTCGCCGAAGTGACGGAATGGATGCCGAATGCCACCCCCCCGGCAACGACGGCCGCACCCGCAAACGCCGCGGCGATGAGAAACGGCCGCCGGTCTGGCAGTCCCGCGGGCGCCAGCGGCTCTTCGGTGAAGACGGGGCGTGCCGTCGTACCACTCAGCAAAGAAGTCTGGGGGACGGCCCGATCGAGCCCGTCGACGATCGGAGCCGCTCCGCCCGCATCCGGTTGCGTGCCGGCCACGCGCCCGCGCGCCGGCGCAACCGGAGACAGCGCCGGCGGCGGCACAACCGGCACCGACGCCCCCGCCGGCGGGGGCGCCGCCTCTTGCCTCGCTCGCGTCAGCGCGAAGGTGCGGCCGAGCCCACGGCAAAGCACAGACAGAACTTCGGCCGAGACTCGCTGTCCGAACACCGCGATTTGCGCCTGGACGATCGCGTCCCGCATCGCTTCGGCTCCCGGCCAGCGCTGCCCTTTCTCGAAAGCGAGCGCGCGATCTACGACCGCGACGACGGGCGGAGGGGTTCCCGGCGAGACGGCCGCCAGCGAAGGCGCAGCGGTGGTTGCCGCCCGGATCAGTACCTCGGGCCCCGTCTCTCCACTGTGCACGAGGCGGCCGCTCAGGAGGGTGAACAACGTGGCGCCCATCGCCCAGAGATCCGTACGCGGATCCATCTCGCTGACCCTGCCGAGGGCCTGCTCGGGCGCCATGAACGCAGGAGTCCCGAGCAAGATGCCCGCCCCGGTCTGCTGCGCGCCGCTCGCGGCGGCGTCTCGGACCCGGGCGATGCCAAAATCCAGGACTTTGACGACCCCCTCGTACGTCAGAAACAGATTCGCCGGCTTGACGTCCCGATGCAGGATGCCTTTTGCGTGGGCCGCCGCGAGCACATCGAGGGCCTGGTAAGCGACGCCCAGGACCGGACCGAGCGGCAGCTTCGCTTGACTCTGCTCCCAGAGCTCCTCGATCGACGCTCCTTCGAGCAGCTCCATGACGAGGAACGCCGCCCCGTCTTCGGCGGTGTCGTCGTCCAGGACGGCGAGGGCGCCCGAGTGTTTGACCGAGTTGGCGGCGTAGCCCTCACGAAGAAATCGCCCGCGCACGTCCGGGTTCAGCGAGAGCTCCGGGTGGAGCACTTTGACGGCGAATTGCTTCTGGTTGCGATGCGTGGCGGCGTAGACCACAGCCATGCCGCCGATGCCCAGCACCCGGTCGAGGCGATACTTCCCGCGGAGCACCGAGCCCAAACGCTGCTGCGCCCGCTGCACCGCTTCGCTGTCCGCAGACATCGCCTTCTCCGGATGGGCGTTCACCCTACACCACAGCCCAGTACAGCAGAGTGTGCATCGCCCTGGAAGGGCCGGCCACGGCTTAAAACGAGCGCCGCCGCTCGCGGGGCCCGCATCGAATCGCGGGCGCCTCGGGAGCGGCGAGTGGTGGGTGACTTGGTCCGCGGTGGCGGGGGCACCCGCCGTCGCCGGGAGCCTTGGCCGTCACCGCGGAGTACCCCTGGAGCAGCGCCTCAGCCGCCCGGGCAGACCTCGTAATATTCCGTCATGGGCTCCTCGCAGGTGAGCGGCGCGGTCGTCGAGCCGAGCGAGGAGTCCCCGGGAGCGGTGATGCCCCACCAGTCTCCATCTGCCGGCGGCGTGGGGTCGTTGCCATTGGTCGCGCCGCCGCGGCTGCTGTCGCGAAGCGAAGTGAAGATGTCGCCTGTCGTCCCGTAATTGATCGCGCCTCCCTCGTTGATCTGAATCCCCGCGTTCGCTGCAGGTGCGAACTTCAGAATCACGTCGTTTCCCAGGGTCAGGGTCGCCGCGCTGTCGACGACGAGATACGTGGGAATCACGAACGGCACCTTCGTCGCCGCCCACGTGACCGCTCCTTCCAGATCGGGACCGGTATTGACGACGATCCCGTTGTAAAGGCTCGGTTGCGCATTTCCGGGGTCCGCCGCCGAATTGTCGAACGAGTTCGAGTCGTCCATCGAGGTCGTGGAATTGATTTGCAGCGGCACCGTGTCGTCGTAGAACAGGTTTCCGGTGATCGCGTTGGCCGGCGGGGCGCTCGGGGCGTTGAGGGCTCCGGGCGACGAGATGGCCGCGGTCGTCGTCTGATCATGGGCGAAGACGCAGTTCTTGACGGTTGCCGTCGAGTTGCCCTCGTCAAGCGCGGCCGCGTCGCCCCCGCCTGCGTACGTGAAGCTGGTCTTCGTGAAATTCGCCCCGGTGCTGGACTCCAATCGAACCCCGTTCCAGTCGCCCGACGCGGGGGAAGTCGCCGACCCGTCGCCGTTGGTGTCGCCTCCGCGGGCGTCATCCTTGAGCGACGTGAAGGAGATTCCATTCGTGCCGACGGAGCCGATCGTGCCGGCGACCGCCATGTATGCGCCCGCGCCGAACTTCACGATGACGCCGTCACTCAGTGTTAGCGACCCGGTGCTGTCGATCTGGAGGTACGAGCTGTACACGACGAACGGCACTTTCGTCGCCCCCCACGAGACGTTGCCGTCGATGTTGGGGCCCGTGTTGAACACGATGCCGTTGTACTGATTCGGCTGCGGGTTCGAGGGATCCGCCGCCGAGTTGTCGAACGAGTTCGAGTCGTCGATCGAGAATAGCCCGTTGATGGCGAGCGGAACGGTGTTGTCGTAGAACGTGTTGCCTGTGACCACTGTGCCGGACGGAGCGTTCGACAGATCGAGCGCGGGCGGCTGGGTGATCGCGGCCGTCGTGGGCTGATTGTGTGCGAAGACGCTGTTGGTCACGGACACGGTGCCCGCGCTCGAGCCCGTCAGCGCAGCGCTCGACCCTCCGCTGTAGTAAAAGCCCGTGTAATCGAAGCTCGAGCTGTTCGTTCCGTTCAGACGGATGCCGACCCAGTCGCCGGGCGCCGGCGAAGTCGCGTTGCCATCGCCGTTGGTGTCGCCGCCCCAGGAGTCGTCCTTGATCGACGTGAAGACGATCGGGTCCGCCGCCGTCCCCGTCGCGATCAGCGTTCCGGACGCCGAAACGTTGACGTAGTTTCCCGCATCGAACTTCACGATCGTCCCCTTGTCGATCGTCAGCGCGGCGTCGACCTCCAGGTAGTTGCCGCAGTTGATCACGTAGATTGCCGCGGGCCACTCCGTTGGAGTCGAGATCGTGCAATCGCTGTCGGTCGTGAGGGTCACGACCGACAGGGTGCCGCCCGTGCTCGTCCCCGATCCTGTGGTACTGGTGCCGGAGCTCGTCCCGGAGCTCGTCCCCGTCGTTCCGGGGTTTCCACCCATCCCACTGCTCGAACTGCAGCCCCAAAGTAAGCCCATGGCGAGCATGGTCCCAAGCGCTGTCCTGGCTCTCATCGCATCCCTCCTGGATCGCCGATTGTCTCGTCGGAATTCGCTGTCGTCCAGAGGTTCAGCAATCGTCGCGCCATGCATGTAACGGGACGAAATCGTAAGACTTGCAACGACTGTCACGGATCTCCGCACGGCATGTCCCACTCGCCGCCGGCTCGCGGTCACACTCGGCAAAAAGCAGTTGCGCGAGACCGCGCTCGCGAACGGCTCGAGCCAGCGCCGATCGCCCTGGCCGGCCCGTCGTCCGGCCACCGATCTAGCGTTTGAGCGTGGCGTCTAGCAGAGCGATGAGCGTCCGCCAGTGCCGCTCGGTGGCGGCGGCGTCGTGCACGGGCGTGTCGCGAAGGACCCAGCCGTGCCTGGCTGGATACGTTTCGATCGTGTGGTCGACGCCGGCCTTGGTCAACGCCTCCTCGAGGCGGGCCTTCATCTCGTCGGGGAACGACTGATCCTCGATCGCGCCCGCGAGGTAGACGCGCGACTTGATCCTCGAGGCGAGCAAGTGGGGGCTGTCCGGGGCGTCTGTCGCGAGCCGGCCCCCATGGTAGGAGGCCGTGGCGACGATTCGATCCGGGTATGTCCCGGCCGCGGTCAGCGACATCAGGCCGCCCATGCAGTAGCCGGTCGTGCCGATGCCGCCCGGTTTCACGTCTGCGCAACCCGCGAGGTATTCGAGAAACGCCTTGGTATCCGACATGATGTTGGCGGGCGTCGCATGCGCGAAGAACTTCTCCATCAAAAGCTTGCGCTTGTCCGGATCTGTGAAAATCGTGTGAGGATCCATCGGCTCGTACGGTCCGGACCGGTAGAACAGATCCGGGAGCAGAACGAAGTACCCGTAGGTCGCAAGCCGCTCTCCGATTTCGAGCATGGCAGGACGTATCCCCAGGCCGTCCATGAAGACTAGAACGGCGGGCCAAGGACCGATTCCCGTGGGGCGAAAAACGTACGCAGGGCAGGTCCCATCCTTCGTCTTGATCTCGATCCTGCTCATCTGGGTCTCTCTCCCGGTTTTTCTCGGTCGAACGGCTTCTACGCCTTCGGCGCGCCGGATGCCAGCACCCTTCTCGTTAGGCCTGGCGGTTGCGTCCAGGCCGTCCGCCCAACCGTTGGTATTGCCCTCATCGCCCGCCCTGTGCTGAACTCGACATCGACGCATGGCTCCCACGACGACGAGCGACCCCGACACGAAGTCCATCAACAAGTCCGATTTCATCCGCTCGCAGCCGAGCAGCATGTCCGCGGCGCAAGTCGTCGAGAAGGCCAAGGCCCAAGGGATGGATCTCCGCGCGGGTCTCGTCTACGAGGTTCGTCGCACAGACAGGGCGAAAAAAACCGCCGGCGCCAAGCCGCCCACGGCGGCCGGCAAGAAGGGTGCACCAAAATCGACGGCCACCGTGCCGAAGAGCGCTCGTCCCGAAAAGCCAGCCACGAGCAAGGCTGCCTTCGTTCGCGCTCACGCAAACCTGACGCCGAAGGAGATCGTCGAAAGAGCGAAAGCCGAGAGCATGGAGCTCGACGTCGGGTACGTGTACAACGTGCGGTCGTCCAGCAAGGCGTCCAAAAACGAGGGGCCCGGCCGTGCTGCGCGACGAGCCGCGGAGCCGAAGGGAGCCTCGACCGCGAAAGCCGCGAGCGTGATCTCGCGCGTGGAAATCTTGCTCAAGGCGGTCGCCGCCGAGGTCGGTCTCGGCCGCGCCATCGAGCTTCTCCAAAGCGAGCGGGCGAGAATCCGGGCAGCGATCGGCGATTGACGCGGCTCCCCGCTGCCTCAGTCGTCGCTCTTCGTCTTCAGCTTCTCTTCGTTCTCCCTGATGAAGGCCCGAATTTCGTCGGCCATGTCGAGCACCTTCGTCCATTGCTCCTTGTAAAGCGTGACGGGAAAGCGCCCGAGGCCATACAGCGACACACCTCCTTTTTCGGAGATCTTGAGAGACGTCACTCTCTTGTCGCGGGTCTTGAGGCGCTCGTTCTCGGCGCGCAGCCGATCGAGCTCGGCCTTGAGATCTTCGTCGGACGGCATCCCCCACACGCTATCTTCGCGACCGGCGAGCGGCAACGGGGACGACGAGCGTCGAATCGGGTAGCGGCGGACTCAGCGTTTTGTGCGTGCGAACAGGACTCGCCCGAGGGGGAGCGCGCTCTTCTGTGGCACTCCGGCGTCAAGCCGCCCTCTGTGAGCGCCCAGCAGATCGCTTCGCGTCACGATGCCGACGAGGCGTCGCCCGTCCTTCTCGCTCACGACCGGCAAGCGGCCCACGCCTGCCTGGACCAGCCGGTCGACGGCCTCCCGCAGGGACGAGCCGTCGCTTACGACGATTGGCGGCCTCCGCACCAGGCTTGCGACCGGGCCCGCCCCCGTCGCGACGTCGTCGAGCACGTCGCGTCGCGTGACGACACCGACGATGCGGTCCGCGTCCATCACGGGATAGCCTTGGTGCTGGGCTGTCGCGTCTTTCGAGAGTAGCCAGGCGCGAACGCGTTCGACGCTGTCGCTCGCAGCGATCGTGATCACCTCGGTGGTCATCGCGTCCTTGACGAGCACGGAATCGAGGAAATCGGCCGCGTACTCGCTTGGAACGCGCACGCCGCGACGCGCGAGCTTCTCCGTCATGATCGTGCTTCGCATCAGAAGGCACGAAATGAGGTACGCGCTCGTGCAGCCCCCCAGCAGAGGCAGCAAGCCAAGGGGCTGACGTGTGGCTTCGAACGCGAACACGACGGACGCGAGCAAGGCTCGCGAGGCGCCGGCGAAGATCGCCGCCATGCCGACAAGCGCACCGACCCGCGGATCCAGGTGCGCGCCGGGTGCGAGCCGCGCCACGACCTCTCCGAGCGCGGCACCAAGACCACCACCGATCGTGAAGAGTGGCGCAAGCGTGCCTCCGGAGGTGCCGCTGCCGAGCGCCACAACCCAGGAAACGAGCTTCCATGCACACAGCCACAACATCGCCCTACCGAAGAGGTCGCCGCTGACGATGTGCTCGATGTTGTCGTAGCCGACTCCCATCGTGTGCGGAGCGAAGATGCCGACCACGCCGACGACGGCCCCCCCGATCGCCGGCCACCACATCCAGTGGATGGGTAACTTTTCGAACAGGTCTTCGATCCAGTACACGAGCTTCGTCACGTACACGCTCGCGCAGCCGAGGAGGGCGCCAATCGCCACGTACCCCACGAGCGACTCGCCGGTCGGCGCCGTCACCGCATGCGTCGGAAACACCGGGTCGGCACCAACGAGCGCGATTCGCACGCCCGTCGCCGTGACGGCGGCCAGCGCGACCGGAACGATCGACCGCGGGCGGTACTCGAAGAGAAGAAGCTCGACCGCCAGCAGCACCGCACTCACCGGACTACCGAAAGTTGCAGCCATTCCCGCGGCGGCGCCGGCGGCCAGCAGCGTCTTGCGCTCGTCGGCCGTCGTGCGCAAGAGCTGTCCCACGAGCGATCCGATCGCGCCGCCGGTGGCGATGATCGGCCCCTCGGCTCCGAAGGGACCCCCGGTGCCGATGGCGACTGCGGCCGATATCGGTTTGAGGAACGTCAAGCGCGCTGGAATTCGACTCTGGTTGAAGAGCACCTGTTCCATCGCTTCGGGAATGCCGTGACCGCGAATGGCCTTCGATCCGTAGCGCGCCATCAAGCCGACGATGACGCCACCGAAGATCGGCACGAACACCACCGAGTACCCGAGATGGCTGTCGGCGGGGGAAGCGAACGAGAAATCGAATCTTCGGTGAAATGCGAGATTGGTGAAAAGACCGATGAGCGCCGTGAGGACACGCGCCACGATCCCGGCGACGACGGCGATGCCCACGGCCAGCGCCGAGATCACCAGCACTCGCCGGTCGATGGCTGCGATCTGCCGAGACGCTTGCGCCGCATCGAGCAGCGGTCCCATGGACGGCGCGACCGGCAGCCCCTCCGTCGTGGAGGCTTCTCTCGGTCCAGGCGCGGATGGTCCCACCGTGGGTTTTCATAGACGCGGCTCGGCTCGTCAGCAAGGCGCGCTCCCCGGCGGGCGAACGCGGGAGTACGCTGGGGCCGATGATTCGGCCTGCGACCCCCGACGACGCGCCCGCGCTGCACGCGCTCGTGCGTGAGCTTGCCTGCTACGAAGGGCTCGAGCACGAGCTGACCGGCACGCCGCAGGACTTGAATCAACACCTGTTCGGCTCGCCGCGCTTCATCGAAGCGCTCGTCGCGGAAGACGGCGGCGTCCTCGTCGGCTTCGCCGTATATTTCCACAACTACTCGACGTTTCTCGCGCGGCCAGGCCTGCACGTCGAAGACGTGTTCGTCCTCCCCGCACACAGGCGCAGGGGCCACGGACGGGCCCTCTTACGGGAGATGGCGCGGATCGCCGTTGCGCGGGGCTGCGGCCGGTTCGAATGGGCGGTCCTCGATTGGAACGAGCCGGCCATCGCCTTCTATCGATCCATCGGCGCACCGCCGATGCCCGACTGGCGAATCTGTCGGCTCAGCGGCGAGCGATTGGCACGGTTCGCCCAGAGCGGCTAGCGCGGAACGTGCGCTCGTTCACCGGTAGCGCTGGATCGAGACGGCCATCGCTTCGGTGTAGGTCAGCGTCACCGCCTGGCCGGGCCGTATCGTGCGGAGTCGCGCCTGCAGATCCGGGTCCTGGACGTGAACCGTGCGCAGTCCCTGCGGCCCGCGAAGCACCACCGTATTGTCGGCGAGGTTGATCGAAACGACCGTTGCGGTGATCGTCGTTTGCATCGACGTGACGCCACCGCTCTGGGTCCTGCTCTGCGTCATGGTCGGCGCACTTGCCACGGAACTGTTGAGCGAAACGGCCATCTCCTCGTAATAGGTAATGCCGACCTTGTCTCCCGCTTTGAGAGCGCCGAGATCCACGTTGGGACCCGCCTGGACGCTGAAAACCTGACCGTCGGCGCCCTTGAGACTGACCATGCGGCGCGCCTTGTCGATGCGCTGGATCGTGGCGAACGTGCGCACGAGCTGGCTTTTCTGCGTCTCTGGAGTCGCCTGCCTCTGTGAGCTCGATTGGCTCTGAGAGCTCGATTGACTCTGGGAGCTCGTCTGAGGATCCGGACTCGACGGAGGACTGTCCTGTGCGAATGACCGGACGGAAACGCCTGCCGTACCGACGGTGACGATGACGGACAGTACGGTTCTCACGACGTGATGACTTCGCATGAGTTTCCTCCTCCGAGTCCCGATTTGCAGCGCTCGGTAGCGTTGCGTTGTGTCGACTGCGCCGACTGCATCGACTGCGCAGACTGCATCGCTTGAATCGGCTGCATCGACTGGATCGGCTGGATCGACTGCAAGGAACGCACCGGCGTTCGTGCTGGGGCGAAATGGCTTGTTGATCAGCCAGGCTCGCAATCCGATCCGGGCCGAATTCGGTATTGCCGCGGCTGCCCTGCATTGGAAATGTGACATCGATACGTATTGATTTTCGCTTGCGCGCGCCGGCATGCCGAATTACCTCTTCGGCTCCGTCGGGAGGGGCGTCAGGCTCGTTGGGGACCGCACTGCGCTCCCCACGAGCCAAGCCGCCCGAGCGGAAGGCCGATGTCGTACGCCGGCACGTCAACTTTGATGTTCCGGACCGGCGAGTTCGGTCGAGTCCAGAGTCCGAAGGCAAACGAAACCAAATCGAAATCCAGAAGACAAGGAGCTGACACCATGTACGACGTGAGCGATCTGAACGAGAACATTCGCGAGCGAGTCGGAGACGAGGTGCGTGAGCGCGTGCGCGAGCAGCTGCGCGAAGCCCTGGGCGGCGAAGGCCTGCGCGAGCAAATCGGCGACGCCATCCGCGAACGGTTGCGTGAAAGCGTTCGTGAACGTATCGGCGAAGAAGTCCGCGAGCGGGTTCGGGCACACCTGCGCGAGGAGCTGCGCGGACGCATCGGGGACGAGATCCGCGAGCGCGTACGAGATCATCTGCGCGAGCGGCTGGCCGACGAACTGCGCGAACGCCTGGCGGACGACGTTCGCGAGCATTTGCGGCAAGCGATTCACGAGCGGATCGGGCAGGAGGTGCGCGAGCGCGTGCGCGAGCACCTGCGAGAGCGTTTGGGCGAGCGCGCGGGCAACGACTACGCCCACCGCGAGGTCGGCCGAATCGCCGAAGAGGTGCGCGCCCGTGTGGCGGACGCCGTGCGCGAGCGCGTGCGCGAAGCGGTACGCGCTGGCCTGGCCGAGCGGCTCGGCGAGCGACTGGGCTCGAGGGACGCAGACGAGCTCACGGACGCGGTTCGCGAGCGCGTGGCCAGCGAGCTTCGGGAACGTGTCGGCGAGGCCGTTCGCGAGCGGATTCGCGAAGCCCGCGGCAACTGACGCTAGACCCGTCACCGTCCCGCCGCGGTTGGATTGCCGCCGCGGCGGGCGGGCCTTCGGGCGAGGCTCCAGCGCTACCTGCGGTTCGGAGTGCCCGGGCGCGCGCGGCGCAGTAGCTCTGACGTGTCCACGGGACGACGGCACGACCAGGAAGCCACGCTTGGAGTCGCGCTGGGGGCACGCGGCGTGCAGCGCCGGCGACCGAATCCCCGGCCAGCGAGACGCGTGGCGCACATGAGCGAACCCACGGTAGCCATCCTCGAAGGCAACACGTTCGTGGTCAGCGATCGACACGGTGACATCGAGAGCTCTCCTCGCGATACCCACGGACTTTTTGCCGACGACACCCGATTTCTCTCGCGCTGGGTCCTGACCCTCGACGGAAGGCGGCCCACGCTACTTTCGACGCATGACGTCGAACACTACGAGTCTCGGTTCTTTCTCGCCGCTGCAAGCGGAACCATTTACGCCGACGCCGACCTCTCGCTGATGCGAAAAAGAACGGTCGGGCGAGGTTTCAGCGAGCAGATCGTGCTCACGAGCCACGCTCCGATCCTCCGGGATCACGAGCTCGTGCTGGAGGCCGGCGCGGACTTCGCCGATCTTTTCGAGATCAAGGACTGGCTGTCGAAAAAGGGCCGCTATTATCGGCTGACCGAACGAGGAGCTCTGGTCTTCGGGTACCGGCGCGACCACTACGTCTGTGAAACCCGCATATCCACGGCGGGCGCCGTCATCGAGGAATCGAGGCTGCGCTTTGCGGTCAGGCTGGCGCCCCGTGGCGAGTGGCGCACGTCGATCGACGTTTCCATCTGCAGCCCCGCTGCGCCGGCGAACCTCACCGGGAGATCCGAGACCGCGAGCGCAGTCCGAAGAGCCACCGCCGAGCAGGTGCTGGCCGGATCGCCACGCGTGCG
>Ga0187782_10000842_pt1 | contig 21625 bp, 22 predicted proteins | sample 0715_SJ02_MP15_2_FD_132454 | JGI IMG/M metagenome (GOLD analysis project Ga0187782, IMG submission 132454) | Tropical peat soil microbial communities from peatlands in Department of Meta, Colombia - 0715_SJ02_MP15_20_MG | ecosystem: Environmental > Terrestrial > Soil > Wetlands > Peat | place... | reverse complement strand
ATTCCTGAGCGTCACATTGTGTTGTGCGATCTGTCACTGACAGGTAACCCGCGAAAAGCGTTTACTTTAATGTTACAAATCGGATGAAAAGGGTCCGATTAGTCCTGATTTTCACATGCAGATCACCCGAGCCACCGACTACGCAGTCCGAGTAACGATTCATCTGGCCACAGCCCCCGTTTCGGAAAGGGTTCATGGCCCGACTCTGGCACGCGCCATCGATGCGCCAGAAAGTTTTGTGTCCAAGGTCTTGCAGCAATTGGTGCAGGCCGGACTGATCACCTCGCAGCGCGGAATGCGAGGTGGATTCCAGTTGGCTCGGCACGCAGAGGACATTTCGCTGCTCGAAGTGGTGGAGGCCATCGAGGGTCCGACGCAGATCAACCTGTGTGTTCCGCAAGGGCCAAACTGCAACCGAAAAGAGTGGTGCGGGGCTCATCCAGTCTGGGTGGAAGCGCAGGAGGCTCTAGTGAAAGTGTTGGCCAAGGCTTCCATTGCACAGTTGGCGCGCGATTCCATGTCGAATCTGGCGAAGCTCCATCACGTACTCCCCGCAAAGCGAGTGGAGAGCCGTGCATCAAGGAAGAGCACTGACGCATGAGGACAGTATGGAAGTCACCTGGATTGCCATCCTCGCCAGCTTGTGTATGGGCATTGGAGCCATACTGGTTTTTGTGTTTGCGGTCAAAAAGAACTACTTCCGGAACGTGGAAGACGCGAAATATCAGGTTTTCTGGTCTGACATAGAGGAACTGGTGGACTCTCCGAAACCAGGAGAGGAGGAGAACGATGACGAAGAATCCGATGAAGCCCGTGGCGGAGGAAACTGAAGGAGGAGTCACACGGCGGACAATGTTGTCGTGGCTGAGTGGCTTTGGGCTTCTTGGCTCGTTGATTATCGCGGCGCTGGCGAATTTTGTTTTCATCAAGCCGCGCGCCACCTACGGGCAGCCGAATCGGTTTTCGATCGGCAAGCCTGAAGAGTTTCCGTCCGGCGCGCGCATTTCCTTGGATACGCGGCGGGTGTGCATTGTGCGCGACGGTGACAAGGTTGCCGCTATCTCGACGACCTGCACGCACTTGGGATGCATCGTGGGGGTGTCGGAGACGGGTTTTGCCTGCCCGTGCCACGGGTCGCGCTTTGACCAGGATGGCAACGTGACGGGTGGCCCGGCACCACGGCCCTTGCAGTGGTACCAGGTAAGCCTGGCCCCGAATGGCGAGTTGGAAGTCGACAAGGATAACGAAATTGAAGTGGGGACTTATTTGAAGGTATGAGCACTCAAACCACAATTCGTCCGCGAAAAGGCCTGCTGGCCCTGCCGGAGAACATCTGGCATTCGGTTTTCCGAAACCCATTGCCTTCCTCCGACCTGGGGCGCGCGTCCACCAGCTTTACTAACTTCTTCCTCCACATTCATCCGGTCAAGGTGCATCGCCACAGTTTGAAGGCTACCTACACCTTTGGGCTGGGACTGATCGCATCTTTTCTGTTTCTCATCCTGACCGTGACCGGCGTCCTGCTGATGTTCTACTACGTTCCCTCGACCACCCAGGCCTACGACCGCATGCTCGATCTGAGAGGAACCGTAGCATTCGGCATCTTCTTGCGCAACATGCATCGCTGGGCGGCGCATGCAATGGTGGCGGTGGTTTTTCTGCATATGTGCCGGGTGTTCCTGACCGGGGCGTACAAGCCGCCACGGGAATTTAACTGGGTCCTGGGCATCCTTTTATTACTGGTGACGTTTTTCCTGAGCTTCACGGGCTACCTTCTGCCTTGGGATCAGTTGGCGTTCTGGGCGATCACCGTGGGCACGTCCATCGCGGGCTATGCGCCGGTGGTCGGAAGAGAGGTCAGGTTCCTTTTATTGGGCGACTCGACGGTGGGGCAGGAAGCGCTGTTGCGATTCTACGTGCTGCATTGCGCTGTTCTACCCATCGTGTTGACGCTGCTGGCGACAATCCACTTCTGGCGGATTCGCAAAGACGGCGGGTTGGCGCGGCCGGCTGAGGAAGACGCTGTTAGCGGCGACACTTCCCAAGCAGGCGAGGTTGCGATCGTCAGCGCGCCGACGGTGGTGATGGCTACATCGGCTGGCGCAGCGGCTGCGGCCAGGCCGCTGGTTGAAAAACGGCAGTACGGAATCCAAGGGTTGGTCCGCGGACCACTCACAAAGGTGGGCAGTCTTACCGACCGCTTCCGATTCAGTTGGCCCGACTTGTTCCAGGCAGAGCTGCTGGTGTTCGTGATTACGGTCGCCGCCATTTTGGTGGTTTCGCTCTTCTTTAATGCGCCGCTGGAAGAGCCGGTGAATGTGATGCATCCGCCGAATCCGGCAAAGGCGCCCTGGTACTTCCTCGGACTGCAGGAGATGGTGAGTTACTCGGCCTTCTGGGGAGGGGTCGGGATTCCGACGATCGAAGTCTTGATCCTGCTGCTGGTGCCGTATCTGGATCGCAAGCAGGTTGGCGTCGGGAAGTGGTTTGCCAGGGAGCGGTTGCTGGCCAACTCTTTGTTCATGACGTTTGCCGTGGTCAATGTGGTGCTGATTGTGATTGGCACATTCTTCCGGGGAGCCAACTGGGAGTTCGTTTCGCCATGGTGACCGAAATTGTGACGAGCCCGTGATGATGAAAATGATGAGGAGAATCTCGTGAGTACGCGTCTAGCGCTGGCAGTTGCGAGTTTCGTGGTGCTGATCGTGCACGGGGTTGTTTTCTACGATCAGTTCTTTAATAAGTGGGAGAAGCACCAGACGGCCTACTTCGAGCAGGCGCGCAGCCTCGCGAAGACGGATGCGGAGCGGCAGTCGATCGACGCGCACAAGCCGCGCATCGAGCAGATCATTGTGACCCAGTTCGGAGACTCGCGCGTGGACCGCTGCACCACCTGCCACATCGCGAGCGACGACCCGCGCTTCCAGGGTTTCGCGCAGCCCCTGCGGACACACAGTTACTCAGCCGCGCTGGGAGACGTGGAACGGAATGGGAAGTGGGAACGCCGTCACAAATTCTCCGACTTCGGTTGCACCATCTGCCACGACGGACAGGGGCGGGGTCTCGAGAACTTCTACGCGCATGGCGAAGACGAGAACTGGCCGCAACCGATGCTGGGCTACATCGTGCAGGCGAACTGGAAATCGGAACTGAAGCCGAAGTTGACCGGGGCGGACTACATGCAGGCCAACTGCGCGCAGTGCCACACCGAAGAAAACTTCGCCGGGACGCCTTTGGTCAAGCGTGGACGGCAGCTCTTCTTCGAAAAAGCCTGCTATGGATGTCATCGCATCGAGGGTTTATCAAGCGGAACGCTGGGACCTGACCTCACCGAAGTTGGGAAGAAGTGGCGCGTCGATTACCTGTGGGGGCACACCCTGAATCCTCGTGCCTACAGTGCGGTTTCGTTCATGCCGAAGTTCGATCTCACCGACGATGAGATCAAAGCGATGGTGGTTTTCTTGAAGAGCCGCCGCGGCATGAATTTCTCCGAGACTTCCCTGGGCGTCTATCGGGCGCGGCTGCAGCAAACGAGGGTCGGTGCCGACGAAAAAGCCGGAACCGCCAGCGTGCCATCCGCCGCGCGCGGCGAGCAACTGATTGGCGAGCGTTCCTGCACGGCGTGTCACAAACTCGGCGACCGCGACGGGCACGTTTCCCCGGATCTGTCCTTTGAAGGGCTGATCCGTGACGACAACTGGTTGATGGATCATTTCCATTCTCCGCGCTCGCGGATTCCGGATTCGATCATGCCGGTGTTCGGGTTCTCGGACGCCGATTATCGCTCGATTACAGACTATCTGACGGCGCGCAGGACAGCGCCGGCATTCAAGAACGCAGAAGAGATTTACAAGGGCCTCTGTGCTCGCTGCCACGGCGAGAAGGGCGACGGCAAGGGCGTCACTTATCTTTATCTCGATCCCGCGCCACGTGATCTGACGAAAGCGGCGTTCATGACCAGCAAGCCCGAAGAGCGCTTCCTGCAATCGCTCAAGGAAGGCGTGCCGGGAACCTCGATGCCGCCGTGGGAGCGCGTTTTGAGCGAACAGCAACGCAAGGACGTGCTGGATTATGTGTTCACGAATTTCGTGAAGGAACCGCGACGGACTCTCAAAGAGCGCAAGGTGCCAGAAAAGAATCCCGTCGCCTTCACGCCGCAGTCCGTTGCGGACGGAGAGAAGATCTTCCTCCAGCGTTGCACCGGCTGTCACGGGCGCAAGGCGGATGGCAAGGGTCCGAACTCGCTCGACATCAGCCCGCGGCCGCGCAATCTTCGCAACAGTGCTTTCATCAACAATGTGACTGATCGCCGGCTATTCACCTCGATTACCTATGGGGTGGAAGGTACGGCTATGCCGTCATGGGTGGACTACGGTTTGACGCAGAGCGACGTCGGGAACCTCATCAACTTTATCCGCAGTTTGAACCAGAAGCCGGCGCCATCTCCATCGAACGACACAGCGCCAAAGCTTACATCGCAATTGAGCCCAGAGCAATTGAATCAGAAGCATTGAAACAGGAGGCAGCATGCCGGAAAAACTGCAAGTGAATCCCGCCCGCATACCCACGGGCGTCGGCTCCGTTTCGCACGCGGAGTCGATTCATGAGGACACCACGGCGAAGTGGTTCCTACTAAGTGCGATCACCTACTTCTTCATCGTTGGCATTATTGCTCTAATCATCGCGGCGAAGTTCGTGTGGCCGCAATTGCTGGGCAGCGTCTCGATCCTGACGTACGGACGTCTGCGTCCGCTCCACGTCAACGGCATGCTCTTCGGCTGGCTGCTCGCGGCCGACATGGGGCTCGCCTACTATCTCGTGCCGCGTCTTTGCGGAGTCAAGCTGTGGAGTGAGAAGCTGGGCGTCGCCACCGCCGTCATTTGGAACATCATCGTTCTGGGCGCGGTGGTGGCACTGCCGTTGGGCTTCAACAAGGGCTGGGAATATGCCGAGCTACCGACACCGCTCTCTGTGCTGGTAGTCGTCGCCTGGGTCTGTTTCGGCATCAATATTTTTGCCACGATCGCCACTCGCAAGTACAACCAGATGTACGTGAGCTTGTGGTACATCATGGGTTGCATCCTGTGGACCGCGTTCGTCTATCTCACGGGTAACGTTGCGCTGTTCTTCATTACCGGCGTCAACCAAGCCAACCTGCACTGGATGTACGTCCACAATGCCGTGGGTTTGATCTTCACCCCGATCGGGCTCGGACTGGCGTACTACTTCATACCGAGGGCGGCGAACACGCCGCTTTACAACCACAAATTGTCGATGATCGGCTTCTGGGCACTGGCCTTCGTCTACGTCTGGACCGGTGCGCACCACATGTTGCATGGGCCGATTTCACAGTGGCTACAGACGATCGCCATAGTCTTTTCAGTCATGCTGCTGATCCCGGTGTGGGCCGTGGTCTACAACTTTTTCGGCACCATGAAAGGACAGTGGCACCAACTGCGAGATAACATCTCGCTGAAGTTCCTGATGTCGGGTGTGGTGTTCTACCTGCTGACCTGCTTCCAGGGGCCGATGCACAGCCTGCGTTCGGTAAACGCCATCGTCTCCAAGACGGACTGGATTCCGGGGCACGCGCACATGGCGGTGCTGGGGGCGTTCTCGTTCTTCGCCATTTCAGGCTTCTACTACGCGATTCCGCGGCTGTTCCGCACGGAACTGCACTCGACGCCTCTGGCGAACTGGAGCTTCTGGTTCTTCATGATCGGCGGCCTCGGTATGTTCGTGACGCTGTGGCTCGGCGGACTCTGGCAGGGCTGGCAATGGAACAACCCGGCCATTCCGTTCATTGACACGGTGAAAGCGCTGAAGCCGGTCTGGACGGTTCGCTTCTTCTCCGGGATTCTGATTTTCCTCGGAATAACAACGTTTCTTTTCAACATCTGGGCCACGGTCGTCGACAGCGGAGGCGAGCCCAAAACCGCAGCCAGACCCGTTTCTGCCTAAAGCCACAAGGAGAATGCCATGCTGGAAAAAACCGATAAAAGTGCCGTGGGCTTCGTCGTGGCCGCGCTGATCTTCTTCTTCATTGGAGGACTGCTGACCACGGTGGCGCCGCCGCTCGTCGACAAGAGTTGGGCGCAACCCTTTGACAACAACGATCCCTCGAAGGGACCAACCGGGCACCTGCGACCGTACACCAAGCAGGAACTCAAGGGACGCGCCATTTATGTTCGGGAAGGCTGCAAGTATTGCCATACGCAGCAGACCCGCACTCTGCTCGCCGACACGAAGCGTTCGGGATGGAAGGGCGTCGATTCGCCAATTTCCACGCCGGACGAGTTTGTGTATGACAACCCGCACATGTTCGGCACCAAGCGGACGGGCCCGGATCTTTCGCGGGTGGGCGGGAAGTATGACAAGCAGTGGCACCGCAGCCACTTCCGCAATCCGCGCGATCTGACACCCGGCTCGGTGATGCCGCCATTCCCATGGATTGTCGCAAATCCGGAAGAATTCGACGCGCTGGTCGCCTACATTCAGACGCTCGGTCGCGACAAAAACTGGCGTCCGGATAACGACTACGAGAAGTGAGGCCGGCCATGCAGCAAGATTACGTGTACCCAAGCATTTTTCTTGCGTACTTCATGTTCTTCCTGTTCATGGTAGGCGCGGCGTTTTTCCTGGTGCGATCGGCCCGCCACGGCTATTGGGGGAAAAGCAGTGAAGAGCCGAAGTACCGCATGCTTGCCGACGACGGGACCGATGCGAACAGAAAGGCTAGCTAAGGAGACGAAAATATGACGGAATCAAAAGCTACGAACGAGCTCAAGGACTACGCGGGGGGATGGATTCAGGAAAAGAGGAACACCGATGCGCCGGCGTTCTTGAAATTTGCCTTCATCGTGATTGCCGCCGGCTGTCTCGCCTACTTCCTCATCTTCATGAACGGCGAAGTCAACCATTCCACTCGTGGAGCGCTGGTGCGGCAGTTTAACTCCGTTACTCAGTCCTCTTCCGGCTTTATGTATTTTGTCGCGGCCTTGATTGTGATTTTTGCCATCATCACGGTCAAGTTCGCATTCAGCAAGTTCCACGAAGACTAGAAGACTAAAGGCAATGAGCAATCAGTTAACCCAGTTCGAAGCGATCGAAGGGGCGGACTACTGGATCAAAATGGTGAAGTGTCAGCACGCCTGCCCCGTGCACACCAACGCCTGCGGCTACGTGACCTCGATCGCCGAAGGGCGCTACGAAGACGCGTACAGGCTGGCACGCGCGACAAATCCGTTCGCGTCGATCTGTGGACGGGTGTGCGGCGCTCCCTGCGAAGTCAACTGCCGCCGGGGCGACGTGGATGAGCCAATTTCTATTCGCGCTCTGAAGCGCTTCGTTACTGACCAGTTCGGCCCGGAGGCGGGAAATCCCGCCGCATATCATACCGGATGCGATCAACGCATGTTGCCGCCGAATCGCGGTGATTACGAGAAAGTCGCGGTGATCGGCGCCGGCGTGTCGGGACTGACGGTCGCGCACGATCTTGTCCAAATCGGATACAAGGTGACGGTCTTCGAGTCGAATGCGGCGCCGGGTGGCATGTTGACGGTGGGCGTCCCCGTGTTTCGCTTGCCGCGCGAACTCGTCAAGGCGGAGATTGACGCCGTTCTCGCGTTGGGCGTGGACTTAAAGTGCAACATGCGACTGGGCCGCGACTTCTCTATCGCCGATCTGCGTCGCGAAGGGTACAAAGCGATCTTCCTCGGCATTGGCCTGCCCAAGGGCCGCAAACTTAGTTTGCCGGGCGGAGATCGTCCCATGGTCTACGACGGCATGGACTTCCTGCGTACCTTCAACGAAGGCAAGCCTCTGACGCTTGGCCGCCGAATCGTGGTGATCGGCGGCGGCAACGTGGCCTACGACGTGGCGCGCTCGGCGGTTCGTCCGGAAATGTCTTCTCTCAGCGAAACCATTTCCGAGATGGGGCGCGGCGAACAGGTGGCCTACGACGTGGCGCGTTCGGCGCTGCGTATCAGCAGCGACAAGGAAGTTCACGTGGTCTGCCTGGAAAGCCGCGAAGAGATGCCGGCGGACGAAGTCGAAATCGTCGAAGGAGAAGAAGAAGGTCTCAAGCTGCACAGCTCGCGCGGACCCAAAGAGATTCTCGGCCAGAACGGTACCGTCACGGGACTGCGCACGATTCGCTGCAAATCAGTCTTCGATGCGAACCGCCGGTTCAACCCGACATTCGATGAAAATGACGTCCAGGACATTCCGGCCGACACCATCATCTTTGCGATAGGCCAGACCTCCGACCTTTCTTTCCTCAAGCCCGAAGACGGCATCGAGAGCGACCGCGGACTGATTAAGGTCGATCGCGAGACCTATCAGACCACTGCCCCCGATGTATTCGCCTGCGGCGACATCGCACACGGGCCACGGCTCTTCATTGACGCGATCGCTTCGGCGCAGATTGCCTCGCGCTCGATGCACGATTTCCTGCGCGGCACGCGAACCGAAATCGCGATTCGCAGCCACTGGGCGCCAGCGGTGTACACCATGGCCGAAGGCTGGGAGCGCACGCCGCGCAGCAATCCGCCGGTAATCGACGCAACCCAGCGGTCTGCCTCGCTCGACATCATCGAAGAGTCGTATCCCGCGGTAGAAGCGCATCGACAGGCGTCGCGCTGCCTGCGTTGCAACGTCAATACCGTGTTCGACACTTCCACCTGCATTGCCTGCAACGGCTGCGTGGACGTGTGCCCGCAGAGCATCATCAAACTGGCCGGGCTGAGCGAACTGTGCAAGGAAGACCGCTGGCTCGATATGGTTTCGACTTCGCTGGGCGTCAGCCGCGACGACCTGCGCAGCATGGACAAAAGCGAACTGGATGCGCTCGGCGGCGTGATGCTGAAAGACGAGACCACATGCATCCGCTGCGCCCTGTGCGCGTCGCGCTGTCCGACGCATGCCATCACCATGAAGAAGTTTGAGTTTTATCGCGAATGCGTGACCGTCCCAACCTGTAATGAGAAAATCCGTTATTACGCAGACGGACCTGGCTCGCGGCAACAGACAAGGAAGCATTAAGTGACGGGACTCGAACTTTCGGTCGTGTTCGCGCTGGGACTGGTCAGCAGCCTGCATTGTGTGCAGATGTGCGGACCGATCGTGTTGTCCTACAGCGTGGCGCTCAGCCCCTCGTCATCAACCGCGCCGGGCAGTTCGCAGTCGCTCATACTTGGACACGTTGCATACAACGCCGGACGTATTCTTACTTATTCTGTACTTGGTGCGATTGCTGGTCTGGCCGGACAAACGGTCGGATTGGTAGGGCGTTTGGCCGGCGTGAGCAGCGCGCTGGCGATCGTCGGCGGCGTTCTAATGCTGATGGCCGGCCTGGTAATGTTCGGCGTGTCCCCCGCAGTCCAAGTTCTCGGTACCGGGCTCTTCAGGATCACCTCCAGTTTTCTTCGCCCGTTGTCGAGTCTGGTTTCATCGCCCCGCGTGGGCCGGCGTTTCCTGCTTGGTCTGGCGCTTGGTTTTCTTCCCTGCGGTCTTATTTATGCCGCGCTGCTACGCGCTCTGGCCACGGGATCGGCGTTTTGGGGAGCCGCAACCATGACGGCGTTCGGCGCGGGCACGGCGGGCGCGTTACTTGCCGTTGGAATTTTCTCTTCAGCCCTGCGAAAAGGGTTTAGCCGCTGGGGTACGCAACTGGCCGCCGCCAGTGTAACGGCCATGGGAGCACTGTTGATCGTGCGGGGCACGATGCCGGGAATTCTTGCAGGAGCTCATGCCGCCCATGTCTGCCACTGAGCAAAGCTCTGAGCCCGGGAATGAGCGCATTGTCATCCTGGACAAGCCCCTGCCCAAGTGTGATCGGCCGAAGCCTGCCGCGATTGAGCCGGAGTTCCACTATCACCGCCTTCGCAAAGGCATCCACGTTGTCTGCGTGATCATTTTTTTTATTCTGCCTCTGTCGAGCCTGATGCGGTTCGACATTCCGCGGCAGCGTTTTTATTTCTTCGGTTATGAACTCTGGATTAGCGAGTTCGCCATCGTTTTCTTCTCGCTGATGTTCCTCATGTTCGTGGTGGCAGCGATGGCCATGTTCTACGGACGTGTGTACTGCGGCTACCTGTGTCCGCAGATGATCTTCAGCGAGGCGTCCCTGGCGCTCGAAAGCAAACTCCGGCGGACCGTCAATAAATACGTTCGCTGGAACGCAAAGAAGCGCAATGTGCTCAGCAAATCGCTCTTCTTCCTGATCTCCGGCCTGGCTTCGATCGTACTCGCGTTCGTTTTCATCTCGTACTTCGTCGACCCGCGGGATCTATTTCATCGCCTGATGTCGCTCGACATCAAGACCTCCGGGGGGTTTGCCGGCGCGGTGACCACGCTGCTCATCCTGCTCGATTTCCTTTTCCTGCGCCAGCGTTTCTGCACCGCCGTCTGCCCCTATGGTTATTTGCAGGGGATGCTCGGCGACGGCGACACTCTGATCGTGCAATACCGCGACGAGAACCGGGAGTGCATCGAGTGCAAGAAGTGCGTGCGCATCTGCCACATGGGCATTGATATTCGCACTTCGCCCTACCAGATCGAATGCATCCACTGCGGAGAATGCATTGACGCCTGCGTGGACGTGCTCGCGCGCCTGGGCAAGCAGGGACTGATTCACTACGTTTGGGGCGAGCAGGGCGAAAAGCTCGGAACCGGCGAGAAGACTTGGTATCAGAAGCTGGGCGTGCGTGACGCGAAACGCGTGGTGGTGCTGCTCATTATCCTCATTTATGCCACTGCCTTGTTCACTGTGCTCTCTATGCGGCGAGCCGTGCTGGTTCAGATTTCACCAATGCGCGTGACGCTTTTTCGCCAGGATCAAAACCATACCGTGTACAACCGCTTCCGACTGAAGGCAGCCAACCGCAGCAAGCAACAGCAGACCGTCGTGCTCGGGATCGAAGGTCTCCCGGGAACGAACTTCGTGTCGTTCGAGAACGCGGTGGTTGTCGATGGCGGTCAAACAGTGGAACGGGAGTTCGAAATTGCCGCACCGCCCTCCGCGCCCCTCGCCCCGGGCGTCAATCACTTTCGCATGGTGAGCCGCGTGGGCAATGAACGCGATTCGGAGGAGCAAACATTCATTATGCCTTTCCAGGATTCACGGTGAACCTGCTCGCTCACCGTGTTTGCAGTACGCCGTTGGACTGAAAGACCCCGAGGGACCGCCAGAGAAGTCCGGTCGGGGAATCATAAGGAGGAAATAATGTTGAGTAAAACGATGAAAAGGTTCTTGGTCACGGGCGCAGTGCCGCTCGTGGTTGCCGTAATCACCTCGCTCGCCGCCTTTAGTCAGACGGCGGAACCGGTTCAAATAGCCGCTAACACTGTCACCCCGATCGCTTCCAAACCGGCCGGGGACGTTACCTCAACCAATGCGCTGCAGGCCCGCATCGACGCTCAGCAGCAAGAGATCAATAAGCTCAGCGCGCTGGTGGAGAGGCTGCAGGCCATGATGGAGCCGGTCGCTTCGACTCGGCCGATTCTCCCCAACGCCCTCATCGGTTTTATGCCCGAGCCTGCCGGTTCGCCTTCGCCCTCACCATCCCCGGGACCGCCGCCGGCTTCTTCCGCTTACACTGCTCCTCGTGAATTGCTGCCCGACATCGGACAGATCGGCGCCGAACTCGGTTTCTTTGTGGGTGGCGCGACCAATCCGTATAAGGACAACACTGGCTTTGCCTCGGGCGGCTACATTGACCTGCCCTGGAAGAAGGTTCCGGGCGGCAAGCTCTCGTATGAAATCATGGTCGGGTTGCAGCGATCGGTGACGACGCAGCAGACGACCTCGGGCGTTAATGTGCTGGTCAACACGGCACTCAATAACTACCTGGTCGCAGCCGGGGCGCCACTCCCCAGCCTTACCAACTACCTCGCCGGTCCTCTGCCCGCGCTGGCTCAAACCGTGGAGGAGCGGTCGAAAGTCCTGACCGTCGCCCCATTCGAACTGAAATATACCGTAACCAAGCTGGGCAGATTCCGCCCGTATGCGGTGGCAGGCCTGGGCGGGTACGTATGGATCGGTTCGGACAACAACGTCGGCACCTTCAACGCAAACACGGCGCTCGGATCATTGGCCAGCTTGCCAGTTGGAACCTCAACCCTTGGAGCCACGCTGAATGCGCTCTTGCAAGGGTCGCAAATTGGCGGCTTGGCTCCGACCGCACCGCAACTCGCTGCTCGCGGCGTTCCTCATGGCCAGGGCAACGTGCTCTTTGGTGGTCAGGTGGGCGGTGGCGCGGAGGTTCGCATCACACCCAAGCTTTCAATGGGATTTGACGTCCGGCACAACCAGGTGGAAGGCAAGAACGCCAGCTTCAATACATTTGCTTTCAATCAGGGGCTGCACTGGTAAACCACCGGTCCGGCTCCGTTGCCGGATGAAACGACAATTCTTGCACTCGCGCCAGGCGGCGGTCGCATGCGGGCTGGCGCAGGAGGGTAGACCATGTTGAAAGCTATGTTCAAAGACGAGACGGAGAATTCAAAGAAGCAGGTTTCCCGGCGGCAGATGCTGAAGGCTGGCGGAATTTCTGTGGCGGCCGGAGCGCTTGCATCGGCTTTGCCGGCCGTGGCAGAAGTCAGATATGCGGGAGACTTGGCGATTTTGAACGTGGCTCTTGGGCTGGAGCACCAGGCCATTGCTGCGTATGATGCCGGCGCCAAGAGCAAACTGCTCTCCGCCGATCAGCTCAAGATTGCCGTGAGCTTCCAAACCGACCACAAACGCCATCGCGACACTCTAACCCACTACATCAAGCATTTTGGGGGCACGCCGGTCGCGCCCAAGACGAGTTACGATTTCGGCACGATCACTTCGGCAACCGACATCCTCAAACTGGCCCAAAGTCTGGAAGCCGGTGCCGAGGGAGCATATCTGGCCAATGCCGGTAAACTCGAAAATCGCGAAATTCTCGATGCGGCCGTCCCCATCCTTGAAGACGAAGTGCGTCACAACACCGTCTTCGAACAACTGCTCGGCATGAACGTGACCGAGCGTTTGAAGTACTGACGGAAAGGAGCAGACCAGTTCATGAAGACAGAAACGAATATGAACGATCGCAAAGACTGGCCGAAGGAAGACTGGCCCAGTCCAGGGACTGCGCGTCGGGATTGGATCCGCCTGGCCGGCATAGCCAGCGCGGGGGCGCTCTTTTACCTGCTAACCGGGAACCCGAAGCGCCTTTATGCGCAATCTTTGCAAGGGGATCTCGGAATTCTCACGGCAGCGCTGTACCTGGAGAACGAAGCTATCGCCGCTTATCAGGCCGGAGCCGAGAGCAAACTGCTCACCCCCGGCGTGCTCGCAGTGGCGGTTGCGTTTCAGGGCGATCACAAGTACCACCGCGACGGGCTTAGCGGAGTGCTGAAGTCGTTAAGCGTTACGCCAAGTGGTCCGGAGAAAAAGTACGATTTCGGCCCCTTGCACAGCGAGCAGGACATCCTGCGTCTGGCACGTAATCTGGAGCATGGCGCGATGCAGGCCTATGCCACGCTGGCGTCAAACATTCAGTCCAAACCGGTCTTGAATTTTGCCGCCAACGTGTTAGTGGACGAAGTCCGGCACTTCACGATTCTGAACTCTGTACTCAGCGGGAAGAACTACTAATTGTTATAAATAACTGGGCCGGTGCTTTGGCTCCGGCCCGTTAACTCATGATTGATGGGACCTGCTTGGACCCCCGAGGTCCAGCCACTTCAGAAGGAATTGGAGCATGAGCACCTTGGCCATTACGACCGATTCGCAGCGCAAACAGGCTGCCCCTCTCGTATATTTTCTCGGCGCAATCTTTGTTCTGTTCATCGGAATTCTCATCTTTTGCTATGTGGTCACGAAGCGCACGAACCCGGTTTTTCTCGATGAACACGGCAAGGTTGTAACGTCTTCGTCTGACCACAGCCATGCGGGGCACTGAGACGACCGCGGCACTCGTGAAGGAATGCGAACTCTGCGGCTTGTCGTGTGGCAAGCACCCGTACGCGCAGCGCATTCATGAGGAAGCGTGCTTCTTCTGCTGCCTGGGCTGTATGAACGTGTATTTGATCCTCTCGGAAAGCTGCGCCGACGGGCAGGATTTCCGCGAGACCGAACTTTTCAAACGCAGCCTCGAACTGGGACTCATTTCGCGAAGCGGTGAGTCGCAAGCAGGCGTCGCGGCCAGCGAAGCGCCTAGCGACGCTTCCGCACAGGAACTGCTCCTGCAAGTTCAGGGAATGTGGTGTACCTCCTGCGCCTGGCTCATCGAATACGCGGTTAAAAAAATGCCGGGTGTGGTCGACGTCGAGGCCTCGTTCGCTTCCGACCTCGTTAAGGTGAAATACCAGCCGCAATTTGTTCCGCCAGATCGCATCATCAAGCGTATCGACAGCTTGGGCTACAAAGCCCAGGAATTCCACGCAGGAATGGAAACGGACGATGCAGAGAACCGCGCGCTGCTCTTGCGCCTCGGCATCGCTGCATTCCTCTGGATGAACGTCATGTACTTAAGCATGACGCTCTATGTCAGCTTCTTCGAGCGAATTTCGGACAGCATCCGGCAATATGTTCCTTTCATCATTTGGGTACTCGCGACACCCGTAGTCTTTTACTGCGGATACCCGATTCTGCGCCTGGCATGGCGCGGGCTGGTGAACGGCGTGATCCGGATGGAGTCTCTTCTCAGTCTCGGAATTCTAACGGCGTATTTCTTCAGCATCGTCCAGGCCTTTCGCGGCGATCGCCACATTTACTTTGACACGGCCTGCGTCATCGTCGCCCTAGTTCTCGCCGGCAAGTTAGTCGAGCGCAACGCCAAGCAACGCGCTTCCCGCTGGATCATTCTCTTGCATCGAATGATGCCGAACAAGGCGCGGCTGTTCGTGGGTGGGCAAGAACATTTCGTTAGCATTGAAGCCTTGGAGCCCGGACAAATTGTCGTCGTCAAGGCCGGCGAGCGCATTCCCGTCGACGGCACGGTCATCAGCGGTGACTCCCACGCCGACGAGTCTCTCCTGACGGGTGAATCCCACCCAGTCGTCAAGCAGCCGGGCGATGCGACCACGGCCGGGAGCGTCAACCTGGATGGGGTCTTGCACATTAGTGCTCTGCGCACCGCGAGTAACTCGACCCTGGCGGGCATCGTCGCCATGGTTGAACACGCCCTCAGCACTCGTTCTCCTCTCGAACGAATCGTGGATCGCGTCTCCCGCGTCTTTGTCCCTTGCGTCGTGGCCGTGGCGTTGCTGACTTTTGCGTCCCTGTGGTTCTGGGGTGGAGTAAGTCTAGGTTCGTCGCTCATGCGTGCTATCTCGGTGTTAGTTATCGCTTGTCCCTGCGCACTGGGTATGGCAACACCGCTCGCGATCACAGCCGCGATGGGGTCGGCCTCACGCCAAGGCATTCTCTTCCGCGACGGTGGTGTGCTCGAAACGCTGCGCAAGGTGGACGCAGTCGTCCTCGACAAAACCGGCACCGTCACCGAAGGTAATTTTTCGGTGCTGGATTTTGAAATGTGCATGGAGCAAGAACCAGCCGCTGTCATGATGCCCGCCGGGAAGACTCCTCTGGACACGAACTTCAACCCCCGGACGGCCTGCAGGCAAGAGCGGTCAGAACTCCGAACAGTGGCGCTGTCTCTCGCCGCTTCCGTCGAGCAATACTCGGAGCATCCTCTTGGAAAAGCTCTCGTCGCCCTCGCCAACGCAGAAGGGGCACGGCTGAAGGCAGCTTCTTCAATAGAAGTTCTGAAAGGACAAGGCATCACCGGCAGTGTGGAGGGAAAACACATCGTGATTGGAAATAAGAAACTGATGGAGGACCAGGGAGTCTCTTTGGATTCCTATTTCGAAGAAAGAGCGCAACAGTGGGAATCGCAAGGCAAAACCGTGGCATTCATGGGATGGAATCACGAACTCCATGCCATCGCCGCCTTCGGCGACCGCATCAGAACCGACGCGATAGACCTGGTAGCAAACCTCAAACGCAAGGGCATCGCCGTGTACGTAGTTTCCGGTGATTCGCAGGCAACCACCCGATCTGTGGCTCTCCAGGTTAGAGCCGACCAATACCAGTCAGAGGTCCTGCCGGAACAGAAAGCGGGATTCGTAAAGAGACTGCAGGCGAGCGGCGCCGTCGTGGCCATGGTCGGCGACGGAATCAACGACGCCCCCGCGCTGGCGCAAGCCGATCTGGGCGTGGCTATGGGTTCTGGCACTGATATAGCGATGCAAGCGGCCGCCGTGGTCCTGATGAAGAGTTCTCTATACCAGATTCCGGAGATCTTCAACCTCTCCGCAACCACCATTCGCATAATAAAGCAGAATCTGTTCTGGGCTTTCCTCTACAACACTCTGGGGATCAGTCTTGCGATAGTCGGCGTTCTGAATCCGATCCTAGCGGCTGCGGCGATGCTGATATCGAGCGTCTCCGTGATCGCAAATTCGCTCCGACTCGCGAACCGCTAGCACAGCGGTTCGGGTTGGGTCATGGTGTGTTCTCCTTGATAAACAAATGTCGCGGAAAGTGAACTGTCTGGCGGCTAGCAACAGCCAGCGTGAGCACCACCATCGACGTGGGGCACCTCTCCGGTTACTTGACCTGTCCTAGCAGCCTCAGCCAACGTGCCGCGTCACCAACCCTAAAACGAGAATTACGACTCTTTGCCAGCGCCGGTCAAAGCTGTCCCAAAATCCTCTTCGCCATAAGTTTTGCAAGTGCATGAATCTAAGAGTTTAGAAAATTCCCGCTCGGCTGCCCACAAGCATTGTAAGGAATACCGAGGAACCGATATTGGACAGCAACTGGACAGATGCAAGAAGACCACGGGCGAACTATTTAATCCGACAACGGTTGCTGAACAGCAGCTTCAAGGAAGAGTTGAAGTACTCCTCCGAGACTCGAAGTTTAGGCCGTCAGTGGCAGCTCCATTTGCTGCGCTGGTGTGAGGTTCCCGACATGTTTACGAAGGAACGCTCGCGCGAATTGGTTCACAAGTTTCGAATCATCGTTGCGTCGCATGATCAAGCAAGTCTCGAAGGAAAAGAGATGGATCGGATATGGGTGCAACTACTATGCCGCCGGCCGGGGGCGTACTGCAACACCGGCGCCTTCCGATACCAAATGAAACGCCGCATGCTGTCTTTCAAGGTCGGTAATCTGCCTACTGAGAGCGGACTGCGTGATCGTGAGCCGTTGTGCAGCACGCGTGAAGTTGAGCTCTTCGGCCAAAATGACGACCGAATTTAAGGAACCTGCAGGCGGAAAAAAGTATCAAGAAGAGCTTTATGGCCGTTCACGGGTTTTTCACGCCATTAACAATGTTGCAATAATCGCCTGTGTGAGCAGAACAGTGCTGCAGGCTCGCACGGAACTCCGAAATTGGCCTGACAAATGCCAATTTTCTGCGGATGCTTTCCAAGCAAAAACCTTCCACAGGGTTCGTTTAGGACCGCGGGAATGTTCGTGCGATAGAGTTACATCCTGAGCCCCGTGCGTTCTGGGTTACGCGAAAGATGATCTTGATAATCTCTGTTCTATGTCGATACGGACGATCTGCTGCAGCGGAGGCTCAAGTTCGACCTGCACGACGATGGATTTGGTCACATCCATGAGCCGCGACGACTGTTCTACCCGCTTGCTCCATCCGTCGACGATGAGGGGCGGGCGATCTCAGGCAGTTGCCGGCTCAAGCGCGTTGGCTATCTCAGCGGCGTGTTGGGCAAGAACCGGCGCCGCATCGAAAACGCACGTGCCCTGCTGGTCGGCCTGAATCGCCTCCGGCACGTAGGGGAGCGCGCCGAGCAAACGGAGTTCGCCGCGATTAGCCTGGAGAAATTCGAGGTCCTCGGGGCCGCGAATTTTGTTACCGATCATGGAGAAGTGGCGAAGGCCAATATCGTGAGCCAGTTGCACGATTTCGCGCGCGGTCGCGAGGCTGCGCATGCCGGGCTCGACCACAACCAGAAGGTGATCGACGGCGTGAGCGGTAGCGCGGCCCAGGTGTTCCAGGCCGGCGTCCATATCCATGACGAGCAGGTCTTTGTCGTGCAGCATCAGATGCGTGACGAGCGCCTTGATGAGCGCGCTCTCCGGGCAGATGCAGCCGCTGCCGCCCTGCTCGATTGCGCCCATGCGCAGCAGGCGGATTCCCTGGTGCTGGACGCTGTAGAGCGAGGGGATATCATCGACGCGGGGGTTGAGGCGGAAGTAGGTGCCGTAGGCCCCTTTCTCCGCGCCCGTGCGCTCCTTGATGAGATCGCTCATGGCGCTGATGGGTACCAGCTTGCGCTGGAGTTCCGGCGGCAGGCCGAGCGCGGCGGCGAGGCAGGCGGCGGGATCGGCGTCAACGGCAATGACGTTGAAGCCGCGCAAGGCAAAGGTGCGGGCAAGAAGCACGGCGATGGTCGTCTTGCCGACACCGCCTTTCCCGGCCACCGCGATTTTCATGGAGAGCTCCTTGGGAACTCGACATTTTCCCCACTTTAGCAACTTCCGCGGGAGAAGTCGCCGGATTTAGCGGTCCGTGCAGGAATAGCACGGATCGATCGATGCCTGAATCAGCGGCGCATCGGAAAGCTCGGCATTGACGAGCATGAGACGAACCGCTGGCATGTTGGCGAAGGTCGGCGTGCGCACGCGAACGCGAGAGGGAATGTCGGAACCGTCGGAAGTGGCCGAATAGAACACTTCGCCGCGCGGGCCTTCGATGCGGCTAATGGCGGTTCCCGCCGGAACTTCAACAAAGGCGCGGCCGCGCAGCGGACCTGCCGGCAGTTGTTTGAGCGCCTGGCGAAGAATGCGGCTGCTTTCCAGAATCTCAAGCGCGCGGACCACCACGCGCGCGCGAACGTCGCCGGCGGTTTCGACGGGAACGTCGAATTGCAGCCGGCCATAGGCGGCATAGGGTGCGGCGCTACGGATATCCTGGGCAATGCCGGAAGCCCGCGCCGTCGGCCCGACCACGCCATGTTGCGTTGCTTGCTCGAACGTCAGAACTCCAACTCCGGCGCAGCGCGATTGAACCGTGCGATCGGTGGTGAAGATGGGGATGATGGTGCGGGTCACGCCGCGTTCGATCGCCTCGACCGCGGCCAGCAGCGAGCCGGGATCTTTGACGTCGCGATTGACGCCGCCAATGCAGTTCATGGCGTAGTTGACGCGGTTGCCGGAAACAGCTTCCAGGGCATCCATGACGCGTTCGCGAATGTCGAAGCAGCCCATGAACACCGTCTTGAAGCCCATGAGCTTAGCCGCGATGCCCGCCCAGAGTAGGTGCGAATGGAGGCGTTCCAGCTCAGCGATGATGACGCGGATAAAAAGCGCGCGCTCGGGAGGATCGATGGCCGCCAGCCGCTCGACGGCCTGGCAAAAGGAGAGCGTGTGAACGTTCGAGCAGATGCCGCAGATGCGCTCGACCAGAGGAATGACCTGCAGGTAGTTGCGGCGTTCGGCAAGGCGCTCGATGGAGCGGAAGTTGAAGCCGACGTGGAGATCGGCGCTGAGCACGGTCTCGCCTTCGCAGTGCAGTTCGAGTTTGTAGGGCTCTTCCAGGGCGGGGTGGTAGGGTCCGATGGGAAGACGGTAGCTCACTGCGACCTCCCGTTGCGCAAGTGAATCCCGGGTTTGTCGTCGGCGCAGAGCATGAGGGGCTCGAGGTCGCGTCCGAGGAAGACAACGGCAAAGTAGTCGCGAATCTCGCGCTCCACCCAGTCGGCCCCGGGACAGAGTTCCGTGATGCTCGGGATCTGGTGAGATTCTGTGGCGAGGGTGAAGGTCAAGAGCGGGCCGTCGAGGTCCCAGTGGTAGTCAAGGCGTAACTCGGCGTTGGGCTGCTCGATGGCGGTGATAGTCACGAAGCGGGCGCGGCGCGCGAGCATGGCGTGGGCGAGGGCGCGGGGGTCAAGACCGGGCGCTGCCAGCCAGCAGGAGCCGAACTCCTCTCGCCAGGCCGGGGAGATGCCGAGTTCGTGCGAAATGTCGTCGAGGTCGGTCATTTGATCGCCGTCATCCCTGCCCCTTCGAGCATCTCCGCTGTGCGGCGCTCCGAGCGGCACTTCGGGCACAGCTTGGTCCAGCCGGTGATCTGGCTTGAAATTTCATCGAACGCGCGTTCCAGCAACTTCAGATTGACGGGCTCGAAAACCGCTCCGCAGATTTCGCAGACCGGATATGGCAAACGATGTGTACGCTTAAGCTCGCCAGCCGCGCCGTAAGCAGGCAGAGGCGAGGCATTCATCGAGAGCAGGCGCAATGGACAGGAGTCAGCGCAATGCCCGCAGAAGGTGCATTTGCCCGGATCGTAGCTCCACTCATAGTCGCGCGCATGCTGGAAAATCTGGACGGCGCCGGAGGTGCAAACGTAGGCGCAGGTGCCGCAACCCACGCAGTGCTCGGCGTCAATCGCGACCGCTCCGCGAAAGCCGGCGGCGACCGGCGGACGCTCGGGGAACGGCACGGTGGCGCGGCCGAGCGTTGCGTTGTCGAGCAGCATGCGAAAGATGCTCACGGCTTCATCCTCAGAAAACTCGCCGAAGCGAGCGCAACCAGCGCGAGCGCGAATCCCCAGCGCCAGAAAATGCGCAGGGAGAAGCGAAGCGTGAAGCGGGCCGTAGCCGCCGCGCCGAGCGAAAGCAACAGCACGAGACAAACGCAGCCGGCGACAAAGGCGGCGGCATCGGGCAGAATCGCCCCGGTGCGCGGCAGCGCAAAGGTCGCGATGACGCCGGTCAGCGCCACCCATTCGAGACCATGGGCAAGTTCCCAAAAGGCCAGTTCCGGGCCAGCGTATTCCGTCAGCGGGCCGGAGTAGATTTCCTGCTCGGCGCTCGCCGTCGAAAACGGATTGAGCCGAAGCTTGGCCGGAATGCACAGCAGGATCGCCAGGAGAGCAATCCAGCGCGCCGGGTTTGCGGTGGCGAGGGCCGCATCCTGCAAGCGCAGGCTGGCGCTCGACAAGGCGATGGCGCCAAAGGCGGCAAGAAAAACAACGCTGTAGCCAAGGCTGAAGAGCGCCTCGCGCGTCGATCCGATTTCGCCGAACAGGGAGCGTGAGGAAAAGCCCGCCACGATCGTGAATACGGAGGGCAACTCCAGCAGCATCACGAGCAGGACAAGATCGCCGCTAAAACCCGTGCTGTGCGGAAACACAGGCAGAAGCGCTAAAGCGCCCGCCATGGCCGCCACCGAGAGCAGTGGCCACAGCTGCATCAAGAACGCGTCCGCGCGGTAGCGTTGCGGCGTGCGCTTGGCCAGTAGCTTGACGAAGTCGAGAAATGGCTGCAGCAATGGCGGACCGATGCGGCGCTGCATCCAGGCCACGGTCTTGCGTTCGATCCAGACAAAGAACCATGCGCACGGCATGGCGAAAAGTAACCCGGGAAAAACAAGCAGGGCCAGGAGTCCGTTTGCCAGTCTCATGACGGGGACCTCCAGTCACCCCATCGCGCCAGAAGCGCGTGCGATGGGGACCTCGCAGCCGAAGACGAGTCTTTCTTGGCGGACTCGGCGAGACCACGCTCGCTCAAGATTTTCGCCGCGCTCGCAATGCCAGCAAGGATGGCATCGGGACGCGGCGGGCAACCGGGGACATAGAAATCTACCGGGAGATGACGATCAAGCGGTCCCTCGACT
>Ga0187782_10000841_pt1 | contig 21630 bp, 16 predicted proteins | sample 0715_SJ02_MP15_2_FD_132454 | JGI IMG/M metagenome (GOLD analysis project Ga0187782, IMG submission 132454) | Tropical peat soil microbial communities from peatlands in Department of Meta, Colombia - 0715_SJ02_MP15_20_MG | ecosystem: Environmental > Terrestrial > Soil > Wetlands > Peat | place... | reverse complement strand
TTTTGTGATTGAGGCGGCGACGGAGAAATTCGAGATCAAAACGGAAATTTTCCGTGATCTCGACCGGCTGACGCGGCCGGAGATCATTCTGGCCTCGAATACGTCTTCAATCTCGATTACGAAGCTCGGGGCGGTCACGAAGCGGCCGGAGAACGTGATTGGCATGCATTTTTTCAATCCGGTGCCGGTGATGAAGCTGGTGGAGGTGATCCGGGGGCTGGCGACGTCGCAGGAAGTATTCGATACGGTGCGCGATCTGTCGTTGAAGCTTGAGAAGACTCCGGTGGAAGTAAACGACGCGCCGGGATTTGTTTCGAACCGCGTGCTGATGCCGCTCATCAACGAAGCGGCCTACGCGGTGATGGAAGGCGTGGCCACAACGGAATCCGTCGACGCGGTCATGAAGCTGGGCATGAACCATCCCATGGGGCCGCTGGAACTCGCGGATTTCATTGGGCTCGATGTGTGCGTGGACATTATGAACGTCCTGCTGGAGGGATTGGGGGACCCGAAATATCGCGCCTGCCCGCTGCTGAAAAAGTACGTCGCGGCCGGCTGGCTGGGCCGCAAATCCGGCCGTGGATTTTACACCTATCCATAGAATGTGGCCCGTTGCCTGACTCAGCACGAAACGAGGGCGGCAAACCCCCTGCGTGCAATTCGATTTGTTATGCTCAGGTGGGTCCAACTTCTGGTCGGAGGAGATGCACGATGAAACCCTGCCTCATCATTGCGGCTGCTGCGTTATTTGTGCCCGCATGCGCTTACGCGCAGGCGAAGCCCTGTGAAGAATTGAAATCCGAAATCGCCAAGAAGATTGAAGCCAACGGCGTCAAGTCCTACACCCTGGACATCGTGGCCAAGGACGCGGATGCCGGCGACGCCAAAGTGGTCGGCACCTGCGAAGGCGGCACCAAGAAGATCCTCTACCATAGAGGCGCGCCAGCCCAAGCTCCCGCTGCCGCGCCGGACAAGAAGTAAGCCCATTCACCGGCCCAAACCCCTGCCGCCCTGGATTGCTCGCCTTCGTGTGAGCATTCTCGTGTTTCTTTCTGATATCTGATATCGGATATCCATTTCCGCGCGACGTGGCCAGGTGACGTCCCACAGGCGAATACAAAGCGAAAAATAGTATTTGCTTTTTCTTCGCCTTTGATGCACCATAGCCCTGCCAGATTTCAACAGGTGCCTATGACCATTGGCCAAACCAGTGTTCTATGCTGTAAGGAGCGCGAACGGCTGGAATTCGAGTGGCTTGAGGTGCGCACCCGCGGGCAGTACCTCCGCCGGTTGCGTCCTTTGAGCCAGGCGGAGCAGGCCGAGTGGGACCGCCGGGAACAGGCGGCGCTGGCCCGGCTGGCGGATCACGACCTGGAGCATGGGTGCAGCGGTTGAAAGATTGGCAGCGCGAGAGGGAAAAATCGGGCTTGCTATTTCAAGTACGAGTTAGTAATATTAATCACTCGTTACTGTGGAGGCCGGCGCAAAGCCAGCGCCGGCTCGGAGAAAGCGGAGCCAGTAGCCCAATCGCAAGTTCCTAATTTCCTCCACCGAGGTGAGAAATGGCAGATGAACGGGCGAAGCTGTTGGAAGCGGCGATTTCGCAGATCGAGAAGTCCTATGGCAAGGGCTCGATCATGCGTTTGGGCAGCAAAGATGTGCTGGTGCCGGTGAGTGTGATTCCGTCGGGCTGTTTGTCTTTGGATGCGGCGTTAGGCGTGGGCGGATTTCCGCGCGGGCGCGTAATTGAGGTCTACGGGCCGGAATCGGGCGGTAAAACGACGTTGACCTTGCACGTCATCGCGGAGGCGCAGAAGCTCGGCGGGCAAGCCGCGTTCATCGACGCGGAGCACGCGCTCGATCCGGTGTACGCGCGGAAACTGGGCGTGGATGTGGACAACCTGCTGGTGTCGCAGCCGGACCACGGCGAGCAGGCGCTGGAGATCGCCGAGACGCTAATCCGTTCGGGCGGCGTGGACGTGGTGGTGGTGGACTCGGTTGCCGCGCTGGTGCCCAAGGCGGAATTGGAAGGGGAAATGGGCGAGCCGCAGATGGGCCTGCAGGCGCGGCTGATGTCCCAGGCGCTGCGCAAGCTGACCGCGATCGTCTCCAAATCGAAAACCTGCCTGATTTTCATCAATCAAATTCGCGAAAAGATTGGCGTGATGTTCGGCAACCCGGAAACGACCACCGGCGGGCGCGCACTGAAGTTTTATGCCTCCATGCGCGTGGACATCCGGCGCATACAAGCAATCAAGGAGGGCGACCGCGTCGTAGGCTCTCGCACGCGCGCGAAGGTCGTAAAGAATAAAGTTGCGGCGCCGTTCCGCGAAGCGGAGTTTGACATTTTGTACGGCGAGGGAATTTCCGGCGAGGGCGATTTGCTGGATCTCGGCGTGGACAAGGGCGTCATCGAGAAAAGCGGCACGTGGCTCAGCTTCGGCGGCGAGCGCATGGGACAGGGCCGCGAGAATGCGCGGATTTTCCTGAAAGAGAATAAAGACATCCGCGAAAAGATCGAGCATGCCTTGCGCAAAAAGATGGAAATTCCCGCGCCAGGGAACCACAACTCGGCGACTCCAGCAGCGTCAACGGGAGCCAACGGCCACGCGCACATGGCAACCGAAAAACCGGCGGTAAAGGCAGCGGCAGCGGCCGCAGCCACCGATACCAAAGCGAGGCCGGCGCGTTAGTAGCGTAGCAGTAGCACAGCCTTCAGGCTGTGAGGTTCGCGCCTACTGGAACGGAACAGATATTTCGCAGTTTTTCTTCGAAGGAAGAGAGCGGGCGGGGCGGGGAAGGGTGACCCCGCCCGTTTCTTTTTTTGAATTGGCCATACGACCAAAGGACAGGTGGACGCTCGTACTCTTTGGACGGCCGGACAGGCGTTCAAAACAAAGCACATAGCGGCGTACTGGGAAAAGTTAACTATTGTACCGAAACGACAAAAAGTGCTTAGATAGAGTTCCTGATTGCGACAGACTCGTGAATACGATGTGAATATCGAGTCTGTGAGATAGTCTTAAGTGCTTTGAAATGTGGCAGCGGCCCGCTGGTTCGCAATTTGCTACATAGCAACAGGGTGCACTCGAGGATGGCCAAACAGGTTCTGAGGGCTTCCGAGAGCACTAAGCACTGCAGGGTGCTGCATGATGAAGGGCTTGGGTAGGACACTTGTTTCGGCGTATCTAATAGCAGTACTGGCAGTGCCACTGCTGGCGGCGAATGCTGCGCGCAAAGGGATTGTCGATAATTCCTCCAGTACGAATTCCAAAGCAAAATCAAAGTCAAAATCGAAATCCAGCAAGCACAAGCTCGCGCCATCGCGCTATCGCGGTTACGCGCCAACCTACGCCGATTCCGTAAGCGCAGACGATCCCACTTATGACGATCCGGTGGTGCGTGCCGCGGCTGTCGATGCGCTGGGCCGCTACAACGGATCGGTGGTGGCGGTCGACCCCAACACCGGGCGCATTCTCGCGGTAGTCAATCAGACCATTGCCTTCAGCGACGGCTACATACCTTGCTCGACCATCAAGCCCACCATTGCCATCGCCGCGCTTGAGGAAAACGTCATCAGCGAAGACACCATGCTCAAGGTCGGCCGGCGCAAGTACATGAATTTGACGGACGCGCTGGCGCATTCCAATAACGAGTTTTTTGAAGAGCTCGGCCGCCGCATGGGCTTTGATACCGTTTCTAAGTACGGCCGCCTGCTGGGTCTCGGCGAATTGGCCGGCTACAATTTGCCCGACGAGCACCCCGGATCTTTCCCCACCGTTCCGCCGACCTACGGCGGTGTCGCGCGCATGTCCAGCTTCGGCGAGGGCATTCAGATTACGCCGCTGCAGCTCGCGGCGATTGCGGCGGCGTTTGCCAATGGCGGAACGCTGTACTACTTGCAGTATCCGCACACGCCGGAGGAGATTCAGAATTTTGAACCCAAGGTCAAGCGCGATCTGAATATTTCCAACGTTCTGCCGGAAGTGCGCGAAGGCATGCTGGCAGCGGTGCTATATGGAACCGGGCGGCTAAGCTACGACTCCGGTGGCGATGAATTGCCAATCGGGAAGACCGGCACGTGCGATGACCACATCAATCCGTCGCGCATCGGCTGGTTTGTGAGCTATGCGGACGAAACCCATCCGAAAATTGCGTTGGCCGTGCTGCTGCGTGGGAATACTCGCCGCGTAAAGGGTCCAACTGCGGCACAAGTGGCTGGCGGAATCTACAGAAGGTTGCGCGCACAGAATTATTTTGGCGAAACGGCAAAGGCAACACCCGCACCCCCACCCGCGCCCACGCTCACCATAGGCGCTGGCAAATAAACAGTAATCAGTAATTGGTAATCAGCCAGAGTCCTTCCGTGGTTTTCGGCTTTCAAACCCACGCCGTTTGGCTTTGTCATCCTGAGCGCCCTTTTGCCTGCCGAAGAGGCAGGCGCGAAGGATCTCAACGTGCTGTCTGTGCGCAGTTGCTCCACCCTGCTTGGACCATACGTTGATATCCTTCGGCCAGAAGCCGCCTCAGGATGACAGGATCTGGGCCGTCGCCAGTGGCCCGGGTGTAGACCTTTTCAGTGGCATGCCGCAATCGCGTGCTGGTCAGCCAGCGGCCTCACTAAGATTTGTAGATTCTGCATGGCTACCGAGGTGGGGTAAGCACGTTGACAGGGGAGTTGCCGATTCCGGCCGATTACCGATTACTGATTACCGATTGCCTGCGCAAACGCGGAAGCACTTTGACGTGAACGGCGGGCAAAGCTTCCTCCGGGTGGCGGAACGCCTCAAAGCAGGTGTCGCACAAGTCCAAGCAAAGCTGATCCTCCGACTTCGCATGGAAGCTGCGATGACACTCGCGGCAAGTGGAATATGCCGGTCGCTGGACTTGTTCTTGAACGTGAATTTCTGGGTGAATCTCAAGCTCAACCATGAAGGCCCCGGTATCGAAGAGGGGCACGAGTCATGCCAGAGCGAGACAAGTACAGCCGTTGAAATCCAAGAACTTACCTGCGAGCAAACACGTAGAATGAGCGATTTGGCGCAGCGGCTCCGGGAAAACTCCCCGCGTACACCGGTCGCAGAGAGCTTACGGCGGCGCCAAAGGATTTGCGCGCTGCGCAGAGATTCGAACGCCTGCAGTGGGCAAAAGCGACGACACCGTTCGTCATGCTCTTACAATTCATCCGCTAGCCGGATAGGTTTTTCAAGCCGCTCTGGTGCATAATGGAGTGCAGGATTTTTCCCGGGCGATAAGAAGAATGCAGCTTGGCGGACAACGCAAAGGGTGGTTGTCCCATCCCATCCATGTGTCCTTTGAGCGCGCTCCAAGCCTAGTGCCTATCTCTGTTCGTGTGTTGCGGGGACAGGCGGCTGAATCGCCGAAGTGGCCAATCGTGAAATTTCATCGAAGCAAGCCCCAGGAGGCTTACGGAATGGATCGCCGTTACTGCGGTGCAGTTTTTGCGGCTGTGTTGCTCGCCTGCGTGATGATCTCCGGCTGCCATAGCGGGACCGGGACGACTGTCTTAACAAGCACGACGACTGCGCTCCCCAACGGCACGGTGAGCACTCCGTACTTCGCTGCCCTCACCCTAACGGGAGGAACCGCTCCTTACACTTGGTCGCAAACGTCAGGCGGTGCCATGCCAGGCGGTATAACGTTCAGCAGTGCGGGAGTCTTTTCCGGCACGCCCACAGCCGCCGGCAGCTTTGGTCCCTACGCTTTTACGGTAACCGACGCGAACAGCGATACCGCCGTCACCGGCAACCTGAATATCACCATCAACTCGTCGACTCTCTCCGTGACCACCACCTCTTTGCCCGGCGGCACCGTGGGTACCGCTTACTCGCTCACATTGGCGGCAACCGGCGGCACTTCTCCCTACAGCTGGGCGGAAACCTCCGGCGGCGCCTTACCTTCCGGACTGGCGGCGATAACCAGTGGCGGCGTGATTGGCGGCACCCCGACGACAGCCGGAGTTTACGGACCCTACGTCTTCTCCGTGACCGATTCGAAGAACACTACCGCGACCTCCGCGAGCATGACCATCGCGATTGCTGCCACTGGGGTTTCCGCATGTCCCCCGCAGCAGAACGAAGCTGCGCTCACGTCCGCGAATCCCTACGCCTTCCTGGTGAAGGGCACCGACGCCAGCGGCGCTCCGATTGATATTGCCGGCAGCTTCACGCCGAACGGCATAGGGGGCATTGCGGATGCGGCCGTCGATTACAACGGATTCACCAACGGCCATGAGCAGTTGCAAGTGAATCTGACAGCCAGCTCGTACTCGTTTAGCCCCACTGCCCAGGGCTGCCTGTACCTGGTCTTCTCCGGTTACGTGACAACCCAGCCGAGCGTCAAGGACCAACGAACGAGAGCGCGGCCCATAGCGGTCGAAGCGAAACGCAGCGGAGGAATCCTCCGGCCCGCGATATCGGGTTCTGTGGTTCCAAATGCCCAGTTCAGCTTCGAGCTCAGCAGCTTCGACGGAACGCTTTACCACACCGGAAGAATCATTGAGTCGGATTTCCCCATTACCGGAACAAATGCTTCGGGCTTCCTTCACATCCAGGATCCAAGTTCCTTCTCCTTGGCTTCTCTTCAGCCGAATTACGCATTCGGTGTGGATGGTTGGACCGCCTCCTTTCCCGGCATTCTGCGCACTGCTCTGGCCGGAACGTTCACGAACACTTCCGGCGCTCTTTCCGCCGGCTATGCGGACCTGAATGAGGGTGGCAATGCTACCGGTGAGTTGATGGGTGGATATGGAACCATTGATCCTGCGATCGACCCGGCCAGTGGCCGTGGAACCGGCAGCTATTTCCTCTCCATTCCCACCAGTCCTGTCACGCAGCTCACTTTCGATTTTGTGTTTTACATTCTCAACGGAGCGGATGTCATCCTGCTCTCGACCGACGACCCCGCCAATAACACCACCAGTTCCTTGCTAGCGGGGCGAGCGCTGGCTTCCAACGTGAACTACAGTGTCGGAGAGCTGAACGGCTATTACCTGCTGGCATCGCAGGGACTCGACACGAGTGGCGCTGCTCCTAAGAATTTGGCGGAGGTCGGCACCCTCAACGCTACCAGTGCAGGGACCATTCCGACGGCGACCATCTACGCAAACGACGCTGGAACTTATGCCAGCACCCAGTACCCCAACAGCAGCTACACCCTGGGAGACGTCTCGCAAGGACAATCTCTTTCTGGACGGGTCTCGTTCACAGGCCTAACCGCAACCCCGCCGGTGGTCTATCTGACGGCGGCGGACTCCGACGATGAAATCGCTGGATTCGTGGTAGGTACCGACGCGGAGGAAAGCTCGGGAGTTCTCGTGAGCCAGTCGACCAACTACAGCGTGGAGAGCGTATCCGGAAATTGGGCGGTCAGCACCGAAGAAGATGTTGACGGTTTGAACGGAGCGTATCTGGGCGCATTTAGCTTTAACGGTAGCGGTGCGTACAGTGTGGTGTCCTCACAAACCACGGGTTCGGTCCCCAATGCTCCGAATCTCGGGACGATCAGCGTCAACGCGGACGGATCGGGCAGCCTGGACGGCGGCAACTTCCCTCTAGTGACAAACGGGCAAACCCTTTTTGCCATTCCGGATTCTGGCGATCCCTTGCTCTTCGTCTTTACCGTCGGCCCCCTCCCCTAGCAATCCGGCCCGGTGCTCGCCGCTCAGCATAGCTGGGCAAAAGCTGGAAACTTTCGACCGTTTCACTCCGTATAAGCTGGGTGAGCCGGTTGCGGTTGCGCCTGCGGGGGCAAATAGTGACCACGGACTCCCTTCAGGTTGCCCGTGCGGGGTGGCGCATGTCCTTGGAATCACACCGTGTAGGTCCAGTCAGTCTTTCCGAACGCATCCTGTTCATCGATGTGCTGCGGGGCATGGCGCTGTTCGGCATCCTTGCCGCGAACATGCGCGCCTTCGTTGCGCCTCTCGACGCCTATGGTGACATTAGCGCCCTGTTCCACGGCCGCGCCGACGTTCTGGCGCAATGGTTTATCGATGCCTTTATCCAGGGAAAATTCATCACCATTTTTTCGTTTCTGTTTGGGATGGGCTTTGCCATCCAGTTGAGCCGCGCGGAAGCGCGCGGTGTGCGCTTCCTGAGCTTTTACCCGCGAAGGCTTCTGGCCCTGGCGCTCTTCGGAATCATTCATGGGATTCTCATCTGGGCGGGAGACATCCTGCTCACCTACGCGTTGTCCGGCGCCATATTGCTGTTGTTCCGTAATCGTAGGAAAAAAACATTGCTCTGGTGGGCGGGAAGTTTGCTCTCGCTGCAACTCGTGCTGCCTCCAATTTTTCTGGGAATTTACTTGCGCTGGCACCCGAATCGGATGGTACCGAAGCCGCCCGACATGCAGAAGTGGTACAACGTCATTAATATCTATTCTCACGGCACGGCGAGGCAAATCCTCGCGCAGAATTGGGTGGAGTGGAAACACAGCCTGCCGACCCAGTTTTTCGCCATTCTGGCAACCGCCCTCTTCTTACTCGGCATGTGCGTGTGGCGTTCGGGTCTGATCCAGAGGCTGGAAGAATACCGCCCAGTGTTGAAGAAAGTCTGCGCGTGGTGCTTGCCGATCGGCCTCATCATCAATTTGTTCACTGCCACGGGGTCGGCGATAGCTCCGCATTACAAACTCACCGCCTTCGGGTGGCTGGCGCAGTACCTGTACATGCCGGGCACACAAATCCTGGCTGCTGGATATATGTCTGGCCTTGCACTGCTCTTTTTGAATGAAGACAGGCGGCGAATACTGACACCATTTGCCGCGGTCGGGCGAACCGCGCTGACGAACTATTTGATGCAATCGGTGATCTGCACGCTGTTCTTCTACCACTACACCACTGGCCTGTTTGGACGCATCGGCCCGGCTATGGCCCTGGTGCCTACCGTCATTTTGTATTCGGCTCAGGTGGTGATCAGCAATTGGTGGTTGCAGCGCTATCGCTTTGGGCCCATGGAGTGGCTCTGGCGCGGCATGACCTACGGCAAGTTCCCGGCGATGCGTAAGGACGAACCCGGGCCGCTCGCCGAGCCCCTGCCCATTCCGCTCCCAGCGCTGGCGGCAGAGCCCAGCAAATCCGACGAAATCGCCTAACCGATTCGACGCGCGCCTTCTTCGAAGATCCCCGCCAACGTGGCGAGAAGCTCTTTCGTGTTCACCGGTTTGGTAAGGATCGCGTGGATTCCCAGCCGGTCGGCCCGAGCCTGATCTTCCGGGCTGATATAACCCGAGGTCAGAATTACCGGTAAGCCAGGACGCACTTTGCGTATCTGATGCGCAAGTTGCAATCCGGACATCCCCGGCATCGAAAGGTCGGTAAGCACCACGTCGTAGCCGTCCGGGTTTGTACGCAGCTCCCGCAGCGCCGCATCTCCGTTTGGCATGCCCGTCACTTGGTAGCCCTTCTGTTCCAGGGTCATGGTGCCGACAAACAGCAGCACGCCTTCATCGTCCACAAACAGAATGCGCTCGCCGCGGCCGGTGGTCGCCTTGCGTTCCGGCTCCGGTTCCGGGGCCGCCGCATCGGTGGCCGCGGGAAAATAAATGAAGAACGTTGTTCCTTTCCCTGCTTCGCTGTACACCTTCATGATTCCGCGATGACTCTCAATAATGCCGTGCACCACGGATAGCCCCAGGCCCGTGCCTTTGCCGGTCGGCTTCGTGGAGAAAAAGGGATCGAAGATGCGCTGCAGCGTGGCAGCTTCCATGCCGCAGCCGTTATCACTCACGCGCAGGCGGACGTAATGGCCGGCAGGAACCTCCGAATACAGCGGGATTTCCTCTTTGCTGATTGTGGGCGCGTCGAGCTTCACCTCGATGACTCCGGATTTTTCTCCGATGGCGTGCGCGGAGTTCGTCGCGAGATTCACGATCACCTGATAAATCTGCGTGGCGTCGATGCGCGCTTTGGGTAAGTTGTCCGCAAATTGTGTACGGATTTCGATCATGGCAGGAAGGGTAGCGCGCACCAGTTTCAAGGCTTCTTCCACCACCGGCTCGAGCGGCTGCGCTTGCATGTTCTGATCCTGCGGGCGGCTGAAGGTCAGAATGCGGCGCACCACGTCGGCGGCGCGTTGTCCGGCCTTCTCGATTTCCACCAGGCAAGCCTGAATAGGATGCTCCGGCGGAAACTGCGACATCGCAAGCGACGCGCTGCCGTTGATGGCAGCAAGAATATTGTTGAAGTCGTGGGCGATGCCGCCAGCGAGCGTGCCCAAGGCTTCCAGCTTCTGCGAGCGCATCTGCAAGGCCTCTGCGCGCTTCAGCGCAGTTATGTCGGCATTCACTTCCAGAATCGCGATGGGTTTTCCCGCGGCGTCACGGTGCACCATCCACTGGCTGGCCACGAACACGTGCTTGCCGTCACGGGTGGTGTGATCTAGTTCTCCTTCCCACGCGCCTTGGGCAATTAACGTCCTCTCGATTTCCGCGAGTGGGACTGGAAACCCGGTCTTCAGCAGTTCGTGGGAACTCCGGCCCAGCGCTTCACTGCGGCTGTAGCCGTAAAGTAGTTCCGCCCCGCGGGTCCAAAGAATGATGCGGTTGTCCATATCGCGCACCAAAGCGGGCGCCAGGTCCAGGAGACCCGCCTGGCGGCGAATTTCTTCGCGGACGCGTTTACTTTCGGTAATGTCCCGCGCAATCTTGGAAGCGCCAATGACCTGCCCAGAGCTGTCGCGAAGCGGGGAGATGGTCACAGCGATATCCACCTGGCTGCCGTCTTTTCGCAGCCGGCGCGTTTCGAAATGATTGATGTTTGCTCCGCGCGCGATTCGCGCAAGGATGTCTTCTTCTTCCTTTCTCAAGTCCGGCGGAATGATCATGAGAACCGGCTTGCCAAGCACTTCGGCAGCGCTGTAGCCAAAGAGTTTTTCTGCGCCGGGATTCCAGCTCGTGATGATGCCGTTCAGGGTCTTGCTGATGATGGCGTCGTCGCTGGATTCGACGATCGCCGCAAGCTTGCTGCTGGTTTCTCGCGCCCTGGTTGCTTCGGTGATGTCCCGGACGATAGCAGTAAAGAGCTTATTCCCATTCACGTTTACCTGAGAGATGGATGCCTCGATGGGGAATTCTTCGCCATTGCTGCGTAGCGCGCGCAAGGGAGTAAGTCCGCCCATGGTCCGCCGCGTAACGGAATTCTGCCTGAAAGCTCGCATATGCTCGACATGCACCGCACGAAATCGCGCCGGCAGGAACCGTTCCAGCGGTGTGCCGATGGCATCCGCCGCGGGACATTTGAACATGGCCTCGGCCGCAGGGTTGAACATAGTGATGCGCTGCTGCTCGTCGACCGTGACGATCGCGTCCATCGCCGAATCGATGATCCGCGACAGGCGTTCCTCGCCCGCACGTATCGCCGCCCCGCTCTTGACCAGTTCCGCAGTACGCTCCTGGACCCGCGCCTCCAACGTGTCCTTGGCGGCGCGCAGGTCCGCTTCTGCGGAGCGCCCGCGTTCGAACCCCCGCCGAACGATATACAGCGCCGCAACCATCACCGCCAGCGCCAGCAAGCCCCCCGTAGCAATGGTCGTTCGCGCCATGAAGCTGCTGCTCTCGGCACGCTTTTCGCGCTCCTGCAACAGGCGGTTTTCCTCGCTCTCCATTTCTGCGACAGCGCCGCGAACACGTTCCCGGAGTTGCTCGCCCTGATCCGCCATCATGGCCGCTTGCGCTGCTGCCAGGCCTTCCTTGCGGCGCAGCTCCAGCCGGCTTTGCATTTCCTGCAGCCGTTGCGCCAGTAAAGGAACTAATGTGTCCAGGTTGCTTTGTTGCGCCGGATTATCGCGCGTGAGTTCGCGAAGGTGGCGAAGCTGCTTTTCAATGCTCCCCGCCGCCGCATCGTACGATTGTTCATACTCGTCCTGGCCGGTGAGCAGAAATCCTCGCTGCCCGGACTCCGCCGCGCTCAAGTCCGAGCGCAGCTGCGAAAGGGAATCCAGGACCTCGTGAGTGTGGTCCACCAACTGGGCCTCCGCCCGCGAGCGCACCACGCTGACGTAGGAAAGCACACCAATCAGCGCCAGCACGATGCCCGCGAGCGCAAGCCCGAACAGCACTTTTCGTTCGAGCGAGTACAGCCCTGACGTTGCTGCGTTGTGGACCCTTGTATCCACAGTTCCTCCCCGGGAGCGATCGGAAAGGCCTCTGGAGTGGCGAAAGGGCGAGGGCGGGAGCAGAAGGTATCAGGGAAGGAGCAGCCCAGAGTTCGTGTTCGCTATGGACGCGTAGTATGTCGCAACGCGGGAATTTGTCAACCTAAACTGAATTCCCACACCGGTGCCCTTTCGAGACTTCCTGCAGAAATTCAGTCGGAGTTGATTTAGCGTAGGTTTTCTTAGAAGGAAGCACTTCGGCGAAATCGCGCGAAGCTGCGCATTTCTACAATGCCACGCTCGGCCACGGCAATTACGCTCAGTTGGTTGAACAGCACAAATTCGCCGGGCTCTTTCAAGGAGAGTCTCTGAAGCCGTTTAATCGCTTTGCCCCAGTTCGCGAGTGTTTCCACAAACGATACGCAACCCTCCGTTCGACAGAAAAGGGAATAACCGTCGCCGTTCCCTCGCCCGCTATTCCCCAGCACTGCCTTCCAATTCTCCGGCTGCCATCGAGCCGGGTGGAAAGCCTGCTCGATCAGGTCCGCCGATTTACCCGCCAGTTCATCGATCGTGCGCAAGTCCCGGAAAGAAGGTCGCGTGGGCTTTTGATAATGGCAGGAAAGCACCCCTACCGCCTCGCCGGAGCGATTCAGCATCGGGGTACTTTGCACCGCTCGCACACCTGCTCGCAGCAGCGCCTCGCGAGCTTCTGTTCCCGCAAAGATCGGGTCCGTGGCAACATTTTCCACGATGACGCGCTCGCGCCGCAGCAACGCCGTGCCACAGGCTCCTTGTCCTTCCTGCATCACACTGAAGAAGTCCAGGAACTCCCGGTCGAATCCGGATTGTGCAACGATTCGTAAAGAACAGTCCGCAGGATAGAAGAGCTGGACGTACCCTCGGTCGCCGCTGATACCTAGCGTAATTCTCAGCATCTGCGCAAGCTCAGCCCGTAGCTCGATTGGTGTGCCCGTGGAGAGTTTGCTGGCGGCCCGCATGGAGAGCTCCGTCGCCGCAAGAGCCTGATTGCACGGAACTCTAGCACATAAAGCGGGTCACCGCTGTGACAGATGAGCTTTAGTAGATGATTGGGAGTTTCGAATAGTCCGCTTCTGCGTCTTCGACCACGCGCAGCACCACGAGCGTGCGGTCGTCGTGCGGCGCGCGCCCCGCTCCGGTGTGCTCGTCGGTGGCCTTGACGATGCGCTGTGCAACTGTATAGCCGGGGTCCGCGGGACCCACCGCCCCCAGGATGGATTTCAGCCGGCCGATCCCGAATTCTTCCTCTTCCTTGTTCATGGCTTCATGGATACCGTCGGAAGCAAACACCACCATATCGCCGGGCTGCAGCCCAAGCCGGACCTCCTCGAACTCCGCTTCCGCCAGCAGGCCCAGCGGCATGCCGCCTACGTTAATCTCGCTGACCTGGCCGCCGCGGATGAGCAGAGGAAGCGTGCCGCCCGCGTTGGCGATCGTGAGTTCCCGGAGCGCCGCGTCGTAGATGGCGAATTGCATGGCGATGAACCGGGCATCGAGACGCGCCGCCAGCAACCGGCCATTCAGCAGCGTGAGCATCTCTGCCGCGGAGGCTTCGCTCTCGTGCACGAGCTCCCGGAGGATACCGATCGCCAGCGAGCCATACAGCGCCGCGGCCGTGCCTTTTCCGGAGACGTCGCCGTTGACGATCGCCAAGCGCCCCACGCCATAGGGCAGCAAATCGTAGAAGTCCCCGCCCAGCTCGCGGGCCGGCATGTACGCGGTCGCCACATCGAGTCCGGGAATTTCCCGCGCCCCGGAAGGCAGGAGTTGCCGCTGAATTTCCCGCGCAGTTTCCAGGTCCGATTGCAGGCGAGCCTCGTTCTTCCGGGCGTCTTCGAAAAGCCGCGAGTTTTCCAGCGCTACCGCGATATACGACCCAAGAATATTGAGCAGCCGCTCGTGTTCCGCGGTGAACGCCTGAGGCACCGTGCTTTCGAGGTCCAGCACCCCGATCAACCGATCCTGAAGCAGTAGCGGCACGGCGAGTTCGGAGCGCACTTCGACATCACTCTCGCACTGCAGATACCGGGGATCCAGCCGCACGTCGACCACGCGAATGGTGCGGCGTTCGGCTGCCGAGGCTCCTGTAATTCCTTGGTTCAGGGGCATCTCCACCCGCGAAGGAATGGCGTCCTGAAAACGCAGGGAGAAGACACTTTCCAGGACCTGTGCCTCTTCCTTCCAGAGCATCACCGTGAAAACGTGATAATCGACCAGCTTTTTGACCCGCGCCGCAATGCGCCGCAACAACTCCTCACGGTCGAGAATCGCGGTAAGTTCGCGGCTGAGCTCGTACAGCAGGGTCAGCGATTCGGCCTGCTCGGGTTGCGCCACGTAGGCCGTTGGAGTCACAGGATCGGCGTCGCCGAGCAGCGAAAAAGGGATCAGCTTTGGTGGTTGATCCATACAGAAGAGTTTATCCGCAATCGTTGGATGATCGAAGAGGAAGTTGGTTTCATTCGATGAAGGCGATCCGTCGCGGAAGAAACTAGAAACGCCGCACTGCCCGGAGACACACCAATGCAATGAGGCCCACTACCAGGAGACAGATAGAAGAGGGTTCGGGCGTGGCAACCGGCGGCGGGGTAGGACCGGGGCCCGGCTGAGGAAGTAACGGAGAATTCGGCGGCGAGGGTCTCCCACCACCGCAGCAGGGAAACGGAAAAATGGGGATAACAGGCCCTGCATTGTCTGGAGGTCCGGGCTGCGGAGAATTCAACGCGATGGAAATCTGCGAAGGATCGTTTAGCACCGGTGGCGGCGCAGGAACATCAACAGGAGACCATCCCGGCAAAATTGGTGTGATGGGCAGATCAAAAGCTTCCGCCAGGGGTTCCGAAGGCGAGCTCGGACCGGAAGTTTCGGATAGGCGATTGCCACATCGGGCCCGGACCAAATGCGCGCCGTCGCTTAACAGAGTTTCACCTGCCCGCAGCGTGATCCTGTTGCGCGTCCAATAAACATGATCGCCCAATCTATACGACACGTACACTTCGCGAGCGCCAACAAGCCGGATCACGCGAGCAAATCGCGTTTGGAAATCGGCATAGTGCGCGGCGGCCACCGCGTCGTGTCTGAGGACGTTTTGCAACTCCGTTTTGCTGCTCACACCCCCAGGAATCACCGAGTATGGATAAACGGGTCGATCTGAGCCGCCTGTATTTGCGACGACGGAAGGGGCTGCCCAACTCCAAAAGAGAGGTAACGAGGGAGCATCCGGAGATTCGGAGTGGGAGGGATTTGCTGACGAGAAGATTAGGAAAAAGGCCCAGAACGAAAGCGCAGGGACCACCAGGAGTGCTATTACTACAAAAGGCTTCGAAACCCATTTATTGCTGAATTTGTGAAAGAAGACTCGCCAAATTGGCCCAATAGCCATCTTGCAAGCCGGCGAAGGTGAGCTTCACCGGCGCAGTTCCCCGCAATACATCCTGCAAACACTGGGCCAATCGCGAATTCTCCGTATCTCTTGAAAAATCCTGGTTCTTCGGCTCTGGACACTTGCCGACAGCCAAGAAACTCCATTCGAAGCGGAATCGCGTTGGAGAAATAGGGAATCCCGGGCGACACCCTTACGCCTGACGGCAGTTCTGCAACCACTTTGCACCTACGCATGTTACAATCGTCCAGATCGAACTATTTCACTTCCCAGATGTCGCCGGCTTCGAACAGTTTCCTGAGGTCTCCGGCACCCTTTTTCTGGATTACTTCTTGAACCTGTTGGCTGATGACGTCTTCGTAGCGCGGCAAGTCGTCCCAGGCGCGGAGAATGCCGATCGGCGTCGGGAAGCCGGGCCGGTGCTCCATATGGGACAGCAAGAAGGCATAAGAGGGACGCGGGTGATGCGCGTCATGAACCACAAGATCGGATTCGCTGATCCCATTACCCAGCGTCACCACTTCGATGTCGCCGTCCAGCTTGCGGCGAATGCCCTTGTCGCGGTTCTTCCCGAAGACCAACGGTTTGCCATGCTCGAGTTGCAGCACGTGCTCGCTGCGCGCGTCCTTTTCAGTCAATCCAACCCACGCGCCGTCGTTGAAGATGTTGCAGTTCTGGAGGATTTCCACGAAGGCCGAACCGCGATGTGCCGCGGCTGCCTTCAAGGTGTCCTTCAAGTGCGCCTGGAAAATGTCCACAGAGCGCGCCACGAACGTGGCTTCCGCTCCGATGGCCAACGAGATCGGGTTGAACGGGCGGTCCGGCGAACCAAATGGTGTGGACTTGGTAATCTTGTGGAACTCGGAGGTCGGCGAATATTGGCCCTTTGTCAGGCCATAAATGCGGTTGTTGAACAGCAGAACCTTCACGCCCACATTGCGCCGCAGCATGTGAATCGTGTGATTCCCGCCAATGGCCAGCGAATCGCCGTCGCCCGTGGCCACCCATACTTCCAACTCTGGATTGGCGATCTTGATGCCGGAAGCAATGGCGGGCGCGCGCCCGTGGATTTCGTGGAACCCGTACGTGTTCATGTAATACGGAAAACGGCTGGAGCAACCGATGCCCGAGACGATCACGAAATTCTGCCGCGGAATGCCAAGCTCGGGAAACACCGACTGAACCGCGGCGAGAATCGCATAGTCACCGCAGCCGGGGCACCAACGCACTTCCTGGTCGGTCTGAAAATCTTTTCTGGTTAGCGGAGGCAGGGCAGTTGTGGTCATGGCGTTCTCCTAAACACCCAACATTTCTTCGATCTTCTGATCGAGTTCGGCTTGTTTGAAGGGCCGGCCTTGAATTTTACTCAGGCCGACGGCGTTGACCAAATACTTGGCCCGGAGAACCCAGACGAGTTGCCCCATATTGAGCTCCGGCACGAGAATTCTCTTGTAGCGCTTGAGAATGTCTCCCAAGTTGCCCGGAAGCGGATTCAGATAACGTAGGTGGAGATGGCCAATCTTGCGGCCCAGCGCGCGCTGTGCCTTGACCGATTGCATGATGGACCCGCACGTGGAACCCCACGAAACGATCAGCAGGTCGCCTTCTGGATCGCCCATCGGCATCACGTGGGGAACATCCTGTGCGATCGCTTCCACTTTCGCGGCGCGGATGCGCACCATTCTTTCATGATTCAGCGGATCGTAGCTCACGTTGCCGGAGACATCTTGCTTTTCCAGACCGCCGATGCGGTGTTCCAGTCCCGGAGTTCCAGGAACGGCCCAGGGGCGAGAGAGCGTGTCCGGGTCTCTCCGGTACGGATGAAAATCGGCGGCTTTCGTTTCAAAATGGACCGGAACGCTGGGGATTTCATCGAGATTCGGAATGCGCCAGGGTTCCGCACCGTTGGCCAGATAACCGTCCGAGAGCACGATGACCGGCACCATGTACTTCAACGCGATGCGGCTTGCTTCCACAGCCACCCAGAAACAATCCGCCGGTGTGGCTGCGGCCAGCACGGGAATGGGAGCTTCGGAGTTGCGCCCGAACAATGCCTGGAGCAAGTCGGCCTGTTCGGTTTTTGTCGGCAAGCCCGTAGAAGGGCCGCCGCGCTGGATGTCGCAGATCACCAGAGGAAGCTCAGTCATCACCGCAAGACCCATCGCCTCGGTCTTCAGCGCCATGCCCGGACCCGATGTGGTTGTAATCGCGAGCGCCCCCGCATAGGAAGCACCAATTGCGGAAGTGATCGCGCAGATTTCATCTTCGGCCTGGAACGTCAGTACGCCAAAGTCTTTGTACGCCGAAAGCTCATGCAGAACGTCCGAGGCAGGTGTGATGGGATAGCTGCCCAGGAAAAGCTTCAGGCCGGCTTTTTGTGCTGCCGCGACGAAACCGAGCGCCAGTGCCTGGTTGCCGCTCAGGCTTCGATACACACCAGGACTCAGCTGTGCCGGGGGAATTTCATAACTGGTCTGGAACGCTTCGGTGGCCTCGCAATAGGAATAGCCGGCTTTCAGCGCCAGCTTGTTGGCTTCGACCAGGAGCGCCTTCTTCTTGAACTTGTCATCAATCCAACGGAACGTCGGCTCCATCGAGCGGTTGTAGAGCCAGTAGCACATCCCCAGCGCAAAGAAGTTCTTGCAACGATCCATGGCCTTGGCATCGAGTCCTAAGTGTTCCAGCGAGGCGCGCGTCAGGCGCTGCAATTCCACGGGGAACACGCGGAACTTGTCGAGCGAGTGGTCTTCGAGGGGATTGGTAGTCAGGTGCGCCTTGCGCAGGTCGGTGTCCTTGAAGGAGTCCGAATTCACGATCACGATGCCGTTGGGCTTCAGGTCCGGGATGTTGACTTTCAACGCCGCCGGGTTCATGGCGATGAGCGCGTCCACGGCGTCGCCCGGCGTGTGTACTTCGCCTGACGAAAAATTGAGCTGGAAGCCGCTGACTCCCGGCACCGTCCCCGCAGGAGCGCGAATTTCCGCCGGATAATCAGGGAACGTAGCAATGTCATTTCCGTACAGCGCGACCGTGTTGGTGAACTGGCTGCCGGTTACCTGCATGCCGTCACCAGAATCGCCGGCGAAACGTATCACCGCTTGTTCGATTACTTCGCGTTTAACTTTGCCAGAGGGAACCTCTGTGACTGTCGACATGGTATTGCGTGACCCCCGTCGTCAACTTCTCCTCACCAGTGAGTTGAAGAGCCGACTCCTCGGATGTAAGCGGCACGGTCAGTTGGATGCGAGCGCGCGTGCCCGCCGCCAAGAGTCGCCAAAAGCAAGAATAACACATGGAGACGCAGGAAAAGAGGCAGAAGCAACAGCTGTGACGGGGGAAGGACGAGCGTGTGACATAGGTCACCGCGCTTTGTTTGTTGACCCTTGGTTCCCTTCCGCCTCCTCGGCCGCCTTTTGAAAGGGCTCGCGGTAGTACAACAGAATCGTCAGAATCAATAGATTCGGAACCAGCCCGAGGACCATCATCCACCAGGCGCTGTGCAGATAATTCTGCGAGGCCCAATCCATACCCGCCATGTCCGGCATCTGCGTTTGCATTTCATTCAATACTCCCTGCATGTTCTGTGTGAAGTTCGGGCTGAGGAATGTGATCGTGCCGTTCAGCAGCCAAAACGCTTGCAACCCGATAATCAGCGGATAGCTCCACCGCTGCAGTCTCCAAAGACCTATGGCTGCTATCAGCATCAGAACGGCGGTCAGCATGAGGATGCCGAACCCAAACCGGCCGTGCACCAGGTGCCCGAACAAGAGCATCGGCACTCGAAAGTGGAACAGCGGCACGACCACGAGGGCGCAGAGAAAGGAAAACACCAGAAATCCCGCGATCACCATCACGGGCAGCGGACAGCGAGGCTTCGCAGGTACCTCCAGCATGCCGCTCTCAGGGGGCATGCCGAAAAATTGCGCCCGGATTTGGGACTGGTTGAACAAGATCAGCCACCAGATTCCGATGGCCACAGGAACGGCGTAGAACACGAACAGAAAAACTTTAACTGTCGCCATCGCTGCAGCCTGTTCTCCGGGCGGGTTCGGAATCGGCATGAAAAGCGTAAAGAGAAGAACCAGAGAACCGAACACGGTAGTGATGCCGGCCCAGATCATCGCGGAAATGCGCGCCCAGTTTTTCAGCCGGAGGATCCCTACGCCAGTGAGGACACCAAACACCGCGATTCCCAGAAACAAAACCAGCATCACCATCGTCATGGTTCTGACGGCAGCCGGCAATTGATGGGCAGCTGGAGTCGAAGGAATCAGGGCTATGCCGATCAAGGCGAGACTGAAGCCCAGAATCGCGAGACAACTCCCAAGGATGGCAACGATTCCCGCGGCGACGACGGAGGCGGACGGTCGAGAGGGACTCATTCGGGCGGGCACTCCTTTCTCGTGGTGTGCCACGTTCAAGGCCAAAAGTATAGTTAAGTTTTTTCGCTGCTCGATGTGACGGCCGTAGCCTCCGGCAGATCAGACTCCAGAAACTGCTGTTTTACATTTCTTCTACGAAAGTAGAACAGCCACCAGACACTCACCGGCAGGAGCATTACTACCAAGGAAACGGCGACCATTTGTTTGGTCGACACCGTCTGGCTCACGAACTGCCGCGGGATTACGAAAGTCTCAAAAGGAAGGAAGGCGATGATCGCCAAGCAAAAGCTCACACATCCTGCGGCCCAGATCATCGAAAGGAGGCGCGCCCAGGGACGTAACTGCAGTACGCCAACTGCGGTCCGCAGCGCCCCGGCAATCAATGCAGGAGGTACAAGCGCCACCAGGAAAAATGTCCTGGGAAATACTTCGTAGAAGGTGTGTCCCTGATCGTCCCGGGGTGCATTGAGCAGCGTCAGCATAAGGTAACCCCACAATAGAAGAGCCGAGACGCAGCACAGTATCGCGTAGGCAGCCGCGGCGGTAACACCAGCAGAGCGGGGACGATTGGTGTCCATCCTCAAAGGATGTAGCAGTAGCCACGGAAAGGACACAGTACAAAGCGGAGGAAAGTTCCCGAAAAGATACTTGACGTTCGCTTTCTGTTCGCCTAGAGTAGAAGGCGTTGGCACTCGAACATACCGCCAACTCCCCAGTGGAGGAATTTATGGCCCTCACCAAACGGCAAAAGGAAGTCCTCGATTATTTGGTTGCGTTCGAGACGCGCCACGGCTACGCGCCGAGTTTCGAAGAAATCGGCAAGGGGCTGAAATTGACGTCGCTCGCTACCGTGCACAAGCACATCAGCACCCTGGAGAAGAAAGGTTTTATCCGCCGCGGCTACAACCAGAGCCGCTCGATCGAAATCCTGCAATTACCGAAACCCGTGAAAGAGCAAGTGCTCGAACGGCGCGTGCACGAGTTGCCACTCGTCGGACGCATCGCCGCTGGCCGTCCGCTCGAAGCGGTGGAAGAGCGCGAAACTATTTCGCTCGGCGATTTTGCGCGCGGTGGAAATTCCTTCGTGTTGCAGGTGAAAGGCAACTCCATGATCGAAGACCACATCATGGACGGCGACTACGTCGTTTGCGAGCAAACCCAGGTGGCCAACGGGGGTGACATTGTCGTGGCCCTGGTCGGTGGCGAAGAAGCTACGCTGAAGCGTTTCTACCGCGAAGGCGCGGGGAAAATACGCTTGCAGCCCGCTAATTCCGAAATGACCCCCATCTTCGTGCCCGCCAACGATGTGAAGATTCAAGGCCGCGTCATCGGCGTCCTGCGGAAGTACTAAAAGCACTTTCGCGTCTTTGAGGAAGCACAGCAGGCGAGTTCCTTATGAGAAGCAAATTTGAGTTTCTCTGGATCGCCATCCTGCTAGCGATTTTTCTTGGCGTGCCCGTCTTGTTGGTCTGGGGTTGGATTCGATGGTGGAACAATAAGAATTCTCGCAACATTCCTACCACTCTATCCCTTATCGGGCTTTTGCTGGCTACGCTTTCTGCCTTGCTAGCGCTGTTCACGCATCTCTATGCTCGGTTCATTCGCAGTTTTCCCTTCTATGACCCGACTCTGATGAAAATCTACGCGTGGGGAAGTCTGCTCTCTCTTGGGGGAATTGTCTTTGCCACTGCAGGCGTTTGGCGTCGAGGTC
>Ga0187782_10000840_pt1 | contig 21639 bp, 18 predicted proteins | sample 0715_SJ02_MP15_2_FD_132454 | JGI IMG/M metagenome (GOLD analysis project Ga0187782, IMG submission 132454) | Tropical peat soil microbial communities from peatlands in Department of Meta, Colombia - 0715_SJ02_MP15_20_MG | ecosystem: Environmental > Terrestrial > Soil > Wetlands > Peat | place... | reverse complement strand
TTCGACACCGGCCTTCGCGCGCTCCATCCCTTCGATGCACGCTGGACGCTGCCGGTCTACGTCGCGAATTTCGTGCTGATGGACTACGGGACGGGCGCGATCTTCGGCTGCCCGGCGCACGACCAGCGCGACCTCGATTTCTCCAAAGCCTATAAACTCGGTGCGACGCAGGTCATCCGCCCCGAGGGCGTCGATCCGGACGACTTCATCGTATTAAGCTATCTTGAACTCGTTGAAGCTTTCGACGGCGACGGGCGGCTCATCAACTCACGCTTCCTCGATGGGCTGACGGTTGCCGAGGCCAAAGAGGAAGTGGCCGCGCGATTGGAAAAAACGGATCTTTTCGGCGCTCCGCAGGGCAAGCGCAAGGTCAACTATAAGCTTCGCGACTGGGGGGTCTCACGCCAGCGCTATTGGGGCTGCCCGATCCCGATCATCCACTGCGAAAGCTGCGGCCCCGTGCCCGTGCCGGCCAAGGACCTGCCGGTCAAACTGCCGCAGGACGTGAGCTTCGATCAGCCCGGCAATCCGCTCGACCGCCATCCGGCCTGGAAGAATGTTTCTTGCCCGACCTGCGGCAAGCCCGCCCGGCGCGAGACCGACACGATGGACACTTTCGTCGACTCGTCCTGGTACTACGCGCGCTTCACCGATCCGCACAATGCGGGCGAGCCGGCCTCGAAGGACGCGCTCGCCCGCTGGCTGCCGGTCGATCAATATATCGGCGGCATCGAGCATGCGATCCTGCATCTGCTCTATTCGCGCTTCTTCGCCCGCGCGATGCGCGACGCGGGCTACGGACTCGTCGCCGAGCCGTTCCAGGGCCTCTTCACGCAAGGCATGGTCGTGCATGAGACCTACAAGGGGCCGGACGGCTGGGTCTCGCCCGCCGAAGTGCGGATCGAGGCGGGCGAGGGCGGCCGTCGCGCCTTCCTCATCAGCGACGGTTCGGAGATTTCGATCGGCGACGTCGAGAAGATGTCGAAATCCAAGAAGAACACGGTCGATCCCGACGATATCATCCAGAGCTACGGCGCCGACACGGCGCGGCTGTTCGTGCTCTCCGACTCGCCGCCCGACCGCGACGTGATCTGGTCTGACGAAGGCGCGCAGGGCGCTTGGCGCTTCGTGCAGCGCCTATGGCGCCTGACCGGCGAGCTCGGGCGCGTCGCAGCGCCGGCGGGGACGCCCACCCCAGCCGAGATCGGCGAGCGAGCCAGGAAGCTGCGCCAGGTCACGCATCGCGCGATCGCCGCGGTGACCGAAAATATCGAGGGTCTGCGCTTCAACAGCGCCATCGCCCGCATTCGCGAATTCGCCAACGAGCTCTCGGCGGCGGTGGACGAGGTTACGGAAGCCGGCGTAGCGGAAGGCGGCGTGGTGGAAGACTTGGCTTTCGCCTTCCGGGAGGCGGCGGAGACCCTGGTCCTGCTCGTCGCGCCGATGACGCCCCATGTCGCCGAGGAATGCTGGGCGGACTTGGGCGGCGCCGGTCTTGTCGCGCGCGCGCCTTGGCCCGTCGCTGATCCTACCCTCGTCGTTCAAGATTTGATAAGCTTGCCGGTGCAGGTCAATGGCAAGAAGCGCGGCGAAATCTTCGTCGCGCCCGAAGCCGACGAGGCGACCGTGCGGAAGCTGGCGCTCGCTGACGAGGGCGTGCGGCGGGCGCTCGAGGGCCGTCCGGTGAAGAAGTTCATTCTCGTGCCGAAGAGGATCGTCAATGTCGTGGTTTGATCGGCCGTTTCGGCTCCTGCCTTTGGCGCTTGGCGTCGCGCTGCTGTCCGGCTGCAACGTCGGGCCGATGTATGGCCCGCTCGCCGTCAATCCGGGCCTCGTCGGCGACCTTCAGGCGATCGACGTGGCGCCGATCCCCGAGCGGCTCGGCCATTATGTGCGCAACGAGCTGATCTTCGACCTCAACGGCACAGGAGCGACCGTCGCGCCGCGCTATCGCCTGTTCGTGACGCTAAGGGAGCAGGTGCGCACGCCGATCATCGACACCGTCACGCAGCGCGCGACCTCGGCGACCGCCGTCGTGGATGCGACCTATCGGCTCGTCAGCCTTCCGGACGAGAAGGAGATCGTGAAGGGCGTCGCCGAAAACATCGCGAGCTACGACCGCTTCAGCAACCGCCTCAGCAATGTGCGCGCCGCGCGCGACGCCGAGATTCGCGACGCCAAGACCATAGCCGACGAAATCCGCACCCGGATATCGATAGCGCTCGCGGCGCGCGGCTAACTTCTCCTAGTGAGCCGCTCGTGTTCCTCGTTTCTTAGTGGTAAATTTTCTTCACCACAAAGACGCGAAGAACACGAAGACGCTCGCAACGATGATGCGTGGTCGAAATCGGCGCGCGTCGAAACTCCCGGCAGGCCCCAATGGTTGACTGGTCCCACTTCCCCACCAAGACCGCCGGCGTCGAGCCCTGGGCGACGCCGGCCAACGCGATCGGCCTGCGCAATCTGCTCTATATCGTCGCGGCGCTGGTCTTCGCCATGGTGCTTGTCGGCGGCGCGACGCGCCTTACCGAGTCCGGGCTCTCGATCACGCAATGGAAGCCGATCGAAGGCGTCATCCCGCCGCTCAGCGAGCAGGACTGGAACGCCGAATTCGAGCAATACAAGCAAATTCCGCAGTTTCAGCAGCTCTTTCCGACGATGGATCTCGATCGTTTCAAGGTGATTTTCGCCTGGGAATGGGCGCATCGCCTGCTCGGGCGGCTCGTCGGTCTCGTCTTCGTCGCGGGGCTGGCCTGGCACTGGGTCAGAGGCCGTATTCCCCAAGGATACAAGCCCAAGCTCCTCGGCATATTGGCGCTCGGCGCGCTGCAGGGCGCCGTCGGCTGGTGGATGGTCGCCTCCGGCCTTGTCAGCCGCGTCGAGGTCGCGCAGGAGCGGCTCGCCATCCATCTTCTGCTTGCGGCCTTCATCATGTCCGCCTGCATCTGGGTAGGCTCGAGTCTCGGGCCGCAAAGCCCGACCTCGATTTTGCATGGGGCGCGCGGCCGCCTGCGTTTCGAATCCCTGTTGTTGCTCGCGCTCGTCTTCATGCAGATCGGATTGGGCGCGCTCGTCGCCGGATTGCGCGCCGGGCTCGTCGACAACACTTGGCCGCTCATGGAGGGTGGGCTCGTTCCGCCACCGGACTCGCTCTGGCCGCTTTCGCCCTGGTGGGACAATATTTTCGAAAATCCCGTCACCGTGCAGTTCTTCCACCGCATGACCGCGTATGTCGTGCTCGCGCTGGCGCTCGCGCACATGTTCGACGCGGCTCTCAACGCCACTGGCCGAGCGGCGAGAGGCGGCTTCATCGTGTTCGGCCATGTCCTCATGCAGGTCGCGCTCGGGATTGCGACGCTGCTCTTCGTCGCCGACTGGTGGAGCGGCGCGCCACACATTCTGCTGGCGCTGGCGCATCAGGCCGTCGGCGTCGCGGTCCTTGCGGTCGCGACCTTGCAGGCCCGGCGCCTGATCGCCGCGTGAGAGCGGTCAGTCGGACGCTGAGAAGCTCAGGCCCGCCGAGAACTGCGCGAGGCGGTCCTTGAACAGGGAGCGCACACGGCCTGCCGTCACGGGATGTGCTTCGAGCGTCTCGCAGAACAGCGCGCGCGAGATCGCAAGCACCGTCGAAGGCTCGCGCGCGATCGCCGTCACGGGGCGCGTCGTCGGCGCGATCATCGCGACCTCGCCGAGGAGCGCCAAAGGTCGCAAAAGCTTCTCATGCTTGCCGCCAGCGTCCTGCGTTAGGAGCAGGATCGCGCCTTTGGTGAGCAGAAAGCCGCCCTCGGCTTCCTCGCCCCGGCGGAAGAGCGTCTCCCCCGCGCGCAGCGCACGCGGAACGGCGCCCACCACGAGCTCTTGCAGCGCCGCCGGCTCGAAGGCCGCGAACACCGCGATACGCCACAAGTCCGCGTCGACCGCCATGATCTAGTTCTGCGCCGACTGCGGGGAAGGGGCCGCGGTCTCGGCGAGCCGATAGCCGCCGGGCGCGGTCTGCAAAATGCGCGCGGCGCGCGGCACGCGCTCCAGCTTGCGGCGCAGGCGGTGAATATGCGTTTCCAGCGTGTGCGTGGCGACGCCGGGATTATAGCCGAAGACGTCGCGCAGCAGCGCCTCGCGCGCCACGACCTCGCCGCCCGCGCGCGCGAGCCGCGCGAGAAGAGCGGATTCTTTTTCGGTGAGCGGCGACGATTCCTGAGGCGCGGCGGAGGACGCGCACAGTCTCCTCATCACCGCGAGAAGCTGCGCGAAGCGCAACGGCAGCGCCAGAACGGCGTCGAAGCCCGTAGCCTGGCTTTCGCCGCGCGAGAGCAGGATCGCCGGCGCGCGGCGTCCGGCGGCGCGAATTTGGCGCAGCAGCTCGGGCGCGTTTGGCTCGCTCAGATCGCTGCACATCAGCAGCAGGTCGGGCGCTGTGGACTCGACCATCTGCAAGGCGGCGCGCGAGCCTTCGGCCTGCATCGCGACAAGGCCGGGCGTGACGCAGAACTGCTCCGTCAGCGCGCGGCGGAGGCTGCTCTCCCCGACGACCAGCAGTTTTCGTGTCGGCGTCGTCTCCAACTCGCTTGCCCCCTGATGCTTGATTTGTCAGAACATTGCGCAAAAGCGCGCGGATTGCAAAGGAGAAAGCGATGCGGCTGCCGCCAGAGCGCAAAAAGCTTACGCGGCTTCTCGTCGCCCGCGTCGTCGGCGGCGCGCCGCACGAGGGGCGGCTCATGGCTGGCACGCTGACGCTGCGCTGCGCCTTGGGGCGCGCCGGGCTGACGCAGCACAAGCGCGAGGGCGACGGCGCGACGCCGACGGGCCGCATGGAGCTGCTCTATGCCTATGTGCGCCCGGGGCGCTTCTCGCGCGCGCAAGTCGCGGCGAGGCTTTTCACGCTGCGCGAGGGACTCGTCTGGTGCGACGATCCCGAAAGCTTCTTCTACAACCGATTTGCGGCGCGGCGCGGCGTCTGGCGTTGCGAGGAGCTATATCGAGCCGACCGGCTTTATGATTTCGTCGGCGTGCTCGGCTACAACGTCGCGCCGCGCGTCAGGGGCCGCGGCAGCGCCATATTTCTCCATGTCGCGACGGACGATCTCGCGCCGACGGCGGGTTGCGTCGCCTTGCGGGTGCGCGACCTCGCGCGTCTCGCCCCGCGTCTCGCCAGGGGCGTCGTTCTCCTTTTGCGTTAGCGCCGCCAACAGCAAAAGCGACGACTGCGCAAACGCGGAGCGCGCGAGCAATTCCTTAAATGTCTGAAGCTAGCGTGAGGACGGCGTTTACGCCGATCATTCTCGCAGCGGGCCTTCGCGCGCCATGTCCACCGTCAACGATGCTTGCCTTGCGCCCGCGCGGAGCGCGGAGACGCCGGCATGGCCGCGCCGCCGCGCGCTGACGCCTTATGGCGCAACGCTGTTCATTTTCGCCGCGGCCGTCGCGCTGCGCATCGCGGGGGCGAGCGGCGACTTGTGGCTCGATGAAGCCTCGACGCTGCGGCTCGTCGATCGCATCTCGTCGCTCCCCGACGTGTTGTTCAAGATCCACAGCGACAACAACCATTTCCTGACTTCGGCCTACATCTTCCTCGTCGGCGCCGGCGCTCCGACGATCGCGCTGCGTTTTTCTTCGATCCTGTTCGGCGCGATGAGCGTGCTCGCGGCGAGGACGGCTGCGGGGCGGTATGGCCCCTCGGCCGGCGTCATCGCGGCGTTGGTCACGGCCTTCGGCTATTTCTTCGTCCATTACGGCTCGGAGGCGCGCGGCTATGCCGGGATGATCCTCGCGGTCCTCCTCGCCTATGACGCGCTGCAAAGCTGGTTGGAGCGCAACGATCGGCGCTCCTTGCTCCTCTTCTCGGCGACGGTTTGCTTTGGAACCTTCGCCCATCTGACCATGGTCGAGCCCGCCGCCGTTCTGTGGCTGTCGGGGGTGGCGCGGCTTTTCGCGGAAGGCGCCGACACGCGCGGGCAATTGCGCCGCGCGGCTCTGCTCGCCGGCGCCGCGGCCTTGGGGGCTGCGCCGGCGATGGCCTGCGCCATCTATGATTTTCATGCGCCCGACTTCCACATGGGCTGGGTCGAGCCGTTCTCCTTCGGGAGGCTCTGCCAGGGGCTCGCCGGCGTCGACCGCACGACGCTCGGCCTTCCGGAATTCTTGGCCGACGGACCTACGGTCGCGCTCACGGCGGTCTTCGGGCTGATCATGCTGCTGCTTGCGCCGGCGCCTGCGCGCTGGTTTCCCGGGCTGACGCTCTTCGGCCTGCCCCCGCTGCATGCGGCGGTGGGCTTCGTGTCCCAGCAATATCCGCGTTTTCATCTCGTCCAGGCCGTGGCGCTGGTCCTCATCGCCGGCGCGGGCCTTGGTGCGCTCTGGGAGCGCAAGGGCGCGGCGCGCGCCGCCGCAGTCGCCGCGCTGGCGCTGTTTGGCCTCGGACAGGCATGGAATTTAACGGAGTTTTTTCGCTTCGGCCGCGGCGCCTACACGGCGGCGCTGACGCGCATGACGGAGCAAGGGCCCGCGGGCTATGCGATCGACGCCGATTCTGCGCCCTTCGAAATCCCGAGGACCGCAGATCTCGCCGCTCGCCGTGCGGCTGTAAGCGTCGAATTCGTCCCCGAGAAGGATTTTTGCGCAAGGCGGCCGCAATGGCTGCTGCTTGCGACCTACGTCTCCGTCCCGAGAATCTTCCCGGAGCAGACGAGCGCCGGCCCCGCGGAATGCGCCGCGACGTTTCAACGCGACAGCGACTATCTGGCCTGGGGCCTCTCGGGAACTCGCTGGACGCTCTATCGCCGCGCGCCATAACGCCTGACGCGGTCCGCCGCATCCTCTCCTGTCGGGAACGATATTGAGGGCTGCTGGCTCCAACTGCCGAAGTCCCAGCAACGGGCCTTCGTGAAGCCGCGTTCTGCCTCTCTCGGGAGTTGCCCGATATTAGGGGCTCAAGGCGCATGAGCGCAGCAAGCCATGGGGAGCGCGAGCCGGCAGGCTAATTGGGAGAGCGTGTACGCGGCCAAGGGCGAAGCCGAGGTAAGCTGGCTTCAGGAAACTCCCGTCCTCCCCTCGCTGGAGCTGGTTCGGCTCATGGGCGGGGCATTATCTTCCGCCATCATCGACGCCGGCGGCGGTGAGATGCGCCTTGTTGATTGCCTTCTGACATTAGGATTTGAGAACGTCACGATTCTCGACATGTCGGCGAAAGCGCTCGCGGCGGCGCGCGCGCCTCGGCGACAAGGGGAACAAGGTCTAATGGATCGTCGCCGATGTGATCCAGTGGCGGCCGCCGGAAGCTTACGACGTGTGGCGCAACCGCGCCGCCTTTCACTTTCTCAGCCAGCAAAGTCAGCGGGACGCCTACATCTGGCGGCTCAAGGCCGCCCTGCGACGCGGCGGGCGCGTCAATATCGGCACGTTCGCCCTCGACAGCCCGGAGAAATGCAGCGGCTCCCCGTTACGCGCTACAGCGCTGAGAGCCTTGGCGCGATTTGGGTTCCGACTTCGAGCTGATCGATAGCCGCCGTCACGAGCACTTAACGCTGTGGCGAAGCGTTCAGCCGTTCCAGTTCGCCGCATTCCGTCTTTGTGCCAAGCTCAACGCTTTCGTCACAAAACCAACGGGCCCGAATGCAAGGCGAATATTGTTACGAATCCCTGGCGAGAAAGTCGCCCACGGCCATGATCGCCCGGGCGCTGCTTTTCAACCGCACATCGCCATGCGCGTCCGGGCGAGCGTCGCGCGGAGGGCGCAGCTTCGCCATGAACTGGCGATGGTCGGCGAAACTCGTCTGCGCCAGCGTATTGGGGGGCTCTCGTCTCGGCGTCGGCCAAGTCGGCCGGCTCCAACGCCTTCACCCCTCCGACGCCTCGATATGGTCGCGGGCGGGCTTGTGAGCCGTGATCGCCTGCGCAACCGCTTCATCTTTTTCGGCCTCGTGCAAACGTTGCGTCGCTATCTCCGAGGCGAAGGCTTCGGCGATACGCTCCATTTCGTTCGCCACGTCGACGACGAGCTGATGCGCGCCATCAAAGAGCGGATTGCCGTTGAGGTCTTCGTCGAAACCGTGCAGCAGCGCCTTAATGCCCCAAAGGCGCTGCGTCATCGTCTCCAGCGCGTCCGAGAACTCGGCAAGCGTTATTTTTTCATCTTCGCCCTTGCCGAAAAAGAGCCGCGCCACGCGGACCGTCTCCTCGCAGTGACAGCTCTGCATGGCGCCGATGATTTCGTGCAGGTGCTCCCGCTTTGCGCCATCGCGCTCCAGGCGGTCGCAAATATTCGGAAGGCGCTCTTTGTGAGGCGCAGTAGCCTGAGCTTCGGTCGTCATCTGTCTGTCCCCACTTTCTGTCATTGAGATTAGGCTGAGACCGCAACACTTATATTTCGCTCGCAACTTCCCTCGCATTCCACGCGGCTTGTGCGTCAACGCTATGCGCAAGCCGCGGCGCGATCACTCGTAAGCTTTCATTCCGTCCCTGTCGCCGCCGTTGGGCGGTCCTTTTGTCGTCTTTACTCGTTGCCGGCCTACTGATGGAGCTTTCAGCTGTACATGTGGGGAATTTCGTGGCGTTCGAAGGTCGCGACCGCCCCTTGGAAAAAATCTCCAGCCTAGGCCTGAGCTGGTTTATCCAATCGAATTTGAAAGTCAAGACAAAGCATCAAATTTGAGATTCAGAAGCGTCTAATGTCAGATTAAGATGTCTGCCGCTGCGGGACAGTGCTGCAAGGGGGAGGCTCTAAGTATTTGGCAGCACGTCAGATTTTTGAGCAATGGGCACGACCGACCGGCTTAGGCTTAGCGCATGCGGAGCGCCGCGAGCGGCCTCTGACGGGCTCGGGCCAGCTTGACCGGAAACGATGATCAAAATTGGCTCCATCCGCCGAGATCGCTAGGCTGTGCTGTGCACGAGGCCCATTCCGCTTGAACGGACTCCGCTCCAGTGGAGCCGGACAGGCGTTTAGAGCGCAAGCGCGACGTCAAAGAAGCCATCCGATTCGAAATACATTATCAACAAGCTTTCCTGCGCCAACGCTACGGCTCGGAAAGCGACCGCGGAAACAGAATGAAACGACTCTATTTACAACGACGATCGCGGAGCCCAACAGTTTACAGAGCCGCATCCGAATTGCCGCACGGATTCTGGCGCAAGATGGAGTTAATGCAAATTACATTAACTGCATAAAATGCGCAATACAGAACGGCTATGGTCACGTTCAGGGTAAAAATTGAGGGCGAAGCGTGGAATTGCAGCACGAAACTATGATACGGTGGAAAAGATGCGATTTCAGACGCTTAGGCTTGGCTTTAACCCTCGCTGGACTAGGATATAGGAACAGGCGTTTGCTCCCACTGGCGGAAATGCCGGGTTGATGGACACATGTGTACGCTTGCAGAAATGGCGCGGCGCTCCGCCGAGGGGGGAGAAAGTGACGGAATTCTACCTCGATGACGCGCGCTGGGCGCTCATCGCTTCCAGTCTGCCGGGCAAACAGGGCGACCCCGGTCGCCACGGTCGCGACAATCGTCTGTTCATGGAGGCGGTTCTCTGGATCGTGCGGACAGGCTCGCCCTGGCGCAAGCTGCCCCCGCAGTTCGGCCATTGGTACACAACCTACACGCGCTTTCAGCGCTGGACCTTGAGCAACGTGTGGCCCGAGGTGTTCGCGAAGCTCGCAGAGGACCCAGATTGCGAATACTTTTACGAGCGCGGAGTTATTTTATATGCGCCTCTAGGGAGAAGACGGACGTGCCTCCCAAGGTCGAGCCGGGTCGCTTGAAGTGAATCCTTGACGGGCCCGACTTGTATGCAGGAAGTTGAAGCCTTATCGATAATTTCTAGACGACCAGTTGCCCGCACTAGCGCAAACTTAAAGGACTGGAGCAAATTCCGATCGCAAAAGCCTGCTAACTTTTGGGAATTTGCTCTAGCGCCGAAGCCCCAACGCTTTAATCGCAAGCTCTGTTCGATTGCGCAAATGGAGCTTCGAGAGAAGCGCGGCGACGTGGTTTTTTACAGTTCCTTCTGTAATATTAAGCATATCCGCGATCTCCCTATTAGATCTTCCTGCCGCGATTTGCTCTAATACATCTTTCTCACGAACAGTTATAGATTGGTTAGCTAACGGCAATCCGATCGCTGAATTTATCGAATCGTGGAATTCCCGGCACACCTTTCCAACAATACTTATCATACCCCGTGGAGCGCTGCATGCTGCTGCGCGAATGGCCTCAAGAATTCTGTTTTGCTCAGAACTCTTAAGAGAATAGCTTTCAACCCGGTCGATGACAGGCGAAAACTGAGAATCGTCCGTGTTGGATACGGCAAGCACAATGACGTAAACTTTTGAGCCTTCCCTTGCGCCGCGCCGTCGCTTCGAACAAGAGAGGGCGGTGGACGCTTCAGCAGACGTTAGCGACATGATGGTTTTTCTCGATATTCGAACCCGGACCTGTAAGATACAATTAAAATTTTATGAGAAAACCGTCATGACCTGTTTTCATTTAGAGGTAAGCTTAAAATTCCGAACGGGTTCCCAGACAAGGAATTTTGCTGAACGCACGAACGTCGAAATAGCGTTCATACTTCGCCTCCAAGTAGACAAGAGCAAATTGGGTGGGTTGGAGCAGGACGTCTCCACCGACAAGACATTCAAACGACACGTTTCCTCGCCCTTGGCCTCTGGACGATCCCAACCGATGGGAAGTTAGAGTTTATCGCCCCCAAGGGTTGGGGGCTTCTTCTCCGAGCATGATGGCCGGAAACGGCTTGCTCGGCAAGTCGCCGCAGCGCGTTCCTTCGGGACCTGAACGCCCCTCCCTGCGGCGGCGGCGCCCTCCGCAGGGCGCCGCGCTGTCCTCACTTTTTCGCGTCTGCAGGCTTCGCCGCATCCTTGGCGTCGGCGGCGGGCGGCGGCGCTTCGGTGCGCTCGATCTTTGCGCCCTCGTGCAGCTTGGCGATGTAGTCGGTCACCGCCTTTTGCGCGACGTAAGCCTCGAGCCGCGGCTTCAGCTGCTCCAGCGTCGGAATCACTTTCGGGCGCTTCTCGTCCAGGCGGATGACGTGCCAGCCGAACTGGGTCTTGACGGGATCGGAAATCTGGCCTGGCTCGAGCTTGGCGAGCGCGTCGCCAAATTCGGGAACCATCTTGTCCTTCGTGAACCAGGGTCCGAGATCGCCGCCCTTGGAGCCCGAATCCTTTGAGGTCTCGTCGGCGACCTTGGCGAAGTCCTCGCCGCCCTTGACACGCTTGGCGACCGCCTTGGCCTCGTCCTCGGTCTGAACGAGAATGTGATGGGCGCGGTATTCGGTGTCCGGCTTCTGGCTCTTAACCAGCGTGTCGTAGGTCTGCTTCACGGCGGCGTCAGTCACGGCCTCCTTGGCGATCTTGGTCACGACCGTCTGCGACAGCGCCTTGTCGCGCAGATAGGCGAGACGCTTGGCGAAATCCGGCGTCTCCCCGAGCTTCTGCGACTGCGCCTCCTGCACGAGCAACTGCTCGTCGATCAGCACGTCGAGCAGATAGCTCTCGCGGGCCTTGCCTTCGAGCTGACGCGGAATGCCGGGCCCGATATCCTCGGCCGCGACCTTGACATCGTCGTCGGTGATCTCGACGCCGTTGACCTTGGCGAGCGCCTTGGCCTGGGCCGGAGCGGCCGTCGCCGACACAAGAGCGCAAAACGCGAGCGTGCTTAGACCTGCAAGAACCCTTGAGCGGATCATATCGTCCTCCTTGAAGCGGCAGCTTTCGCCGCCGCTTCCGCCAAAAGCGGCGAAGAGCGGTCGGGCGCGCCGAAGCGCGGGTATCTAGGCGAAGGAGCCCGCCTCTGACAACCCTGAAAGAATCCGCCTATCCCGCCGGCAAGGCCGCGTTTTACCGCCGTCCGCCGCAGCGATTTGCGTCATTGCGCAATTATTAGAAGAAATGTGCGACTGTGAGGCTCGGCCCCGGCTTGATTCGACGAAGGACCAGTCGCGAATGCACGAAATTCAGGAAGAGGCGCCGGAAGTTCTGGCGCAGCCCGCTCTTGCGGCCGATGAGGCGGTCCAGGAGGCCGAGGCGCGCCGCGGGCGTCACGCCGATTTGGAGACGATCCGCCTCGCCTTCGAGACCGGCGAGTTCCCTTATCGCGCGCGCCTCTCGGAAAAATTCTATCTGCAGCACATGGCGCCGCTGCAGGTCGAGCTCTTGAAGGCGCAAAGCTGGGTCAAGGAGACGGGACAGCGCGTGGTCGTGCTGTTCGAGGGGCGCGACGCCGCCGGCAAGGGCGGCACGATCAAGCGCTTCATGGAGCATCTCAATCCGCGCGCCGCCCGGGTCGTGGCACTGGAGAAGCCCTCCGAGCGTGAGCGCACGCAGTGGTATTTTCAGCGTTATATCGAGCATCTCCCGGCGGGCGGCGAGATCGTGTTCTTCGACCGTTCCTGGTACAATCGCGCCGGCGTCGAGCGCGTCATGAACTTCTGCACGCCCAACGATTACCTCGATTTCATGCGCCAGTGCCCGGAGCTCGAGCGCATGTTCGTGTCTTCCGGCGTCCGCCTGTTCAAATATTGGTTCTCGGTCACGCGCGAGGAGCAGCTTCGCCGCTTTCGCGCCCGCGAGACCGATCCGCTGAAGCAGTGGAAACTCTCGCCGATCGACCGCGCCTCGATGGACAAATGGGATGAGTACACCGAGGCGAAGGAGGCGATGTTCTTCTTCACCGACACCGCCGACGCGCCCTGGGTGGTCATCAAGTCCGACGACAAGAGGCGCGCGCGCCTCAACTGCATGCAGCACTTCCTGTCGAGCCTCGAATATCCGAACAAGGATGCGCATGTCGCGCATGGACCCGACCCGCTCATCGTCGGCTCCAGCGCCCATGTCATTGGTCGTGACAAGCATATTGTCGGCAAATCGCTCGACATGGACAAGAAGCGCAAGCGCGATCGCTAAAGCAGCGTCGCGCCTTCTGCTGCAAATATCAAGATTTACGCGAAATAGGGCGCGCGGTTTTGTCGCAATATTTTAATATGACGCAGCGTTGACACCACCGTGACGGTCATGACTAAAGCGTTACGGGGGCCACTCCCCAGAAAGCCAACCGAGGAAATAACATTATGAAGATGAGCGTTCTCGTCGCTTCCGCCCTCCTGCTCGGCGCCATGGTCACGCCGAGCCTCGCCTTCGAAGCCATCACGCCCCCCGGCCCGCATTCGCCGGTGACGAAGGCGAGCTGCGACACGCATAAGGACGACCAGCAGGCGCAATGCGCGGCGGATTGCGAGGACAAATACATCCGCGCGAGGCAGTTCAACATGTCGGACTTCTCCAAGGTTGACGCGGAGAAGAAGGCTTGCGACACGAAGTGCGGCTGCCCGCAGAATTCGCAGTGATTTTTGTCCTGGGAGTCTTGCCCGCGCAAGACTCCCGCTCGCGCCTCCGGATTTATTGCGTTTGCGGCGACGCGATGAACGTCCCGCCAATTGATCGCGGAGCGAATGCTAGAATTCCGCCCACTCTTCCTCGTTAGCCTGCTCTTTTCGCATCGCGGCGCCCGCGAAGGCGCGGCCGACCGTCCTCATTTCGGTTCGCGCAATTCTCCTGGCCGGCGCGGCGGCGGCGCTCTCGTTTCGGACCTCGTCCATCCTGAAGCGCCCGATCAGCGCGCTCAGGGCAGCGCTGTTGTCTGCTAGCGAGCGGGTTGCGGCGTTGGTCTCCTCCGCCATCGCGGCGTTTTGCTGCGTCGCCTTGTCGAACGCCTGCACGGCGGAATTGACTTCACGCAGCCCGTCGGATTGCGCGGCCGCCCCTTTCGCGATCTCGGTGATCCTTGCCGCCACGTCGCCCACTTGCACGACGATGCTGCGCAATGAGACCCCTGTGTCTTTCACGAGCGCCACGCCGTCCTGGACCTTCGAGTCCGATTCCAATATCAGCGTCTTGATTTCTCGCGCCGCCTCCGCCGAACGTTGCGCCAAAGCGCGCACTTCCGTTGCGACGACGGCGAATCCCTTGCCCGCCTCGCCCGCCCGAGCCGCTTCGACGCCGGCGTTCAAGGCGAGCAAATTGGTTTGAAACGCGATCTCGTCGATCAATCCCACGATCTGCGCGATCTTTCCCGAAGATTCCTTAATTCCGTCCATCGCACAGATAGCGTCGCTGACGATCTTCTCTCCCTTTAGGGCGTTCTCTCTTGTGGCGTTCACCACATTGCTGGCCTCGACCGCGCTATCGGCGGATTCTTTTATCGTCTTCGTGATCATGTCCACGGCCGCGGCGGTTTGAGCAACAGTAGCCGCCTGGGACTCGTTGCGTTCGGAAAGATTGCCGACGGCCGCGGCAATTTCCTGCACGCCGCCGTTCATCGTCACGCAATTCTCGGCAATCCCTTTCATTGCGTCGTGCAGCCGCCGCAGCGCGACGTTGAACGTCTCGCGCAATTTTTCGTAGTCTTTGATGAAAGGCTTCTCCAGTCTGGTCTCCAAGTCGCCTTGCGCCAGACGCTCCATGGCGTTCGTGTATTCTTTGAAAAAATGATCCCGGTTTTCGACGTACCACTTCGCCCCGGCTTCGCGGTCCTTGACCTGCTCCGCAACTTTGGCCTTTTGCGCCTCCGCCTCGGCTTCGGCGGCTCTTATGCCCTCAACCGTCGACTTGAAAAACGCCAGGCCGGAGCTGATCGCGCCAATTTCGTCTTCTCGTGCGCCGAAAGGCGGCGGATCGGAGACCTCTCCGCGCGTCAGCGCGGCCATGTAGGACGCCATCTTTGCGATGGGATGCGTCACTCGGAAGATCGCGAACCAAAGAAAGCCCGCGAGAATTCCCGCGCAAGCGAGGACGCCGACCAGGCTAAAGGAGGCCAAGCGCCTGTTGACTTCCGCAGCGGCCGTTTCCTCCGTCTGCGCAAACCGCCTGGCGGCGTCGACGAGCTGAAGCGTCGAATTGCGATAGGCGGCGTAGCTCTTTTCGATATCGGCGCGCGCCGCGGCCGCGGCGAGCTCGTCATGCTTCTCGAGGGCAGGAACGTAAGCCGAGAATATCTCATGCCAGAAGGCTTCCGCTTCCTCCATCGAGCCCGCCATCGCTGTTTTAAGGCGATCCGGAAGCTCGACCGATTTTGCCCAAGAATCTCTCCGGCTTACGAAGAGCCCGCGCGCTTGCTCCAGTTCCTCCTTAAGGCTTGGAGCATCTTTGCGGTTCGCCGCGCTGGCCTGCACGGCGAGATAGGCTTCGACGAGCGAAAGGCGCGAGGCGGAAAGGTCGGAGGCGAAATCCTTCGCGGCGACAATTCTTTCATACGCCGGACTTCCAATTTTCACTTCGTCCGCGCCGTAGCGGCTGAACCCCACCGTGGCCAAAATCAGCACAAAGACGAGGCCTGCGGCGGCCGACATCGCGCGATGCAGAGGTGACGGCATTGTTCCTTGCTCCCAAAGATGAATTCGTGAACGCGTTCGTTCGCGCGACGGCCGGCGTGGGGGGAGAGATTCCTGCAATCCGCGCCCATTTGCGCCTGGGGACGTAGGCGTCAGGGCGATGGAGCTCGGAGGAGTGAAACGGCGTCATGCCTTTGGCTCTTCGGAGCTTCCGGGAAGGAGCCCCCGCCAATTCACCCGTGCGACAATTTGTCTCGGAAAATTTACTTAATTGTTAAGACTCCAGACCAACGCCGCCGGCCGCCCCTGATTTTGTCGACTGATTTGCGTTTACGAGAGGTCAACAAACGCTAAGGTTATTCCTCCGAGCCGGAGAGGCCGCCTTTCGACGCGTCAAGCTCTTTTCGGAGAATCTGCGCGTGATCCTCCAGGCGGGCTAGCGTTCGCATGAAGACATCGAGCATTTCCTCAGCTTCCCAAGTCCGGGCGCCAGCCGCCTTAGCCTCGGCGATGCGCTCGCGCTGACGCTCGACAATCGAATTTGCTTCGGTGACATGCCGCAGGGCGAGGCCCAATTTGGCTTTCAGCTCTTTCATCTCATCGAATGATCTATGGAAGCGCGCCGGAGGGTCAACGCAGGGATCGCCCCGCCGCGGCGGTCATTTCAAGCGAGCCCGCGAGCTGAAATGTGGTAGCATGAAACTTGAAGAGCGCGGGTGAAATTGGGTTCAATCCTCATCGCGACCGCTGGAAATGACCGAAGACGAACGCACGATACGCGGCCTCGTGGACGGATGGTTTGCCGCCAGCCGGGCCGGCGACTATGCGACCATCCTCTCGCTCATGACCGAGGACGCCGTCTTCATGGCGCCGGGCGCGAAGCCCTTCGGCCGGGAGGCCTTTATCGCCGCGGCGCAGACCGCGAAGAACATCCGACTTGAAGGCAAGAGCGAGATCGAGGAGATCCAGGTGCTTGGCGACTGGGCGTATCTGCGCAGCCATATCGAGATCGCGGCCATTCCCGTCTTCGGCCAGCCGGTGCGCCGCTCGGGCCACACGCTGACGATATTGCGCAAGGAGGCGGACGGCCAGTGGCGCGTGGCGCGCGACGCCAATCTGCTCACGGCCGAATCCGCGCGCGGCTGAGCCAGCAACCCCCTTCAATCGTCAAGCTCCGGGTAATGCCGGAAAATCCCTTGCTCGTTGAAGGGGATGCGGCGGCCGCTGTCGAGATAGGCGCGAATGCGCGAGCGGTGCCCGATCGACCCGCGGTGAGCTGCGACTTTCGGCGCGTCGCCCAGCGCCGCGGCGGTCGCCTTGGGAAAGGCATAGAGCAAGCCTTCGACCGTCTGGAACAGCGACAGGTCGGCATAGGTCACGGTTTTGCCGACGAGATGCAGCCCGCCGTCCGCGTTGCGGCTGAAAATCTGTTCGAACCAGTCCAGAAACTTCGGGATGCGCTCGCGTCGGAAGGCCTCGGCGCGGCGGCGCGACTCCTTCTTCTGATCTTCGTAATAGAGATGAGCGCCGAGCGGATGATGCGCGTCGTGGGCTTCCGTCACGAGATCGGCCATGGTGAGCTGGATCTGATGCGTCCACAGGCGTTGCGCAGGGTCCTTCGGCGCGAGCCCGAGACGGTCGCCGAGATGGAGCAGGATCGCGGCGGTCTGGCCGATGACGAGATCGCCATCCTCTAGAAACGGCGGCGCGAAGGGCGGTCGCGCAAGATCGCGCCGCGCCATGAATTTGACGAGCCGATCGTCGCCGTCCGGCTCTCTCGCCACGTCGACGTAATTTGCGCCCGCTTCTTCGAGGGCCAGACGCACATATTCGCCGCGCCCCTGAATGCCCGACCAATAGTAGAGCCGAAAGGTCACGCCAGCCTCCCGAAGGAAAGAGACCTCGCGCCATAGCTAGCGCGCCCCGGCGCGCCGTCACGCTAAACGACCAAGGTCAGCTTCTGCGCCGCCCGCGTGACGCCGGTGTAGAGCCATCGCGCGCGGTGCTCGCGAAAAGCGAAGGACTCGTCGAACAGCGCCACATCGTTCCATTGCGAGCCCTGAGCCTTGTGCACCGTCAACGCATAGCCATAGTCGAACTCATCCGAGTCCTTTCTCAGCGCGAAGGGGATCTCGCCCTCGCTTCCGTCGAAGAACTGCGGGATCACGCCGACGCGGCGCAGGCCGCCCTCGCCGTCTTCGGGCATGACCAGCATGCGCACCTTGCCGCGCCGCAGCGCGCCGGCGCTCTTCACCGTGAACAGCGCGCCGTTGAGCAGTCCCTTCTTGCGGTTGTTGCGCAGGCACACGAGCTTCTCGCCAGACCGCGGCAGCTCGCCCGTGAAGCCGCGCAGCTCGCGCAGACGACGGTTGTAGGCGCGGCGCGTCTTGTTGATGCCGACGAGAACCTGGTCTGCGCCCGTGACCAGCGCGGGGTCGAGCGCCGCGCGCGGCACAATGCGGGTATCGCCATAGTCGCCGGGCTCGAGCGCGCCGCCCTCGCGCACGACCATGGACAGGCGGATGATCGGATTGTCGGCTGCCTGGCGATGCACCTCGTCGAGCATCACGTCGGGCTCGCCGTCGGTGAAGAAGCCGCCGCCCTTGACTGGGGGCAGCTGCGCCGGGTCGCCGAGCACCAGCACCTTGCGCCCGAAGGAGAGGAGGTCGCGGCCGAGCTCCTCGTCGACCATCGAGCATTCGTCGATGACGATGAGTTTTGCGCGCGACGCTTCGCTGTCTTCGTTGAGCTCGAAGGTCGGCTCTTCAGTTTCGGAGTCGGTCGCGCGATAGATGAGGCTGTGGATCGTGCTGGCGTTGTCGCAGCCTTTGGAGCGCATGACCAGCGCCGCCTTGCCAGTGAAGGCGGCGAAGACGACCCGGCCGTCGACGTTCTGCGCGAGGTGGCGGGCGAGCGTCGACTTGCCGGCGCCGGCGTAGCCGAACAGGCGGAACACCTGCGGGGCGTCGCGGTCCTTGAGCCAGCGCGCGACGGCCGTGAGGGCTTTCTCTTGCGCAGGGCTCCAGGCGGTCATGAGATGCGGTAACTTTCGGTAGCGAAACGAGGCCACAACCTGCCCCGGGCGGCGTCCGCAGGCACGCCCCGCAGATTGAGCTTACGATTCATTCATTTGCAACACCGTAACACGCCAATAATCGTAATGCGCCGCAAAATCTGGCGGGATTGGCACTGGGCTGCAACGGCGTACCGCAGCGAGCGCCCGCTCGCCGAGCTCCTTCTCCACCGGATTAACGGAGGGATTCAACAGGCGGGGCTCGCCCTCTAGCTCTCCGCTGCGCGAGAGAACGAACTCCACGCGCGGCGCATAAGTGGTTTTGTTGTTAGGCGTGGCCGACGCCGACCAGCAGGAGCGGTAATGCTCAAGCATGAAGGCGTCGATACGTTTACAATAGAACGACTTTGGATCGACTGGGCAAGTTGCGGGAGCTTGGTTCTTCAAATGCGCGGACAAGGCCTCGACGCTCATGCCGTCGATGCCCGCCGCGCCCTTGTCGCGCGCGCAACCGCTGAAAACAAAAATACCTAACAGCGCCATTATCCTGCGTAAGAGTTTCGACGTCATGATCGGTTCCGAGTTTGTCCACGCACTAGGCTTGATCGCTGCGGCGTTATATGAGCGCAGTTCGAAACGGAGGTCGAGGCGGGTTGAACACGGACAGCAAATATTTTTGGACGGCGGCGGGCGTCTTCGTGGTCTGCGCCCTCCTGCTCGCCTCTCCCTTCCTCTCCGACGCCTACACCGTGCCGTGGGACGCCAAGGCGCATTTCCAGCCGCAATTCGCCTTTCTCGCCCATTCTCTACATTCGGGTCAGTCGCCGTTCTGGACGCCCAACGTCTTCGCCGGCTCGCCGCAGATCGCAGATCCGCAATCGCTGATCTTCTCGCCCTTTTTCCTCATCGCTGCGGCGCTGGTCCCGGAGCCTTCCTTCCGGCTCGAGGACGCGATCGTCTTCGCCATGCTCGTCATGGGCGGCCTCGCGCTGATGGCCTATTTCCGCGACCGCGGCTGGGGCGAGGCCGCCGGGCTGCTCGCGGCGCTCGCCTTCGCCTTCGGCGGCTCGGCGAGCTGGCGTATCCAGCACACGGGTCAGGTCATGAGCCTCGCGTTCCTGCCCCCGACGCTCTGGCTGCTCGCGCGGGCGCTCGACCGGCGCTCGGCCGCCTACGGCGCGGCGGCGGGCGCCGTCGCGGCCTTCCTCGTGCTTGGGCGCGATCAGATCGCTTTTCTCTCGGTGCTGATGCTCGCGGCCTTCGCCTTCTATCGGGCGCTCTCCGACGGCAAGGGCGTCTGGAGCGCCGCGAAGCCCCTTCTTGCTGGCGCGCTCGTCGGATCGGCGATCGTCGCGCTGCCGCTCGCCTGGACGCTCGATCTCGCCGCCAACTCCAACCGTCCGGAGATCGACCTGGAAGGCGCCTTCAAGGGCTCGCTGCCGCCGGGGTCGTTCTTTACGCTCGTCATCGCCAATCTTTTCGGCGCCGACGGGCCGCTGAAGGACTTTTGGGGGCCGCCGTCGCAGATCTTCGGCACAAAGGACATTTATCTCGCCCGCAACATGGCGACCTTCTACATCGGCGCCCTGCCGCTGGCGGCGCTCATCGGCGCGGTAGGCGGCGGCTTTTTCAAGGACAAGGACATCCGCTTCTTCAGCGCGGCGACGGTTCTGTTCGCGATCTATGCGCTCGGGCGTTACACGCCGCTCTTTGCGCCGATGTTTCACATCCCCGGCGTCGATTTGTGGCGGCGCCCCGCAGACGCCACCTTCCTCTTTTGCACGACGCTCGTGATCCTTGGCGGCTACGCCCTGCATCTCCTGCTCTCCGACGCGACGAAGCCCAATCCTATAATCGCCTTCGGCGCGACTTCGGCCTTGCTCGCCCTAAGCGCCGGGGTCGCCCTCGTGATGGGACGGCTCGGGCAGGCGACGATTCCGCTGGCCATCGGCGTCGCCGCCTGGTCGCTGTCTTCGGCGCTCGTCGTCGCGGCCCCGCGTCTCGCGCAGAGGCGCGCGCTCGCGCTGACGCTCGTCGCCGCGCTCGCGACGCTCGACCTCGCGGTCTCCAACAAGCCGAACGAATCGACTGCGCTGCCGCCCGAAAAATTCGACGTGCTGCGCGCCGACACGCAAAACGACACCATTGCGCTGCTGCGCGATAAGCTTGCGAATCAGGCGCCCGACCGCCGCGACCGCGTCGAGCTCGCGGCGATCGACTTCCACTGGCCGAATGCGAGCCTCGTGCACGGCTTCGACCACGATCTCGGCTACAATCCGGTGCGGCTGAAGCTTTTCGAGGACGCGACCGGCGCCGGCGATCATGTAGCGCTGCCCGAGCAGCGGCAGTTCTCCAAGCTCTATCCGGGCTATCGCTCGTTAATGTCCGATCTGCTGGGGCTGCGCTGGATCGCGACGGGCGCGCCGATCGAGGAAATCGACAAGACCCTCAAGCCGGGCGAGATGAGGCTGATCGCGCGCACCAAGGACGCTTACGTTTACGAAAATCCGGATGCGCTGCCGCGCGTGCTGCTTCCGACCTGCGCGCAGCGCGCGGATTTCACCAAGATGCTCGACGAGGGTGGCTGGCCCCCCGGGGACTTTAAGAGGGTCGTGCTGCTGGAGCGCCCGACCATGTGCCGCCATCAGACGGACGAAGGCCCGCCGCCGCGCGTGCGGATCGTCTCTTACGAGAACACTCGCGTAGTCATCGAGGCCGAGGCCCCGCCGGGCGGCGGCTGGGTGGTCTTGAACGACGTCTGGCACCCTTATTGGTTCGCCCGCGTCGATGGAGAAGAAACGGAGGTCTTGCGCGCGAACGTGCTGTTTCGCGCGGTGGAGGTCACGGAGGGCCGCCATGAGGTCGAGTTCCGCTTCGAGCCGCTGCGCGGGTTGCTGCGGCGGCTCGTGCGGGGGTAGTCACACCATGACGAGGGAACAACAACTAACGATTTTGTTTATAACGGGTTTTGCTTCATGGTCGCCAATCTTCTATTATAATCTTTTTGTGTTATCCAGGAAGGTATCGACAATCATCGGAAGTAAGGCATCGCTCGGTATAAGAAGCGCCATTCTGTTCATTATTTTAAGTGGCGTCTTTCTTGAATACGCCGAGAAAGCGAGCGCTAGAAACTATTTCGATGGTTCACACCATAAAGATGCCGCGAAAACATACGTAAAACAAAAGATAATTTGTTATGCCGAATTAGTCGTTGTGTCATTGTTTTTGGCGTTCTGGCTTGGGCCATAGATGCATTCTTCTTCGTGGAGCTGGTCGAGCCTACCGCT
>Ga0187782_10000839_pt1 | contig 21643 bp, 17 predicted proteins | sample 0715_SJ02_MP15_2_FD_132454 | JGI IMG/M metagenome (GOLD analysis project Ga0187782, IMG submission 132454) | Tropical peat soil microbial communities from peatlands in Department of Meta, Colombia - 0715_SJ02_MP15_20_MG | ecosystem: Environmental > Terrestrial > Soil > Wetlands > Peat | place... | reverse complement strand
CGAATTGCATCGTCACCGATCAGAATCCGCGGTTCGTTCCTCTTCACGCCGCGGACAATCCGGTCCGCCGCCTCTTCGGCCGGCAGAATGGCCCGGCGATCAAACCGCGCGAGGTTGAATTGGCGGACAGTGGGATGAACACCAGCCCCGACGCGCGCATTCCTGGCGATGGACGTGCGAATCCCGCCCGGGTGCACGCAGGAAACGCCAACGTTGCTTCCCGCCAGCTCGTGAAGCAGCGCCTCCGTGAATCCGCGCACGGCGAATTTGCTCGCGCAATAAGCTGATTGCCCCGCGGGCGAAATCAACCCGAAAATGCTCGATACATTGACGATGTGCGCGCGCGGCTGTCGGCGCAAAACCGGAAGAAAATTGCCGACACCATGGACGACGCCCCAGAAATTGATTCCCATGAGCCACTCGAAATCCGCGCGCGAAATTTCCTCGAAATTGCCATGCAGCGCCACGCCCGCATTGTTGATCAGCAACGTCACCCGGCCATGCCGCTCGACCACATCGGAGGTGAACGCTTCCATCCCCGCCGCATCTGCCACGTTCACGACGTGCGTCGAGATGGAAATATTTTTCTGCCCGAATCGTTCCTCCACTTCCCGCGCCGTTTCCGAAAGTCCGTGCTCCTCCACGTCTGCGAGCGCGAGCGACATTTTTTCATGCGCCAGCCGCCCCGCAAGCGCGCGCCCGATTCCCGAAGCCGCGCCGGTGACAACCGCAACTCCGCCTTTCAGATTCCAGCTCAATAGACCTCCACGTCGCGCGAGATCGATATCCCTTCGCGCGGCACTGAAGCAGGCTTGAATCCACCGGCCAATTTCTTGCGCAGCCGCCGCTCCTTCCACGCCAGAAGCGGCAGCAGCCGTTTGCTCCGCCGGATATTTCGCAGCGCGGCCATCGGGTCCACGAGGTGCGTGGTCGGCAACTTTGCGCCAGATTCCTTCAGCACCAGGCCGAGCGGCAGCTCCAGCTTGTCCTGCAACTCAACCATTCGCGCAATCAATTCGGCCCCCGGCGTCACCACCGGACCGAATCCGTAGCGCAGTTGCGATGTTCCAATGATGTAGAGATTCTTGTAGTCGGGAAGCAGCATCCCGCCATAGACGTATGCGATCCCGCCTTTCACCGGCACGAGCCCCGGAGGCAGAAACGGAAAACTCACGTGGTAGCCCGTGGCGCAGACAACCGTGTCGAATTCGTCGCTCGTGCCGTCCACGAAGTGGACCGTGTGTCCCTCGAAGCGCGCGATATCAGGGCGAGGGCGAATTCGTCCATGTTTCACGTAGTGGAGCAGTTCGCTATTGAGCGTCGGGTGCGTCTCGAAAATCCTGTCAGTCGGGCGGGGAAGGCCGTAGTCCTCGTAGTTCCCGACCACGACTCGGAGCATGGTCGCGATGAAAATTCTCTGCGCCCAGACGGGAAACCAGGGCTTCATCAGTTCCGGCAGCGGAATGCCGAAGAGTGTCTTCGGCAGGAACCAGTAACCGTGGCGAATGCTCAAGCTGCACGAACGCCCTACTCGAGCCGCTTCCGATGCGAGATCACAGGCGGAATTTCCTCCGCCGATGACCAGAACCCGCTTGCCCGCAAGTTGCTCGGGATTCTTGTAATCCTTCGAATGCAGCATCTCGCCGGAGAATTCTCCGGGATACGACGGATATTTCTTGTCCCAGTGATGTCCGTTGCAGACAAGGAGCCCCTTGTAAATCCGCTTTTCGCCGCTGGCCAGCTCGAGCTCCCACCGCCCGTCGGGAAGCGGAAGCGCCATCAGCACTTTGGTATTGAATTGAATGTGCGGGCGCAGATGGAAATGGTCCGCGTAGTCGCGAAGATAATCGAGCATTTGCTGCGCGCTCGGAAAATCTGGATAGTGAGCGGGCATAGGATAATCGGCATATTCTGTGGTTTTTTTCGAGGAGATGATGTGCGCCGTCGAGTAAACGCCGTGGTACCAGTTGCCGCCGACGTCGTTGTCCGCGTCGAGCTGCTCGTAGAGAATCTTGCGCTCGAGAAGCGCCTTCGCGATGGCCAGCCCGACCGGCCCCGCGCCGATTACCGCCACCCTCTTTGATCTGTTTTCCGCGGTCACTTCCGCCATGCCGCGATGATATCCGGCGGAAGCCAAACTGGCTAGACCTTCGCGAGGGCTTGGTCGAGATCGGCGATGAGGTCTTCGACGTCTTCGATCCCGACGGAAATGCGCACCAGCCCTTGCGTGATGCCAATTTGCTGCTGCACCTCGGCGGGCATCGAGGCATGTGTCATCAGCGCCGGATGCGAAATAAGTGTTTCCACTCCACCGAGGCTTTCCGCCAGCGAGCAAATTCGCACGTGATTCAAAAGCTTGCGGGCGGCTTCGAGCGACCCGAGGTCAAAGGAAATCATCGCCCCGAAGCCTCGCTGCTGCCGCCGGGCAATTTCGTGCTGCGCATGGGAAGCGAGTCCCGGGTAGATCACGCGCTTCACTTTCGGGTGCGATTCGAGAAACTTGGCCACCGCCATGCCGTTCGAGTTGTGCCGCTCCATTCGCACCGCGAGCGTCTTGATGCCGCGCGAAACCAGGAAGCAATCCATCGGGGCGAGTCCCGCGCCCGCCGACCGTTGAATGAAATAGATTTTGTCGGCGTCCTCCTGGCGCGTCAGGACCACGGCGCCACCCGTGCAGTCGCTGTGGCCATTGAGATACTTGGTCATCGAGTGGACCACGATATCGGCGCCGAGCGAAATCGGCTGTTGCAGGTAGGGGCTCAGGAAAGTATTGTCAACAACAAGCATCAGGTTATTTTCGCGCGCCAGTTTCGAAGCCGCGGCGATGTCCGTAACGATCATCGTTGGATTGGTGGGCGTCTCCACATAAAGCATTCGCGTGTGGCGCTTTATTGCTTCTCTCACTTTGTCGAGCCGTGAAGTGTCCACGTAGCTGAATTCCAGGCCGAAATCTACGAGAAGCTTTGTCGTGAGCCGGAAAACGCCGCCATAGACCGCCTGCGAGAGGATGACATGATCCCCCGGGCGAAGCAGCCGGAATACCGCGTCTATTCCGGCCATGCCCGAGGTAAAAACGTAGGCAGCGCTTCCGCCTTCGAGTTTCGCAATCGTCCGCTCGAGCGCCTTGCGATTTGGGTGGTTCGTCCTCGCATAATCGTAGCCCTTATCCTTGCCCATCTCTTCGAGCACATAGGTCGAAGTCTGATAGATGGGCGCGACGATCGAGCCGGTCGTAGGGTCCGGCTCCTGGCCCACGTGAATCGCGTCGGTCGAAAAACCCATGAGTGCCTCCTGACAGTGAAAAGGTACAGTAGCCGATGGGCGCGCTCAAGAATTCCGGTGATCAGGCAGCAGTTGCGAAAGTCCGGTTTCGCAGGCGATGACGCCGATGCAAATCCTCAGCCAACCGAATCGCTTGGGCCGCAATCCTCCATCATACTTCCGATGCCGCGAGGCATAAAAAGCAGCGAACAAAGCTGCACTGCCAAAATGGACGGTTCTATTGGCCGGGCCGTATCCGGCGGTCACAATTCAAGAAGGGCTTTCACAATAGAATGATTCCCGCTGGATGCTGTCGCACCCGAACGATACTCGCAAGGAACTGGACCATGGCAAAGTTACACCGCTACGCCGTGACCGTAACGTGGACCGGCAACAAGGGCACTGGAACTTCGGGCTACAAGGCCTACGAACGGGCGCATGAAATATCCGCTGGCGCTCAGAAGCCGGTGATTCCCGGCTCGTCGGATCCATCCTTCCGCGGAGATGCAGCTCGCTGGAACCCGGAAGAATTGCTCGTCGCCTCGCTCTCGGCTTGCCACAAGCTATGGTACCTGCACCTCTGTGCTGAAGCAAAAATCGTGGTCACTTCCTACATTGACCACGCCGAGGGCTTCATGGAGGAGTCACCGGATGGCGCAGGTCAGTTCCAGCGGGTCGTGTTGCGACCCGAAGTTACTTTGGCTCCGGGGTCGGACATCGGCAAGGCGGAAGAACTGCACGAAGCCGCGCACTCCAAGTGCTTTATCGCCAGGTCCGTGAACTTCCCTGTCGAACACGAACCGAAAACAGTCTCCGTCTAAGTCTATCCCTGCCCGTGGAATCTCTGCCCGGAGCGAGCCACAGACATCCTTGCGCTGTGCTTGAGACACGCGCAGGATTGGAGTAAAAGGGAGACACGATGTCGGCCAGCATGCAATTTTCTCCTGCGCGAAAAACTACCCTGATTCTGGCCATCATTTTGCTCGGCGCCGCGGTAAGCTATTGCCAGGACAGCGGCTCAGAGAAATCAGCGCCGCCCAACGAAGCAGCGTCCCAGGAAAAGGTTCCCGAGAAATCCTCAGACAAGCCTGCCGACAAGAAGGACGATAAAGCCTTCGGCTCCTCAATCTTGAAGTTGCGAATCCATGTGACTGCCAACGACAAGCCCGTCGGAAACGCCAGCGTTTACGTCAAGTACAACGAACAGAGCGGTTTGTTTCATCACGAGAAACTCGCGGAGATGAGCTTCAAGACCAACGAGGACGGGTCCGTGAAAGTTCCGGAAGTTCCGCGCGGGAAAGTACTTATTCAGGTCATTGCCAAGGGCTGGCACACGTACGGTAAGTGGCACGACGTCGAAACTGACGGCGAAACGATTGAAATCAAACTCGAACCACCGCCTCATTGGTATTAGGATCTTCCGCTGCAAATCGCTGACCAACCGCAAAAAAATCTCTGCCGCTCGAAAAACTACACTGCTCGCAGGTGTCGCCAACGCGGCAGAAATTTCTCTAACGAACCAGGCTGACTGCACAAATTTTGTGCAATCCGCGGTAATCTCATGGAATGGCGGGCGATTGCGATTTCGCTGGGAGGCTTTTCCACAAAGATTTCAACAGAACTGTTGAAATCTTTCACAAACCATTCATATTTTGCATAGAGCTCTCAGGAAATTTGGTTCGCAAATTGCCCTCGCGAAAATAAATTCATGTCTCGGCCTTTTTCTCGCAAACGGAAGCAACAATCCGCCGCCGGCGCGCTTCGGGCGCGAGCTCAGCGTGCTATCATTTGTTCCTGCGCGGAGAAATCCCTAATCCAGAAATGAAGAGCTTGATTCTGAACGCGGACGATTTCGGCATGACGCGCGGCGTGAATGAAGGCATCATCCGCGCGCACGGCGAAGGCGTACTGACGAGCACGACGCTCATGGCCAACGGTCCGGCGTTTGAGGACGCAGTCGAGCGCGCGAAAGCGAATCCCTCGCTCGGCGTCGGCTGCCACTTGGTTCTTGTGGGCGGGAAGGCGATCGCGCCGCGGGAGGAAATTCCTTCGCTCGCGGACGCGCAAGGCCGCCTTCCGGAATCGCTTGCCGCGTTTGTCGCGCGCGTTAGTTCGGGGATGGTGTCCGAAAAGGAAATCGGGCGGGAGCTGCGCGCGCAAATCGAAAAAATCCGCGCGGCGGGGATTAAGCCGAGCCACGTGGACACTCACAAACACACGCATGCCCACCCTCGTGTGATGGAAGCGCTTGGCCGCGTTGCCCGGGAATTTGGAATCATGCGCGTGCGCAAACCCGCCGAGAGCTTGCGCAATTCCTGGGGCACGTCCCGCGGAAATAACGCGGGAGTTTCGAGGCAGCTCGCGGCGGCTGTCGCCGTCCGCGCCATCACGCCGCGATTCGAGGCCATCGCGCGAAAATACGATCTCCGCTGGCCCGATCATTTCCTGGGCCTGGCGATGACCGGCCATTTGGATGCGAAGACCTTGCGTCGCATGATCGACGGCCTGGCCGAGGGTCAGACGGAAATCATGGTCCATCCGGGTGTCTGGGATGCGGATTTGGCCGGGTCCGGCTCGCGCCTCCAGCGCCACCGGGAAACGGAGCTCGCCGGCCTGCTCGATCCCGGCGTCAGGAGTGCCATCGAGGAACGAGAAGTTCGTCTTATCACCTTTCGGGAGTTAAACTAGGCGTATGCGGGAAAACGAACGCTCGTCTCCCAAGTACTCAGTGGTCGTCCCTTTCCATGACGAACAGGAAAGCGTGCGCGAGCTGCACCGCCGCTTAAGCGACGTGATGACCGGACGCTACGAGCCGGTCGAATTCGTCTATGTGGATGATCAGAGTACGGATGCTACGCCCCATCTTCTGGATGAAATCGCCGAAGGAGATTCGCGCGTCGCGGTGTTGCGCCTGAAGCGCAACTACGGCCAGACAACGGCGCTGGCCGCGGGTTTCGACTTCGCGTCCGGCGAAATCATCATCTCCATGGACGGCGATTTGCAGCACGACCCTGGCGACATCCCCGCTATGCTCGATGCGTTCGAGTCCTCCGGCTGCGACATCGTGAGCGGCTGGCGCCAGAAACGGGTGGACAATTTCCTTCTGCGGCGGCTTCCCTCCATGGTCGCGAACTGGATGATGGCTAAACTTTCCGGCGTGCCGATTCACGATTTCGGGACAACGTTCAAAGTCTATCGGCGCGACGTAATCAAGGACGTTCCCCTGTACGGCGAGATGCACCGCTTCATCCCGGCGCTGGCCGCCTGGAATGGCGCGAAGATCGCTGAGGTGCCGATCCAGAATATCGTCCGCTCGGGCGGCAAATCTCATTACGGACTTTCCCGCACTTTGCGCGTGCTCTTCGATATCATCACCATCCGCTTTCTGCTGCGCTACATGACCCGGCCGCTCCACTTCTTCGGTCCGCCGGGACTCCTCGGCGTCGCTGCGGGAACCGGAATCATGCTGGCCCTCTTTTTACAAAAGGTTTTCTGGCATGCCTCGATTTTCGTGCAGCACGGGCCGTTGCTGTTGCTCGGCATGATGCTTTGCCTCTTTGGCGTCCAATTGCTGGCGGTCGGGCTTGTGGGTGAGTTGCTGATGCGCACCCATTTCGAGTCGCGCGAAAACCCGGTGTACCGCATCGAACGCGTTACCGGTGCGAAGGGTCTCTCGCAGTCAGCCGCACTTTCCCGCGAAAATCCCCTTGCCGCCAAACGCGCCGTCAGGTAGCTTCCAAGTCATTAATTGGAGGCCGGCTTTCAGATTGTGGCGCTTCCTAATCTTCGATTTTCGTCTCAAACGCACAGCCACTATTTTGCCGATCGTCCGCAGCGCGCGTGCGGTGGCGTTAAAATAAGGGAGGGAACAGCAACCGGGGGATCGTTCGAACCTGGAATCGCCGGGACCAACGAGGTGTTCCAATGACAGCGCGAAAAATTTATGTTGCAGCATGGTTGATAGTTCTCCTCGCTGGCATCGCATGCGCCGCGGGAGACGTGTGGAAATCGAAGCCGTTTGCGCAGTGGGATGAAAAGGATGTCCGCAAGATCCTGTCCGAATCGCCGTGGTCGAAAGTTACTCAAGTTCCGGCGTCGTGGGCGGCCGGTGACTCCTCGGGTTCCACGCTTCCCAGCGCCACTCAAGAACATTCCCCGGACGGTGGCGTGATGGGCGGTGGTAAGACCTCAGGCGGCCCGCCATCCGCTCCGCAAGTCACCCAGGCGAATTTCGTGGTGCGCTGGATTTCCTCGCGCACGGTTCGCGAGGCTTTGTTGCGCAGCGCCGTTCTCGGCGGGAAAATGAAACAAGAAGACGCGGAGAAGCAGGCCGCGCAGCCGGTGGAGTCCTATCAGGTCATGGTAGTCGGCACGGACATGACTCCTTTCCAGGGCGCGGATGAAAAAGATCTCGCGTCCAGGGCTTTCCTCACCTCTAAGAAAACGAAACAGCGCATTGCAGCGACTGGCGTGGAATTTCAGCGCGGGCCCGACGGCAAATCCGTCCAGGCCTTGGCGTTCAATTTTCCCAAGCAGGCCGCGGGCGGGGAACCAACGATTGGCACGAGCGAAAAGGAGGTCGAGTTTTCCTGCTCGGCCGGAGGCGCGAATATCAGGACCAGTTTTGATGTTTCGAAGATGGATGACTCGCAAGGACGCGATCTGTAGGCCGGCGCGTTCAAGTAAATTTTGTTTCCGAGAGGAGCGTTCATGATCCAATTCGGCAAGTGGGCGGCGATGGTGGCCTTCGCTTTTGTCGCCGCGGCTGCAACCAACGCACAGGTGGGCATGCGGGGTGGACCACCCCAGTTCCACGGCGTGTGGAATCCCGTGGTCGGCCACGGAGGCGTGTACGAAATGACGGGCAGCGACGGAAAGAAAACCACCATGCAGATCGCCATCGTTGGCAAGGAATCCGTCGAGGGCAAGGACGGCTTCTGGATGGAGATGTCCTTTGAAAACACCGACCGCGGCGAAATGGTGATCAAGCACCTCATCGTCCTGGATGGCCAGCAGACCCATGTGGTCAAAGCCGTCATGCAGATGCCTGGCATGGGTCCCATGGAGATGCCGATGCAGATGTTGCAGCGCGCTTCGTCGCAGTCTTCCGATGTGAGAAACGAGGGCCAGGATTTGGGCAGCGAATCCGTCACCGTGCCGGCAGGTACGTTTGTTGCTGAGCATTACCGCGCCAAGGACGGCGGGGATGTCTGGGCCGTGAAAGACGTCCCGCCTTGGGGGCTCGTGAAGTTCCAGGGGAAAGACTCTTCGATGGTCCTAATTAAAATAATTACGGACGCGAAGGACAAAATTACCGGCACGCCTCAGCCAATGAACCCGATGATGATGGGGCAGCGGCCGCAATGACGGCGCGAGTCTAGTTCGAATCCCTGAGGCGCTCCGGATTCTCCGAAGCGCCTCTTATTTTTTATCCGGCGTGATTTTTGAAGAGACTCAATCGGCCCCTCGGGAGGCGACGGACGGATGAGTGCAGGTGATGACAAATTCTATCGCGCCCGCGTGACCCACCGGGATGAGCTGTCTCCGGACCTCTGGAAAATTCGCATTGATACGGGCGGCGAGTTCAGGTTTGTTGCCGGGCAGTACGCGACACTGGGAATCCATACCCCCGAGAGGCTCGTCGAGCGCGCCTACTCCATCGTCTCTTCCCCCTACGAAAAGGAATTGGAGATCTTCATTGAGCTCGTGCCGCAGGGCGAGCTGACCCCGCAGCTTCACAAAGTTCCGGTAGGTGGCGAGCTCAGCTTGCGCAAGATTGCCAAGGGCCGGTTTACGCTCGATTTGAAGAGCGGCCACAAGAATCATCTGCTGGTGTGTACCGTCACAGGTATCGCGCCCTTCATCTCCTACGCTCGCACTCTCTTTCAAGATTGGAAGAACGGCCAGTTTCCGGCGGACTTGCGTCTCTATATACTCGACGGCGCCAGCCGTTCCTGGGAGTTGGGATACCGCGCGGAGGTCCAGGAAATCGCGGCGCAAGTTCCCTGGCTTACCTATGTTCCCACCATCAGCCGTCCCTGGGAGGATCCTTCCTGGCGCGGCGAAACCGGACGCGTTGAAGACATTATCCGGAAGTATGCGGACCAATGGGGTCTTACCGGCGGCGATACCACCGGCTATCTCTGTGGCCACCCTGAGATGATTGAGCACGGCATGGGCATCCTCAAGCGGCGCGGCTTCGCGAAGGAATACCTGAAAGAAGAGGTTTACTTTATTCCTTCTAAGGGCGCTTCAAAGGATGCTTCCTCCGCCGCGGGAATATAACTTCGCTGAAAATTCGGGAAAATTTCGAGAGAATACTTAGTCACGTCGGAGCTTGAAATACACCGCTGCGAGCGGCGGCAAGCGGAGCTTGATTGAGTAAGGCCGGTTGCTCCATGGAACAGGCTCGGCTTCAACGCCGCCCGAATTGCCCACGTCCTTCCCTTCGTAGTGCGCCGAATCGGTATTGAGAATCTCGCGATAGAAACCCGCCACGGGCACACCAACGCGGTAGTTATCCCGCACTACCGGTGTGAAATTGCACGCCACGACCACGAAATTTTCGGGGTCCTTCGCCCGCCGGATAAACGCAAGAACACTCGAAGCGGCGTCGGCCACTTCCACCCATTCGAACCCCTGCCATTCGAAATCCACTTCGTGAAGCGCCGCCTCCCGCGAATGCAGGTGATTCAAATCCTTCACCAGTTTCTGGATCCCTCGATGCGGCGGCGAATTTTCAAGTGACCAATCCACGCAGCCTTCCTCCCAGAATTCGTCCCGCTGGCCCAGCTCGCCGCCCATAAAGACCAGCTTTTTCCCCGGATGCGCAAACAGGTAGCCGAAGAGCAGGCGCAAGTTGGCGAATTTCTGCCAGTCATCTCCTGGCATTTTCTCCAGCAGCGCACGCTTTCCGTGAACCACTTCGTCGTGCGACAGCGGGAGGATAAAATTTTCGTGGAAGGCGTAGATCATCGAAAACGTTAGCTCGTTGTGATGATATTTCCGGAACATGGGATCGAGCGAAAAATAGCCCAGCGTGTCGTTCATCCAGCCCATGTTCCACTTCAGATCGAACCCCAGTCCTCCAAGATAGGTCGGCCGCGAAACCGCCGGCCACGAGGTGGATTCCTCCGCGATTGTCAGCGCCCCCGGATGCCGGCTGTGCAGCACCTCATTAAGGTGCTTGAGGAATCCAATGGCTTCCAGATTCTCCCGCCCCCCAAAGGGATTCGGAATCCATTCACCCGGTTTTCGCGAATAATCGAGATACAGCATCGAGGCCACGGCATCCACCCGCAACGCGTCAATGTGATATTTGTCCACCCAGAAGAGCGCGTTCGAAATCAGGAAATTCTGCACCTCGTTCCGGCCGTAATTGAAGACCAGCGTGCCCCAGTCCGGATGCGCGCCACGCCGCGGATCGGCGTGTTCATACAAATGGGTGCCGTCGAAAAACGCCAGGCCATGCGCGTCGCGCGGAAAATGCGCCGGAGTCCAATCGAGAATCACCCCAAGGCCTTCCTGATGGCAGCGGTCCACGAAATACATGAAATCGGCCGGAGACCCATAGCGGCTCGTCACCGCGAAATAGCCGACCGTCTGGTAGCCCCAGGAAGCATCCAGCGGATGCTCCATGATGGGCATCAGCTCCACATGCGTGTGGCCCATCCGCTTCACATAGGGAATCAGATCCTCGGCCAGTTCGCGGTAGGTCAGCCACCGATTTCCTTCCTCCGCCTTCCGACGCCAGGCCCCGAGGTGCACTTCGTAGATGGACATCGGCGCATGCAGCCAGTCACCCGAAGAGCGCGCCGCCAGCCACTCGCGGTCATTCCACCGGTGCCGCTCAATGTTGAAGACCACCGACGCGCTTTTTGGCCGAACCTCCGCCGCAAATCCGTACGGGTCCGTCTTGACTCCCAGATATTTCCCGCCGCTACCCACTATCTCGAACTTGTATAGCGCGCCTTCGTCGAGCCCCGGCATAAAGATTTCCCAAATCCCGCTCGTCCCGCGGCTTCGCATCGCGTGAACACGGCCATCCCACGCATTGAAATCGCCGATTACGCTCAGGCGGTTCGCGTTCGGCGCCCACACGCCAAAATGCACTCCGCGAATGCCCGCGACTTCGCGCACGTGCGCGCCAAGAATTTCATATTTCAGGTAGTGCGTTCCTTCTCCGGAGAGATAGATATCGTAGTCCGTCAGCAGCGGCAGGAATGCGTATGGATCGTATGTTTCGAATGTAGCGCCGTCCTCGAAACGAATCTTCAAACGATACGACCCCGGCGAGATCGCTTGGTCCTCGTTCTGGCGCAAAGAGCCGGGTGCAAAAACCGCTTCAAAGACTCCCGCGGGATGAATCTGTTTCGCGGGCACCGGCTCGAATTTCCCGTTCCACAGGACACCGATTTCGGTGGCGCTCGGCCGGAACACACGAATCGAAAGCGCGCGCTGACCTGGTGCTCCGGTCCAATGCGGCCCGAGCAAGCGGAATGGATCCGAATGGCGTCCCTGCACGAGGCCTTCGATTTCGATCTGAAATGGGTCCTGCAACCTTTTCGTGTCCGCCAGATTTTTCTGTTTTTCCATCACACGCGCTCGTTCTTCCGTGGCCTTTCAGGCTCAGACGCCGAGATCATCAACCATCTTACCGGAGAGACGCAGACGCTCCAAACGCTCGCACTGCGAGCCACACCGCTCCCGCTGGACTTGGGCGTAAAAGCTGGGTAGGCTAATCGCGTCCTTGGGGCTCGCAGCGAGGCAATCCAAACAGGAGATCTCAGATGAAATCACTCGCCCGTTCCATCCTCCTCCTCGCGCCCCTCGCTCTTTTCGTGGGGGCAGGCACTGCGCGCGCGCAGGGAGGGACACAACCGCAAAAGCCGAAGACCGTCTCCGCCGCAGTGCTCGAAAACTGGAATGACATCGGCGGAAGGCTCATCACCATGGCCGAGGACTGGCCCGAAGACAAGTACGACTACAAACTGAAGCCGGAGACGCGCTCTTTCCAGCAAATCATTCTCCACATCGCCGGTTCCAATTACGATCTGCTCAAGAATGTCACCAAATCCAAGGTCGGCGATGACCGCAACGACCCGCCTGTGACCGAGTACAAGACCAAAGCCGACACGGTCGCCTTCCTGAAAAAATCCGTGACAGATGGTGCGGCGGAAATCAAGAAGGCCGGCGACGCGGGTGTGACCGCGCACCTCGATTACTGGATTGGCTACACAGAACACATGGGCGAGCACTACGGCCTCCTCGTCGCCTACTATCGCGCTAACGGCATAGTCCCGCCGGAATCGCGCCCCAAAAAATAATGCGCCTCATTCCGTGATCGCCTCGAAAAAAATCGCGCTTGGAGGTCTTGCCATGCTCTTGCTTGTGAGTATGCCGTTGCCTTACATGCCCGCCCGGGCGCAGGAGCGCACGCAAGCCCGCTCGATGGTCATGACTCGCGACGGGATCGTGGCGGCCGAAAGTCCGCTCGCGGCGCAAGTCGGCGCCACGATCCTCGCTCGCGGCGGCAACGCTGTTGATGCGGCTGTGGCGACAAATGCCGCAATGGGCGTCGTCGCCCCCATGATGAACGGCATCGGCGGCGATCTCTTCGCGATTGTTTATGACGCCAAGACCGGCAAGCTCTACGGCCTCAATGCCAGCGGCTGGGCGCCCGCCTCGCTTTCAATCAACTATCTCAAATCCCAGGGGCTCGACTCGATGCCCACGGCCGGGATCCATTCCGTCACGATTCCCGGCGCCGTGGACGGCTGGGACAAACTCCTGTCGCGCTTCGGCTCGAAACAATTTCCGGAGCTACTCGCGCCCGCAATTCACTATGCGCGCGAAGGCTTTCCCGTCACCGAAATGGTTGCCGCAGACTGGGAGGAGTCGGAAGGGAAGTTGGCGGCAACGAGAAATGCCTCGGCAACCTTTCTGCCTAACGGACGCCCACCACGTGCGGGTGAACTCTTCCGCGACCCCGAACTGGCTCATTCGCTCGAACTGATTGCCTCCGGCGGACGCGATGCCTTCTATAAAGGCGAGATTGCCCGCGATACCGTCGCCGCCTCATCGAAAATTGGCGGCACGATGACCGCTGCCGATTTCGCTGAATTTTCGAGCGAATGGGTCGAGCCCATCTCCACGACTTATCACGGCTGGACGGTTTACGAAATTCCGCCGAACGGCCAGGGCATCGCCGTGCTCGAGATGCTGAACATCATGGAGACACTGCCGATCTCGAAGTTCGGCCACAATTCTGCTGACGCCCTCCACGCCATGATCGAGGCCAAGAAGCTCGCTTACGCCGACTTGCTTCGTTACGTCGCCGACCAAAAATTCAGTAAGGTCCCCGTCGCGGGATTGCTCTCGAAAGAATACGCCGCCCAGCGCGCCAAATTAATTGACATGTCGAAGGCAAATTGCCGTGTCGCGCCGGGCAAGCCCGAATTTCCTCCGACAGGCGATACCACCTACCTTTCTGTCGTGGATCGCGACGGCAACATGGTTTCACTCATCCAAAGCAACTTCTCGTCCTTCGGCTCCGGCATCGTCCCCGAGGGCACAGGTTTTGCCCTTCAGAATCGTGGCGGGCTTTTCAGCGTGGATCCCGCTTCGCCCAATGCGCTTGCCGGCCACAAACGCCCCCTGCACACCATCATCCCCGGCTTCATGGAACGGGGTCAGGATCGCATCGCCTTCGGCATCATGGGTGGATTCAATCAGGCCCAGGCGCACGCCCAATTCGTCGCCAATATCGTGGATTACGGCATGAACATCCAGGCCGCCCTCGAAGCCGCCCGCTTTTCCAAGCACACCTTTGATGGCTGCGATGTGAAGGTCGAAGGTCGGATCCCGGGCGATGTCCTCACGGCCCTCGCCGGCCGCGGCCATCAGTTGGACATCCGCTCCAGTTTTTCGCTCGATATGGGCGCAGGGCAAGCCGTCCGGCGCGATTTTTCGACAGGCGTAAACTTCGGCGCCTCCGACCCCCGCAAGGATGGCGAGGCCATCCCCGAACACCCTCCCCCAAGGTGAATTGCTGCGGAAACTACTTATTTTCAGCCTCGCAAAAGTGTCGTAAGTGCCTCAAAATGTAACACTTTAGTACCGTCGTACCATTGTGAGGCAGGTCCCGCCAAGTTATACAGGAGACTGGGGTAAATCCACGGAGCGCTGTCATGGCTCCGAACTGTGAGCCATGGCGGGAAAATCTACAACCGATCGTCCCAAGCGAAAGAGACCCTCCCCCCCCGGCCTGGAATCCGGTGGCGTGGCCGTGGCTGCTCTCCCCCCTTCGAAGGCGATTCGCGCCGACGCATCGCCAAGTGCAAACGGGGCGGGTCCGGCGCCTTCGCCCGAATTAGCCGAGCATAATGCCTATCTGCAAGCCCTGATAGACAACAATCCTTTGGCCATCGCTGTCTCCGACGTGAATGGCCGCATCCGCATGTGCAATCCCGCCTTTGAACATCTTTTTGGCTACCGCCAACCCGAAATTCTCGGCGTGGATCTCGATTCCTTGCTCGCCCCCGCCGATCTCTCAAACGAAGCAGCCGAACTAACGCGTCGCATGGCGGCTGGCGAAGCCGCCCGCGCCAGGACCAAGCGCCGCCGCAGCAATGGTTCGCTCGTGGACGTCCAGATTCTCGGCATTCCGCTTGTCGTCAACGGCAAGCGCATCGGCAATTCCGCGATGTACGAGGACATCACCGACCGCCGCCGCGCTGAAGAAGCTCAGCGTCGCGCGGAAGAAAGATTCCGCAGCCTCTTCGAAAATGCCGTCGAAGGCCTTTTCCAAACCACCCCCGACGGCCGCTTCCTCAGCGCCAACCCTGCCATCGCGCGCATTTGCGGCTACCCTTCCCCGGCCGAATTGATGGAGAGTGTTCGCGATGTCGCCGAAGAATCCTACGTCGAGCCGCAGCGCCGCGAAGAATTCAAGCGCCTGATGGACGAGCAGGGCTTCGTTGAGGGCTTCGAATATCAGATTCGACGCAAGGACGGTGTCAAGATTTGGGTCTCCGAGACATCCCGCGCCGTCCGCGACGCCGAAGACCGCGTCGTCAGCTACGATGGCACTATCGAGGACGTCACTGAGCGCAAGCGTTCCGAACTCGAGCGCCAGGTAACCTTTGAAATCATTCACGCCGTCAACGTCACGGACAAATCCGACGACTTGCTCCGCCTGATCCACCTCGCCCTCAATAAAGTTCTCTACGCGGAAAATTGCTTCGTCGCTTTGTTTGAGCCTTCCACCGGCATGTTTCATTTCCCTTTCTTCGTGGACCATTTCGACGAGGCCCCGCCCCCCCAAAAAGTCGGCCGAAGCTGCACGGCTTATGTCTACCGCACGGGCCGCGCCATGCTCATTCCGCAGAAAGCCTTCGACGATCTCGCCGCCAAGGGCGAAGTGGAACTGGTCGGAACGCCTTCGCCTTCCTGGCTCGGTGTTCCTTTGCGCACGCCCGCCGCGACGATCGGTGTGCTCGTCGTGCAGCACTATGAAATCGAAGACGCCTATACCGAGCGCGATCTTGAATTCCTCGCCTCGGTCGGCGGCCAGATCGCCTTCGCCATCGAACGCAAGCGCGCAGAAGAAAAAGTCCGCGAAAGCGAAGCCCGCCTGCGCGTGCTCATCGAGCAGTTGCCCGCCGTGCTCTGGACCGTGGATAAAGATCTGCGCTTCACCTCCGTCCTCGGGGCCGGCCTCACGCGCTTGGGTTTGAAGCCGAACCAGCTTGTGGGCATGTCGCTCCTTGACTATTTTGAAACCGCCGACCAGACCTTCCTGCCCATTGCCGCGCACCGCCGCGCGGTCGCAGGTGAAGCTATGACCTTCCACGTCGAATGGAAGAGCGGCTCCTACGCCTGCCACGCCGAGCCCTTGCGCGACGCGAACGGTCAGTTGCAAGGCGCCATCTGCATGTCGCTCGACATCACCGACCGCAAGAATCTCGAAGAGCAACTCCGCCAGGCGCAGAAAATGGAAGCTGTCGGCCGCCTGGCAGGTGGAATCGCGCATGACTTCAACAATTTGCTCATGGTCATCCAGGGTTACGCCGACCTTCTTGCCGAGCGCCTTCCCACCGGCGAACCCCTGCGCCGGAACGCCGAACAGATTCAAATGGCCGCGCAGCGCGCTACGTCCCTTACGCGCCAGTTGCTCGCCTTCAGCCGCAAGCAGATGCTTGCCCCCAAGGTCCTCAGCGTCCAAACGATTGTCGCCGATATGGAAAAAATTCTCCGCCGCCTCATTGGCGAGGATATCCAGCTCGAAACTTCCTCCGCTCCGGACCTCTGGCTCGTGAAAGCGGACCGCAGCCAGATCGAGCAGGTAATCTTGAATCTCGCCGTCAACGCGCGCGACGCCATGCCCCAGGGCGGCCGCCTGACAATCGAAACTGCCAACGTCGAATTGGATTCCTCTTACGCCCATCCGCCCGCCGTCCTCGCGCCCGGTCAATACGTCATGCTCGCCGTTACCGATAATGGCTGCGGCATGGACGCCGAAACACAAGCCCACATTTTTGAACCCTTCTTCACCACCAAGGAAAAAGGGAAGGGAACTGGCCTCGGTCTCGCCACCGTCTACGGAATCGTCAAGCAGAGCGGCGGCTACGTCTGGGTCTATAGCGAGAAAGGCCGTGGCACGAGTTTCAAGATTTATCTGCCGCGCATCGAAGAGCAGCCCGCTGCCGGCGCCCGTGACCGCAAAGTGGAGATGAGTTCACTTCCGCGTGGCTCGGAGACCGTCCTCCTTGTCGAGGACGAAAAAGGTGTCCGCGAACTCGCTCGCGAATACCTTGAAATGAGCGGCTACAATGTCCTCGAAGCTGAAAACGGCCATACCGCTTTGGAACTGGTCGGCATGCACGCCGGCCCCATCCACCTCCTCATGACCGACGTCGTAATGCCGGGGATCAGCGGCCGTGAATTGGCCTCGCGTGTGACAGCGATCCGGCCGGGAATCAAGGTACTCTATATGTCTGGCTACACCGACCAGTCCGTGATCCACCATGGAATCCTCGAGGATGATGTGCCTCTCCTGCAGAAGCCGTTCACTCTCGCAACGCTCGCTTCTAAGCTGCGCGAACTGTTGGCTGTCGAGACCTTCCAAGCTCAGTAGTCCTACGCACCCGCCCCTTTCCCTGCGTAAGTCTTTCGTGCCTGCCTGAAACATTTGCACGCCCCGGAACAGTCTTCTCTCGAACCGGCCCGGGTGCTCTAGGCTCCCTGCCTCACTTTCGCCTTCGCATTCCCTTTGCCCTCAATCGTTTGCGCTCGTGGAAATGGTTTTAGTACCTGCCCGTCGAGTTGGCCAACCAGATGCTTTACCTCCGGCAACGCTGCTGGGAATCCTCAAGGGGGGATTGGGCCGGTGAGCGGAATCCAGAACCGGGGGAAACAATGGAAGGAATCGCGAGTCGGATTCATGTGGCTGCGGAGAACGCCGTAACGGAAGAATCAATCGGTGAGAACAGGCTTTGGACAGCCGTAATCGTAAAGGCCGTCGAGGATTGGCGCGTGGGTACCCTGCGCGCCCGCCGAGAAGCACAGAAGTTCCTCTTTGAAGATCACCGCGATTTCGATCAGGTTTGCGCCAGCGCCGGGCTTGACCCCAGCAGACTTCGCGCCCAGTTGCTGAGGATCGGGCGTAAGATCGAGATGGAGGGCGCCTTCCACAATCCGCTCGCGGCATAGTTCATCCTGCCGCGCGCCCCGGGCACGAATTTGCTGCGATAGATATTGGCTTCATATAATTCATAACCTCATATCTGTTACTAATTTCCTGCGCCGCAGGCTATAGTGCGGCGCAGGGCTTCCCTCCCCGAAGAGAATCCACCCATCAAAGCTCTTCAAATGGCGTAAAATTTGCCTGCGCTTGCGATTGCGCCACGGATGCCTCTTCCCGCAAACCAAGTGACCTGCCCCGAAAAGCGCCTGCTCGTCTGCTGCGCCCGCACGCGAACCACATCCGCCATCGCCGAAGAAATCGGCGCGCTTCTTTCTCAGCCACTTGACTGGGAATACCTCCTCTCCGAAGCCTACGAAAATTCTGTCACTCCGTTGTTCGACCGTGCGCTGAGCTCGGCCGATGCTACCCAAATTCCTGTGGTTCCCTTGGCCCGCCTGAAAAATGTTTCGCGCGCCAATACCGTCAGGTGCCTCTTCCTGGCTGCCGAATTAAACAGGATCCTCGGCCTATTCGACTCCGCCGGCATCCTCGCCATTCCTTACAAAGGGCCTGTCGTTGCCGCCCAGGCCTACGGGGATATCACCTTGCGTGAATTCGAAGACCTCGACATCATCCTTCCCCAGCGCGATCTCCCCAAAGCGCACGAAATCATGCTCGGCCTCGGCTATCGCCCAAAATTTCCCTGGATTCTCTCTCCCGGCGCGGCTGCTTCGCTAGTTCCCGGCGAATATAATTATCGCGATGACAGCCGCCGCATCATGGTCGAACTGCACACGGAAATCACCCTTCGCCATTTTCCCGTTGTGCCCGGTCTCGATGATTTTTCCGCGCGGCTTGTTCCACTCCCTCTGGCCGGCCAGACCATCAAGACCTTCCGGCCCGAAGATGCCTTGCCGGTTCTCTGCATCCACGGCTCGAAAGATTTTTGGGAGCGCCTTTCCTGGATCGTGGACATTTCCGAGCTTATCCAGTCGCATCCCTCTCTCGATTGGGACGTGGTGGCGCGCTGCGCTCAATCGCTAAACGCCCAGCGCATGCTTCATCTTGGCCTTGCCCTCGCGGCCACCCTGCTGGACTGTCCCTTGCCGCCGGAAATCCTCCGCCTCATGAGTTCGGACCTCACAGCCTCGGCCGTCGCGGCTGAAGTCCGCGGCCGCCTTCTGAGCCGTCAGCTCCCCCGCCTCGACGCCAGAGGCCGCTTTCATTTCCGCCGCCGCATGGTCCCCGGAACCTTCGCCGGATTGCGCTATTCTCTTCGGCTTGCCATCGTTCCCGCCGAAGAGGACTGGCTTATGATGCGTTTGCCCGCCCCGCTCGCGCCCCTCTACTTTGCCCTGCGCCCCTTCCGCCTCCTTCGCAAATACGGCTGGGCCGGCCGCCGCGCTCACCACTCTTCCGCCTGAGATAAATCCCGCAGACACGTCCCTCGCGCGCTAGTCACAGTTACGACACGCAAATCGCCATCCGTGTTGACCACTTTCCTACTAGCGGATGAGACTGAAGCCTGCTTCCGCTCTCTGTTTGGGGAAATTTGAAGCTCTTCGGCGCGCGCGGCCACTGCTGTGCGCCTGCGGCTCTAGTCGGGGGGACTAGGCGATTTGACCACACAACTCATGCGGCCGCAGTCCGGCCAGCGGCTCAACATCTCCATCGGCCGCATTCCTTTTTCTATTCACATCCCTCCGGGAGACTTGCAGCGGCACGCCGAACGGCGCTACCGCGAGTTTGCGTCCTGCCTGCCGGACAGCATTCCAATCCTGCTGCGGGCTAACAGCAGGAAGCGCACCGGCCCTGGCCAATTCTCGTACGCTCTCGACGATGCCTCCCTCGTCCTTGATTCATCGGGCGCTGATTTCCACGGCGTTCGACACGAATATGCGCTCGATTCTTTGCTGCGAATTCTTCTTACAGTTGTCCTGTTGCCTCGCCGCGGCTTCCTTCTTCATGCCGCCTCTATCGTTCGCGATGGCCGCGCCTACATTTTCATGGGCCGCTCCGGGGCGGGGAAGAGCACCGTGGCCTCGCTCTCGCCCGCCGGCAGCGTCCTCACTGACGAAATTTCGCTTCTTCGTTTTTCCGAAGGCTCCTGGCAGGCCTACGGCACGCCCTTCTGGGGCGAATTTCGTGCCGCGGGCACAAACTCCCACTACCCCGTCACCGGAATTTACGTTCTATCCCAAGCCACCCACGACCGGATCGAACCGCTTTCTTCCAAGGAAATTCTGCGCGCTCTGTTACCTTGCGTCCTCTTTTTCACGTCGCAAAAGCGTGCCCATGAGTTGCTCCTGGTCATGCTGCTCAACTTGATCGAACAGGTCCCCTGCTACCGGCTCCATTTCCGGCGCTGCGCCGATTTCTGGAGGTTAATCGCCTGATGAGCAGTCGTCCGATGCGAAATCCACAGCTCGCCTGGCGCGAAATTGACGGCGAAATCGTCATCATTTCGCCCGAGGATAGCCAGGTTCACGAGCTGAATGAGACAGCCGCGCTTGTCTGGAAGCGCGCCAACGGTGACGAAACCGAAGAGGAAATCGCCGCCGAAATCGCCGCTCAGTACGAAGTCTCGCTCGCGCAAGCCCGCGATGACGTCGCCGAGTTACTCGCTCAATTCCAGGAAAAACAGATGATTCTCGCCGTAGCCGTGGCAAAGGGCTGAACGGATGCCAAGCACTCCCGTCATGGACCGCTGGATTCGCAAGACCGTGAAACGCCGCCTTCCATGGAGCGTCCATGTGGACCTCACCTACCGCTGCAACGAGCGTTGCATCCACTGCTATCTGGACCATGAAGACCATGGCGAGATGACTACGGACGAAATCAAGAAGGCCTTCGATCAGCTTGCCGAAGCCGGCACTCTCTTTCTCACACTCAGCGGCGGCGAAATTTTCCTCCGCAAGGATCTCTTCGATCTGATCGCTTACGCCCGCCTCCTCCACTTCGACGTCAGCCTGAAGACCAACGCCCTTCTGATTGAGGCCGCCCGTGCGCGCCGATTGCGCGAATTCGGCGTCCGCCGCATCCAGATCAGCATTTATAGCGCCGAGCCTGGCGTTCACGACGCCATCACGAAAGTTCCCGGCTCTCTCGAGCGCTCCCTCGCGGCAATCCGTTTCCTGCAGGCGCAAGGGCTGAACGTGAAGATCGCCTGCCCACTCATGAAGCAGAACCTCACCGCCTACTGCGGCGTGCAGGCTCTCGCCGAAGAGCTTGGCGTGCCCTACGTCCTTGACTTGACCATCACTCCCAAAATGGACGGCGATCGAAGCATCCTGGCTCTCCGCATTCCGTCGCAGGAGCTTCTGCCCGTTCTCCAATCTCCCCACGCACAGGCGCCAGTCATCGAGAAGAGCAATGCGCCACTTCTCGCCACCGGCAGCGCCAGCTCGAGCGGCGTCGAATCCCCGGCTTACGACGACATCCCATGCAGCGCCGGCCACAATAGCTGCTACATCTCGCCGTACGGCGATGTCTTCCCCTGCGTCCAAATGCCTGTTCCGACAGGAAACCTTCGGCGCCAAAATTTCAATGAAATCTGGTTTGGCTCGCGCGAGATGAATCGCGTTCGCTCGCTTCGCGAATCGCGATTGCCAATCTGTTCCTCCTGCTCCATTCGCGAGTACTGCGAGCGTTGCCCCGGACTAGCGCTCATGGAGGGCGGGGATTTGCGCGGTGCCT
>Ga0187782_10000837_pt1 | contig 21651 bp, 17 predicted proteins | sample 0715_SJ02_MP15_2_FD_132454 | JGI IMG/M metagenome (GOLD analysis project Ga0187782, IMG submission 132454) | Tropical peat soil microbial communities from peatlands in Department of Meta, Colombia - 0715_SJ02_MP15_20_MG | ecosystem: Environmental > Terrestrial > Soil > Wetlands > Peat | place... | reverse complement strand
GCACGCGCAATGCAAGCGTCTTCATCCCGCGGTGCAGGAGAAAACACGCATGTGGATCCAGGGCGCCGCCGAGATGCTCCAACTTGGATTCGATCGAGCCGATCCGCTGCGCGGCCCCCACCACAGCTCCGGCGACGATGTCGGAATGGCCATTCAGGTACTTGGTGGCGCTGTGCACGACGATGTCGAAGCCGTGTTCGAGCGGCCGGTAGTTGACGGGTGTGGCGACCGTGTTGTCAATTACCGACACGAGCCCATGCTCGCGACAGAAGGCGACGACGCCTTCGAGGTCAACGACTTCCAGCGACGGGTTGCTCAGCGTTTCGACGTAGAACGCGCGCGTCCTGGGCTCGAGAACGGCGTTCCACGAGCCGGGGTCGTCGGCGTCGACGAATGAACACCGGATCCCGAGTGCCGCGAGGTCTTTCGAGATGAACCCGTGCGTTCCGCCATAGAGAGAGCGGTGCGCGAGAAAATGATCGTTCTGCGCGAGCAGCGCGAGCAGCGTCGCCGAGATTGCCGCCATCCCGCTTCCAGTCACCAGCGCGCGCTCGCCTCGCTCGAGAGCCGCGAGCTTGTCGTGGAGCGCGGCGTGATTGGGTGTGTTGTTGTAACGGATGTAGCGGACGACCGAATCCGGGCCCGCCAGCTCGTACGTCGAAGACTGAAAGATGGGCACCGTGACTGCGCCGGCGATGCGAGGATGGGGCTCGCCCGCGTGAATGAGTTCGGTCTCGATACGCCAGCGGACAGGCATGGGGCTCTACGCCGGCGCGAAGCATAGGCCAACCCGGACGCCTCGGGCGCGGATGCGCCGATTGTCTGTTAGACAAGACAATAGATCCACTATAGCATCAGAAGCCCCATGAGCGAACATCATCTGCACCCCGAGACGATCGCCCTGCACGGAGGGCAAGTCCCCGACCCGACGACCGGAGCGCGTGCGGTTCCGATTTTTCAGACGACCTCCTACCAGTTCAAGAGCACCGAGCACGCCGCCAACCTCTTCGCGCTCAAGGAATTCGGCAACATCTACACGCGGCTGATGAACCCGACGACCGACGTCTTCGAGCAGCGGCTTGCACAGCTCGACGGCGGCGTTGGCGCTCTGGCCGTCTCGAGCGGCCAGGCTGCGACGACGCTCGCGCTTTTGAACATCGCACGCGCCGGTGACGAAATCGTGTCCGCCGACAACCTGTACGGAGGTACCTACAACCTCTTCAATTACACGCTGCCGCGACTGGGCGTGAAAGTCCACTTCGTCAAGTCCAACGACCTCACGGCGCTGGCAAAGGCCATCACGCCGAAAGTGAAGGCCGTCTATGCCGAGTCGATTGGCAACCCCAAGCTCGACGTCGCCGACCTCGAGCCGATCTCGCAGGTGGCTCACGAACACGGAATCCCCTTCGTGCTCGACAACACCGTCTCCCCTTACTTGCTCCGTCCCTTCGACCACGGCGTCGACGTCGCCGTCTACTCGGCGACGAAGTTCATCGGTGGTCACGGCACTTCGATCGGAGGGGTGATCGTCGATAGCGGCAAATTCGACTGGTCGAGCGGGAAGTTTCCACTCATCTCCGAACCCGATCCGAGCTACCACGGGCTCCAGTTCATCGAGGCACTCAAGCCCATCGGCAACGTCGCCTACATCATCAAGGCGCGCGTGACGTTGCTCCGGGACCTGGGCACCGCGCTGTCGCCGTTCAACGCGTTTCTGTTCCTCCAGGGACTCGAAACGTTGCACCTTCGTCTGGTCCGTCATTCGGAAAACGCCCTTGCCGTCGCGCGGCACCTGGAGCGACACTCCAAAGTGACGTGGGTCAATTACCCGGGTCTCGAGTCGAGCCCAGACCACGCCAGGGCCAAGCGGTATCTACCGCGCGGTGCGGGCGCGATTGTCGGCTTCGGCATCAAAGGCGGTGCGGAAGCCGGCCGGCGCTTCATCGATGCGCTCCGGCTCGTGTCGCATCTGGCCAACGTCGGGGACGCCAAGACTCTCGCCATCCATCCCGCCACGACGACTCACCAGCAGCTCTCGCCGGCCGAGCAGCTTGCCACCGGAGTCACTCCGGACTTCGTGCGGCTTTCGGTGGGCATCGAGCACTTTGACGACATCGTCGCGGACATCGATCAAGCGCTCGGCAAGGCCTGAGCGCGGCGGACGGCCGCGCTGCAATGGTCGTCGCTGCCGAGTCGCGCGCACAGGCCGGATTGGCCAACGCATGGTCCGGGCAGCCGCTGCGGATCGGGATCGTCAATATCATGCCCCGGGCGGAAACGTACGAGGCGTTTCTCGTGCGACCGATCGAGCGAGCGCTGCTCCCCGTTGAACCGGTCTGGATCCGGCTCGCGTCGCACCAATACCAAAGCAGTGACGTGGCCCGGTACGTGACTTTCGAGGATGCCCTCCGAAGCGGACCGCTGGATGGCTTGATCCTGACAGGAGCTCCCGTCGAAGAGATTGCGTTTCGCGATGTGCGCTACTGGCCGGAGCTGCACGAAATCCTGGACTTCTGCCGTGCCCGCACCGCCGGCGTACTGGGCATTTGCTGGGGCGGCCTTGCCCTGGGCAAGTGCCTGGGGATCGAAAAGCACGTGTTCGAGAAAAAGCTTTTTGGCGTCTTCCAAAACGCGATTCTCGACGCGGAGCACCCCATCGTCGGCGGATCCGACGATGTATTCTGGTGCGCCCATAGCCGTCACTCCGGCATTGCGTCCTCGGAGCTCGACGCCGCCCGCGATGCCGGAGTCGTCCGACTGCTTTCGTACGGTGCGGAGACCGGCTACTCGATTTTCGAGAGTACCGACGGGAAGTTTCTGGCCCACCTCGGTCACCCTGAATACGAAGCTGCGCGCCTTTCGCATGAATGGGCGCGAGACTGCGCGATCGGGCGGCGCGATGTCGACGCACCACGCAACTTCGACCTGGATCGCCCGGTGAACGTCTGGCGATCGCACTGCAACGATCTGTTCGCGCGCTGGCTCCGCAACGTTGCACTCGAGCGCTCGCAGGCTCGCTGAGGGCGAGACGGCTACCGCTCCCCAGGCGCCGTCGGCCCACGCCTATTCGGGCCTTCGCTCGACCGCTGCCAGGCGGTATCCGCGTGAGGGCCCGAGATCGTACAGGTGGACGATCAGCGGCCCTCGCGCGACGCCGTCGCGGAGTTCGACCGCGACGTGGCGCTCCTGCGCGCCGTCCGCCACCCCGCCGGCGGGAGCGACGTGGGGCATCGAAACACAAACGAGCCCGCCGCCGTGACGCTCGACCTCGAGTGGTCCGAGGCGCGGCGACGATGCCGTGTAGCGGAACGCGGTCGCAGGGCGAACTCGGCGCCACTCGGCCAGATCCAGCCCGCAAAGCACACCGCCTTCCTCGATTCGCATGTCAGCCATGGGCGACAGGCGAGTTAGATACCGATCGAGGATCTTGTCGAGCCGCCCCTCGAGGGTCTCGGCGACATAGTCGGTGTTGGCTCGCTCGGTGAACCGCCCCATCTCGGCGAGTCCCTGGACCATGCTGGGGGTGAAGCGCGCGAGGATGCGGGCCATCCATGCCCCGTCCCGCTCGGTCATTCGACTGAAGGCCAGGTTCGAGTACTCCATTCGCCACCCTTCGGGGACGAAGTCTCGCACGTTGAAGTAAACGAACAGCTCGTGCCCCGGGGTCTTCTGGACGTAGTCCCAGGTGTGTACCGGGGCGCCCAGGCCACCCAGATCCGTCGCGAAGTCCGCCCAGTCGAACACGTACCCGTAGCCGGCACGCCGCGTCACCTGCTCGAACTGGGCCCACCTCGGACCGAGCGACTCGCTCGTGTCGATTATATAGTGCACGACGTGCCCGGGTGAGGAGTCCGCCGCGTCCTTGCGGTCCGCGATCCACGCGTCCAGCGAGTTGCCCTCGCGGGCGTCGATATGATCCATCCAGGCTGCCAGCAGGCGCGAGCCGCGCAGCTCGCGGCGGTCTTGGTGCGGAATGACGTCGTTCGGGTCGTCGCTGCGGGTCCCTTCGTAGCGAAAAGGTCCGATGAGGTAGCCCCCGATCCAAGCCGAAGCCTGCATGCGCACGCGGTCGGCGTGGCGGGTCGTCTTCTTGAGGATCCCGTCGAGTGCGGCGCGGTCGAAAGGCTGGAGCTCGGCCATATTGCCCGGCTTGTACTCGAGCCCCGGTAAGAGCTTGAGGAGCGATGGCTTGAACGCCACCGTTTGCTCGCAGGGCGTGTTGAAGCCCGCCGCGTGGTAGATGGCGACCCCGATCGTGCCCGCGGCCGTCGGCAGCTCGGGTTGGTCGGGATCGTCTACCTTGAAGAGATACTTCTTTCCCCCGACGCTCACCCGGAAACCGAGCGTCGTACCCTCGGTCTTTCCCTTGTCGACCAGCCAGCTCCCGTCCGCCGCGTGGTCGGGGTCAAGCAGCAGCGAGGGGTCGTCGCATGCGCCGCGCTGAAGCTCTTCGATGCTCATCGGGTGGGCCCCGATGCGGTTTTGAAACCAGGCGGAGTCGGGGACCTCGTCGACGCTGTTGACGTTGGCCGCCTCCTCGCCGGGCAGATAGAGGCCCAGGGCACCCGAAATGGGACGGAAGATGACGTTATCCGCCCCGTCCCAGAAGAGGGACGACCAGTACGGTCGAGGCGCACAGGTCACGTGGGCGGGGTCTTTCGCGGTCGGCTCTCGGCGGCACGCGGCGAACACCGACTGCGTATCCGTGTCCTGCCACAAGACCTGACGCAGTGGAAATCCGGGCTCGGGCGACGAGCACGCGAGCGACAGGATGAACGGCGTGATGATCAGAAAGAGCGAGGAACGCACGGCAGCCGATTCCGAGGACGAACAGCAAGGAACGGGCCCGAGCTCCAGGCGCCGGTGACGCGCTCAGATCTTCAAACGACACGGGCGGCGGACCGTCTCCAGGCGAGGCGGCGTGCGTCCCGCGCAAGACTTGCGGAAGAGCGTCTTTTTTTTTCCGACCTTGCGACCTCCGCCCATCCTCTGTAGACGGCGGCCACCGCAGGCTCACCTCCCTTGGCTGGGGTCACCGCGGCCGCCGTGACTCGCGCGTGCCCGCCTGGCGAGCTCGGCTGCCCAGGCCGCGCGCAAGGATATTTTCGAGCCTGCCGTAGCTTCGTCCCCGCCAAAGGTGGAGCGTCACCGTCGGTTTGCGCAGATGTTGCGGTGGCCGCTTCGAGTGCGGGCTCATACTCCTGCGCATGCTCACCCGTCGGACTTTTCTCAGGCTACTCGGAGCCTCGTCGGGCCTCGCGTTGACCGGGTCGGAATTCCTTTCTCGCCGAATGGCGCTCGCTGCTCCGGCGAAGTTTCCGAACGGCTCGAACGGCATCCAGCACGTCGTGATCCTCATGATGGAAAACCGCTCCTTCGATCATTTTCTCGGCTGGCTGCCGGGAGCGGACGGTCGGCATGATCTCGTCTACCAAGCGCCGGACGGCAACTACTACCCGAATTATCCCCTGGCTCCCGACTTTCAGGGCTGCGGCTACAGCGACCCGGACCACAGCTGGGAGGGGTTCCTCGTCGAGCACAATTTCGGCAAGCTGGACGGGTTTCTCATGCGGCCGACGGCGCCCGCCAACAATCCGGGCGTGACGCTGGCCAAAGCCAATACGTTTCCCATCGGCTACTATACGAACTTCCACCCCGACGGGCGTCGCAAAGCCGAGCCGGATCTGCCGGTCATCGGTGCTCTTGCCGAGCATTACACCGTTTTGGATCGGTACTTCTGCTCCTTCGCGGGGGAGACGTTCCCCAACCGCTTTTACCAGCACGCAGCGCAGACCGATCGCGACCACAACACCGAGACGATCTCCACGCTGCCGACCATCTGGGACCAGCTGTCGCCCATTCCCAACACCCAGGGCATACCGACCGGCGGCTACTTCTTTCGCGATCTGCCCTTTCTAGCACTGTGGGGCACCAAGTACTTTCCCTTTTGGCATCCGTTTGCGGCGGGCGACACCGACGCTCTCGGCATCCCGGTGACGACGCCCTCCTTCCTCGATGTGGTGGCCCAGGGCAATCTTCCGAACGTCAGTTTCGTCGACCCCGCGTTCGACACCGAAGCGACCGGAACGTCCGCCGACGATCACCCCCTGGCCGACATCCGCCTCGGAGAACGGTTCATCGCCGACGCGTATCATGCTCTCGCCAACGCCGGGTACCTGGAAAACACGGTGCTCATCGTGACGTTCGACGAGTGGGGAGGCTTTTACGAGCACGTCCCGCCGCCCCAGGTGATCGACGACACCAACCCGGCGAACGTCGATCACACCGGAGACGGCACGACACCCACCGACGGCCAGCTGGTTCCCAACTACAAGCAGCTCGGGTTCCGCGTGCCGGCCATCGTCATCTCGAACCTGGCGGCCCCTCGCGTCGTCCATCACGGGCCGTTCGAACACACGTCCAGCTTGAAGCTCATCGAGTCCACCTTCGGGTTGCAATCGCTCACGGCTCGTGACGCCAACGCACTGAACTTGGGCAACGTTCTCGAGCGCTTCGCGCGCCATCGAGTTCCCGCCGGCGCGATTCCGACGAGCAGCGAAGTCTCCGGGCCGGCCAGCGACGCGGCGGCCATGTGCAGCGCCACGAGTGTGCAGTCGGTCTCCCCTGCGCCGGTGCAACTCGGAACGTTCGACGGCGACGTGCCCGTCATTGCGCGCTCGGGCTGGCCGACCGGCTCGGGCATGGCCGGCTTCGGCCGCAAGCTGAAGTAGGGACTCGTCACAAGCTGCTGCAGCGCACCGGAAGCTCAGGGAGCCACAACGCGCCCCTCAAAGAGGACAGTGCCTGTGGGTCTGTCGAGGATCCAGAACAGGAACGGCCGGTCGACCCGGACCTCAATCGGGTCCTCCGGCCGACGGAGGCTCGCCCCGGCACGACCCATGAGAGCCGTCGCAGCGGCGGCTTCCGTGCCGAGCTCGTCGACGTCCACGTAGGCCTGGTGCACAGCGGCGGATACATAGAGGTCTCGCGTCCCATCCATCCCCGAGAGATCCGCATCGCCGTACCGGAAGATGGCTTTGAGCCCCATTGGCGAGAGGACATTTTCGAGCGTGAGGCTCGACTCGCACCGAAAGCGCGGCAAGAAAAGGCGAATCCTTGCGTCGCGAAGCGGTAGGGCAAGCAGCTCGGACGCGACCGCTTCGCTCCGCGCGAGGGCGCCCTCTTCACGGCCCACGGCGATGCGCATGGCGACGTCGCCTTGCTCGTAGTCGAGGTCGAGGACTCGAATGTCTCGAAGCTCGCCGTACGGGTGGTGCGCCACGTGCTCCATCAGGGGGACCTCGACGGCTCCGCGAGGAGAAAAAAACGGTGCGTTTCGCGTGAGCTCTTTGCGAAATGTCACTTCCCAGCGGGCTCGAAGGTACGCCGCGACCGTAACGACGAGCTTCGTCGCCGTGTCGAGCTGTCCCTGGGCGATGAGTTCGACGATCTTCCCGTGGGTGAACTTCTCGATCGAGCCGTTGATGGTTGCCCGACTGCCTTCCGGGTCGCCCGCGAAGTTGAGTTGCTCCACGGGCGCGCCGAATGCGTCGCGCGCGGTCTGCGCAAAATCCTCCAGCAATGGATGGCCTGCCGCGGCCCAGAGCCGGCTGGCGATGCGCAGGGTGGGGTCCGCCGCAGTGTCGTCCCACGGCGCATTCGCGAGCGCGGCGAGGCGGGCGTCTCGACTCGCGAACGCGTGAAGCAACGTCGCGAATCGGTCGATGGTCTCGCGCGGGCCGGGGAAGCGGAACACCTCGCGTAGCTCGTCGGCCGTCCGATCGCGCGCGCCCGAGTAACAGAGCCCGAAGGCCATGCGAACGCTGAGGGGCGAAATGCAGATGTTTCCGGCGCGGAGTCGGAGGCCGTCGTAGAGGGCGCAGGCCGCCTGAATATCGCCAGCATCGAGCATGGGCCGAGTGTAGCTCGTTTCTTTTTTCTGTTGCCGCCTGGAGCAAATCCCGTAGAGATGGGGGCCCACTGTGGCAGTACTCGCGCGAGCGTTGGCTCGACGGTGGAGGATGATCGCCCATGAGGTTCGGGTTGGATAGAGTGCGTAGCGCTCTGCGGTGGTCGCGGCGAACGACGACACCCACGGCGCTATGCGCAGCCTTCTGGGCAGTGCTCCTGGCTGCCAAGGAGGCGCGCTCGGACAACCCTATCGTTCGCACCAGTGCGACCGGCTCGACGTTGCACCTGGACGCGGTTCCCTCGAGTCAGGCGTTCGATTTCGAGATCGTGTCGGCTCGTACCAGGTTCACGAGCGGATATTTGGAGGTGTGGCCGAAGGTCACTTCTCCCTGGGGGTGCAATCGTCCGCCTGACACCGACCGGAGGCAACACTACAGTCTGGCGCTTGTGCCCGCCGCGGACGCAGTCGTGGGAACGACCGGCAGCGTCCTTCGCGCCAGCGTGCCACCGCTGCAATTGGGACAACCGTTCTGTTTCACGGTCCATCGCGTGGCGGACCTCACGGACCTCGACGTGACCGCCATCGCCGGCGATCTCGCACAAGTGGCAATGCGTGAAGGAACGGCGCCGCAGGGTTCTGCGGATCTCGCGCCGCCGATGGAGGCCGCTCTCGATGCGGACATCGAGTCGCGCTTCGACGAGCCCGTCGCTCTGGGACCGGCAGTTGCCGCGGCTGCAAAAGCCACTGCGGCCGCACTCTCACGCTTGCCGGAATTCGGCGCCCTTTCCACAGCAGCGACTCTGCGCCGAAATTCCGAGGCTTCGCTCGTGGCGACCCAGCGTCAATTCAATCAGGCGCTCGAAGCGACACAGTCCTTGCTGCACCGTCGAACGCTGAAGAGTCTGCCCGTACTTCGAATCCCGCTGGGGACGTCCCCCCGGCTGGTGGAGCCCAACGCGGCCTTCGACAGCGCGGGCACGGCAGGACAGGCGGCTGCGGCCAGCCTCGAGGCTCTGACCGAGGTGCGCGCACTCGAGCAGCTTGCCGCGCCGGCAGAGCGCTCCCTCTACGGCAAATGGATCGATGTCATGACCGAGTACCGGGGCATTCTCGCCACGGCGAAGCCGGACGATCCGGTGCCCGGCGCTGCGGCCAGGCTGAAGGAAAAGGCTCCGATCCTTCCACCGCGAGCGGAATGGCTTTTCTGGGACGCTCCGCACAAGGCATTCGTGTCGACCAGCAAGCTCCTCGAACAGCATGTTGCCGTCGACCTGACGGCGCTGTCGGATCAACTTCGTGCCTATCGAATCGCACCGGGCGCGGACCAGGCGGCGGCCGATGCCTGGATCGACAGTATCAAAACTCTCGCGGATGTGACGAAGGAGCGAGACGAGAACCAGCAAGACCTTCACGCCCGCGACGCGGCGCTGCAGACGGCTCAGGCTGCGGCGCTTGCCACCCTTCCTGGTGCTGCCAAGATCGCCCTTACACAGGCCAACCTCACGGTTACCTTTCGTGATGCTGCGACGCAGCGAGCGGCAGGAGAACAGACACCTCCCTCCGGAGTCACATTCATCGCCGTCGATGCGGGACTCGTTGCTGCCTTTCCCACCGGGGGACGCTCGGAAACCGCATGGTTGGTCCCGACACTCGGCATAAACTTGTATCTGCTCGCGCCCATCGAGCGCTCCGTTCCGATGGATCAACTCGTCGGACCATGGCTCTTCCAGCACTTTGCGGTGACCGTCGGGTTCACCCTCGTCAACCCGAGCCTGCCGGGGCGCACCGCGACGGGAGAGTTTCTCGGACAGTACCTCGTCGTGGGCGGGGGTTTGCGCTTGTCTCCGTTCACGCGGTTCGTGGCGGGCAGCCTGATTTACAACGTCGCGGATCCGAATCCGGGGTCCCTCGCGACAAGGCATTACGGGGCTCCCTATGTCGGGTTCTCCGCGGACTTCGACGTCGTGAAGGTGCTCCTCGGAGGCGCTTCGGCCCTCATCGGAAAGTGAACACAGATGGCCAAACTCAAAATTAGTACACAGGCCGAGCGCGTCGCAAGCGGTGCCCCCTTTCGCGTGGTGGTCGACGTCGATAGCGGTCCGCCCGGTCAAGATGTTCGCGTGAGCCTCCGTCAGACCCAGGGGGCTGCGCCGCTCTTTTCGGCATTGCAGGCGGTCGTACTGGACTCGAGCGGCGAAGCCACGGCGGACTTTCCGCAGGTCGTGCTGTCGGCGGACCACGGCACGACGTCGAACGCCGTCCTCCTCGCCACGGCCGTTGACGACGGGCACACGTTCTTCAACGCAGATGCCAGGCACGTGCAGGTCGAAGGATGAATGCTCGCCTCTTGCCGACCGTGCTAGCCCTGGGATGCTTCTGTACCCCATATCCAGACCCAACAGTGAGCTCCGTCGTCACGGTTGCGCTCTCGCCGGCCAACGACGCGTCGGTCTGTCCCGCAGATGGGTTCTGCATCATGAATGCGCAAGTGTGCCTCGGAGCGTCTGATCCAAATCCGGCTGTAACGGCAATGTTGACTCTCTCCTCCGGAACGTGGCTCGTTGCACCCGAGGCGTCCACGCCGAATTCGATCGTCGTCACACCAGGGCCCGACTGCGACGACGCGCAATTTCAGGTGGGTACGGCAGCCGGGCCCGTATTCGTGCAAGCCACGGTTGGCGGCTACACCAACACGGGCTCCGCGGTATTGGCGGCCGCCCCTGTCAGTGACATCAGCATCGTGCCGTCCGCTGTTGCACTGGGCGGGATCGAGGGCGGCACCGCCTCTTTTGGGCTGGAGGCTGTGGCGGTTCCGGCCCCCCCCGGACGCGCGCTCAGCACCGGAACGCGGATTGAATTTTCGCTATCCAGTGTTCAACCCATGGGCACTAACGCGATCGTCGCACCCGACAACGTGGCGGTCGACGCCACGGGCACCGCGATGACGTCGATCTTCGCCGACCCCGATGTGACCAGCGTCACGGTGACAGCGACCGCCGTGTCGGCAGATGGCGTCACTCTCCAAGCGAAATCGTATACAATCACGTCGCAAGGACCGTAGTTCGCGCCACCGCAGAGCCGATGGGGCGTCAGCTGGACGGCGCAAATGCGCCCGCGTCGGCGCTCCGAACGACGATGCGGCTGGAATCGCGCGCGTGCTGCCGGCTCCAGGCATCCGCGACGCGCCGCTGCTCGTCGGATGTGCACACGACGACCCGGCCGCCGTCGCTTCCGAGCGCTGCGAGCCACCGGTCCAGCAAACCGGCGTAGTCGAGCTGCTTCGGATCGAAGACGACACGGACGGCGACGAGGTGCTCGATGGAACCTCTGTCCACCTCGAGAACTCCAGGCACACCCCGCAACGCGGCCTCCGCGCCCGGGCCTCCGCCGAGCACGGCCGTTTCGAGGGTGGTCTCGCAGCCGGCGCGTTCTCCCGGGGGGGGCACGGCGCAGGAATTGGCCGTTGCGGGCTGGAGCGGGGCAACGGCTTCGGCGCGACCGAAGCGCTGACCGTAGGCGCCATAGCCCTCCGCCGCGAGGCGATCGACGGGGATGAACCGCAGCGAGGCCGAGTTAATGCAATAGCGCAGGCCCGTCGGCAACGGGCCGTCGTCGAACACGTGGCCAAGGTGCGAGTTTCCTGCGGCCGAGCGGACCTCGGTGCGCACCATGCCGAACGTCGTGTCGGATTTGGACACCACGTGCCCGTCTTCGATGGGTCGCGAGAAACTCGGCCAGCCCGTCCCCGAGTCGAACTTGTCGAGGGAGCTGAAGAGTGGCTCGCCGGTCACGACGTCGACGTAGATTCCTGGGGCATGGTTGTCCCAGAACGGATTGTGGAACGGCGGCTCAGTCGCGTCCTTCTGGGTCACCTCAAACTGCATCGGGGTGAGCTTCTGGCGCAGCTCGCTCGCGGGCGGCTTGACGTACGCGGACGAAGACGGGGGATTCGACTTGGTATTCATGGCAACGCTCGTCTGGTTCGATGAAGCAACGCTCGCACCCGCGGAAGGGGCCGGCATCGACGACGGCCCTCGACACGCGCACCCACACATGAGCACGGTCGTCAGGGCTTGGCGGACGTTGAACATTTTCGTCATGGTCGGACTCGATCGGCCTCCGTGGTCCCACGCACACTGCCCTGGGCAGTGCCTACACCAACGCGACGTACGCAGCAGCCCGCGTTCGGTTACATGCGTACTACGCAGCCGCTCGGGCTTGGTTTCGGCGACTCGTGCACGGGGGGGCTCCGCTAATCGTCCAATCCGAGACCGTCGAGGATCCTCGGGATGTGCTTTTCCAGCCGGGCGACTCGAGTCTTCGACAGCTTCGGCTGGGAGAAATGGAAGATGTACGCGCGCTGGCGGCCTGGCGTCAGCGCTGCGAAGGCCGCCTTCAACTTGGCATTCGCGGCGAGCCTCGACTCGAGCTCCTCGGGCAGCTCGAGGTCCTCGGTCTTCTTGAACTGCACCTTCAGCCCGGCGTGCTCGATCGCGATCGCCTCGCGTACATACGCTTTCAACGTCTTGTCGAGCTTGATCACCTCTTGGACGCCCGTGAACCGGATCTGCCGGGCCGCCTGCACGTTCTTGGTCTGTTGAACGAGGACGCCTGTGGGGTCTTTGAGCAACGCGCCCTTGTGAAAAAGGATGGCGCAGTAGTCTTTGAAGCCGTGAATGAGCGCCACGTTCTTGCCGTCGAGCGCGTAGCAAGGCTGGCCCCACTTCAGCTCTTCGGTCAGCCCGCAGTCGAGGAGGATCTCGCGGAGCTTCTCGAACTCGGGACGCCACTTCTTCTGCCGCTTCAGAAATGAATCCACCTTGGGGTTCATCGGCGACCTCCTGCGTCGGGCGACGCACGAGCCCCGTTCTAGCGCAGCGGGGGGCCCAGCTCTACCCGAGCGCGCTCTTGAGCAGCAGCAGGAGCTCGCTCCATGCCTTCTCCGCGGCGTCGTGGTTGTACACGTGGGAGTCAGGCGGACACCAGCCGTGCATCGTCCCTTCGTACACTTCGACCTTCGATGGGAGAGACGCCTGGGCGAACGCCGCTCTGAGCGTCTCCTTCGCCTCCGGCTGCTTCCCGTCGTCGTTGGCGGCGATCGCGACGAGGAAATGCGCCTTCATTTTCGGGATGAGCAGATGCGGGCTGTCCGGCTTGTCGGTCACCATGCCTCCGCCGTGGAACGTCGCAGCGGCTCCGATCCGATCCGGATTGGTCGCCGCCGTGCGCATGACGAGCGGCCCGCCCATGCAGTAGCCGGTCGTTGCCATCTTTCGAGACTTGTCGACGGACGGTTGCTGGTCGAGCCACGCCGTCAGGGCCTTCGCATCGGTGACCTCGGTCTGCGGCGTGAGGGACTGCGCGAGCGCCATCAGCGCTTCACGCGTCGCCGGATCCGCGAAGTCTGCGTGGGGGGCCGACGTCGGCGCCTTCTTCGTCCGGTAGAAGGGGTTGACCACGAGGACGGCGTATCCCGACTCGGCAAGCCGCTTTCCCATCTGACGGAACGCCGGTCGGAGGCCGAAGATGTCCGGCCAGACGAGCACCGCCGGTGCCGCGGCGTTCGTCGGATGTACGAAGTAGGCATCACACGCTCCGTCCGGCGTCGCGATGCTGACGTCCGACTCGGCCGTCGCGATCGCCGCCGCGAATGCCGTCGCCGTGGGTGCGGGCACCGAACCCTGCGACGAATCGGCTGATTTGCACCCGATCGGCAGGAGCGACGCGAGGCCCGCGCCGAGCGAGAGAGTGCCGAAGCCTCGCCGCGAGAGGAGGTCGCGGCGAAGGCGGTACGCGACCATGTCGTCGAACGAGTCGTTGTCACACATGACCGGGAGTAAACTCGCTCTTCAGCGGGCCAACAAGAGCGGCTGCATGCCAGGCTCCTCCACGTTCTGAAGGCCACGCGATCGCAGGAACACGTGCGCGACGCGCAACGGAAGGGCGAGCACGAGGTCGGTCTCGGCGACGGATGAACCTGGCTGATCGGCGCCGTGAGTCCCATCGATTGTACACATGCGCGCCGCGGGCGCATATTCATGCGCGTCGCGGGCAAGGTGTCCGCACGGGAGGAGAGAACGTCATGTTCGTCGTCGCAGGCGTCTCCGGAAACACGGGCTCCGTCGTCGCCAACACGCTCCTGTCGCAGGGACGCAAAGTGCGCGTCCTCGTCCGCGACGCAGCGAAGGGCGCCGCGTGGAAGGCGAAGGGGGCCGAGGTCGCCGTCGCCGATTTGCACGGCGCACAAGACGCCCTGGCGAGCGCATTCGCGGGCGCGGAGGGAGCTTATGTCCTCTTTCCTCCGCTGATGCGCGACGATTTTCTCGAGGTCAACGCGCGCGCCGCACGTGCCGTGGTCGGCGCGCTCAGGGCAGTACGCGTCGGGCACACCGTCCTGCTCTCGTCGATCGGCGCGCAGCACGCAGCCGGGACGGGCCCCATCGTGGCATTGCATCGCGCCGAGAACGAGATCCGGACTGCGGGCATCGATGCGACGTTCGTGCGCGCCGCCTACTTCATGGAAAATGTCGGCACCGGGCTTCAGGCCGCCGCGACGGACGGTGTCTTGCCCGCGTTGGGTGATCCGACCTTTGCCTTCGCCATGATCGCCACCGATGACATCGGACGGACGGTCGCCCGTACGCTGCTCGGGCCGCGCAAGGGCCAGCACGTCGTCAACCTCTCCTACCCGCAGCCCTACTCCCTCGACGACGCCGCGGCGGCCATCGGGCGGGCGCTGGGACGGCCGGTGAAGACGGCGCGCGTGCCCGACGAGCGCATCGCGGACACGCTGGTGGGCTACGGCATGCCGCGCGGCAACGCCGCGTCGATGCAGGAGATGGTCATCGCAGGGTCCAGGGGCCTGCTCGCATTCGATCCGTCGGGCGAGGTTGCGCAGGGTACCGTGAGCATCGATGCCTTTCGACGCGGCTGGTCTGGACGCGCCAGAAATAGGGTTCACTCGGCCCATCCTGCCCCCTCGAGAGCGCGACGGGTCGGCAGGCGCCATTCAGAACGCCTATGTTCGCATCGTGGATCACCAGATTGCCATGAAGGCCGCGATCGCCGAGGCTGAACGCGCGCGCGGTGACACGGGCGACAACCCTTGGGTCGGCAGCGTGATCGTGATCGGCGACCAGATAGTGGCTCGTGGGCACACCCAGGGCCCTGGCGAGGACCACGCCGAGATCGGCGCGCTTCGCCAAGCATCCGCCGCCGGCGTCGACCTCTCGCGCGCGACCCTCTATTCCACCCTCGAGCCTTGCTCGTTCCACGGTCGCACGCCGGCGTGCGCGAACGTCATTGCCCGGAGCGGCGTCGCACGCGTCGTCACGGGCATCCGCGACCCCAACCCGCGCGTCGACGGCCAAGGTGCGGCCATCGTCCGGGCCGCTGGCATCGAGGTCATCGAAGACGTGTGCGCCGAGGAGATCCGGCGTCAGCTTGGCGGCTGGATCTTTCGCTACCACCCGCACGAGCCCACGCGTCGCGCTTGCACGATGACGGCGCTGCCCGAGCAGGAGATCGCCCGCGCGCTGGTTCAGCTGTACGCCGTTGCGCCGGATCTTGCGGCTGCCGTCGTCCGCGCGGCGCGCGCGTCACTTCCTGCGTGAGCGGGAATGGCAAGAGGACTGGTGCGAGCCACCTGGAGAGTGACCTCATGCAGACATCGCGTCGTCGTTTCCTCTCGCGTTCAACGCTCCTGGGCGCCGGGCTGGTTCTGGATGGGTGCACGCCGGCGTCGCCCCCGCCGCCCCCGTCCCCTCGGGGCAGCTTGGGGGAAGCCGCTGACCGCGCGGACGCGGCGCCCGACCGCGGTGCACCCGTCGAGAAGGCCGACTACGAGCTTCGCATCGCTGCGGGCCTCGTCGAGCTGGCAGACGATCAGATCGTATCGACTCCGCTGTACAACGGTCAGTTTCCTGGACCGCTCCTCCGCCTGAAGGAGGGACAGCGGGTCGTCATCGACGTCCGAAACGATACGGACACGCCCGAGCTCGTCCACTGGCACGGGCAGATGATCCCGAGCGACGTCGACGGGGCGGCGGAGGAAGGCACGCCCTTCGTGCCCGCGAGGGGCGCGCGACGGATCTCCTTCGTGCCAGAGCCTTCCGGTTTTCGCTTCTATCACACGCACGTCGTCGCGGGCGCGGACCTCAATCGCGGTACGTATACGGGTCAGGCGGGGCCTGTGTACGTCGAGCCCCGCGAAAATGCGGGAGCCTACGACCGTGAGGTGTTCCTCGTCCTGAAGGAGTTCGGGCCTTCCTTCAGTCGCGGGGGCGACATGGCCATGGACATGCTCGCAGGGGCCCCGATCGAAGCCCTGCAGCAGCTCGGCAAGGCGGCCGATGAGCAGGCGGACCGATCGCGCAAGGGGTTCGAGGTAGGCTACAAGCTGTTCGCAATCAATGGGCGCATGTTGGGGCACGGGGAGCCTCTGCGTGTCCGAACGGGAGAACGCGTGCTCCTTCACGTCCTGAACGCGAGCGCGACCGAGATTCGCAGCCTGGCCTTGCCGGGGCACGTCTTTCGGGTGGTGGCACTCGACGGAAACCCCGTCCCGACCCCCGCCGGGGTGCCGGTCCTTTGGCTCGGTACCGCGGAACGGATCACGGCCATCGTCGAGATGAATCGGCCCGGGGTCTGGGTCCTCGGGGACCTCGACGACGACGATCGGGGTCGTGGCATGGGGATCGTCGTCGAGTACGCGGGCCGGACGGGCGCGCCGCAATGGTCGAAGCCGACGGCCTTCCGGTGGGACTACGCGGAGTTCGGCAAGGCGGGAGTGTCCCCCGCTGCACCCGACGAGACGATCGAAATGACGATCGTGAAGAAGAACGCGGCGGCCGAGGGCTTCAACGTCTGGACGCTGAACGGCGAAGCATTCTCGATGTCGACGATGAAGCCGGCGCACATCATCCGTCAGGGTCGGCGCTATCGGTTGAGGTTTCGCAATGCGAGCGACGACGTCCACCCGCTGCACATGCACCGGCACAGTTTCGAGCTCACCCGCATCGGCGGCCGACCGACGGCGGGAGTCGTCAAGGATGTCGTCATGCTCGGTGGATTCCAAGAGCTCGAGTTCGACTTCATCGCCGACAACCCGGGGCCCACGCTGTTTCATTGCCATCAGCAGCTTCACATGGACTTCGGCTTCATGGCGCTGTTCGACTACGCGTGAAGCCCGCCGCACCTAACGTTCCAGCGGCCTTTCGGCCCACTCGGAAACCGCGGATCAACCGCGGCGCACGGAGCTTCGGGCTGGCGCCGCCTTCGGCGGGCGTTACTTTGGCTGCCATGTGTCCGCACTGCGGCCGCGACGCACCGCTCGTTTACCGCGGCCTCGTACCGACGTGCGCCGCCTGCGGCGGGCTCCGGGCGCCCCTGTCGACCCGTTCGGTGAACCTCGCGGGCAAGCCGTCAAGGCTGGGCGGCGCCGTCGCGACGGCGGCCGGGACGCTGGTCTTGGCCGTCGGGCTGCCGCTCGCGGTGCTGGTCGGCGCGCTCTCTTGGCTGCTGGCAGCGCTGCTCGCACCGGGCGCATCGCACGCGGCGGCAGCGCTTGTGGTCGGGGGGTCGATTGCGGCTGCGGTCGTCGTCGCCGGCACACTGCTCGTCGCGCGGGGCAGAGCGCTGCAGCGCGCTGGAGGCGCGGAGCGACGGGCGACCGTCAACGATGCGCTCATCCAGCTCGCACGCGAGCGAGGCCGGGTGTCGGCAATCGAGGCCGCGGAAGCGATCGGCATCTCGGCGGCCGAGGCCGACGCCCTGCTGACCGACCTCGCCAAGACGCAGTCGGACCGCATCGCGCTGGACCTGCAGGACGACGGTCGTCTCTCGTACCGCGCCGTCGACGCGGGCGGCGAGAGCGCGCTGCGCGTCGCCGCCGAGACCAGGCCCGAGCCGCGGTCGCGTGTCGCATCGAGCGAGGCCGAAGGAGCCGACAGCGAGGCGCCCCTGGCGCGTAGGACGCGCGAGGGCTCCTGAGTCGTACCCGAGCGCTCACTCGCCAAACGCGGCGATCGTCCCCTCCGGGGAATATCTTCTCGCGCGCAACCGCTATGATGCCGCGGACGAAAGGGGGCGAGCATGGCCGACGTCGCGGAGGGATTCATCGACCCTGCGCTGGTCGCCGAGCCGAGTGTCACGGCTTCGCAATCGGCGGTTCGCGCACCTCGCGCATTCCGGCGCGGAGTCGTGCCGCAGCGCCGCGCGGCATCTGCAGGCGCACGATCCGCGATTTGCCTTGCTCTATCGCTGGCCATGGTCGGGCTAGCAATCGCCGTGCCCGAGATGGCTCATGCCCCCACGCTCTACAGATCCTTCAGCGTGGCGGCCTTGGCGGCAGCGGCCATCCTCGGCTTGGCCGGGTGGTGGCTCACGCTGGTGGCGCTGGCGCGCCTGGCCTTGAGTCAGCGGACCGTCGCGGGCGCTCGCGGATGGCTGCTCCACGTGGCGGCCGTCCTTGGAGCGGTCGTGCTGTTCGGCCTCAACGCGTTCATGGCGATCGTCGGAGCTTTGATGGCGCTGTGGGCGACGAGCGGGTTCGCGCGCGGCCGTCAGCTTCGCCGCCGGGGACGTTTGCTGCTGCCCCGGCTTCACCCGGGCGAGAGCTCGTGGACGAGCGACGTCGGCGGCACCGTCGACGTGGACGCGTCCCTTCGCGCATCGGTCGCGGCGCAATGGCGCGAGAACGCCAAGACCGAGCACGCATCGGTCGCGGCGTTTGCGCGCCTCACGCTCGACCTCATGGCGCTCGGCGCGCCTGCGCACCTGCTGGCCGCCGCTCAGCGAGATGCCCTCGACGAGGTTCGGCACACTCAGATGTGTCTCTCGCTGGCGTCGGCGGTCGACGGAGCGCCTCACGAGCCCGCGCCTTTTCCTGAGGTGCACCTTTCTGGTCGACCTTTTCCGTCGCGAACCCTGGCGCTCGCGTCACTTGCGGCGCATTCGCTGGTCGACGGTGCGCTGCACGAGGGTCTCTCGGCGCGCGTCGTCTCCCGCCTCGCGCGACTTGCGCATGCCAAGCCCGTGCGCGACGTGCTCGCGCGTATCGCCGCCGACGAAGGGCGGCACTCGGCGCACGGTTGGCAGGTCGTCGAGTGGTGCGTGACGGTGGGCGGTGCGCCTGTTCTTTGCGCCGTCCAAGGGGCGGCGAGCGCCTTGCCACATCAGGTCAGAGCGTCGATGCCCGCAGCGGCGGAGGATGGCTCGTGGCAGCGCTGGGGTATCCACGGGCGCGCTCTCGAACACGATGCTTATTCCGCAACGCGGGCGTACGTCGTCCGCCGGGTGGCCGATCTCGCATCGCGCTTCGCAGCGCAGATCCAGGCGGCCTGAGACGCCGTCGATGTCCCGTGGCGTTCCACGCCATGGAACGGCGTTTTGGGCGGCCGGATGCCGCGCTGCCCCTTCACCCGGAATCGCTCGAGGCGGTCTGCCCCCTGGGAGGGGTGGGTGGATTTTCCTGTGCCCCCATCTCCTCGTGCCTCGGGGGTGAGCCCGCGCAAGTCGCGGCTCGAACCGTTTGAATCGGAAGTCAATAATTTGGTAGGCTGAGCAGAAATAATGAACGCATATTCATAGTACGCCATGAAAGTTCATCTCTTGCGCCATCAGCTCCGAGAGACGACGTGGCGAGCCATTCTCGACGCAGCGGAGGACGTCGCGGCGGCGGAGGGGGCGTCGAGGGCGAGCTTGCAGGCGATCGCGGAGCGGGCCGGAGTTGCCGTCGGCACGATTTACAATCATTTCCACGACAAGGAGGAGCTGCTCCAGGAGCTTTTCACGCGCCGTCGCGAGGAGCTTTATGCGCAGATCGATCGGACCACGAAGGCCCATGGTCGGGAGCCGTTCGCCAGGCAGCTGGAGGCTTTCGTGGCCGCCGTCTTCGAATACTTCGACTCGCGCCGCGCGTTCTTGCGCCTGTCGGTCGAGAGCGAGAAACCCGCCGTCGTCAAAGGGAAGGACGGTCGGCGCCGTCCGGCCATGCGCCAGCTTCAGGATCGCGCCGAGCGGATCGTCCGAATCGGCCTTCGCGAGAAGTGCTTGCGCGGCGGAAATGCCTCTCTGCTCGCGGCTGTGCTCGTATCGATCGTGCGCGGCGTTCTCGTGCTGCTCGCGCACGGCGATCAGCCCTTCGTCTCGGAGACGCAGCGGGTCGTCTCGCTGTTCCTGCACGGAGCCGGCCGGTGACCGCGGCGACGGGCGATGTCGGGTCCGCAACCTCCGCAGCTCGGAGGCATCTCACTGAGTGGGCTCTCTTGCCACCGGCGGACGCCGTTGCGGATGGAGTCGACGCCGATCGGCCGGAGCGTCCGCGGTGGCTGGAACCTCTCATGATCCGTATTCGGTTTTTGACCAGGGCCGCCGCCCCGCTCGGGCTGTCGGCTCTGTTCTTCGCGGCGCCGGCGGGGGCGGCGACGCCATCGGCTCCGGGCGCGGACACGATCACTCCTCCGGCCGTGAGCGACCCGATGCTCGCCCCGCCGCCCCCCGCACCGCGCACCGTCGCTTCGTGGGACGAGGCGCTCGCCCTCATTCGGATGCAGTCGCCTGATTACCGCTCGAGCGCCGAGGCGGTGCGTCGGGTAATGGCGCAGAAGGAGGTCGCGCTGGCGGCGATCTTGCCGACCCTGCAGGCGCAAGGCGGGTACACACACGAGTTCTTGGCTCCTCTTCAGGCGACGCTCGCCGGTCTGGTGAACGGAGCAACGGTTCCGTTCGCGGTGGTGACCCCTCCGCAGGACGCGATCGTCCTGTCCGGTACGGCGGCCTGGAACCTCGTGAACCCGCCCGCGATGTATCGTGTCGGGACGGCCGACCGCGCGATCGAGGCCGAGGAGCTCGCGTTCGAGGATCGCCGTCGCCAGATCGCGACATCGGTCGTCGACGCCATGCTTGCGACTCTGGCCGCCGCGCGTGTCGCCGACCTGAACCGGGTCGGGCTTCGCGCGGCGCTCGAGCGGCTTGCACTCACCCAGGCGCGTCTGGAGTACGGGCAGGGGACCGAGCTCGACGTGGATCGGGCGCAGCAAGACGTGGCGGCGTCGCGCTCGGCCGTCATCACCGGCGACGAAAGTCTGACCCGTGCGCGCGAGGCGCTGGGGCAGGCGCTCGGCTCGGGGGTCCCGATGGCGCCGCCCGAGGGCGCCGACCTGACGTCGTTCGAGACGGCCGTCGCCCGGACGTGCCGCCTGAACGATGACATCGAGAAACGTCCCGACGTGCTGGCCGCCAAGAAGCGTCTCGAGATTGCCGAGCGGGGCGTGCACGATGCGGAGCTGATGTTCGCGCCGTCTCTCGGCGTCTTCTCGGCCGTCCAATACGCCAACGAACCTGTCATCGCGCCGAAGACGACCTGGTCGATCAGCGCGCTGGTCAGCGTGCCCATCTACGACGGCGGGGCGCGCTTCGGCGTGCTTCACGACAGCGGCGCAGCGCTCGAGCAAGCGCGCGACGAGCTCGCCGCCCAGCGACTCGCGGCCATCGTAGCTTCGGCCCGCGCCGGACGCGCGGTCGGCGTGCTCGAGCACACGCGCGATGTCGCGCGACAGCAGCGTGACCTCGCCTTGCGGGTCGATGCCCGCACGCGTGACGGCTACTCGCGGGGGCTCGGCACGAGCCTCGATCTGGTCGTCTCGGCCCAGGCGCTGCGTCAGGCCGAAATCGATCTCGCGATCCTCGAGTTCCAGGTGGACGATGCCCGCGCCAATGCGGTGCTGGTCGACGCGGAG